>Ga0210393_10002047_pt1 | contig 16794 bp, 14 predicted proteins | sample IncBWC27OmetaG_FD_160068 | JGI IMG/M metagenome (GOLD analysis project Ga0210393, IMG submission 160068) | Forest soil microbial communities from Barre Woods Harvard Forest LTER site, Petersham, Massachusetts, United States - Inc-BW-C-27-O ... | reverse complement strand
GCCCTGGGCAGATGCGTGAGCAACTGGCGGGTTCTTTACGCTGCGGCCAACTCTCCTGGTCAACTGGACATTGAGCGAGCTCTGAAGGGGGCTCTCACGCGAGGTGGTTATGGAGCCAGCAAAAGATGAGCTTGCAACGCGGTTGCTCGATCAACAAGTGAGCGATCCGCAAAAGCGCGCCCGCTACCGAAAAGAGGTCGATGCCATGTTGGAAAAACTGCGCCAGGAGTCGTGGTGGGCGGCAAAGGTCCATGCGGCCATCGTCGTTTTTTTGACCGTGCAGCTTTTTTTAGGGGGCGGAATCCTCGTTTTCACTACGTTCCGGGATGTCCTGTCCCAAAGAGCGTTCGACGCCCAGGCGCTTACACTCGCATGGTTTTTGTTCTTTCTCGCAGCCCTGGCGCTCCTTTGGCACCTCAGCCGCCGAATGCAGCTCAGCGATGTCGTCGTGCAAATGAAAGGTCTCGAAATGCGGGTGCTCGATCTCGAGGAGAACGGCGATCGCGGGGCTCAATAAAGTGGGGCGCTGCGGCCGATGTGTCGATAATCCCGCATTTCCGATTCTACCTTCGACCGTCCGGCCAATCGCCTTCGAACACTTCGGTGGCCGGGCCGGTCATCTCGACTTCGCCGCTGCTCGTCCATTCCAACTCGAGGTCGCCGCCGGGCAGGTGCGTAACGATTTTGCGATCGGTCAGCCCTGCGAGCACCCCTGCCACCGCAGCCGCACACGCCCCGGTGCCGCAGGCCTGCGTCTCGCCTGAGCCCCGTTCCCAGACTCGCAACACCGTCTCGGTTCGCGAGAGGACTTGCACGAACTCGGCGTTGACCCGTTTGGGAAAGGCCGGGTGACGTTCGATCTGCGGACCGACGCGCAACACCAGATCGTCGGTGATCTCGTCGACGAACGTGATGCAATGCGGATTGCCCATCGACACGCAGGTGACCTTCAACTCGCGCCCCGCGACGTCGAGCGGCACGAGCACTACCTGGTCGCCGGCAAGTCGCGTCGGGATTTCGGCGCTTTTGAGAATGGGCTGCCCCATGTCGACGCGCACGCGATCGACTTTGCCACGGGCCACGAACACTTTGAGCGTGAGGATGCCGCGCCCGGTTTCAATTTGGAGGATCTCTTTGCGGGCGATGCCGTGATCGTAGACATACTTGGCGACGCAGCGGACTCCGTTGCCGCACATCTCGGCCTCGCTGCCGTCCGCGTTGAACATCTGCATCCGCGCGTCGGCCACCCTCGAAGGGCGAATCAGAATCAGCCCATCGGAACCGATCCCCTTGTGGCGGTCGCTCACGGCCTGAGCCAGTGCCGGTAAATCGGTCGGCGGCGACTCGTCGAAGCAGTTGACGTACACGTAGTCGTTGCCGGCGCCGTGCATTTTGGTGAAACGCATGAGCGATCTCGCCCTCAAGCCTTCGGACGTAGGCCGCGAAACACGGCCCGACGCATGGGATTGTCCCGCGAAGTAAATTCTTCGTCGCTCACGGCTCCGCCGTCGAGGGCCGCGGCCAACATGTGGAACTTTGCGTCGACATCGTCAGCGAAATAAACCAGCAGCGCCTCGGGCGTGCGTGGCTCGACCGGCGATCCCCACTCGGGCAGGTTCTGGTGCGCGAGGATGATGTGCTCGAGCCTTAGCAGCGTCTCCCGATCGAGCCCCTCGACTTTGCGGGCGTGGTCTCGTACCAGATCGCGTCCCAACACAATGTGGCCAATCAGTTCTCCCTCCGCCGTGCGACGCATGCCGGTGAGCGGACCCTCCAATTCGATCAGCTTGCCGATGTCGTGCAACATGGCACCTGCGATCACCAGCGACTTGGAAAGCGGAGGCTGCATGTCGGGGTAGTCGGCTGCGTATTTGTCGGCCAGAAACCGGGCGTTCCGCGTAACCGAAAGCACGTGCTCCAGGTAACCGCCGGCATACGCGTGATGGTTCTTACGAGCGGCCGAGCCCCGCTTGATCGCGTCGGCGTGCTCTTCCAGGATCCCGACAACCAGCCGTCGCAAGGGTTCGCAGTCGATTCGATCGACCGCCAGCGTTTTCAGCTCGGCGAACATCGCTTCGATGTCGAAGCGCGTCGATTTGACTAGGTCCGATTCGTTAAAGCCGTCTGCCCGATCGGTTTCGTCAACGACGCGAATTTTTTCCAATTCGAGCTGTGGGCCGTACGAGCTGTCGACGAGGCGGCCGCGAACCTTGTAGCACGTGCCGACCTTCCACATGCCGTCGCAGGCCTCGAACCAGGGCGAATCGGACCAAACCATGGCCGTTGCGGACCGAGCTGCGTCGCGAAAGGTGACGCGATAGTAGGGCTTGCCGTCGCGAGTGCTCGCGCGATCTTTCCCCGACAGCAGCACAAAACAATCGGCCTGCTGCCCAGGCTTTAGGTCGACGAGTCGGACGATTTTGGCTTCCGCGGGCATTCTGTCACTGTATCGCCTGCCTAGTTGCACCAAAAGAGCCGCGCCGCGTCAGGCGGCGACGGCTTGGCGCAGGGCACTCAGTTTCTCCGGACTGGCAGCAGTGATAGACTGCGGGCTCTGAGCGACCTTTTCGGTCCCACTCTCGGAAGTGATCGGTCATAGTTCAGGAACGCCCCGAAACCTCAACACGACGGAACATGGGTATGGAGCGCCATCCGATCTGCAGCGCAGGAGCCAGCGCATTTTTCTCCGTCTGGATTCTGCTCGTCTCCGGGCACGAAGCACGGCCCGCCGATCCGAAGGAGACGAAGCCCATTAAAGCGTCGCGACCGAAGTCGGCGGACGACGCTGACGCCGGCCAGTACTACGGGTTCAAGCCGGTCGAGGCCATCAAGCTGGAGCCGCGCGTCAGCAACCTGCTGGCCGGCGATTTCAATGGCGACGGTCTGGGCGATTTGGCGGTGTTCGACAACGGTCACGCCCGGATCGATCTTTTGTTGCAGCGTCGACGGCCAAGTGACGCGCCCACGGCGGAGACTACGCCGCAGGGAGTCAACGAGGTCGCGGGCGACGGGCGGTTCGAACACAAGAAAATCGCGATCGACAAGCAACTCGCCTCGATGGCGGCCGGCGATTTCAACGGAGACGGTCGCACGGACCTGGCCTGCTTCGGAGTGCCCGACCGGCTGATGATCCTGTATCAGCCAGCTAAAGGGGAGTGGCGCGAACGCAAGCTGATGCGCGTCCCCGACGTGACGCCCGTGCAATGGAATATGGCGGCCGGAGATCTGAACGGCGATGGCAAAGACGACCTCGCGATCTTGGGCAAGCACCAGATCTATATCTTCCTGCAGCAGGCGAAGGGTGGCCTCGCGCCGCCGATCGTGTTGATGAACACTTCCGAGAAACTTTCGCTGGCGCAGATCGTCGATCTCAATGGTGACGGCCGGAAAGATCTGTGTTATCTGGCTGGTGAGCCGCAGGAACGCATCTTTTGCGCGCGGCTGCAGGACGAGACGGGCCGGCTCGGGCCCGAGCTGCAGTTCGAGGTCGATCCTCCGCGATCGATCTCCTACGCGGAGATCGCCGGTCGTCGCGGCCGCGAGATCTTGACGATCGATAATCAAACGGGCCGTCTGAGAATCCTGCAAATGCAGACGCCCCCCGGGGGCGATGACCAGCCGGCAACGCGCTTGGTGCAAACCGGTTTCGGCCGGGACTCGGGAGATCGCGGCCGTGATTTCGCGCTGGGTGACATTGACGGCGACGGCCTCGCCGACCTGGTGGTGGCTGATCCCGAGGGGGCCGGCCTGTTTGTATTTCGCCAGCGCAAAGGCGACGGGCTCGATCCGGGGCAGACATACCCCAGCTTCGCCGGCGTCGCGCAAGTCCGAGTCGCCGATCTCGACGGCGATGGCAAAAACGAAGTTGTCGTCCTGAGCACCAAGGAGCGGGCGATCGGCATCAGCCGCTTTGAACACGGCCGACTGACGTTTCCGGAAACCGTGCCGCTGACGGAGGAGGAGCCGATCCTCCTGGAGATCGCCGATCTTAACGGCGACAAGAAGCCGGAAATCTTGTTCATCACGCGCACCCGGCCCTCCAGCGGCAACACGCAGTACGTGCTTCACGCGCTGGAACGCGTGGGGAAGAAATGGCGGCCGTTTGCCTTCGGCTCGGGCAAGCGGACCGATTTGCCCCTCGATCTGCAAGGCACGCCGACGCAGCTCCTAAAGCTCGACACGAATCGTGACGGCCGGCCGAACTTTCTGTTGTTTCAAGAAGAGAGCGATCGCGGACCCATTTTGCTCGCAACGGCGGCCGACGGAAAGATTGCCCCGGTGACCACCGAGGACGGCCTGCGATTGGGAACAGCCCGGCAGGGGGCCATCTTCCTCACTCAAGATTCCGTGCCCACCTTGCTCGTCGCGCAAGAGAATTTCGCGCGGAAGCTACAGCGTCCGGGCGACTCGGGCTGGAAGGTTGTGGATCAGTACAACGCGTCCGAGCCGTCGGCCAAGATCGTCGGCGCGGCGATGCTCGATCTCGACGGCAAGCCGGGACGCGAAATCGTGCTGGTCGACACGGGCATCCGCAAGATTCGCGTGCTGCGAAAAGAGGGCGACGTCTTTCGCCCCTGGAAAGAGATCGAGATCGGAGCTTTTCCTTATGAAGCCCTGCGCGTGGCCGATCTGAACGGTGACGGGCGCGAGGATTTGCTGCTGATGGGCCGGGGCCGGTTTGCCGTGCTTTACGCCGGGACGACGGCCCCGACGCTGACGGAGTTGGGTACCTTTGAAAGCAAGCTGACCAAGACCTACTTCTCCGACGTGGTCGCCGGCGATCTCAACAGTGACGGCAAGACCGACCTGGCCTTGATCGACACGCAGTCCCATTTCGTCGAGATTCTCTGGCTCGACGCCGACCATCGGCCGCACCACGCCCTCTCGTTCAAGGTCTTTGAAGAGAAGAGCTTCGCCGAGGGACGCGAAGGGGGAACGGAACCACGCGAAGGAGTGATCACCGACGTGACAGGCGACGGCAAGGCGGACCTGGTCCTGCTCTCGCACGATCGCGTGCTGATCTACCCGCAGGACGACGGCAAGTAGTCAAAGCGCCCAACACTTCGGGTACCACGGCTGAGCTCGCTCTGCAATGCATGCCCACGCCGAGCCGTGGGCATGGCACCCATTTCTGAAAATACAACGGCAGACTGACCACTAGTGATGCGCAGCGGCCGGAGCCCCATGCGAGGCGTCGTGCGAATCGCCGTGGGCACCGTGATGGCCATCGTCCTCAGCCGGCTCTTCAAATTGGCAGAGAGAACCGCAAACGCCTGACAATTGCACCGACCCGCACAAAAGCATGATGCAGACGAGGGCGGTCACCAGCACGGTCTTGCCGACGAAGTTGCCGAGGGTCAGCCCGAAGAATTGATGGGCGCCGGCGACCGGGGGAGCCACTGTGCCCCAGACCAGCACCGCCAAGAAGCCCAACAACACGAGCCCGACCCATCCTCCTTGCAGCAGGGCGGCTCGCAGCTTGGTCCAATTCACGCCGAAGGTCCAGAACGCCACCCAAACCACAAGTGGCAATAGCGGCAGCAGGACGCGTCCGATGCTGACAACCAACACCGCCACGTCCCGGCACAGTTCGATCAGGTTTTGAAGTACGGCGTCCATCGGGAAATCTTCGGACCTTAAAGTCTGCGATTCGCGCAACAACTCGGAACGAGCGGTGTACCAGAATCCGCCGAAGGCCGCCACTGTCTGGGACAAGCCATCTGGCGGATCCCGGCAGTGGTGAATAAGCTGACCTTCCATGCCCAGCGAGCGAAACGCGCTGTATTGCGGCGACAATCTTGAAGTTTTGCGTCGTCACGGCCGGGACGAGACGGTTGACCTCGTCTATCTCGATCCCCCCTTCAACAGTGGCCAAAACTACCACCAGCTATTCAAAACGCGGAACGGCACGGCGTCGGCCGCGCCGATCCTGGCTTTCGAGGACACGTGGCGCTGGGACGCGGCCGCCACGACGGCTTTTTACGAGACGGTCGAGACGGGGGGCCGCGTTGCCGACGCCTTGTTGGCCTTTCGCCGGTTTCTCGGCGACAGCGACTTGCTCGCCTATCTCTCGATGATGGCCCCGCGACTCGTCGGACTCCGACGCGTCCTCAAGAACATCGGCTCGATCTATCTGCATTGCGATCCGACGGCCAGCCACTATTTGAAGATGTTGATGGACGCCGTCTTCGGGCCGGAGAATTTCCGGAACGAGATCGTGTGGCGGCGGACGGGCGCTCACGGACCCCGGCGCAGTTTCGGGCCGATCCACGACACGCTGCTGTTTTATTCCAAGACCAGCGACTACTTCTTCCAGGTCGTCAAGCGGCCCTACATGAAGGGGCACGTCGACTCGCGGTACATGCTCGAATCGGAGACGGGCCGCTACAAATTCACGAGCGGAGGAAACGTGCTGACCGGCGCGGGCGCGACTGGGGGCGAATCTGGACGTCCCTGGCGGGGTTTTGATCCGGCCGCGAAGAATCGCCACTGGGCGATCCCCGGCTTTCTCGCCGAGCAGATGCCAGCCCCATTCGCCGAGCTGGGCGTGCTCGCGAAGCTCGACGCGCTGTACGCAGCCGGCCTCATTGAGATTCGCCTCGGGGTTGCCTGGCCGACTCCGGTTCGCTACCTCAGCGAAGCAGATGGGCAACCGCTTGGAGACATCTGGGCCTATCAGCCTTACACGGCCGGGACGGTTCATGGAACCGAGGAGGGCATCGACGCCGACGTCGCTTGGATGGGGCCAACCGATCCCGAACGGTTGGGCTACCAAACCCAAAAACCGCTCGGACTGCTCGCGAGAATCATCGGCAGCTCTTGTCCGCCGGGTGGATTGGTGCTCGATCCGTTCTGTGGCTGCGGTACGACACTCGTGGCGGCGCAGGGCGGGGCACACGGTTGGATTGGCATCGACCAGAACCAGGCCGCGATTGGTTTGGTCAAAGAGCGATTGCGCGAAGCGTTCGGGTTGGAACCCGAGCTCGATTACGCGCTCGTCGGCGAGTCGGCAGTTCCCACGCGCCGCGAACGGCGCAAGACCGTCATTGGACGTCGCGGTCGCTAACCCGCGCGTTTAGTCTTCCCAATCCAGCGAACGAGCAACCGCCTTCTTCCAGCGGCTATACAGTTTCTCTCGCTGGTCCGCAGCCATCGCCGGCTTGAATTGCCGGTCGAGGGCCCAGTTGCGTCGGACGTCTTCCTGGTCCCTCCAAAAACCGACGGCCAGGCCAGCCAAGTAGGCGGCGCCGAGGGCCGTTGTTTCCTGCACGACGGGCCGCTGCACTTCGACGCCCAAGATGTCCGATTGAAACTGCATCAGCAAATTGTTGACGGCCGCTCCGCCGTCGACTTTCAGCGAAGCCAATGGGGTGCCAGAGTCCTGCTGCATGGCCTCCAAGACTTCGCGCGTCTGATAGGCCATCGAGTCGAGGGCGGCCCGCGCCATGTGCGCGGTGGTGGTGCCCCGCGTCAAACCGACGATCGTCCCCCGGGCCCCCTGATTCCAATGCGGCGCGCCAAGCCCGACAAAAGCGGGGACCAGAAACACCCCTCCGGCATCCGTCACGGAGGCTGCCAGTTTCTCGATATCGGGGGCAGTCGTGATCATCTTCAGACCGTCGCGCAGCCATTGGACGACGGCCCCCGCGATGAACACCGAACCTTCGAGGCAATAGATCACCTTGCCCCCCAACCCCCAGCCAATGGTCGTGATCAAGCCATTTTTCGATGCCACGGGCTTCTCGCCTGTGTTCATCAGCATGAAGCAGCCGGTGCCGTAAGTGTTCTTGGCGGCTCCCGGTTCAAAGCAGGCTTGGCCGAACGTTGCGGCTTGCTGGTCACCGATGTCTGACGCGATGGGCAAGGCCGCCCCCAACAGCGATCGATCGGTCTCGCCATAAACGGCACTCGACGGTTTCACTTCGGGCAGCATGGCTCGCGGGATTTTCAAAATTCGCAACAGCTCATCGTCCCAATCGAGCTTGTGGATGTTGTAGACCAGCGTGCGGCTGGCGTTGCTGTAATCGGTGACATGGCGTTTGCCGCCGGTTAGTCGCCAGATCAAAAAGCTGTCGACGGTGCCGAACAGCACTTCGCCTTTTTCGGCGCGGGCCCGCAAACCGGGAATCGTCTCGAGCAGATGGGCGATCTTCGTGCCGGAGAAATACGCATCGACAACGAGGCCGGTCCGCTCCCGAAATGTCGACTCCAGTCCCTCGGCTTTGAGCCGATCACAGATCGGGGCCGTGACGCGGCTTTGCCAGACGATGGCGTTCGCAACGGGCTTGCCGGTGCTCTTGTCCCAGACGATGGTCGTTTCGCGCTGATTGGTGATGCCCAGTGCGGCGACGTCGGACGGCGTCCGCTTCCCACGTGTGAGGGCCTCCTTGGTCACGTCCAACTGCGATTTCCAAATCGCTTCAGGGTCGTGTTCGACGTGCCCTGGGTGCGGATAGATCTGCTCGAACTCTTCCTGGGCGGAGGCGATCGGTCGGCCGTCGCGTCCAAAGAGGATCGCTCGGCTGGAGGTCGTGCCTTGATCGAGTGCCAGCACACAGTCGGCCATAAAGCGCGTTCCTTACGGCAAGTCAGAGCTTGAACAGGACCTTCTCGAAATCGACGACCACAGACCGCCGACCCTTCTGCACGATACGGTGCCCTTCCGCTTCGAGCCGAGTTTTGAGGGCGGCGACGCCGCCGGGGAATTTTGGATTGAGTTCTCCGCCGGACTTCAGCGTGCGCCAATAGGGCGTGATCCGTTTGACGCCGTCGGCCGCCGCTTCGTCGGCAGCGTGGGCGGCAATCCAGGCGAAGATGCCCGTGGTCAGCGGGCAGCCGATTGTGGCTCGATGTATTCGAGCCAAGTGGGCACGGATTTCGTTGATCGTGACGATCCGACCCTTGGGTACTTTTCGCATGGCCGCGTCGACTTCCCGGGGCGCCGGAACGACGACGGTTCCGCTGCCCCAGCGCCGCGACAGGGTCCCTTCGATTCGCGCCACCTTCGGCAGGTCCTTGTCGTCTGCCAACTTTTCTCGCCACGTTTTGCGTCGCGCCACTGCAAGCGATCCTTGGCCCTAATGAGTGAGCAGCAAATACATGCTGTAGAGCACGACGACGCAGACGACCAAGGTCCCAAACTCCAGCAACCGGCGGCCCACCTGAAGTTGGCGCAGGGCCACGATCTGAGCGATGACTGTGACCACCGCCACCATCGTGAATTTGAAGATGACGATCCCCGACAGCCCCCAGCCCACAAAAAACCACCGAGCCACCGGGTTCGACTCGTAGAACATGGCCCGCCCCTCCGGTTCGGGGACGTCAGAAAGCATCAGATAGGTCATCATGACGTCGAGCACGTTGACGATGACGAAGAGCGCGCTCTCCCGTTGCAAAGGAAGAGAGAGCCGAAAGAGGGTGTACCAAAGACCGCCGGCAGGCGTGGAGGGTTGAGACACTGATTCGGGCACAGTCACCTCTGCGGCAGAGGGCTTGCAAAGTCGGACAACAGCCGCGCTGCGCGCGGCACGCGACGTGATTGGCGTACCATCTTGAGCGCAGTCTTGCAAGAAGGCAGACGCTTTCAGAGCATCAGCGGCGAACCGAGCCAGTCTCTAGGCAGACCTCGTCGAGCGCATCACCGGTCGTGCGGCTATCAACGGCCCACTCGACTCAACGGCTCTGCGAACGGGTGGTGACGGCCAGGGTCCCTTCCGCCAAAACCTGCGAGAGGGTGACGGCGTGCTCGGCACCATGTTGCAGCTGGGCACTTTGCTTCCCGACGACTCGACGCTCTGGCGCGCAGCGGGCGATGCCGCCGTAGAAGACCAGATCGCGGCTGCAATCGGGGCAATGAGACAAGTGGACCCAAAGCTCAGGAGGCAAATCGCTGCGAGTGTTGTCGCTGTAATAGGCTCGCATTTCGTCCTCGTAATAACCGCACGGAGCCTGAGCGACTTTCAGCTCGATCTGTGAGGTCAAGTACGATTTGACGTAGGACGAGTAGCAAAGCGACACGGGCACCAAGGCCACGAAGAGCACCGCGGCGAATTGGCGTGCCTGATGAGATCGTTTTCGCCAGCGCAACCGCCGCACCAACCCGCGGACTTCTCCGCCGCAAGTGCGCCAGCTGTCACCGCGCGACACCGATTGTTCGTTGATCGTAATCATTTATTTGCTCCGGACTTGCCGCCCGTGCGGTCAGGTCAAGTTCCGGCCGGTTACATTCCTTTTCGCGACGCCCCCAATTTCGAGCGCCCGGCCTAACTCCACGAACCGGGGATGTCATACCCCCGCTTGCCATCAATTATTGCCGATTCCAGTTTTTTTGTCTGTGAAGAACCTCACCACTCGATCTTTAGTCCAAGGACCGGCTAGCGGGCGGGCTCTCGCCATAAGTCTTTTGTGGGTTTGAGATTGGGGACCGGAACCTCGATTTCGGCCGCCAGCCGGCCAACCTCGTGCAGAATAATTTCTTTGCGGCTGACCGAGATGGCCCCCTCTTCCTGTAGCTCGCCCAGGACCAGGGTGACTGTCTCCCGGGTGCTGCCAATGATGCTTGCCAGCTCCTGGTGCGAGAGCCGAATGCCCATCGCGATCGACCCATCCTTCGCGTATTTGCCGTACTTCTCGGCCAAATCGAAGAGCAGGTGCACGACGCGCTCGCGGTTCGAGCGGAAGAGCAGCGACTTCAGCCGCCGATTGAATCGTTGCACGCGCAGACCTAAGAGCTTGTTCAGCCCCAGCGAGAGTTTGGGGTGCTCATCCATTAGCCGCTGAATTTCTTCGGAGGGGATGACCACCACGGTCGAAACCTCCATCGACTCGGCGTATTCCTCGCGCTGTCCGTGTTCGACGAGGGCTAGCTCGCCAAACAGCTCACCGGGGTCGATGAGGGCGAGCACGGCTTGCTTGCCGTCCTGGGTGTTGTGAAAGATTTTTACCCGGCCGGAGGTCAGGACCAGCACGCAATCCCCCAGGTCGGAGGGAGCGTAGATCAGCGTCCCCCGCTTGAACTCACGGGACTTGGCGCGGGATTCGAGTCGCCGTACCTGCTCTTCCGTGAGGCACTGGAAGAGTGAGCAGTCCTTCAAGTACCAGAACTTTTTATCCATTCGGGAGAGTCCCGCCCTGGTGCGCGAAGACGCTGTCGAGTGAAACGTCCAACCTGAGAGGACGACTGAACCGGGGAGATAGGTCCGCGAAAATCCGGATTAGGAACGGCGGACGATCCAGGGTGGTCGCACCTCCCAGAATAGCCCGGCGGCGGGGCACTCTCAAGCCTTTAGTCATTTCCGATCCCGGGACGACGCTCGCACCAGGGATGTTAGAAAGCTGCCATCAGCGGTCGGCCTGCGACTTCGCGCCGAGCTTCGCTTGCGCGCGGCTCAGTCGATCGGCCCAATACAGTGGCTCGGGGAGGCGATGGTCAAACGTGAACTCTTTAGTCAGGCGCGCCGCACTGGCAACGTCCATTTTCTGGCCGGGTGAGACGTACAGTGGTCGAGAGGACGAAGGCGGCATCAATACGGCGCCGACCACCCGATCCTCAACGGCCAGCAATGCGGGCAGATCGGCTGAATCGTCGGCTGGCGGTTGCAGTCGGCCGCAGAGCAGCGATTTTGCGACGCCGACGGTCGGCACATCAGCCACGACGCCGAAGCAGGCAGCGACTCCGGCTCCGCGTGGATGCAGGATACCGTTGCCGTCGACGAAATACAGATCGAGTTCCGGAAACTCTTGCCGCGATCGCTCGAACAACGCGAGCAGCATTGGCAACTCGCGAAACGTCAGCAGGCTTGGGATATACGGCAGCGCCGGACGATCGCGATGCGTCGTCGACCAGACAACTCGCCCGGACCGGTTTTCCACGATGGCACAGGCGCCTGTCGCCATCCCATCGCGCGAATAAGAGACATCCAGCCCTGCCGCCAGTCGCGGCACATCGTGTTGTGGGATGAGCCGCACGCGCTGCGCGAGTTCGTGCTGCAACTCGATCAACCGCGCCAACGGTTTGTCCGAGTGGAAGTCGCGGAACGCAAGTTCGTCGAAGTGTTCGACGCGCTGGTCGCAGACGGGCACGCCCTCGGCTATTAACCGGTCGGCCTTTTCGGTCGGCTCTCTGCCCTCGACGTACAATCCAAGCTCTCCCCCTTTGCGCACGACACGGTGACACGGGCAAAGCGCGGTGTGCGGGTGCAATCGCAGATATACACCCACCCAGCGGGCCGCCGTCCGAAATCCCAACGCGTCGGCCAGATCTCCGTAGGTCGTCACTCGACCCCGCGGGATCTGCGCGAGGAGCGCGGTCAGCTCGGCTTCGAGATCGAGCAGAGGGAGGTCAAGTGACACGGCGGCCTGTGTGGAAACAGGATGCGAACGTCCAAAAAAGGACCACTGGCGGACAAAGCCGCCAGCGCCACCCGAAGACACTTTACGCACCACGCGGAGCGGATTAGGGCGAGGCCGCTCCGGTGCTCACGACCGGCTGGGCGTTCTGCTCGCTGCACAGGACGACCAGCAGGTTGCTGACCATCGCCGCGCGGCGGTCGTCGTTCATGGTAAGCATGTTGCTTTTTGCCAGATCCGCCAGCGCCATTTCCACGATGCTGACGGCACCGTGCACGATCTTTTGACGAGCAGCGATGATGGCGTCGGCCTGTTGCCGGCGCAGCATGGCCCCGGCGATTTCCGGTGCATAGGCCAGGTGCGTGAGCCTGGCTTCCTCGACGACGACGCCCGCCTCGCTCAGTCGCGTCTGCAGTTCTGCCTTGAGGGCCGCGGAGACTTCGTCGACTGCGCTGCGGAGTGTGATTTCGTGCTCCTCGCCGTGATCGTAGGCATACGAGTTTGCCAAGTGACGCACGGCCGACTCGCTCTGGACGCGAACATACGTGGTGTAGTCGGCCACATTGAAGGTGGCGCGGGCCGAGTCTTCGATCCGCCACACGACGACGGCCGCAATCTCGATCGGGTTTCCCTGCTTGTCGTTCACCTTCAGCATGCTGCCTTCGAGATTGCGCAGCCGCAACGAGATCGGTTTGCGGACCACGAACGGATTGGCCCAGAGAAAGCCATTCCCCCGCACCGTTCCGCGGTACTCGCCGAACAGCAGCATCACGCGGGCCACATTCGGTTGTTGGGCGAACAGACCGCAGTAAGTCAGAAAGACCGTGATCCCCAAGATCACGCCGAAGATGATCATGGCAGCCGACTGCAACACGCCGCCAAAAATCAGCAACAGCACGACGACCACAGTTCCCACGAGACAGACGGGCAACATCGTCCAACCCGACATCGTCACATAGGTCTTCTCAGTCACCATCGACAGACTCCGAAAGAAGGATCTCAGGTTGATTTGCTAGAACTGCCGGCTCAAAGTGCTCACCCATCACAACGCAGAAGCGACGCGATCGGATCACAGTGGGACTGTGATTCTGCTCCGAACTTGCGAGAGCACAAGACTTTAATTACCTGCTCGGAGGCCAGCGAACGGACTCATTGCACGGGGAAGCGTGCGACCAAAATAACCCGATTGGCGGCGGCCCGCCACGAGTTTTTTGGCCCCTGGGGGATCGACGGGTAGATCCCGGGCGAGTAGATCGCGGGTGGAAAAGAAAAACCCAGGCTGCAAGGGCCTGGGCTTTTCATTGCATTCAATCTTGAGTGTTATCGAATCGCGAGTTGCGACCGGTTACGGGTTACTTGGCGGAGAACTCTCCTTCGTCGATCCCGCTCCGACCAACTCTCCCTCGCCGGCGCTCGTACCGACAAAGTCGAGCTGCTTCTGGTCGGCCACTTCTTTGACCGTGACCAGAATGCGAGTCTTGCCTTCGAAAGCGCCTCGCAAGAGTTCTTCGGAGAGCGGATCCTCAATGTAGGTTGACACGCTACGACGTAGCGGCCGGGCTCCATAGTCGGTGTCGCCGCCCTTATCGATGATGAATTCACGGGCCTCGTCGGTCAGTTCGAGCTTCAGTCCGCGCTCGGACAGCCGGTTGTAGACCTTCCCCAGCTCGATGTCGACGATCTGCTTGAGGTCGTCGCGACTGAGCTTGCGGAAGACGACGATCTCGTCGAGTCGGCCGATGAATTCCGGCTTGAACTCGCGCTCGATCACGTGTTTGAGCCGCTCTTTCATCTTTTCGTAGCTGCTCTCTTCGTCTCGCTTGCCGAAGCCGAAGACGTCGCCCTGATTGATGACGTCGGCACCTGCATTCGTGGTCATGATCAGCACCACGTTGCGGAAGTCGACCTTGCGGCCGAAGCTATCCGTGAGGTGCCCTTCTTCCATGATCTGCAGGAGCATGTTGAAGACGTCGGGGTGAGCCTTCTCGATTTCATCCAGCAACACGACCGAGTACGGCCGGCGGCGGATCTTCTCGGTGAGCTGGCCGCCCTCTTCGTAACCGACATAGCCCGGCGGTGCTCCGATGAGCCGACTGACGTTGTGCTTCTCCATGTACTCGCTCATGTCGATCTGCACGAGCGCTTCTTCGTCGCCGAACATGAATTCGGCCAACGTCTTGGCCAACAGCGTCTTGCCGACACCGGTCGGACCTGAGAGCAAAAACACGCCCGTGGGCCGCTTGGGATCTTTCAATCCGCTACGGCTGCGGCGGACGGCCTTGGCAATCTGCTTGATGCCCTCGTGTTGGCTGACGATCCGCTTATGCAGTTCGGCTTCCATCTGCAAGAGACGGACAGCGTCCTCGCTCGAAAGTCGCGTTAGCGGCACGCCGGTCATCCGGGCTACCACGTCGGCGATCACGTCGGCATCGACCGCGCCATCAGTCTCGCGGGCTTTGTCCCGCCATTCGCGAGTCAGCGATTCCTTCTTTTTCTTGAGCTTGTCCGCCTGATCGCGGAGACCGGCCGCCTTTTCGAAGTCCTGATTGGCGACCGCTTCCTCCTTGGCGACGTTGAGCCGCTCGATCTCTTCCTCGAGTTCTTTCAGGTCCGGCGGACGGACCATCGACTTCAGCCGGATGCGAGCACCCGCTTCGTCGATGACGTCGATCGCCTTGTCCGGCAGGCAGCGGCCAGTGATGTACCGAGACGACAACTCCACGGCCTTGGCCAAAGCATCGTCGGTGTAAGTCACGCGGTGGTGCGACTCGTACCGGTCGCGGAGTCCCTTCAGAATCTGGACAGTTTGTTCCTGGCTGGGCGGCTCGACCATCACGGTTTGGAACCGTCGCTCGAGGGCCCCGTCCTTCTCGATGTACTTGCGGTACTCGTCGAGTGTGGTGGCACCGATGCACTGCAGCTCGCCCCGGCTGAGGGCCGGCTTGAGCACGTTCGACGCGTCGATGGCTCCTTCAGCCCCGCCCGCGCCGACCAATGTGTGCAACTCGTCGATGAACAGGATCGTGTTCTTCGCGCGGCGGACTTCGTTCATCACCGCCTTGATTCGCTCTTCGAATTGGCCGCGATACTTCGTGCCGGCGACCATCATCGCCAGGTCGAGCACGACCACGCGCTTATCGCGGAGCAACTCGGGAACGTTGCTGTCGACCACCATCTGGGCAAAGCCCTCGACGATGGCCGTCTTGCCGACGCCCGCCTCGCCCAGAAGCACGGGATTGTTCTTTTGACGGCGGCAAAGGATCTGCACGACGCGCTCGATCTCGCGTTCACGGCCGATGACCGGATCGAGCTTGCCCTGTCGGGCCAACTCGGTCAGATCGCGGCCAAAGCTGTCGAGGGCCGGCGTCTTGCTCTTGCCCGCCTTTTGCTGTGCGGCCGTGCCGCGTTCGCCCGTCTCCGAAGCTTCCAGCCCATGACCGAGCAGGTTGAGGACCTCTTCGCGGACGTCTTCGAGCTTCATCCCCAGGTTCATCAAGACCTGGGCGGCCACGCCTTCCTGTTCACGAAGGAGGCCCAAGAGTAGGTGTTCGGTGCCCACATAATTGTGGTTGAGGTTGCGGGCCTCTTCCATCGCGTATTCGATGACTTTCTTCGCCCGCGGGGTCTGGGGCAGTTTGCCCATCGTCACCATGTCGGGTCCCGACTGGACGATCTTTTCGACTTCCAGGCGGATCTTGCGCAGGTCAACGTCGAGATTCTTCAAGACGTTCGCCGCGACTCCCGAGCCTTCTTTCACCAGACCCAGCAGGATGTGCTCGGTGCCGATGTATTCGTGGTTGAAGCGCTGCGCCTCTTGATTGGCGAGCTGCATCACTTTTCGGGCTCGATCGGTAAATCGTTCGTACATCCGGTTTCTCCCATCCCGTCCAAGCTTTTTGGACCGCAGGGTTTTCCCCGCCACACTCTCCACACGTCGCAAAGCCGTGCCATCCTTGGACGGAATGACACGGCTAACTGGTCGCCGTCGGAGCGTTTCGCCCCGAAACGGGCGACCCCTCGTATGGCGGGCGGTCGATTAACAATCTGTCTAACAATACGTCGTTATCGCGGCGGCCGCGAGCGGATTGTAAAAGTGTAAAGCCCTCGGCAAGCCCCCAGTTGATGGTCAGGCAGTCCCAGCGAGTCGGCGCTTTCCGGCAGCCTACCCAAACTCACAAAATCCGACCCGGCTGCTTTGCCGATGCTCTGCCCCCGACCGATACAATCCTCACGGTCGGCCTCACTCAAAACCCTTGAGCGCCCCGAATTCTAGTGCTGGCATAGGGGAAGGACAAGGTACGGGCAGCGCGGGTTCTGCATCGGTCGGACGCTCAACTTAGACGGTCGCATCAGTTTCGGCTTCCGCGAGGAACGAGGATCGCTCGACTCGCCGGCGGACAACGATCGACTCAGCCGAGAACAGATCCAGCCCTGCCCGGCTGAATC
>Ga0210393_10002045_pt1 | contig 16800 bp, 7 predicted proteins | sample IncBWC27OmetaG_FD_160068 | JGI IMG/M metagenome (GOLD analysis project Ga0210393, IMG submission 160068) | Forest soil microbial communities from Barre Woods Harvard Forest LTER site, Petersham, Massachusetts, United States - Inc-BW-C-27-O ... | reverse complement strand
GCTTGGAACAAGGCGCTGGAAACGAACGGCGTCGCAGCTTCTGCGCGTCGCAAGAACGCCAAATGGCGGCACCTTAACGCCACCTACAACACAATCCGCAATCGCCTCAAAGCGGCCGAAGCGATCAAAACCCGCGACGAGAATGCGGTCAAACACAAGGCGGAAAAGCTAGCGGCCGCCGCCGCGGAAAAGAGCGAACCCAAGAAGGCAGCCAAAGCGCCGAAGGCCGCGGCCAAGCCGAAGAAAGAGAAATCGGCCGAGCCCAAAGAGAAAAAGAAGAAGGAAGACAAGAAAGAGTCTTAGCCCCGTCGCCGGCAAGTTATTGCAAGCCGCGGGCCGCGACTCACAAGTCGTCTGATTAAATACGCGCCGGAGAGATGACAGAGCGGCCGATTGTGCGGCACTGGAAATGCCGTGTGCTGGGAAACCGGTACCGGGGGTTCGAATCCCCCTCTCTCCGCCTTGACGGGTCGCCTGTTTCGCTAAGCTGTTTGTTCAGGACAGCTTAGCGACTTTTATGCGCGTCGGATGACCTTGCCTGGTGCACAGATGGCGCACCAGACCAGGAAGTCATCATGTCTCGTCGACGCATGCGGGCCACCCGTAAGCGAGTGAAAATGTGAGATCGCTGATCCGAGAGACACTGTGTCGCAGCCGGGGCGTGTACGGGGGGACCGTGTCGGGAAAGCAACTCAGCACGGGCAAACGAAACGCCCAACAGGCCGACGCGGAGAAGGTCCTCACCCGCGAAATGTCCCATCTCCGCATCGGTGTCCAACGAGCAGTGGCATCAAGCTAATACAGCCATCGACAGCCGCCGACCGGATCGGGACATCATTCCTCGTATCGATGCAGGGCGATGCGATCCACGCAATTGGGCCGCCGAGAATCGGCCCCTTTTTTGATCCAAAGAATCCACGATCGAGCGGACAGAGATATCTGTCGCGCCGATGCGTCCGTCGCACAGGCATTCGCGCGAAGCCCTTGTCGCGCGCGGGGATCGGCCGGGTCCCTTGTTCACATTTAACGGTCCGCTTTCGGCTTCGTGGTCGCACCGCTGCAGTCTGAGTCGGTGTGTCGGACCGACGCGCGTCGGTCGCTCCCACGGTCCCGTGCTGTCCACCGATTAAGTCAAGAGTGGACTGTGTCAAGAACCTCGTTGCCCACGGCTTGACGATGTTTTGAACTGCGAGATGAGATTCTCGGACTCACCGGTTGCAGTTTTTGCCGATGCCTTTCGACAATGAGGTCGACGTTTTGATCGCCGCCGACGCTTTGGGTGAAGGGCAACGCCTGCAGGTTGCCGCGATTGCGGTACGTTTCCACTACGGCTACATTCGATTAACATTCTGTTAAAGTGCGAAGGCTGGCAGGTCAATCACAAACTGGTTTACCGGCTGTACCGCGAGGAAGGCTTGGACATTCGGCGCACGAATATCCCGAATCAGCGACTTCACGCCCGCCGCGTGTCCCGGTGTTTTCTCGCACACGATAACTATCGCGGAGTTAAGGGACAGATATGGTGAATGAACTGCATCAATTTGATGAAAACAGTTTTTTTTACCTTTTGGATGACAATGAAAGGAAGCTTGTAAAGGAGAGGATGCGTGAAGAACATTTCCCGCTGGGAAAGCATGTGTTTAGGGAAAATGACAGTGATGAACGACTTTATATCGTGGAAAAAGGAGCCGTCTCCCTTATCAAGTCGCTTGGCAGCGATTTGCATAAAACGATACTCATAGCCCCTAAGGGGTCGATATTTGGCGAATTCAGTTTCATAGACGGTGGCACCAGGTCTGCTACTGCCCTTGCTTCTGACGACACTATCCTTCTAGGTCTAGATCGTAAGGATTTTGATCTCCTGAATAGAGAGTTTCCGGAGATCGGAACAAAACTATACAACAACCTCCTTCACACTGTTACGTTGCGAATCAGAAATACCACTGAAGCTCACTGGCGCACGATAGAAAATGTCATAAAGAATGAGAAGTGGATTAACCCCGATGTAGGATAAAAATAAGTCGACCACTACGGTGAGTAGAGGGCAGGTGCGATGAATAGGCTGGATCAGATAAGCCGCGAATACTGGCGAGGCATGCTCGCCATCGACGGGTTTACCGCGATCCCGCGGTGGGCGCTTGATCCGGCACCGGGCATCGCCGAGTGTGAGGAGATAATTTCCGGTAACCTCGTGGCGACGTTACGCCGACTGGCGGACGAGGTGACTGCGTCGCTCAGCTCGGTGCTGCTGACCGCGCACGCCAAGGTGCTCGCCGCCCTGTCCGGAGAACAGGCAGTGGTGACCGGCTATGTTGCCGTCGAGGGCGGTCAGCCGTTGCCATGCCGGCTGTCAGCCGCATCTGATTCGTGGCGTTCAGTACTGGTGGATGTCCATCGAGTCGAGACAGACCTAGTATCGCACAAGGAGTTTCCGGTCGATGATCTTAGGCGAGAGCTGGGCCAGACCGAGCCGGCGTTCGAGACGGTGTTCGATCCGACCGGTGGCAGTGGTGCCCTTGCCAAGGACACTGTGCTGTGGATAGGTATCTCGCAGCGCTCTGATCAGCTGGTGCTAAGGCTGCGCTATCGGACGGAGGCGATTGATGCAGATTGCGCCGCCAGGCTTGCCGGCTATTACCTCACCGCGCTGTCGCTGATTGCAGCAGATCCAGATGCTGAGCATGGACGGCAGAGCTTGCTCTCCGCACCAGAGCGCGAGTTTCAGATTGAAGGTCTTGCCGGACCTCGGCGCGAGCTGCCGGATTACCGGTTCCACGAGCTGTTTGAACAGCGGGTGCGTGTCCACCCCGATGTGGTTGCGGGCGTGTGCGGTGAGCAGCGTTGGACGTACGGGGAGCTCAACGCACGTGCCAACCGCCTTGCTCGGGCATTGGTGACGCGCGGGCTGCGCCGTGAGGGCGTGGTTGCGGTGGTGACCGAGCGCAACTTGGACTGGATGGCTGCTGTCCTCGCAATATTCAAGGCCGGTGGCGTGTACCTGCCCGTCGAGCCGAGTTTCCCTGGTTCCCGTATTGCGGCCATGCTCTCCCGCGCCGAGTGTAAGCTTGTGCTGACCGAGTCCGGAAGCACTGCCACGCTCGAGCCAGCGCTGGAATCGCTGCCGGGGACGCAGACGTTGTTCGTCGATACCGCATACCGCGAGAATCACAGCGACGATGATCTCGGTATCGACGTCGCCCCAGATCAGCTCGCTTACATCTACTTCACATCCGGCTCTACCGGTGAACCCAAGGGGGCGATGTGCGAACACGGAGGTATGCTCAACCACCTCTACGCCAAGATCGACGATCTGGGGATCGGCGAAGGGCAAGTGGTCAGCCAAATCGCTCCCCAGTGCTTCGACATTTCTCTGTGGCAATTGATCTCGGCACTTTTAGTCGGCGGTCACACGCTGATCATCGAGCAAGAGGTGATCCTGGATGTTCCGCGTTTTGTTGACACCTTCGTCGACGGCAAAGTCTCGATCATGCAGATCGTCCCGTCCTATCTCGACGTTGTCCTGACTTATTTGGCGGAGAACCCTCGCGAGTTTCCAGACTTGAAATGTGTGTCGGTCACCGGTGAGGCGTTGACGAAGGAGCTCGCCCAGCGCTGGTTCGCGGCCAAGCCCTCGATCAAACTCGCTAACGTGTATGGGCTGACCGAGACTTCCGACGACACGAATCAGGAAGTCATGGACCGGGCGCCGGATGGAGATCGGGTGCCGCTAGGCCCGGCTATCAACAACGTGCGGGTCTACGTCGTCGATGAACGCCTCTTTCCGGTACCGCTTGGCGCCCCTGGCGAAATCGTTTTCTCCGGTGTCTGTGTCGGCCGCGGGTATGTCAACGATCCTGAGCGGACGCGGCAGTCATTCATGGCCGATCCGCATCGCGAGGGCGAGCGGCTTTATCGGAGCGGAGATTTTGGTCGTTGGCGGCCGGACCGCAAGTTGGAGTTTCTCGGCAGACGGGACGCTCAGGTCAAGATCAATGGTCGCCGAATTGAGATCGGCGATATTGAGAATGCTCTCTTAGGCGTGCCCGGTGTTACCCACGGTGCTGTGGTGATCGCCGAGCGAGCTGACAAAAGCAAACGCTTGGTGGCGTTCTACTCAAGCAAGCAGCCGCTCGAAACGAGCATGTTGCTGGATCAACTGGGTCGGGCACTTCCGACGTTCATGGTCCCCTCAAGTTTCCACTGGCAGGAAAGCTTGCCGCTGACCGCCAATGGCAAGATCAATCGCAAAAACCTCACGGCACTCGCCGGAGAGCTCGGCGCCGTGGAGGAAGAGGCACGATATACCGCCCCGACGACTCACGAAGAACAGATGTTCTGTGAGGTGCTCGCCGATCTCATGAAGGTCGAACGGGTGTCGGTGGATAGCCACTTCTTCTATGACCTCGGCGCTGACTCGAAGGTGATGATGCAATTCTGCACGCGCCTCTTGAAGCGCGATGACCTGCCGCGGGTAGCGATTAAGGATTTGTACCAGCACCCCACAATCAAGAGCCTGACGGCCGCGCTGACGCATGCTGGCCGCCCTCCTGCTCCGGCGCCAGAGCTGGCCCTGGCACCCGACAAAGTGGTGCCCCCCGTCGGTGGTGCGCAGTACATCGTGTGTGGAGCGCTGCAATTCCTTAGCACGCTCGGATTCTTCTATCTCGCTGCATTCGTTGTCGTTCGAGGCTACGAGCGGATCTCCGCCGCCTCGAGTTTCGTCGGCGTCTTTGGGCGATCGGTTGTGGCGAGCGGTGCAGTCTTCGTGGGCATGGCGATTCTGCCGATCTTGGCCAAGTGGATGCTCATCGGACGTTGGAAGCCCCAAGAGATTCGTGTTTGGAGCTTGGAGTACTTTCGTTTCTGGCTCGTCAAAACTTTGCTGCGATCAAGTCCGTTGGTTCTGTTCGCCGGTTCGCCGTTATTTACCTTCTACTTGCGCGCGTTGGGCGCCAAGATCGGCCGAGACGTCTTGATCTTGTCCGCGGAGGTCCCCGTGTGCACCGATCTGCTGACGATCGGCGATAACACTGTCATCAGCAAGGATGCGTTCTATGCCTGCTACAGCGCTCGCAACGGTCTGATCCACGCTGGCCCGGTAACAATCGGCAAAGATGCTTTTGTGGGCGAGATGACCGTGCTCGATGTTGGCTCCTCGCTGGGCAATGGTGCACAGCTCGCCCATTCCTCGTCGCTACACGCCGGACAATCTGTGCCGGATGGCGAGCACCGTTGCGGGTCTCCCGCCAAGCAGCGAACCAACGTGGACTACCGGGAAGTTGAAGCGGCGGAGTGTGGCACGTCGATGAAGATCGCCTATTCCGCCTTCGTGCTGGTGAATTGGTTGGTGTTTCCGTCATTTGCCGCAACCGCCATCATCATGCTGACCCGCATGATCGCCGAGCGTCCGTACCTCGCTGCGAGTGGCTCATGGGCGTTTTTGCAATGGGCGTTCTTTGGCGATGCCCTGATCATCTCCACTTTCCTTTTCGTGGGCAGCATACTCCTTGGGCTCCTCTCCGTTGTTACGATTCCTCGGCTGCTCAACCTCGCTATCAAGACCAACAAGATTTATCCGCTCTATGGCTTCCACTACTGGGTTCACCGAGCCATAGGACGCTTCAGTAATGTGGATTTCTTTATTCATTTATTTGGTGACAGTTCCTATATCGTGCCTTATTTACGGGCTATTGGTTATGACCTTTCTCAAGATGTTGTGCAGACGGGGTCGAATTTCGGTTCATCCCTCAAACACGACAATCCGTTTTTGGTCTCCATCGGGCGCGGAACGATGATTGCGGACTGGCTGTCGATGGTCAACACCGACTATTCGAACACGTCGTTCCGAGTGTCTCGCGTGGCAATCGGAGCGGATACCTTCCTTGGAAACGCGATTGTCTATCCATCGCAAGGACGCATGGGCACCAACTGCTTGCTCGCGACAAAAGTGATGGTTCCCGTTGAGGGCGCCCTTCGAGAAGGCGTTGGATTGCTTGGATCGCCCAGTTTTGAGATCCCGAGAACGGTGCTGCGTGACAGAGAGTTGAGCCATAGTGAAGATCGAGAATCGCAAGACCGAAAACTCGCCGCCAAGAATAAGCACAATCTCGTCACGCAAGGTTTGTTTCTGCTGGCTGAGTGGACCTTGTCCTTCGTGTTGGTCTTGCTCTTCTTGGGTGCGGGCAGCGTTCATGGAGCATTTGGTGTTTCGGCATACGCCTGGGCATTGATGCTCGCGCTATTCATCACGACCGGCTACCGTGTGCTGCTGGATCGCGCTTCCACCTTGTTCGAAAAGCTCCAGCCGCAGCAATGTTCGATCTACGAGCCGTACTTCTGGTCTCATGAGCGTTTCTGGAAGCTGATGGTGCTGAAAAATCAATTGGCGATTTTCAACGGCACTCCATTCAAGAGTTTTGCTTGGCGACTCCTTGGCGTGCGCATTGGCAAGCGTGTATTCGACGACGGGTGTTACATCTCGGAGAAGACGATGGTCGCGATCGGGGACGGCTGCACATTGAATGCGGGGAGCGTCATTATGCCCCACTCGCAGGAAGATGGCGTTTTCAAATCCGACTACGTCACGATCGGCGCCGGTTGCACGCTCGGCGTCAACGCCTGGGTCCACTATGGCGTGACGACGGGCGAGGGCGCGCAGCTCGCCTGCGATGCCTTTCTGATGAAGGGCGCGGAGGTTGCGCCACATACGCGGTGGGAAGGGAACCCGGCTAGCCAAGTTCAAAGTGCCTACGTTGCAGAGGCGACAACGGCGGCTGTCGCCCCTCGTTCAACAGCGATCAAGGCGAATGGCTTGGCCACGGCGTTGCGTGCCGGAGAGGTCCGATCGGGAAGCTAGGTCAAACACAACACGACGCGGCGCGTGTTGCAGGAGCTGACGACTATGACTAGCAATTCTTCGACTTCAACAAAGTCCGTGCCTTCGTTCTCGGTGATTTCTGGCGCTCAGGTCCAGCACGCGCTGCAGGGTCGCGAGAAGCAAATCATGCAGCTTGTGGAGGAGACCTATCGTCTGCACAGCGCGGGCGATTCGGTAAACCCACCTTCCTATTTTTTGCTTTTCCCCGACCGTCCTACTTCCCGGATCATTGCTCTGCCAGCTTCGATCGGCGGCCACATGAAGGTGGATGGCATTAAATGGATATCCAGCTTCCCAGAAAATGTCGCAGCCGGCATTCCCAGGGCTTCGGCGGTGCTGATCCTCAATGATCACGATACCGGGTACCCGTTTGTCTGCATGGAAAGTTCGATTATCAGCGCCACCAGAACGGGTGCGATGGCCGCGCTGGCGGCTGAGTGGTTCAGTCGCGGTCGGCAACGCCCGAAGCGTGTCGGCTTCTTCGGCGTGGGCCTGATCGCCCGCTACATCCATAAATTTCTCGCCGGGACCGACTGGTCCTTCGATGAGATTGGCGTATTCGACCTTCTCGCCGAGAGTGCAGCCGGCTTCCGCGGTTACCTCGAACGATCGGGTGCCGCGAAGCGGATCACCGTACATGACTCCGCCGAGCAGTTGATCCGTTCCAGCGACATGATCGTATTTGCCACCATCGCCGGGCAGCCGCATGTTAACGATCTGACGTGGTTCAAACACAATCCGCTTGTGCTGCACGTGTCGCTACGAGACCTTGCGCCAGAAATCATCCTTGCGTCAACCAACTTTGTCGATGACGTTGAGCATTGCCTCAAGGCTAACACTTCGCCGCATCTGGCTGAGCAACTCACGGGCAACCGGGAGTTCCTACAGGGTACGTTAGGCGATCTGATGGCTGGGCGGGCGACGGTGCCGTCAGATCGACCATTGATTTTCTCGCCATTTGGTCTCGGCGTGCTGGACCTCGCCGTGGGCAAGAGTGTCTACGACGAGGTGACTCGCGCCGGCGACTTGCACGTCATCGAGGACTTTTTCCACGAACTAAAGCGGTACGGTTGAGCAGTGAGCACCCGGATACAAGTCAGGAAAATACCGCAATGAGAGTTATTTCCACGCCCTATTCGTTTGCCGAGGAGGAGCTCTACGTCGATCTTCGGCCGATCTTCGGGCAGTCGCTGTTCTTAAAGTGTGAGGGCTTTAACTTCGCCGGTTCGATCAAGCTCAAGGCCGCAATCTCGATGGTGGAAGGTGCGGAAGAGGACGGTGTCCTAAAACCGGGATCCGCCCTGGTTGAATCTTCGTCCGGCAATTTGGGCGTGGCATTGAGTATGATCGCGGCTAGCAAGGGCTATGAGTTCGTGTGCGTGACGGACTCCCGTTGCAACCGCTCAACCAGGCGGTATATGGAGGCAATGGGCGCGCAGGTCCATACGATCACGCAAGCCGCGCCGGATGCCGACGGCGGACTTTTGGGTGCGCGGATTAGCTACGTTCGTGCGCTCTGCGCCTCCGACGAACGATACGTATGGCTCAACCAGTACACGAATTCTCGCAACTGGAAGGCGCATTTCCGCATGACGGCCCCGGAGATCACCCGCGGGTTCCCAGAACTCGATGTGCTGTTTATCGGAGCCGGCACCACCGGAACGCTGATGGGGTGCGCCCGCTTTCTCCGCGAGTGGCCTCGCCCGGTGCACGTGGTCGCTGTCGACACGGTCGGTTCAGTGACCTTCGGGTGTGAGGCGGGTCGCCGGATGATACCCGGTCTAGGCACCGCCGTGCGTCCCGCGCAACTCGACGAGTCTTTCATCGACGAGGTTGTGTTCGTCGAGGAGCCGGACACCCTTCGCGCCTGCTACCAAATGGCTAAACACGGATTCCTGTTTGGAGGTTCCACGGGCACAGTGGTCCATGCCGCCATCAACTGGTTGCAGCAGCATAACGCCACTGGGCTCACCGCGGTGGCCCTCGCCCCGGACCTTGGAGAACGATATGTGGACACGGTCTACCACGGCGAATGGGTGCAGGAGCACTTTGGCGTGAACATACTAAAGGACGTTGAAAAGTCTTCGTTTTCCTGATTCAACAGCCATTGAGGCGGCATCCGCGCTGCAAATCTGCACCAGCGCGGTCGATGCATTCGAGCAAGTTAGAGCTGGGTTTCTGGCTCGATCGGACCCGAGATGCGGTAGAGACGCATCCAGCCCTTTCCCTTGATCCGGCGCACGTGGGGTGTGGCTGTGAACAGGGTATCCACTTGCCGCCACGCGTCCTCGCTGACAACGACCGCACCTTCGACGCCGCGGCTTTCCATCCGGCTCGCGGTGTTCACCGTGTCACCCCATAAATCGAAGAGGTATTGCCGTCGGCCGAGCACGCCGCCGATTGCCGATCCGTAGTCAATTCCTACTCGCAGGTTCCATCCGACTCCGAGCGCGAGCGTGGCCTCGATCATCTGCTGGCCGCATTGGATGCACGCCAAAACCGGGTTTTCGACAGGCTCGAACAGTCCGCAAGCGGCCATGAAAGCGTCGCCAATTGTCTTGATCTTTTGGACCTGATACTTGACCGCGAATTCTTCCCACTTCTCGACCAAACATTGCAGTGTGTCGACGACCTGCGCTGGCGGATGACGCTCGCAATAGGGAGTGAAGTCGGTGATGTCTGCGAACAGGATCCCGATGTGGTCGTAGCGGCGGGACGTTGTCGTCCCCGTTTGCTTTAGGTCGGCAACAATGCTCGCCGGCAGAATCACATGCAGTAAATCGTCGGCTCGCTGTCGCTCCTGTTGAATTTGCGCCAGGTAAATCTGCTCTTGTTCGCGCAGGCGGCGTTTCTCGAGACACGCTGTGATCCGGGCCTGTAAGACAGTTGAGTTAAACGGCTTGGTGAGATAATCGTCGGCGCCCAACTCGATCGACCGCGCAATGATATCGATGTCTTCAATGGCCGAGATCATGATGACCGGTAGATCGCGCCGATCGGGATTGCGTTTGAGGGCCACGAGAATCTCGAAGCCATTGACATGTGGCATGAGCACGTCGAGCAGCACCACGTCGACTGGCTCGGCGCCAATGATGTCCAGCGTTTGCCGGCCATCAGCAGCGAGCAGGACGGTATGTCCTTGCGCCTCCAAATGCCGCCGCAGGATATCTCGGTTGAATTCGTTGTCGTCGGCTACAAGAACGCGGCCGCAGATGCGTTCCTGGTGACCTTGATCCGGCGGGATCAAATCCATCAGCTGAGGCAGCATTTCGTCTAACTGCGCCCTGGCCGCTTCAGAATCCTCCGGTTTTGCGAAACGCCAGATCGAGTCGATCAGAACCAAACAGCGCTTCCCAGACTCGTAAATCACTTGTAAATCGGGTGCGAATTCCTCGATGAGTGACTTTTGGTCCTCGAGCCACATTTCGGAGTAGTTGATAATGGGATTTAACTTGTTGAGGACATCGTGTTTGACTCGCGAACGCATGATCTCGAGCCCGTCATCCGAGCCATCTTGAGGCGGTCGCTCTGGACGCAGGATCTCGTCGAGAAACTCGAGCATGTCGCAGGCCGCCCGATGAATCCGCTCAATGTCGGCCGGGAATCCGGGAATCTTTTGCGCCGTGGAGTCTTCCAAGAGTCTTTTGCTCACGCCGATTATCGCGTGAACAGGGGCAGACAGATCACTCCGACGGATGGCATTGAGGAGTTGCCGCGCTCTTGCGGTCGCATCGTGGGAAGCTTCTGCTCCAGCCGGGGTCGCATCCCGCGGCGGCTTGGACTGTTCATTCACGAGGCGCCATTCTCTTTCAGCAGCGACTCAATCTTCTCAAGCAGCCGGGGAAACTCGATTGGTTTCGTCTCGTACGCATTGCAACCCGCGTCCAGCACTTTTTCGCAGTCGCCCGCCATCGCTTGTGCCGTCAGCCCAATGATCGGGGTGCCCTGCACCTCGGACATCTCGCGAATTCTGCGGACGGCTTCATAACCGTCGAGGACGGGCATCCGCATGTCCATGAGGATAAGTGCCGGCCGCTCCGACAGCGCCAGCGCGCACGCCTCGCCGCCGTCCGCCGCGACGATCACTTCATATCCGCGTCGGGTCAACCGGCGAGCGAGCATATCGCGATTCATTTCCTCGTCGTCCACCAACAGAATTTTCGACACTGCATTCTCCAAACACTGTGCATTCTCCCAGGCGAGTCTCAACAATAATTGTCGAAGCCGACGCCCATCAGGATTCTAGGACTGCGCGCCCCGGATTGCAGAGGCCATCAAGTCCTGGATTTCGCGAATCAGGTCTTCGCCGCTATAACTCCCTTTCTGAAGCACCTGCTCGACCTTGTCGCTCACGCGGGCGCGTTCGTCGGGCGTCAAGTCCTTGGCGGTGATCAAGATGACCGGGATCGACCGCCATTCTTCATTTTTGCGAAGAATCTCGAGAAATTCGAACCCATCCACGTCCGGCATCATCAGATCGAGCAGGATTAAGTCGGGGCGAGCCCGTTCGAGATGATTGATCGCGACGCGTCCGTTTTCCGCCGAATCCACAGTCCAACCGGCGGCACTGAGCAGACGACCGACCAGGTTTCTCGTCTGCTCGCTGTCATCGATCACAAGTACCGCCCGTTTGTGGTCGCCGGCGGTGTGATACTTCCGGATGAGCGTTTGCAATCGCCCGCGGTCGATCGGTTTCGTCACGTAGTCCGAGGCCCCCAGGGCAAAGCCCAGGTTTTTGTCGTCGACAACGGTCACCATCACCACCGGGATGTTGCACACCCGCGGATCTGATTTGAGTGTGTTGAGCACGGCCCAACCGTCCATGCGGGGCAGCATTACGTCCAGTGTGATAAACGCTGGATGGAGTTCGCGAGCCCGTGCCAGCCCCTCTTCGCCGTTCGCGGCGACGACGACCTCGAAGCCTTCGGTTGCGAGGCATCGGCGCATGAGGTCCTGAGCATTCGGATCGTCGTCGATGACGAGCACAGTGCCGGATCGAACTCGCACATTCTCGTTCGCCTGCGCTTTGGCGGCCGGCGCTTCGATCGTTTCTCCGGTCGGTAGACGATCCCTAACCTTGCCGGCGGGGAGCCACACGCGGAATATCGAGCCCTTTCCGTATTCGCTTTCGACAGAGATCCCGCCCCCCATCAGCTCGCAGAATCGCCGGCTGATCGCCAGTCCCAGGCCTGTTCCTCCAAGCTTCCGCACGTTGGAGCTGTCGACCTGCACAAAGTTCTGGAAGAGCTTGTCTATTTGTTCTTGGGTCAAGCCGATGCCGGTATCGACGATATCGAAGTGCAGGCTCTCGGTGCCGTCGGTCGTCCGCCGTTCTGCGATCAATGAGATTCGGCCGTCTTCAGTGAACTTACAGGCGTTGCCGAGCAGATTGAACAGTATCTGGCGCAGGCGCGTGCGATCCGTTTGCATCGAACCGATGTCGTCAGGACAACTCAGCTCCAACTGATTGCGATTCTTTTGAGCCAACGGCCTAATGGTGTCGATCACGCTGTCCAAGAGCGGGCGAATCGCGACGTCCTCCAAGTACGGCTCAATCCGCCCGGCCTCGATCTTTGCGAGGTCAAGAATATCATTAATGAGGTTCAGCAAGTGTCTGCCGGCCTCAATAATCTTCTTCAAATCAGGGACGCTGCTCTGATTGCCGCAATCGTCGGCTTCGTCGATCAACAGTTCGCTATAACCAATGATCGCGTTAAGCGGAGTCCGTAGTTCGTGACTCATTTGAGCCACGAACGCGCTCTTCGCCCGGTTAGCTTCGAGGGCCTCGTCGCGAGCGAACGCTAACTCCGCGTTAGTGTTCTCCAGCTCTGCGGTCCGTTCCTTGACGCGCTGGTCAAGGTCGGTGTTGAGTTCCTTCAGGTGACGGTTGAGCTGTCGGATTTCGCGTTCCGACTGCTTGCGAAGGGTGACATCGCGGACGATGGCGGTGTACAGTCGGCCGTGCTCCACGTCGATCGCACTGACGGCCATCTCGAGCGGAAAGCGCGAGCCGTCCTTGCGAAGTCCGACGCGCTCGTTGGTTCCGGACGTCAGCTGCTTGAGGCGACGAGGCTGGTCCGGGCCTGGACTGACCCGCCATGTGTGTTCGATGGTTCCCTGCGTGAGCTGTTTGAGCACTGCAGCGCCGGAGAGACCGTTGCCCTTGCGATCAAGTGCGGGTTGCTCGGATGCGATAAACTCGTCAAAATTCCGCCCGATCGACTCCGCGCTGGTGTAGCCGAAGATCCGTTCCGCGGCACGGTTACAAGACTGGATTCGTCCATCGTCTCCGCAGACCAGGATGCCTTCCGCAGCGGCGTTCAGCACGGAGCTTAAGCGGGCCTCGCGGTCTTCTAGAGCGCGGCTACGGTCGTGGACCTGCGAAATCATATGGTCGAAGGAGCGGGCCAATTCACCGATTTCGCCCCTGTTGCGCACCGGCAGCACTACGTTTGAGTCCCCCTGCGCAAAACGCTCCGTCGAGGCAATGATTTTCCGCAACGGCCGCGTGATAATTCCCGAAAACACCACGGCGAGGACCGCGGCGGCAATGGTCAGACCCAGGGCCCAGAGCCGTACCGGCCGCATGCCGGCGTTAATGTCGAACTCGACTTCTTCGCGCGAGCAGGCTGCAATCAGGTCCAGATAGCGCTGCGGCTGCGGTCCGCCCTCGTTCGTGCGATCCGGATCGAAGATCAGTCGATTGAAATGTAGGAGAAAATCACCGCAATGAATCGGCTCGTTCTGCATCCAAACCACTTTGGTTTCAATCTGAGCCAGCCGGGAAGTCAGTTGTTTGCACAGGTCTTCGATCGCCACTTTGTCGAAGGAACGAATCTGGATCCTGGGGCGCACTTCCGGCGTAACGCTCATTTCGCAGTCGCGATGCTCGGTGGCAAGTTCCCGGAGGATCGCTTTGACGCTCTGGCGATCTGCGTCCAGTCGTTGGCTGGAATTGAAATAGAATTCGTAGGGTCTTAGCTGGACGTTCCGTTCTTGGAATCCTTCCCGCTGCTCAAAGTCGTCTTCGATAGTTTCGGACGGCCGCTCAAACGATGCGTTCAATTTCTCGAGACCCTCGCGTAATGCCGGCTCGTCATCCGCCACTGTTCGCAGAGCGGCCGCATTCAAACCGTTGTTCGCGGCTGGCAGACTGGGATGAAGAATGAACCTTCCCTTCTCATCGACCAGGAACAACAGATGTCGCGGCGAATGCACCACTTGGTTCAAACGGCTAAATGTCGTCGTCAGAAGCACGACGCGAACCGACTGAGGTCCTCCTTTTGGAGCCGGTGACTTGAGTTCGGCATTTCGGTCCAGGCGGAGGCCAGACCGCATGATGGTCATCGGCTCGCTCTGACGAGAATCGGACAATCGCACTTCGGCGCTACCAATTTCCGAAAGCTGGACGTGGCGATCGCCTGTGACGATCTCTCGGAAGAACTCGTTGTCGTCCTGACCCAATTGAATCCCGAGCACGTTCCGCTGACGCACAAGATCAAGCGGTGTGACCTTCTCAATCCTTCCGCCGTCCTGCACTTGGACGTCGTAGAGGCCCACGTCCAAGTAATCCCGGTGGTTCTGGACTAATTTTTCAGCAGCGTTCCGGAAAGCGGATCCCTCTTTGACGCCCGACGGACGTCGAGCCAGGAACCAGGTGTCGCTACGGAGCTGCTTGATCTCACCAAGTAAATCTGCGCCCAGCAGATTCGTCTCGTCGCCCAGGTCTTCGATCTCGTGATCGACCATCTCCTTGCGGGCGATCTGCGCCAGCGACAGCACCACGATCAGCGACGTCAGAATGACCAATCCACAGGCCAGAACGCTGATCCGGGCTCCGATGCCAAAGATGTTCAGCCGGGCCGCGGAAAGCATGAAACCTGTTCGTCCGGAGAAACATGCAGTGGCGCATCAGTACAGTACGTTTTATAAACCCGTGGCTAGGCCGGAGCAATCAGCGCTTTCGGAGCGTCGTCATTGCCTGGTCGTCTTTGGAACACCAATCCGAACGCTTGTGGGCGACCGCAGGAACGCTTTTCGTCGGCGCATCAACTTCGATCATGCAGAGCTTTCACGATGATCGCCACGATTTTTTTGACGCACCGCTGGCGTCAACCTTGTCCATGCCTCAACGACGCCGGCCACACCTTGACCCGCCTGCACCGGATTTTGCACCGCCTCGGTCCGCGACTCGAGTTGTTCCGCGTTGCGAGATCGTCACGACTTCCGACAACTGCTGAGTGCGGATGGTTTCATAACCGCAGGCGGACGAGGGCACGCACATCGTCGGGACTTCGGCGCTTGTCTTCACCGGAGTCTCCCTTGATGGACAGTCGCGTGCCCGTTGGAAAGAGATTATGTAGGTTGGTGTCACGGCATACTTAGGCCCATTGCCGACGCTCTCTTTCCCTTGCGCTGGTAAACGCGATGGCGCCGGCAATTTCCGCTGACTTTAACGGCATTCCCTGACGATAAGTTAGCGGATTTTAATGGGCTAGCCGGTGTTAAGAGCGCCTGTTTGCAGCCGACCCGCCGTCAGGCTGTGCAGAACCTCGGCGGCAGAGCCGATTTAATCAACGACCCTGCTTAAGCGCAATTCGCCGATTTCAGCGCGCATAACGCCCCGACGGCAGTTCGAGTGTCGTTGCGATCTGGCGTGCGCCTTGAGCTTCGCGCTTGGGACCAACGGAAAGGAATCCCGCCCATGTCGTCAAAATGGACTCACCTTGCGGCCCAAGCCGGACTTTTTGCAGCGCTGGGTGTTCCAGCCTACGCCGGCGACTATGGAGCGCCGGTCACTCGTCCTGCGTCAGCGGAGATCACCGCGCCATTTGCGGAACCGATTATTCAAACAGCCGGTCAAGGATGCACGCCCCCAGCCCAGGCGCCGTGTTTGACGCCGTACCAACTGGGAGCCCTCCCTCCGTCTGCCGCGACCCCCTATGGCACGGCACCCTATGGCACCGCACCGTACAGCACCTCACCCTACGGCATTGCGCCGTATGGGGCGGCGCCCAATGCCGCTTCACCCTATGGAACGATGCCGTCGACAGGTACCCCTTCGGCGACGACACCGTCTCCGCTTTCTGGACAGGGAACCGGAGGCCAGTCATTGGCGAGCGCCTTTGAAGGAGGCGGCGTGGGCGGGCCGTCCTTCGGAAACGTCCCCGCCATGATTGGCGATATCTTCAGCGGCTCGCCGACACTTCCCCAATCTGGGGCCGGTCCCCAGGGAGTGTTCAATAACGTTCCATTCCCGACGACGCCCACGACCGGTTTTCTGAAATTGGCCGATGACACGTCGCCGATTCCCCGCGATCGGTTGATCTTCGACTACAGTTACTTCCAGAACGTCCCGCTGACCCAAGGCGGCCTGAACGTCAACCGCTTCGCGCTTGGCTTCGAAAAGACGATCGGCAGCGATCGCTTCTCGATCGAGGTCATCGCCCCGTTCGCCACCACGCTCAATTCGAACGTCTTCGTCAACACGCCAGGCGACCAGATTAATCAGACCGACACGGAGTTCGGCGACGTCACGATCTGGTTGAAATATCTGTTGTACAAAGGCGACACGTACGGCATCTCGGCGGGTTTGGGCGTCATGGCTCCGACCGCCAAGGCTCTGACTGTTTCCCTGCAAAATGGTGCCACGGGAACACCGGACCTCTATCGCATCAGTAACTCCGAGACCTTCTTGATGCCTTTCATTGGCTCGGCCTGGACGCCGACCGACAAGATCTTCGTACAACAATTCCTGCAGATGAGCTTCTCGCCGAATGCCAACTCGGTCTATCAGAACGAGAGCTTCAGCGGCGGCGACTCGAACACCTTCACCGGAAAGCTGCACGACCCCGCGTTCATCTACTACGACATTTCGGCCGGTTACTGGCTGTTCCACGATTGCCCAGGCTCGTGTGACTACA
>Ga0210393_10002042_pt1 | contig 16815 bp, 9 predicted proteins | sample IncBWC27OmetaG_FD_160068 | JGI IMG/M metagenome (GOLD analysis project Ga0210393, IMG submission 160068) | Forest soil microbial communities from Barre Woods Harvard Forest LTER site, Petersham, Massachusetts, United States - Inc-BW-C-27-O ... | reverse complement strand
GCGGGTGTGCAGCTCGGCGGCTAACTCGTTGAGCCGGGCGGTGCGGCGGGCGACCAGCACCAGGTGCATGCCACGGGCGGCGAGCAGGCGGGCGAATTCGGCACCAATCCCTGATGACGCGCCGGTCACGAGTGCCCAGCGTTCCGCGTATTGGTCCAGCAACGGATTCCCCCCGCGACCGAATCCCGTTCGTCGCAGGGAAATCCTAACACATCCCGCATCAAACCAAAATGTGCCGACGTCACGCTGCGGGGCCGGCGAGCGAGCCGATCCGCCTCAAAAAACGCTCCCTGGGCCAGGCGCGACTTAGGCCGAGGCAAGCCGGCGCGGGCGCTTGATTCCCCTCCAGGTCACTGTCAAAATCACCATATTCCCGTCATTTCACTCTGGAAAGCACAAACCCATGGCGTTTCTTGAAGGCAACACGATCGGCATCGACCTGGGAACCACCTATTCGGCGCTGGCCCAGGTGAATGCGGAAGGTCAGCCGGTCACGATCCACAACTCCGACGACAAGCCGATTACGCCCTCGGTGGTGCTGTTGGGAGAAGACGGGCACGTCCTGGTTGGCCCGTCGTTCGAGCGGATTTCGATCGAAGATCCGTCCCACATCGTCGAAGCGATCAAGCGGCAGATGGGGAACAAGGATTTCTACATTGTCTATCAGAACAAGCGGTTGACGCCCGAATTCATTTCCGCCCTGGTGATGAAGAAGCTCAAGCAGGATAGCGAAAAGCGGATCGGGCCCATCGCGAACGCCGTGATCACAGTCCCGTATTATTTCAACGACATCCGCCGCAAGGCGACGCAGGATGCCGGCCAGATCGCGGGACTCAATGTCGTCGACATTTTGAACGAGCCGACGGCCGCCACGCTGGCCTATGCCTGGACCAAGGGAGAGCTGGGCCGCGGCGATTTGAAGACCAAGGAAAAAACGATCCTGGTGTACGACCTCGGCGGCGGCACGTTCGACGTCACGGTCGTCCGTTACACCCCCACGAACTTCCGCGTGCTTGCCACCGACGGCGACGTCATGCTCGGCGGCCTCGACTGGACGCAGCGAATCGTCGACCATGTTTGCGAACAATTCAAACGCAAATTCGCCGAAGATCCCCGCGAGAACCCCGAAACGCTGCGGTCCTTCATTCAGGAGTGCGAAGACGCCAAGCGGCAATTGAGCAACCGCTCCCAAGTGCCCATCAGCCTCTACTACAAGGGGAAGACGCTTACGGTTTCGATGACCCGTAGCGACTTCGAACGCATGACCGCCGACTTGTTGCAGCGCACCAAGGACACGAGCGAGCTGGTGCTGCAGCAGGCGAAAGTTGACCCCCGCGAACTCGACGACGTGATCATGGCCGGCGGCTCGACCTATATGCCGGTCGTCGAGCAAATGCTCAAAGAAGTCTGTCTGCGTTCGCCCTCTCGCGATCTGATTCCCGAAGAGGCCGTCGCGCAAGGGGCCGCCATTCACGCGGCAATTCTCGAGGCCAAGGAAACGGGAGGCAGTGGGCGACTGGGCAAAGCCGTTTTGGACCGTCTCCGCTCGGTCAACACGACCGACGTCAACTCACATTCACTCGGAGTGAAGATCACCGACCCGATGAATCCGAGCCGTAAGAGCAATCACATCATGATTCCTCGCAACACGGCCATTCCCTACGAGGCCACGCAGCGATTCGTCACCACGTCGCCCAATCAGCAACGGGTGCATGTCTACGTGCTCGAGGGAGAGGTCGCCGATCCCGAGGCTTGCACGAAGATTGCCGAATTCCAGATCGTCGGTCTGCCTCCCGGGTTGCCCGCCGGCTCGCCCGTCGATGTGACCTATAGCTACGACAACAACGGCCGCATTCAGTGTCGCGCCGTCGATCTAACCGGGAACAAGGCGGCCAACATCGAGATCATCCGCAACCAGGGACTGGATGCAAAAGGTGTCGACTCGTTCGAACAGATTGCCCGCGATTACCACGTCGAATAAACGCCGGACGGATCGGTCGATCGGATCTCTTCTGTCCGTCGCCAGCGCCTCCGCCTGGGTCCGCTTATGACGACGACACTCGATGTCTACAAGGAATGGTTGGGCATCCCCGAGGGGGTCCGGCCTCCGAACCACTACGAGTTGTTGCGCCTCGTCAAGTTCCAAGACGAAGCCGACAAGATCCGCGCGAACTACAAGAAGCTCAACGCTCACGTGCGCAAGTATGCGTCGGGGCAATTCTCGGTTCGCTCGCAGGAGCTGCTGAACGAGCTGGCCAAGGCCATGCTCTGCCTGACCGATCCGCAGGCCAAGCGCGAGTATGACGAAAGCCTCGGACGGGTCTTCCGCGACGAAGGCGGCTCCGGCGGTCCGCGCTCGCTCGGCCGAATTCTGGAAGAGCGCTGCGTCGCGACGCAGCCACAGATCAAAGAGGCCGAAAAGTTCGCCGAGGCCCGCGGGCTCACGCTCCGCGACGCTGTCGTCCAAATGAAGCTCACCGACGCCGCCACTGCCGCTCAGGCTCTGGCGGAAGAACTCGGACGATCGTATATCGATCTGGCTGATGTCATTCCCGATGACGCGGTGCTCGACAAGGTGCCGCGGAGCACGGTCAAGCGGCATTCGATACTTCCGCTGTTCATCGACGACGACACCCTGCTGATCGCCTGCGTCGACGAGCCAGACCAGGAGTTGATCGACGAACTGCGACTGCGTTTCGAGATGGCGATTCGGCCCGTGATTGCGACGCCCTTGTCGATCAACCAAGGCATCGCCAAATACTACGCGGCCGGGTTGCGCGACGAGGCGGCGGCGGAAGAGGCGATCAAAGGCAAGTCACGCAAAACGACCACGAAAAAGAGCCGCGGGACCAAAGGTCCCCGCAAGCGCTACAAGGATCTCTCGCCCGAGGAACAATACGAACGCAAACAGCTCGGCTACATCATCATGTGCTGGGGAATCGTCGGGTCGGTGCTCATCGATCAGTTTATCCTCAAGGGGCGGCTGATCCCTTGGAGAGCCACCGGCGTGTTCAGCTTCTTCCCCTTCGACCAGTTTCTCTTGAGCCTTTTTGTGCCTGCGCTCGTCATTGCGTGGGTGTACAAAGTCTACTGGAAGTAAAAGTCGGCCCACCTTCGCCGGTCGCTTCGCCGCCTCTTCTGGCCGTTGCCTGGCCGCACTTCCCGCCGAATTTGCCCAAACGGAACGGCAATCCGTCCTGGCTCGGCGGCTTCCGATCACGCCGCAACAACTCGCATCCTGCACAAACCTTACAACCGATACCGATAGAGCCAGTCGGTGCGCTTGCCGAGGCGGTGTGCGTGATATCGGCTAAGCGTCCAAGCGAAAGGAATCGCGCGGATGAAACGGGGATCGTTGCTCGTCGCACTCTGCGAGTCGCTGTACGCGCCGCTGATCCCTGCGATCCTGCTCTCAGCGACAACGTTGTTCTCGGGCACGCTGTTGCTGGCCGATGACGAGCCGTTGATCCTCGGTCCGCCACCGGCACCCGCGCAGCCTGCGACACCAGCGCCGGCGCAGCCCGTTCCCATTCAAATCGCGCCACCGCCAACGGTCGCTCCGCAGCCTGTTGGCCCACAACTGGGAGGACCAGCGCCGGCCCCGACGCCCGCCGGTCCAATTCCATTCGTGCCCGTGCCGCAAGCCTCAGGCAAACCGACCCCGCCGTCGGTTCCAATGGGTGTGACGAGCGATGGCAAGCCGATCTTCTCGGATTCGCCGCCCGATTCTCCCTTGCTCAACCCAGACGGCTCGCCGGTGCCCGGCGGGCTGACCCCAGTGCCAGAGGGGGCGGCACTCGATGCGAATCCGGGGCCGCCCCGTTTGCGGATGTCGGAAGAAAAAGACCCGAAGAACCCCAAAGATCCCAAAGACCACGGGCCGGTGGAGGGGGGACCTGCGGTGATCCCCGCCTCGCTCGTCTTCCGCACGCGCGAGATCATTCGTCCCGATTTGCTCCGCGGCAGAAACTATCGCCTCGCCGAGTACGCGCCGCTGGTCGACTTCAACTTCCGCTTCGAGATTGAAACGCCCTGGGGCACAATTCCCGCGCAAGGTCTGGCCATGCTCGAGTTGCGGCTGCGCGAACTCTGCGCTCTGGAGTACGGCTCGCGGATCGCCGAGAAGAATCCCCAATATACGGCCGGTTTCGCGCAAGGCGTCTGCAACACCGCACAGGGGGCGTATATTTTCGTCACGGACCCGGTGGGCTCTGTCCGCCGTACGGGCGAAGTGCTCCAGCGCTGGGCTCTCACCAAGAAAAGTCCCGGCGGTTGCAAAGCCAACTGTGAAGCCCGCCGCCGCATCGCCTGCCTGATTGGCTGCGATCCCGAGACTCGCAATGAGCCGCTCGCATGTCTGCTCGACGACATGACGATCAATGCAACCGGTGGCTGGCTAACGGTCTCGGTCGGCCTCAACTTTGGACTGCCCGGCTTGGGGTTTGTCCCCTTTAACACCGAGTTCAAGAAGATCATGGAGCACCGCTCCACGCTCGAGATCCAGGCGGACCTCGATGCGGCCCTGATCGAGCTGGGCATCCCGGAAGCCAGCCGCACGCGGTTCTTCGCATGCCTCAACTACACGACGACCGAGCGGATGGCGTTCGTCTTTTACCTCCGCAAGCTGATCGGCATCGAAAACATTGCCAGCCTGGTTGACGGAGCGGCCGACACGCACAACGAGTCGGAAGCCATGGCGGCGATCCGCGAACTACAACTGATTGCCGACCTCCGCCACACGCGAGACCTGGCGCGAGTGACCTTTATCGGCGTGCCCGTGCTCACGCTCGACGATGGGACGCAAATCATCGTGACCGTGGCCGACTACCTCGTCGAGACGCCCCGCACGGCCCAGATGATCGCCGTTTATCGCAAGACGTTTGCCGAAGTGCCGACGAAGCTGGCAACGTTCGGACGCGTTTCTATCGGCGCCCAAAAGCAGTTCAAGGATGCCGACATCGAGGTGATCCGGCACAAGCTGGGCCCCGATTCGCCTCTGGCGGGCAAGAAGCCCCCGCGAACGGCATCAGCGACGCCCGCTGCGCCCGCGACTCGGGCCGACGTCCTGGCGGCTCCCTCGACCGCTGCTTCTACCGCCGCACCCAGTCGCTCTTAGCCGGCGGATCGCTCCGAGTGAAGTCCCGACCGAGCTGAGGCGGCGCGGCCGGATCCTGCCGGCGCTCGATGGGCGGCTTTCGCGGCCTGGCGCGCTCGGCTTGCGCCCGGGCCCGCAGCGTCCAGAATTCCAGCACGATCAGCGCCAAGAAAACGGCAGCGAGCGGCATCGCCACTCGAGTCAGAAACCGTTTCCCCACCCGTCGCCACACGTCGCGTTTCATGCTGTCACTTTACCGACAGGCGAGGGTTGGGAGGAAGACGATTTCCAAAATGTCGGTCACTTGCCTGCCCGCTGCAGCATTCTAGGTGTGACCAGTTGGCCGAAGCCCGCCACCCCTCCGACGGAAAAGAGCGTGCTCTGCGACCCGCCGCTCGCGGGTACAATTGCGGCGTGAGCGACGAACCGCAGAAATCGCGCATGAAGTGGCAAAGCCGGCTGGCAGTCTACGCACTGAGCGCGCTGGTCTCGTACTTCGCGTTCCACCGTGCTACCGGCCACTACAACTGGGGCGTGGAGAGGGATGATTTAGGGCATATGCGCCGAAAGATTTATAGGCAACACTGGTACCATAATAAGCCGGTTCCGCCCTGGGTAGAGTCGGTTTTCAAACCGGCCTCTCGGTTCGACGACTTGATCGGCTATTCACCGAACGAGCCGAGCTGCATCTTGATGCCCCCAGAGCGGTTCTAAACTGCCGGGCTAGTCTAGTGTTGGCCGTTCTGTCGAAAGCGAGCGAAGGTGCGTGAGCAATGCGACGCGACCTAACCCGCCAGTACTCCGTCGAGCACCTTGTAGTTCATTTCCATGCCGTCGGTCATGCCTGTTGAGAGCGCGGCGTCTCGGTCGGCTTGCGAGGCGAACTTGATTGAGGTCACCACGTTTGTCATTCCGTTGGCCTCATTGAATGTGACGGTGACGATATAGGGTTCACCTCCCATCGATCCACCCAAGTCGCCTGGGTCGAAGATTTGCGTATGAGAGATCTTCGAATGCAACGCGACCTCAAGCATCTCTCCGGTGAACCCGAACTCCGTGCCATTCTCGTTGTCTCGCCAGCGCCAGCGATACTTCCCACCCACATGAGTCGCCATCTCGCAAACCGGCATCGACCACCCCGGCATCCCCGACAGCCAACGACGCATCAACGCCGGTTCTGTATACGCCTGCCACACCAGGTTCACCGGCGCATCAAAGCTCCGCTTCACCAGTACTTCTCGATCTGACGGAGTGGTCACTTCAGCAGGTTTCATTTGTTTCGCTCCCCTTTCTGTGCTTGCTTCAACTCGGCGAGTAACGCCTCGAGTCGCTTGTAGTTGCCTTCCCAAATCTCTTGCACTTTCTCCAGCCAATCCGTGACCACTTTCAATTGCTCCGTCTCCAGCTTGCAGGGCCGCAACTGGGCCACTCGACTACGCGAAATCAGCCCCGCCGATTCCAACACCTTCAGGTGCGACGAAATCGTCGGTTGCGTCAACGAGAAAAGGCCGACCAAGTCGGATACGGATGCCTGGCCGCGAGCCAGATGCACCACGATTCCACGTCGAGTGGGGTCGGCAAGAGCGGCAAATGCTTGGTCCAGTCGGCTCATCTACATAGAATATCGTCTATATAGATAGTCGTCAATATACGAATGTCGAATTTGCTGGAAATTAGAGCGCATTAACCCAAGGTGTGCGGGGCAAAGGAGCGCAGCGACGTGAGCTCCCCCCTTACGAAGGGAGGGTAAGGGGGGTTTTTAGGTCGGGCAGAGAGGTGATCGAACGCGACAATTCGTGAAATCGACGAAGCGCGTGCGTTTTGTGAGGAACGCCGTCCGTAGGGCTTAACCCCCCCTGCACCCCCTTCGTAAGGGAATATGTGCAAACCTCAAGTTAATGCGCTCTAATCGACTTTCTAGGCAAAGCCAACCGGCGGTTCCGGCGCGCTTGATGGGTTCGCTCCTGTTGAGGAGGGTGTCCGGACTCGGGAAACTCGCGTCGGGCTAAGCGCGAGGCGCTTGACATATGTGCTAAAAATTTGGCACATTAACACGGGTCACCAGTCTTTATCGTCGATCCGATCCGAGTTTGAGCGGACGACGGGGTTTCTTGTGGTTTCTATGACGGGTTGGGGTTCTACTGACGGGCTGGAAAATCGTCTTAACAAGGGGAGTTTTGTCATGAGTCGCATCGCGAGCCTGCGGAAGTTAATGGTCGTTGCGTCCTCCGCTGTTGTTTTCGCGGCCACGGCGGCGCCGCTACGGGCTGAGGACAAGCTCGACAAGAAGGTTGTCGAGATCTGCAAGAAGGTGGGCGATCTTTACAAGAACGCCAAGACCATGCACACCGAAGGGACGCTTGCCACCAAGGTCGATAACAACGGCGAAAAACAAGAGATCAACGTCACCGCCGTTTTTGACGTCGAGCGGCCGAATCATTTCTCGCTCAAGACGCAACTTGCCGGCGATCCCAAGAAAGGGCCCGACGTTTTCTCCGACGGCAAGAAGCTGACAATCTATCGCAAGATGCTCCAACAGTACGTGCAGGAGGACGCACCGAAAGACGTAAACGAACTCGGGACCCGATTGGCTCAACTCGGCCCTCTCATGACGGGAATCTTGTTCGCCAATGTTCTCAACGACGATCCTGCCGACACGCTGATGCAAGGAGTCAACTCCTGCTCGTATGTCGGACTGGACAAAGTCGACGGGACATCCGCCCATCACATGAAGTTCAGCCAGGATCAGTTCAATTGGGAAATGTGGGTCGCGGCCGAAGGAAAGCCATTCGTGCTGCGAATGAGCCGTAGCGTGGACGCCGATGGCGTCAAAATGACGGCCAGCGAGACTTATAAGAATTCGACGGTCGACGCACCGGCCGGCAAAGACTCGTTTACGTTTTCTGCTCCGAAGGGTGCCGCCAAGGTCGATGAATTCAAGGAGTCGAACTGACGGACCGTGTCGGAGCGTGGACTAACCGAAACCTCCCACGTAGATTCGCGTCTCGCAGACCGTCGCCAACTCGATCTTGTTAAGACACAGCGCAAGCTCGAAAGGTGTGCGGGAATTCGCGTCAGAAAATTCTCCGTGCTTCAGGCATCTTAGCCCCCTCAAGGGGGCGACAGAAAATAGCCCAGGGCGCAAGCCCTGGGTTAGCAGGTTCGACAAACAGGAATTTGAGCCCCGCAAGGGGCGACAGAAATTCGACGAGCCACCGGATGTGTCTGTCGCCCCCTTACGGGGGCTTTGCAGCGCTCTTTCGGCATCTTTACCCAGGGCTCGCGCCCTGGGCTATGCGCCGTGGCCCCTCCGGGGCCAAGAGTAGGTGTCCATCGAATTTCCCAGACATCCTCGAGCAAGTTCAGGCATGGCACCCAATTACCGCCGGACAGCAATAGACGAACCACTCGGTTGGAATCGCTCTCGTCGCCTGAGAGAATCGCGGGATCGTGCGCAAAATCGCCTTGGAATGGCACAGTTTGAGTTTTGCGCCCCGCGTTCCTACCAAGTGAGCTTCGATGTCGCTTCGAGCCGGGTTGCCTGCTGATGATTCCGAAATGTCGCGCCGACGCTGGATGGCTGCGACTGTTGGCTTGAGCGTTGCGGCCGCTACCAGCGGCGGCGTGGTTGGCCCAGTCGAAGGGGAGCAAGCTGCCACTCGCGCAAGTCCTGCTGAGCGCGGATTTCGCTATTGCCTCAATACGGCCACCATTCGCGGCCAAAAGCTGTCATTGCCAGATCAGATCGCCGTCGCGGCTGACGCCGGTTACTCGGGCATCGAGCCGTGGGTCGGCGACCTGCAAGAGCACGTGAAAAGCGGCCGATCGCTCGACGACGTAGCCAAACAGCTTCGCGACCGCGGACTGGCTGTCCCCAGCTCGATCGCCTTCTTTCCCTGGATCGTGGAGGACGCGACCCAGCGCGCACGGGGGCTCGAGCAAGCCAAACGCGAAATGGATTTGGCACGGCGAATCGGCGCTGCGCGGATTGCCGCACCCCCAGCCGGCGCGCGAGACGGCGATCGCATCAGCTTGTCGGCGGCTGCCGAGCGGTATCGCGCATTGCTCGAGCTGGGGGTCTCGATGGGCATCGTTTCCCAGCTGGAGCTGTGGGGATTCTCCAAAGTCTTCTCGCGCCTGGGCGAAGCGGTGTGCATCGCGATGGAAAGTGGCCATCCGCAGGCCTGCCTGTTGCTGGACGTCTTCCACATCTACAAAGGCGGCTCTGACTTTCACGAGCTGCGTTTCGTGAACGGACGCGCCCTCCACGTCCTGCACATGAACGACTATCCGGCCCGGCCGCCGCGAGCAGAAATCAACGATGGGGCGCGAGTCTTCCCCGGCGACGGAGTGGCCCCACTCTCGCTCGTGCTCCGCACGTTGCACGAAGGCGGATTCGACGGCTTCCTGTCGCTGGAAGTCTTTAACCGCGACTATTGGAGACAGGACGCCCATCTGGTCGCGCGCACGGGCCTCCAAAAGATGCGCCGCACCGTCGAGTTGGCGCTCGCCGGGAACGCTCCGAATTCTTGACGACCTTTGGCGGCGTCATTAGCCTAATGTTGCGAGCAGCCTGGAATTAGGATGATGGAGGAATGGGATTTGCGTCTTTTTGGGCCAAATCTCACGCTCGAAGAATCCAGGTTGGACGTTCCACGAGAACCGGTTTAAGAGCCGACAGGATGTTTTCGACACCGGGAGCTTCCCTGCCACTCGGCGACCGTCTGCGGGTCTCCAACCTACTTTCGAATTAAAGACTCCTGTATCGGGTGCCTGCCTTTAGCTAGGCACCAGGGGGAATCGTTGTGCCGTCGCGGCGCGCGCGGCGAGTTCGCAGCCAGTTTGGCCGCGCTGAATGTCAGCGACTCCGCGCTTTCGTGAATTTTGACTGGTGATCATGTTCGAACGTCTGGGCCATTTCGTTTCGCGACACTGGCGACCTTTGCTCGTCGGCTGGATTTTGGCGCTGGTTGTCCTGTACGTCGTCGCGCCCCCCTTGAAAACGGTCATTCGCGACGGCGACTTCAGCTTTCTGCCGAAAGATCTCCCGAGCGTCCAGGCCGAGCAACTGTTCAAGAAGGCGTTCGCGAACGACCTGCTCAAAAGCAGCATTGTGATCGTCGCGCATCGGGAGACTGGCGACGGACTGACCGACGATGACAAAACGTACATCGACGAGAAGCTGGTTCCGCGGCTCTCCCAACTTGCCGGCCTGTCCGAGTCAGGTAAGACCCCCGGGAAGAGTTTGTCGGACGACGCCGGCCACGCCGATTCCGCCAAAGCCAAAACCGACGCGAAGTCGGCCGATACCAAGCCCAGTGACGCGAAATCAGGCGACGCGAAAACAGCCAGCTCGAAGACCGCTGACTCGAGTTCCCCTCAGCCCAAGAATGGCGCGGAAGGCGCGGTTCCCAATGTGCCGATCGTCGCCGACATCCGCACATTTTCCGATCGGGACATGGGTCCGCTGCTGATCAGTGACGATCAAAAAGCGACCCTCGTGATCATGGAGTTGACGACCGAGTTCACCGAGCGCAAGAACGACCCGCTGGTCAACAAGATCGAGGCGTTGTTCGGCCGCCCCGGACATCCTGGTCCGTTGTTCCTCGAAAAAGACTTTCCCCGCGGGCTTGAGCTTTCGCTGAGCGGACTAGCGACCGTGGGGCGCGACATGCGAGCCGCCGCCCAGCACAGCGCTGATGCGACGCTATTGGCGACGACCGTGCTGGTGATCGTGTTGCTCTTCGCCATTTATCGGGCACCGATCCTAGCGGTGATTCCGCTGTTGACCGTCTTCGTCTCAGTCGAAATCGCCTTGCATTTGCTTTGCATCCTGGCCAAGGCGGGCTATGTCACGCTGTTTGGCGGGATTGAAGTCTATGTGACGGTGGTGCTGTACGGAGCGGGCATCGACTACTGCATGTTTTTGATGGCCCGCTACAAGGAAGAACTCGACCACGGGGCCACCTTCGAAGAGGCCATCGCCACCTCGGTGAACAAGGTGGGGCACGCACTCGCCGCAAGCGCCGGCACCGTGATGTTGGGCATCGGCATGATGGTCTTCTGCCGGTTCGGCAAATTTCAGGATGCCGGCATCGCGATGTCGTCCAGCCTGATTTTCGTGCTGGCCGCTTCGCTGACGATGACCCCCGCGCTATTGATGCTCGCGGGCCGCTGGGCATTTTGGCCCCACATGCAGACCGGATCGCTCTCGGCCGCCCAGGGTTGGGTTTCTCCCACGAGCCTGGTGTCGCGGCTAATCGAGCGGGAGTGGTTCACCGGCATTTGGGGCAAGATTGGCGATGCGCTCGTCGCTCGTCCCGGGACGATTTTTCTGCTTGCCGTTTCGTTGATGACGCCGTTTGCAGTCATCGCCGTCCTGTTTCAAGACAAGCTGAGCTACGGCCTGCTCTCCGAACTACCCGCGAACGATCCGTGCGTCGTCGGCTCGGCCGCCGTGCAGGCTCACTTTCCGCCCGGTATTACGGGTCCCGTTACGATCCTCGTGCAGAATCGCAGTGCCGATTTTCGCACGGATGCCGAACTGAAAGACAACCAGCCCGGCTGGCAGGCGATCGAGACATTCTCCGAGACGCTCAAAGAAAAGAAGAACGATCTGGGCATCGAAGACGTGCGTTCGGTCGCCTTTCCCCTCGGAATGGCGGAGCGAGTCCAAACCAACCGCCTGCAGATGCGCGCCTTGCGGAAGCGGGCCCAGTCGCACTATGTGAGCGATAAGCCGGGCTACGAGGGCCAGGTCACGCGGGTCGATGTGGTGCTGGCCTACGACCCCTTTTCGCCGCAGAGCATGGTCGGCTACGACCAACTGAGAAAGACGCTCGCCGATCACGAAAAGACTCTGCTGCCGCCCGAGCTGAACACCGCGAACACGCAGCTCGACTACCTCGGCGGCACGCCCAGTATCCGCGACCTGAAAACGGTCACCAACGGAGACCAATGGCGGATGGACATTCTGGTCCCCGCCGTGGTGTTCCTGGTTTTGGTAGTTTTGCTGCGAAAGATCGCCACCTCGGCCTACCTGATTGTGACGGTCTTTTTCAGCTACCTGGTGACGCTCGGCGTCACTTTCACGGTCTTCTATCTGATCGACCGGCACGGATTCACGGGCCTCGATTGGAAGGTCCCCATGTTCCTGTTCACGATCCTGGTTGCCGTGGGCGAGGACTACAACATCCTGCTCATGGCGCGGATCGAAGAGGAGCAGCGGCTGCACGGGCCCGTCGATGGCATCCTCGTCGGCTTGCGAAAAACGGGCGGCATCATTTCCAGTTGCGGCATCATCATGGCAGGCACATTCAGCTCGCTGATGTTTGGCTCGCTCTGGGGCCTCGCCCAACTCGGCTTTGCCCTGGCCTTCGGCGTGCTCTTGGATACGTTCGTCGTGCGACCGATCCTGGTGCCCGCCTATTTGATCCTGCTCAACCAGGGATTCTTCGGTCCCTTCGGCCGCCTGCTCGGAGCGCACACGATCGGCTCCAATGAGCCACAAGCCGCGGTCGTTAAGCGAGTCGAGCGGGAGACTACTGGGCCAGCGGCAAGACCAGCTCCGGCAGGGACGAAGACCGGGAGCCCGGCTTCGGATGATTTTCGGCCCCGCGAAACGTAAACACGACCGAGAACTTCGCGCGGTCGGTATGGTTTCGGCTTGCGGCATGAAACGTCCGCGCGTGGAAAAATAGCACGTCGCCCGGCTCCAGTTCGGCCCAAACGGCCTGCGCGATCAGTGCCTGATTTTCCGGCAGCTCGGGTCGCAGAAAGAGATCCTGGTCGAATCGTCCGCGATCCAAACTCAAGCGGTTCGATCCGGGAATCAGTCGCAGGCAGCCGTTGCGGGTTGTTTCGGGCGTCAGCGCCAGCCACACGCTGACCAGCTCCGGCCGCTCGAACGACCAGTAGCGGATATCCTGGTGCCAGCCCGTGTCGCTGCTGTGTCGCGGCTCCTTGGTCATGATGCAGTTGTGATGGGCCAACGGCATCACCACAGCCGGACCTAGCAGTTGCCGCAAGCGGTTGACTAAGGCCGGCGACGACGCCCATTCGACGAAACAAAAATCACGGGACAGCGCCTGCTTGAGCCGACGGACCGTGTGACCGCCGGCCGCCTCCAGCGAAGGGGGCGCGCCGGGATAATTGAGGTCGGCCTCATATTCGACCGGCGGAACCTCGCGCTGCAGTCCGTCGCGGGTCACTTCCAGCATCCGCGCGCACAAAGCTTCGCTCGCCAGCCGTCGCGCGATGAAGTATCCGTCACGCTCGAACTGGGTGACTTCTGCGGCCGAAAACGCCTCGCTCGGCGAGTCGGTCGATCCGGTCGAAGGTTGGCGATTGAGATCTGTGGCTGCCATCGATGGTTATCGTCGTTGACCAAATGCCGATGTGCAAGCTCGAAAGAATTGTCTCCACTCGAGGCGGTGGCGGGCGATTCGGGCTGACTTTTCGGCTTGCGTAGGCGCTCCGGCCATCGGGAACACTCGACTCTGCCGACGAAAGCGGGCGAAGGGCACTCAACGCTTTGACCTGTCACGGTGAGCCTGCACAGCGAGCCGACCGCGCCGTCTTCCGAACGACTTTTCCCCGCCTTACCGCGGAATGACTCAAAACACTTCAAGCAAGTTCGCACAAATCGCGCAGGATTGCGTGTTCGAAGTCGGGACGATCTCGAGTCTCGCGAAGCCTCTCTCACGACGAAGGGGACCTGCCGTGCCGAACTATCCGTTGATTCGCTCCTTCCGCGCTGAAGACCTCGCCGGAAACTACGAGCCGATGCACTGCGACTACCCGGTCGCGCTCATGACTCGTCGGACCTTCGCCCTCTCCGCCGATCGCATCCTGCAGTCGCGGGCGATTGCCCCTTCGTCGCTCGACGGAGGCCAATCGTTCCGTTGGTCGAGTCGTCCGCCTTGCTGACTCGACTTCAGACCAGGGTTCGATCAGCAGACTACGGTTCCATCAGCCCGGGCCGCGTGCCGATATCCAACGGCTGCGGCGCGGGCGGAACCGTGGCCTGCACCGTTTGCAGGTAGGCGATCAGGTCGGCCATTTCTCGCTTCGAGACTTTCTTCTCGAGGCCCTCGGGCATCAGCGATTTGCCCGTGCTCGAAAGCTCCTCGAGGTTCGCGCGCAACAGCGTATCGAAGGCATCTTTCTCGCGCTTGAGCGTGATGCTGGTCGAAGTCTGGTCCGTGAGAATGCCGGTGTACGTACGGCCGTTGCGATCGACGGCCACGTACTGCACGAACTGTGGCGGAATGTACTGATTCGGATCGAGGATGTGCATCAGCAACGCGTCGGGCTCGCGGGCATTCGACGAAGCGAGACTGGGACCGATCGCATGACCGGTCTTCCCGACCTGGTGACAGATCGAGCATTCGCGCTCGAACACTTTTTGCCCCGCGGGCACGTCGCCCCGCAGGCGTAGACACGATTTATAGTCGGCGATGACGGCGGAGCGCGGGCTTGCCGACTGCGAGCCGAGAACGGCTGTCGCCAACTCGCGAATGGCTACGCTCTTGTGTCTAAGCAGCCGGGTACGCTGCAGCGGTTGCAGCAGAGCTGCGCCCGAGGGTTCCGCTTGCATCCGGTGCAGATAGGCCAAAGTCCAGGTCTCGCGCGACAAGAGGGCCCGCACCACCTCCGTGCGGACGTTCGGCGCGTATTCTTTCCAATGCTCCAGCAATATCGGCGCGATCTCGGCGTCACTGTACTGCGCCAAGACGTCGACGGCCGTCGATTGAATCGCCTCAGAATTCGCAGGAGTGAGCAAGCGGCTCAACGCTCCGCCGTTCTTGCTCACACACCCGAACATGCGAATTCTTTCAACGCGCTGGACGTCCGGAAGGCTCGAATCGCGTACGCCCGCCATCGCGTCAATGAAAAATCGCTCGAGCAGCCAGGCTCCAGGCCGGCTGTGGGTCGCTGACGTAAAAGACCACTTGAGCCGCGCGTTAACTTGTCTCATTCCCGCGGCGAGTCCGAACACCATGTCCTTTTCCAATACGGGCTCCCGCCCCGCAACCGCGTCCAGCAAGTCTGCGATTTCCTCCGGATGATTCCGCACGCCGCAAGCCGAGGCCAACTGTGTGGCGAGTTCTTGTCCGTCGCTTGATTTGACGAACTTGGAATCGTCGAGCAACCGGATCAAAAGTTTGTGCGGAGTCTGGCCAACAGAACTCAGGACTGCGATTCGAATCCAATGGTCGCCCGAATCGTGCCGCGCGATACGGACCAGCGCGTCGACGGCCTCTGCTGCACCGTTGCCACGAACTTCGCCCAGAGAGTAGGCCACCTGGTAGCGGACGTGAGCATTCTCGTCCCCCGCGAGGGATAGCACCCGCTTGAGCAGGCCGGGCTCGCGATCCAGATGCGTCTCGGCCAGTCGTACAGCGTGCTCGCGCAGTGCGAAGTGCTGATTGCTGAGCGCAGTTTCCAGGTCGGCGGACTCGAGCGCATCGAGTCCCTCGAGGGCCCAGAGCGCGTTTAATCTCGCTTGGGGAGTCGGTCCTGAGCGCAGCAACTTCTTGAGAGGCGCGGCGGCCGATTTGTCCTGTCGCTCGAAGAGCAATCGCAGGGCCGTATCGCGGTGCCACCCGTTGGGATCGCCGAGCAGGCTGACCAACTCAAGCGTCGATTTGGAGCCGAGCTGAGGCGGACCCGGATAACGAAAGCCGTCGGGAGCGATGCGATACACGCGACCGGAATCGCGCCCCGCCTTGAGGTCGATGAATTTCAGCACGTCGAACGGAATGTGAATCGATTCCAAAATCTCGCGGCTCATGTCGAGGCAGTAGAGTGTGCCGTCCGGCGCGTTGATGAAGTTGACCGGCCGAAACCAGTTGTCGGACGAGCGGACGAACTCGGTGCCCGGGTCGGCCCGTCGCTCGTTGAACGTCACGCCGTCGGGCGTCAGCAGCATGCGGTGCACGAGATTGTTCTGGGCGTCACCGACGATGGCGTTGCCGTAGAAGCCTGGCGGATAGGCGTTGCCGCGATAGATCGTGATTCCCGCCCCCGCGTCGATGACATGATGGCTGACGCCCGCGCCCAACGGGTTCCGCGTACTGAGCGCGATCCGTCGGCTGGAGCGAATGTGCCGCCAGCGCTCGACGGGGCTGATACGGAAGATGGGGACGCTGCCGCCGCCGATGTTGTAAACGCCAGACGACGCGGGCAAATACGGATTGCGTTCGAGATACCGCGTCTCGAGGATCGCCTGGTAGATGGGCCCCGATTCGGAGCACAAGAAGCGGTCGCCCCAGTCGTCGAACGAGTTGCCGAACTGCACGGTGCCGACGATCGGCTCGAACTTTTCGGTGACCGGATCGAAACGAAAATCATGCCGCTCGACCGAGATCGGTTTTTCGTCGGGACGATCGCCATGGCGGATCTGCCCGCCGTTGCCGGCCGTCGAGCCGTAGATCTTGTGATCAAGGCCCCACTTGAGATTGTTCAGCATGTACTGCTGACTCTGCGTGCCGAAGCCGGTGAAGACCTTGCGCTTGATGTCGGCCTTGCCGTCGCCGTCGGTGTCCTTGAAGTACCAGATGTCGGGCGGAGCGGCGACGAACACGCCCCCCTTCCAGCAGGCGACGCCTCCCGCCCAGAGCAAGTGGTCGGCGAACACCGTGGCCGTGTCGTAGACGCCGTCGCCGTTGGTGTCACGCAGCAGCCGCACGCAGCCCAGCGGCTTTTCGCCCGGCTTC
>Ga0210393_10002037_pt1 | contig 16820 bp, 16 predicted proteins | sample IncBWC27OmetaG_FD_160068 | JGI IMG/M metagenome (GOLD analysis project Ga0210393, IMG submission 160068) | Forest soil microbial communities from Barre Woods Harvard Forest LTER site, Petersham, Massachusetts, United States - Inc-BW-C-27-O ... | reverse complement strand
CCCCGCGACCGTGAAGTCGATCAATCCCGCCGGCCCGCAGGTCAAAGTCGAGCTGGTAGCCGCATGGGGCGACCTGGTGCAGGTCGATATCAGCCACGAGCGCTTCGAGGTGCTGCACCTCGAAACCGGCGCGCACGTGTTCCTGAAGCCCAAGGAACAAAAGCTGTTCGTCTATCAGATCTAGCTTCTGTCCTGCCGAATGTTGCACAGCAATTGACGTTTTGTCGCATGATATGCTACATTGCGGATTGTGATTGGGAGCTTCCGACACAAGGGGCTCAGAGATTTGTTCGAGACAGGACGTAGCGCATCGGTTCCGCCTCAATTGCGAAAACGATGCGCAAACTTGCTCGAAGTCCTGGACGAAGCGGAGAGTCTCAACGACCTGTCAGGCCCCGGGTTCGGAACACATCCGCTTCACACAAATCCGCAACGCCACGCGATGGCGGTCAATGGTCCTTGGCGGATTACTTTTCGGTTTGAAAACGGAAACGCGCTGCAAGTTGATTTAGAACAGTACCACTGAACTGCTGCGAGGAGTTTTAGGAAATGAAGGCGGAATATGCGGTTGACCGCAAAAAGGTAGCCGCGCGCAGGCCGATTCATCCCGGGATCATCTTCGCCGAGGAGGTGATGCCTGAACTGCGGCGTCATCGAACGATTGGTGAGATTGCCACGCTGCTAGGCGTGAGTCGTCAGACTTTGCACCGGGTGATGGCGGGCGACATCTCGATCAGCTCCGAGATGGCTGTTCGTCTTGGCAAGCTGTGCGGCAACGGCCCGGGAATCTGGATCCGGTTGCAGGGTCGTTACGATACCTGGGAGGCCGCGCGCCGGCTTGGCCCCAGGCTCGAGAAGATCCCTACTCTCGTCTAGCAGTCCAAACTCGCGGTTGGGAACCGCGCGGGCTTCGACGGCGTTGTCTATTATGCAATGATCAAGACAACGGATCCGAAATTGACTGAGCGCAACAGCAACTCTAACAGTCAGAACCAGCGAATTATCGGACGGCGCGCATTCGTCGCGGCGATCACCGCGCTGCCGGCGATTGTCGCATTCGGCTACCTTGAATTTGGCAAGTCGTCCGATGCGTCGGGCGATTCCTCAAATCCGGATGCGTCGGGTATAGTCAAAGTATCGATCGTCGAATTCACCGACTCCGGCCAGAGAAAAGGACTCGTCATGGTAGATAAAGTCGTCAAGACCGACGCGGAATGGCAAAAAGAACTGACCCCGGAGCAGTACGAGGTCACGCGCAAGAAGGGAACCGAACGCCCGTTCCAGAACTTGTATGCCGAGAATCACGACAAGGGTCTGTATCGATGCATCTGTTGCGGCAACGCCCTGTTCAGTTCGGACACCAAGTTCGAATCGGGCACGGGATGGCCGAGCTTCTATCAGCCGATCGCGCAGGAGAACGTCAAGACCGAGACCGACCGCTCGCTCTTCATGAAGCGGACCGAAGTGCTGTGCGCGCAATGCGACGCGCATCTCGGCCACGTCTTCGACGACGGCCCGCGCCCAACCGGCCTGCGCTACTGCATGAATTCGGCGTCGCTCAAGTTCATCAAGGCCGACGAACCGGAAAAGACCTGATCCGCGTCAGCGATTCGCCAGCTGCCACTGAATCAGGGTGAAGCCTTCGGGGTGATCTTCGAAGACGGCTTCTACCGGCGCGTCGAAGTTTACCTCGCTCATCGGATCGCCTAGCAGGTTGCCGACCATCCGCACGTTGCCGGCGTCGGGCAGCTCGACCACCACTACTATGTAGGGACACGCGGACTTCAGCGCGGGATGCGCTGGATGCCACACGCGCTCCCAGCTATAGACGCGGCCGCGGCCCGAGACGCGATGCCATCCGACGTCAAGCGTGTGGCACTTGTGACAAATCCACTCGGGGCCGAATTGAAACGTGCCGCATGAATTGCACTTCTGCACGACCAGCTCGTGACGCTTCGCTGCTTCCCAGAACTCGCGATCGAGCCCGTCGCGCATCGCCTCGGGCGCAGGCATTCCGGCGGGCAGGTAGGTTTTCGATTCGCTGGCCATTGCGGTTACCTGCGCAGAATTAGATCGCTCACCGGGGCGACCATCGGTCCCGACACGACCATCGAAATCTCGGCGTCGTTCACCTGGCAGGTTGAAGTTCCGCGCACCTGGCGCGCCGCCTCAATGATCAGCTCGAGTCCGTGCATGTAGCACTCGGCGAGGTTGCCGCCGCTCGTGTTGATCGGCAGCTTGCCGTTGGGCGCCGTCAGATTTTCGAAAGTGCAGAAGTCCATCACTTCGTCGGGATGGCAGAAGCCGTGCTCGACGATGCTGGTCATTACGGCGCCGGTAAAATTTTCGTACACCTGCGCGACGTCGACGTCCTTGGGCTCGATCCCCGCCATCGCGTACAGGCGCGGCGCGAGCGTTTTGAAGTTGGAGGTCGCGTAGTCGGGACCGTTCTCCGCCGCCGCGCCCTGGCGGAAGTCGGAGCCCTGCGCCGACGCCATCACGTACGCGGGCTTTTGCCTGAGGTCGCGCGCGCGCTCGGCGCTGGTGACAATCACAGCAGCGGCGCCGTCGTTCTCGAGGCAGCAGTCGTAGAGATGGAAGGGCTCGACGATCCATCGCGACTCGTCGTAGGCCGCGCGCGTCAGCGGACGTCCGTACATGATGGCGCGCGGATTGGACTGCGCGTGGTGATAGCAGGCCATCGCGATCGCCGCGAGCGGGTCCTGCGAGATGTGGTGATCGTGCATGAAGCGGCGCGTGCGCAGCGCGATCCATTGCGCGGGCGTCGACATCCCGTACGGCCAGGTGTACGCGATGGGCCCGGAAATCGCGCGCATCGCCGGCGTTGCGCCGAAGCGGCCGAACTGGCCCTGCGCGAGGGCTCGATATACGACGACGCAGGTCGCGAAGCCGGCGACGATCGCGGCCGCGGCGTTGCCGATTGCGCCCGAGCCGCCACCGCCGCCACCGCCCCAGAACATGTTGGTGAAGCACAACTCGGGTAGGCCGAGCGCCGTTGCGACGCGGATCGAATCGTTGCGGTCGTTGGCGTACGAGGCGATGCCGTCGATGGCCGTCACTGGCAGACCGGCGTCGTCGGCTGCGCGCTGAATCGCTTCGAGCGCGAGGCGGAATTCGCTGACCGGCGCGGCGCCGCGTTTGTAATACGTGGTCTCGCCGAGTCCGGCGATCGCGACCTTGTCTTTGATTGTGAACTCGCTCATCGTCACGCCGCTCCGATCGCCTTAGCGAAATGCGCGGGAGATTCCAAGCGGAATCGCGGTATACTCGATCGTCATTATGGTCAGCGAGCCGCGAAAATATTGCGTCGACGCGACGATGCTCGACGGCACCGGCGTCCGTATCCGGGCGATTCGGCCTGACGATCAGGAACGGCTGCACGAGCATTTTCGCGGACTCAGCGAGCAGTCGGTCTATTTTCAATTCATGGGGTTGAAGCGCGACTTGTCGCCGGACGATCTCGCGCGTCTGACTGAGCTCGACTTCGACAATCACGTCGGGCTGGCGGCGACGGTGACTGAGAACGGACGCGAGCGTTTCGTCGGCATCGGGCGTTACATCCGTGGCGACAGTCCAGATCGCGCGGAAGTCGCGTTCGCGGTGCTCGACGAGTTCCACCACCGCGGTATCGCCACGATCCTGCTCGAACATCTCAGTCTTATCGCCGACGCCAACGGGGTGACAGAGTTCGAGGCCGACGTGCTCGGCGAGAACCGCCAGATGCTCGAGCTATTCGCGCACAGCGGCTTCGAGGCTCACAACTCAATCGAGTCGGGCGTCGTGCATCTCCATGCCTCAACCCGCAAGCTGTCGCAGAAGTAATTTCACGAATCGCAAATCAGAGGAGGTCATTCGATGAGCCTGGTCGAGTTCGCAGTCGAAGACGAAATCGCAATCGTAACTATCAACCGGCCCGAGGCGCGCAATGCCGTCGATCAGCCGACCGCCGCGGCGCTCGCCGACGCTTTCCGCCGCTTCGATACGGCCGACGCGCTGTCGGTCGCGATCCTGACGGGAGCGGGCGGGACGTTTTGTGCGGGCGCCGATCTGAAAGCGGTCGCGACCAGCCGCGGTAATCGCGTGACCGAGGACGGCGACGGTCCGCTCGGATGCACGCGTATGCTGCTTGGTAAGCCGGTGATTGCGGCGGTCGAAGGATTCGCCGTCGCGGGCGGGCTCGAGCTGGCGCTGTGGTGCGATTTGCGCGTGGCCGAGCTCGATGCGACCTTTGGCGTGTATTGCAGGCGCTTCGGCGTGCCGCTCTGCGATGGAGGCACGATTCGATTGCCGCGGCTGATCGGGATGAGCCGCGCGATGGACATGATACTCACCGGCCGCGGCGTCTCGGGGAAAGAGGCGTTCGCAATGGGCTTGGTGAATCGCGTCACCGAGCCTGGATCAGTGATGACGCAAGCGCGCGAGCTCGCCAAGCAAATCGCCGGCTTCCCGCAGCGATGCCTACGCGGCGACAGGATGTCTGCGTATGAGGCGTGGACGATGCCGCTCGACGCTGCGCTGAAGAATGAGTACCGCCACGGAATCGCGACACTGCAATCGGGCGAGACGCGAGCTGGCGCGGAGAAGTTCGCGTCGGGAGTGGGGAGGCACGGGAAGTTTTAGGAACAGTGTCTTGCTCAAATTGAAGATGGCTCGATTGAGTGCGGGCTTGGTCGCGTGCTGCTTGCTAGCGGTCGCGCCCGGCATCGTATTGGGCCAGGAATTCGCCGCTGTCAGCATTCCGCTTCCGGTGGAGATCGATGGTCAGCCGACGCATTGCCGCCTTTACATGAAAATCGAAACGAAGAGTTACAACGTCCCGTTCGACAAGTTTGCCGCCGGCCCGCTGGACAGCGCGCAAACGATGTTCGCGACGGCGGTGAATGCAATCCGTAAAAATGATGCGGCGAAGTTCGCGAGCGTGTGGACGGCGCCGGAACAAATGAAGCGCGATAGTCAAGTTACCGTGGCCCTGGCCGATAGCAGCACCGACAGTTGGTTGAAGGTGGCGCGGAGCAATTTCAATTTCGACAAGCTCACCGTTGTCGCGGAAGTGCTGGCTGGATCGGAGACCGTGTTCATCTGGGATGCGCCCACGAGTGCTGGAATCCGGCGCAACGCGTTCTACATTGGGCTCGATCAGAAAAACCAAACGCGGCTGAGCGCAGTCAGCAGTAACGCGCCGGTCGAGCCGCTGATTCTAAATGCCTTCGTCGCGGCAAAAATGTATCCGGCTGTGTACAAACCGATTTCGAATCTCAACGTGGGTTATCAGTATCCGATTCCACTAACCGGACCAGGCGATGCGGGCGCGCATCCCGTGTTCTTTGAATTTGACGGAGCGCCGATGGACTTCCCAATCGGCGACGAGAATATAAAGGCGCCCACTCCCTTGCTGGAGTTTCTACGGAACGCGGCCTTCGCCATACGAAGCGGCAAAGACAAATCTTTCGCCGGCGATTTCACGCCGCGGAGTGGGAAAACAATAAGTCAGTGGCTCGCCGCAGCGAAAAAACGCCAGCAGGCCAGTGCGTCGCCGGCTTCAAACTACGCAACGGCGGGACTGGTTTCGGCGATGATGGCCAATGTCAAATTCGTGCTCAACGCCGATCCGATCTTCCTAGTGTTTCAGGCGCCGGGCTCCGGCGACAACTGGACGCCGCCAGCTTTGAGCTATTCCTATGTAGTGCGCGAAGGCGGGAGTTACAAAATTGCAAACTTCTCGGCGATGAATACGCTCGACGATTTTCTGCAGAACCCCGCGCTGTTCGACAAAAATATTTTGAAGCAGGCTCCCCGGAAATGATCCTGGGTGAAAGCTGTCGCGAGTTTCGCTACAATCAGGTTCTGCGATCTATTTCGCCGACCCCATTGTTTCGCTGCTCCACATGCTGTACCCTCTCCGCAAGTCAATCGTGACTTTATGCGCGCGTCGGATTCCGTGACGCCACCCTCTCAACTCATCAGACCCACAAGTTCGGCACTAACTTCGAACTGGAATCCGGGGTACTGAACCATAGGATACAGTTTGTCGTTTTCTGAATTTCCCGTATCGCCAGAGATCCATCGTTCAATCAAAGACCGCGGTCATCATACACCGACCCCGGTCCAGGCCGGAGCTATCCCGGTTGCGCTCAGCGGGCGCGACGTGGTTGCCACGGCTGAAACCGGCAGCGGCAAGACCGCGGCCTTTCTGATCCCGACCATAGATCGGTTGCATCGCAAGAACGTGCGGCACCTCGCCGCGCTTGTGATCCTGCCGACCCGCGAGCTCGCAGCGCAAGCCGCGCGCGAGTTCGATCTGATCGCACGCCACACGCATATCCGCTGCGCTACGGTAGTCGGCGGCGAGTCCGAGCGTCATCAGATCGATCACATTCGCAAAGGTGCGCAAGTGCTCGTTGCGTGTCCCGGACGGCTTATCGATTTCATCGAGCGCGGCATCGTCAAGCTCGACAAGATTGAAGTCGTCATTATCGACGAGGCCGACCGGCTCCTCGACATGGGCTTCTTGCCGCAGTTGCGGAGAATCATGCGGATGGTGCCGAAGAATCGGCAGACCATGATGTTCTCGGCGACGATGGCGTCCGGTCCCGAAATGATCGCGCGCGAATTTCTGACCACGCCCGAGCGCGTCACGGTCGGCGGGACCAAAGCGGCGCCGCCGTCGCAGATTCGCCAGTCGATTTACCCGGTGACGCTCGAGAACAAGGGCCCGGTGCTGCTCGAGATTCTGAAGCGGCCCGAAGTCGAGAGCGCGATTGTCTTCACGCGCACCAAGAGCCGCGCCGACCGCGTCGCCAAGCTGTTGATTCGCGCCAATATCAAGGCCGTGCAGATTCATGGTGACCGCTCTCAGAGCCAGCGCAACGCGGCGTTGGCGGGATTCCGCGCGAAGAAGTTTCGCGTGATGGTCGCGACCGACGTGGCTTCGCGCGGATTAGACATCCCCGACGTTTCGCACGTGATCAACTTCGATCTGCCCGACGAGACCGAGGGCTATATCCATCGGATTGGCCGCACGGCGCGGATGGGCAAGGCGGGCGAGGCGATCAGCCTCGTGACGCAGGAAGAGCGCGTCAACCTGGCGCGGCTGGAACGCACGCTCGGCAATGCGCTCGATCGCGAGCACGTCGAGGGTTTCGAGAAAATCGAGATTCACGCGCCCAAGCCGGTGACGGTGTTCCGTTCGTCGGGCGCGCGCAATCGCTCGACCCGCAATCGCCCTCGCTCGCGCTGGGCATAGTCGCCGCAATTCCCTGAATGAGTTCGAACACCACCCCGGGCCGATCGCAACTGCGGTCGGCCCGGTGGATATTGCGCTCGCCGGTTCCGCTGATCTCGACGACGTGCTCGAGGTTTTGAATGAGACGGCGCGATGGCTGACATCGCGCGGGATCAATCAATGGGTCGATGGATTTCCGCGCGAGCTGATCGCCGCCGATATTTCGCGCGGCGAGGTTTATCTCGCGCGACGTGACCGGCGTGCAGTCGGAACCTTCACGCTCCAGTGGAGCGACGAGCTGTTCTGGCCCGGCGCTACCGGTGCATCCGGCTATATCCACCGGATCGCGGTGCGGCGCGAGGCGCGCGGCTTAGGCGTCGAGCTGCTCCAGATGGCGGAACGAGTTACGGCGTCGAGCGGACGCAAGTCACTTCGTCTCGATTGTTTTGCGGGGGAACGATGCGCTTTGCGCTTACTACGAACGCGCGGGGTTCGCGCGCCGCGGTGATATTGAAGTCGACGGCCGCGCCGATCCGACGGTGCCCGAATCCAACCGGCGTTTTCTTGTGCGTCAGTACGAGAAATCGCTGGCCTGATTAGACGCTATCTCACTGTTTCCAAAAATCTGGTTGGGTTAGAGTTTTAGGACGAACTTGATGCTGCGCCCTAAACCTGGCTCATACCTCATCCGCTGCGCGCTCTTTTCGATGTGTGCCGCAATCCTTGCGCTCACTTCGTGCAGCTCGATCAAAATTTTTCTGAATGGCGGCGAGAAGCAGGTCAAACGCGTACCGCGCCCGCCCGCGCCGGGTCCGTATGTTTTGGTCTTTGCTTTTGACGGCGCCGGCTACGATCAGTTGATGGCTGCGATCAACTCGGGCAAAGCGCCCGCAATGGCCGGGATGCTCGGCAAAGATCAGGGCGGCGGGCTTTACGAGCATGCGTACTCGGCGCCCAACGCCGTCAGTATCCTGCCGTCGACCACAGTCGCCGCGTGGTCGGCGATCTTCACCGGCGCACCGCCGGCGCAGAACGGGGTGCCGGGCAACGAGTGGTTCGTGCGCGAGGACATGAAATTTTTCGCGCCGGTGCCGGTCTCGGTCCAGGAGATGGACGACAACCACGCGATGGTCACCGACAACCTGGTTGGGCATCAGCTCAAAGTGCCGACGCTCTTTCAACAGGCGGGCGTGAAGTCGTCGGTCTCGATGAACATGGTTTATCGCGGCGCCGACTACTTTACGATTCTCGATCCGTCCTCGATGGTCCAGCTGTTCACGGAATTTGTCGGGGGCAAGGAACAGCATTCGTCCGGCAAGCGCGACATTTACCAGCAGATGGATGTGGACTCGGTGCCGAAGCTGCTCGACTCGATGGAGGCGCACGGGGTTCCGAATATCCAGGTCGTGTATTTCCCGGGAATCGATTTGTACACGCATCTCGCGCCCGACCCGTTGCCGATGGAAGTCGCCTACCTGGAGAGCACAACCGATCCGCTCGTTGCGAAAATCCTCGACGCGTACCGTGCCCGCGGCATTCTCGATCAGACCTACATCATGGTGATCGCCGATCACGGTCACACGCCGGTGCTGAAGGACCCGCAGCACGCGCTAGGCGCCAATGAAAGCGCGGGACCGGCGGCGGTGGTTGAAGCGGCGGGATTCCGGCCGCGAAAACTGGTGCTGAATCCAGGCAAGGACGAACAGGATTACCAGTCGGCGTTCGCCTACCAGGGCGCCATCGCATACGTGTACCTGGCCGATCGCTCGACCTGTCCAAAACCCGGGATGACTTGCGATTGGAAGCGTCCGCCGCGTTACAAAGAGGACGTGCTGCCGGTTGCGCGCGCGTTTTACTACGCGAACAAAATCGGCAAGCGGATCCCGCAAATGAAGAACACGCTCGACCTCGTCTTTGCGCGCGTGCCGACTCCGCCGGGAGAGCTTACGCACGAGTACGAGATTTTCGACGGCCATCGGCTGGTGCCGATTTGGGAATATCTGCTCGCGCATCCGCGCCCCGATCTGATCCAGCTCAACCGGCGGATGCGATGGCTGAGCGCAGGTCCGTACGGCAATCGCGCGGGCGACGTGCTGCTGTTGTCGCGGTCGGGACTGCAACTGCCGATCGACCAACGCTACTACTTCTCGGCGCCGTATCATTCGTGGCATGGCAGCGCGTCGATGCAGGACAGCCACATTCCTCTGATCGTTGCGCGCAAGGATTACCCGGGCGCCAAGCTCAAGAAACTCGTCGATGCGATCGCGGGCAACGAGCCGTCGCAACTGGCGTTGGTGCCGATCGTTCGCTCGCTGCTGCTCTCCGAGCCGCCCGCCAGTCCTGTTCCCGCTCCCGCCGTGCCGCCGGCTAGTCCGGGATCGGACCAGTCAACGACGCCCGCTGCGAAATCTCAATAAAGTTGCCGTCGGGATCGCGAATCATCGAGATGCGCGCGACCTTGCCCAGCGTCAGCGGCGCGGTGCCTTCCCACACGCCCATCGAGATGAGGCGGCGATGCTCGCCGTCGCAGTCGCGCACCTGGATCGTGATGTAGCGCAGCCCGAGCGCGCGCATCGGCGCAATCGTGTCCGCGCTGCCGGACGTCGTCTTCGACGCGCGCACGGCCGCCGGATCGTGCCGGAAGCTGATAATCGTGTTGCCGAGCTTGAAACGGCCCGCGCCGAGGCGCTCCGCACCAATCGCGTCGCCATAAAACTTCTCGAAGGCGGCCTCGTCGGTGACGCCGATATGGATTTCGATCTGATTGACGCCGCGTTGTCCCGCCGGCACCAGCTCGATGTCGTTGCCGTCGGGATCCTGCATCACCAGCGGCATCGGAGTGCGCGGATCGGAAATCGAAAGCATCCGGTAGCCGCCTGCGATTCGCGGCGCCAGCGGATCGCGCGTGTGATTTATCTTCAGCACCGAACCGAGCAATCCGTAGCGATACTGGCGGACGCCGCCGCCTACTGGCAGCAGCTCTTCGTAGGGCAGGCGGATGCGCTCGCCGTAAAATGCGCGCATCTCTTGGATTTGGTTGGTGAAGAGTCCGACGTCGATGAATTGCTTGGCCAGTTCCATTTCGATCTCCCAGGCTATCCTCGCGCATCGCATGGCGGGCTTTCAAGACTCAGACTGTTGCATCGCGGAGATTATTAACTATAGTTAAGTACATCATGACGACAACAAATCAGAGCTGGGACCCCGACGCTTACGCTCGCAACGCCCGCTTCGTCTCCGACCTCGGTGCGCCGGTCGTTGAGCTGCTCGCGCCGCGGGCGGGCGAGCGAATCCTCGATCTCGGATGCGGCGACGGCGCGCTCACGATCAAGCTCGCCGCGATGGGATGCGACGTCGTCGGCGTCGACTCGAGCGCGCCGCAAATAGGGGCTGCCCGCCGCCTCGGCATCGACGCACGTGTCGTCGACGGCGCGCGGCTCAACTTCGACGCCGAGTTCGACGCCGTGTTCAGCAACGCCGCGATACACTGGATGAAACCGCCCGACGACGTGATCGCCGGCGCATGGCGCGCGCTGAAGCCCGGCGGCCGCTTTGTCGCCGAGTTCGGCGGGCACGGCTGCGTCGAGACGATCAAGCGTGCGCTGACCGCCGCACTCGCGCGCCGCGAGATCAACGGCGACGCGCTCAACCCGTGGTATTTTCCGACCGACGAGGATTATTCCGCGAGGCTGGAGCGTCGCGGATTCGCCGTCAGGTATATCGCGCTGATTCCGCGTCCGACGCCGCTGCCAACTGAGATCAACGGATGGCTCGAGACCTTCGCCCAGAGCTTCATGGCGCCGCTGGCCGATAACGATCGGGCGGCGTTTATCGACGAGGTCCGTGAAGCGCTGCGGCCCAAGCTATCCGACGGCGAGGGCAAATGGTTTGCCGACTACATTCGCCTGCGATTTGCCGCCGACAAGCCGCGCGCCTGACGACGCGGGACGTTTGAGTTACTCCGCGTCCTTGCGGCAGTATCGGTTGCGATGGGTATTTTCCGCGAAATGACCGAAGGCCTGCCGCGACAGGCGCCCGGCTCTGCTGGCACTACTCTGCGAGCGCTCGGCCTGGTGCGCACTCTGCCCACGCGTCCGCGAATTCTCGACGTCGGATGCGGACCCGGCGCGCAGACGATCGAGCTGGCGCGCGCCACCGGCGGGTGGATCGTGGCGGTCGATATCCGGCAGCGATTCCTCGACGAGCTGACCGAACGCGCCGAGGCGGCCGGAGTGCTGACGCAGATTACGACCATCAACACGTCGATGTTCGACATGGATTTCGCCGCCGAGTCGTTCGACCTGATCTGGTCCGAGGGCGCTATCTATATCGCGGGATTCGCGTCCGGTCTCGCCGGGTGGAAGCGGTTCCTGAAGCCGGGCGGATGGCTGGCGGTTTCCGAACTGACGTGGTTGGTGCCCGATCCGCCGGCTGAGGCCGCCGAATATTGGGCGCGCGGCTATCCCGGCATGGGATCGATCGAGCGCAACTGTCAGGTCGTCGCCGAAGCGGGTTACGTCAACATGGACGGCTTCGTGTTTTCGATGAACGACTGGAACAACTACTACGAGCCGGGCGAGCGGCGCGTCGAGGAACTCAGGGAAAAGTACGCCGGCGAGTCCGAAGTGCTCGCCACCCTCGACGACGCGCAGCGCGAGTACGATCTCTTCCGCGTCCATCACGACTCCTACGGCTACGTCTTCTACGTGATGCGCAAACCGGTCACGTGATGGAGCAAGCTATGATCGAATCATCATGCCATTGCGGCGCCGTGCGTCTTGAGATCAATCGCGCACCCGAAGAGGTGACGGATTGCAACTGCACGCTCTGCCGCAGCTACGGCGTGCTGTGGGCCTACTATTCGCCCAAAGATGTGAAGGTGACTGGCGGCGCGACCGACATCTACATGCGCGCTGAGCGCAAGACCGAATTTCACCGCTGCAAGAATTGCGGCTGCGTTACCCATTGGACGGCGGTCGATAAGACGCGCGATCGCATGGGCGTGAATGTGCGGCTGATGGCGCCGGAGGTCCTGGCCCGCGCGCGTGTCCGCCATCTCGACGGCTTCGATACCTGGAAATTTCTCGACTGACGACATCGATCGCGCAGTCGCGTCCCGCACTCAAATCCGACGCTGCGCATGGTTCCCGCTCGCTTTCATTTGTTGGCGATCTGGGTTACCTGTTGCGATACAAATCATTCAGCCTCGCGAGGATCGAAATGGACTTTTCGCTGACCCCCAAGACCGAACAGTTGCGCAAGCGCGTCTCCGACTTCATGGACCAATACGTTTTCCCCATCGAAAAAGAAGTTCAGAAGGCGATGGGTGAGAGCGGCAACACCGAGCCGCAATCGCTCAAAGACGTCCGCAAAAAAGCCAAGGCCGAAGGCCTCTGGAATCTTTTTCTGCCTGACGAAAAATTCGGCGCCGGTCTCAAGAACTACGAATACGCCCCGCTGTGCGAGCTGATGGGCCGCAGCTCAATCGGCGCGCGCGCGTTCAACTGCATGGCGCCGGATACCGGCAACATGGAAATCCTCGCCGAGTTCGGCACGCCCGATCAGAAAAAGCAGTGGCTGCAAAAATGCATCGACGGCGAGATTCGCACCTGCTTCTCGATGACCGAGCCTGACACCCCGGGCTCCGATCCGACCCAGCTCAAGACGCGCGCGGTCCGCGACGGCGACAACTACGTCATCAACGGCCACAAGTGGTTCACCTCGAATGCGATTGGATCGGCCTTCGCGATTGCGATGGTCGTGACCGACCCCGACGCCGAGCCGCATCGCCGCGCCAGCCAGATAATCGTTCCGACCGATACTCCGGGATTCAACCTGATTCGTCCGGTGCCCGTGATGGGTCACACCGGCGGCGGCGGGCATTGCGAAATTATCTACAAAGACTGTCGCGTGCCGGTGACCAACCTGCTCGGCGAGGAGGGCGGCGGCTTCGCAATTTCGCAGGCGCGACTCGGCCCCGGACGCATCCACCATTGCATGCGCACGATCGGAATCGCGGAACGCGCGCTCGAGCTGATGTGCAAGCGGGCGAGCACGCGGTTCACCCACGGCAGTTTTCTTTCCGAGAAGTCGAACATCCAGGAATGGATCGCCAACTCGCGCATCGAGATCGACTCGTGCCGCCTGATGGTCATGCATGCGGCGTGGAAGATGGACACCGCAGGCAAGAGCGCCGCGCGCAACGAGATCGCAATGATCAAAGTGATGTGCGCGAACATGGTGATGATCGTGCTTGATCGCGCAATCCAGGTGTTCGGTGCGGCCGGCGTCAGCGACGACTTCCCGCTCGCGCGGATGTGGCGCGACAGCCGCGCGCTGAGAATCGCCGACGGCCCCGACGAAGTGCATCGCATGACGATCGCGCGCCGCGAGCTGCGCAAGTACAAATAGCTGCGCATGGCTGAACCTATCGATCTCACCGTCGAGTTCGGCGACGTTCGCGAGGAAGAGCAACTCGACTGGAGCAAGCTCGTTGCCTGGCTGCGCGACCGCAAACTGCCCGGCGCCGATGCGCCGATGACGGTGAAGCAGTTCCGCGGCGGCTCGTCGAATCTCACCTACCTGCTGCGCTTCGGCGATCGCGAATGGGTGATGCGACGGCCGCCGTTCGGCCCTCTGCCCGTCGGCGGCCACGACATGGGCCGCGAATACAAGGTGCTCTCGCGGCTGTGGGAGGTCTTCAAGCCGGCGCCGCGCGGGATGCTCTTCAGCGACGACGTGTCGATCGTCGGCGCGCCGTTCTTCGTGATGGAACGCCGCGAAGGAATCGTCATCAAGAACCGCCAGCCGCTACCGGCCGAGCTCGGCAACGATCCTGCGACGTTTCGCGCGATGTCCGAAGGCTTCATCGACACGTTGTCCGATTTGCACGGCGTCGACTATGTGGCGATCGGACTCGCGTCGCTCGGCAAGCCCGACGGATTTCTGAAGCGCCAGATTACCGGCTGGATGGCGCGATGGGAGAAAGCGAAGACGCGCGAAGTGCCGCTGATGGAGAAACTCGGCGCGTGGTTTCTCGACCACATGCCGGTGTCGCCGCCGCCGGTGCTCGTGCACAACGACTTCTACCTGCATAACGTCATGGTCGGCGCGAAGAATCACGGCGAGATTGTCGGCGTCTTCGACTGGGAAATGTCGACGATCGGCGATCCGCTCGTCGACCTCGGCATCGTGTTGAACTACTGGCGCGATCAGAGCGACCCGCCCGAGCTGCTCGCGACTTCCTCCGGCGAAGCGCATACGCTGCGCCCCGGTTTCCTCAGCCGCGACGAACTTCTAAATCGCTATTCCACCCGCACCGGCCGCGACCTGAGCGCGATGCCGTACTACTGGGCCTGGGCACACTGGAAAACCGCGACAGTCGTCGAGCAAATCTACGTCCGTTACGTCCGCGGCCAAACCACGGATCCGCGGTTCGCGCTGATGGGGCCGATGGCTCCTGCACTCGCTATCGCAGCAGCGCAAGTAGCCTCGAGACTCGGCTTCCAGGCCTAGCACCTCTCACACTCCGAAAATTGTCCGGCAGATCTGCCGCAACGCTAATCAGTGCAGATCGCATTTTGCCTACGCATTGCTTGTAACTGCAAGTGTTCACGTCCTCTGTGCGCCCGTTTCTCACGCTTGGAATATTGAGGAGGTCAGAAGTGTCTAACTATTTAGCAACAACTTCGGATTCGAAGAGGCTATAACAAATGTCATCCAAACGATTTCTAGCAGCTACCGCGCTCGCATTTACAATTATCTTTAATTCTACGCACGCACCTGCGCGCGCCCAGGTTACTCCCGGAGAGACTATTACTCCCGATAATGCCTCGCAGGTCGTGGACTTGGTGAGTCCCGGGAACTTCATCCTGGTCAGGCAAGGCATGACAATGAAAATAGTTCCGACTGCTCACCTTGACTGGCCGCCACCCTACAAAGACGCGACTGAGCGATATTCGCCCCAGGTTTCGCTCGGAGCCGACGGCAGTCTCAAGAATTACGTCGCTGGCCTGCCTTTCCCGCTGGTCGACGCGACCGATCCGGATGCTGCAACCAAGATCATGTGGAACTACGCCTTCCGGCCGCTCGCAACAGATGACCTCGACCAGCGCGGGGTTGAAGCCGTGAGTCGTCGCGCGGGGTCGAGCGATGAGGTCGAGCATTTTACGTTCGGTCACATCGGCTACTACAACTCGGTGGGACGCACCGAGGTCGCGCCGACGCCGATGGACCCTGATGTTTTGAAAACCGGGATCGTCTCCCGTTCCGGAGCTTATCCGATCCTTGAGCCGGCCGAGATGCGCGGCGCGGGAATCATCCGGCAGAGCTACGCGATTCCTGGATTTGAGGACGCGGTGTGGGAGTACAGCCTTGAGGCCCGACGGCTGAGGCGTCTGCCGGCCGCCGAGCTCGCCGATGCGTTCGGCGTTGCAGGGGTTAGCTCATCAGGCCCGCAGGGCGGGAACGGAGGCGCCGCCACGACGTATGCCTCCACTTGGGATCCCGATTCCGCCTTTGGTTTTTCCGCACGAATCCAGGACTTCACCTACCGGCTGCTGGGTGAGCGCACGATGCTCGCATCGGTCGAGGCGGCGAATTCTCCCGAACAGACGTGCCCCAGTGACGGTGGCCGTTCGGTATGTCCGGAGAATTGGGAAATGCGCCACCTTTACGTAATCGAAGCGACTGCCAAGCCTCGCTCGGTGCTCGGCGGTGACGTGATTACGCCGAAGCGCATTCTCTACATCGATTCGGAAGGCTGGTTCATGACCGCCTCAGACCAATTCAACGAGAAGGGACAGCTGTGGAAGACGATCGCGACTTTCCATACCTATCGCGATCGGCCGACGCTGCAATCCAACGTCGCCATCTATCCTTTCAAACGCATATTCGAGACGGCGCTGGTTGATGAAGATGTGACCAGCGGCTTCTCGACCGTGGTCTTCACACCCGGACCCAACAACCGTGACGACAGCTTGTTCATCAATATGGGAGCGGTCGATCGCAACTTCTTCACGCCCGAGAAGATGGTGCAGGCCGCCCGCTAAGCCACACTTGAGGGGCGATGCCGCGATGGCATCGCCCCTATCCAACACTGCTAAGAGTGCAATTGAGCGAGTCGCGGCGATTCAATCCGGAATCTGATACTCGCAACCACCGTAAGGACGACGAAGAGCGCCAGCACGACAAGCTGAGTTAGCTTGAACGGTGGTTCCGTCTGAGTCGGTGCCAATGCTTTGAGCGCGGGCACCTTCATGAATGACTGCACTATCAAGACGAACACGTTCAGATACTCCGCGACCATCGCGGTGACTACGTAGATCCAGCGCCATGGCCCAACCATGCGGCGACTGTATCGCGCAAAAATCGCGATCAGCAGAATCAACAGCGATAGGGCGCCGACCACGTAGGATGGCTTGAAGCCATGAAAGGGAAAGAAAAACCCGGTGACGCTGGTCGCAACCGTGAAGATCAGAAAGGTCGCCGTCCAGCCATCGAGTCGCTTCGAGGTCAGCAGCCCGGCGGCGACGACGAATCCCGTGAAGATTCCAACCCAACTGATCGCTACGTGCAA
>Ga0210393_10002035_pt1 | contig 16825 bp, 13 predicted proteins | sample IncBWC27OmetaG_FD_160068 | JGI IMG/M metagenome (GOLD analysis project Ga0210393, IMG submission 160068) | Forest soil microbial communities from Barre Woods Harvard Forest LTER site, Petersham, Massachusetts, United States - Inc-BW-C-27-O ... | reverse complement strand
GCAGACCGCGTGGCGTGGTTTGCAGTGCTGCATGCACCGTGGTGTGGGCTGGGGCTCGCGGACCTGCATGTGCTCGCAGGAGCGGACGACCCGGCGTGGGCGGAGCGGTGCGTGGAGGACGCGATTACAGAGCGTGGCGATCTGCTGAGTGAAGAGAGCTGCGCGCGGTTGATGCGTGCCTGGCCGGTATTACAGGCCGCGGGTGAGCATCGGGTTGGATTGACAACGTCGCAGTGGGTGGAGCGGACGTGGCGTTCGCTGGGTGGTGATGCTTATTTGAGGTCAGCAGAGATGGCGAACGCGCGACGGTATCTGCAACTGCTGGATGAGGTGGAGGAACAAGCGGGGACGATGGATCTGGGCCTGCTTACGCGGCGGCTGAACAAATTGTTTGCCGAGTCTGCGGCGGGGCCCGGGGCTGTAGACCTGATGACGATCCATGGAGCGAAGGGTCTGGAATGGGACGTCGTGATCGTCCCCGGGTTGGAGAGGAAACCGCAGGCAGATCGCGAGAGACTGCTCAACTGGCGTGAGATCGATTCGAGCGATGCGCGGGCGGCGCATATCGTGCTGGCCCCAATTGCGGAGCGCGGGGAAGGATCGAAGGAGTTGAATGCGTGGTTGAAGGACATCGGACGGGCGCGCGAGGCGGCGGAGAGGAAGCGGCTGTTCTATGTGGCGTGTACGCGGGCGCAGGAGGAGTTGCATCTGTTTGCGTCTCCCAAGGCTAACGCAAAGGGAGAGGTCGCCCCGACCGCTGGGAGCCTGCTGGCTGCTGCGTGGCCGGCCGCTGAGAGACATTTTGTTGCCGCCATAGGGGCGCCGAAGAGTGTGGCTGAAGTGATTGCTCTACCGCCAGTTTCGAAGGTCGATGAGGAGAGTTTCATTGGAGACCTTGCGGCAGGCTTCGAGGCAACGCGAGCCGCGATGTTGCAAAGGCTGCCGTTGAGCTTTGAACCTGACACGCGATTTGCGGTGGCGTCAAAGCTTTCGTATGAAGAGGCGTCGGTCGCTCCGGCGCGCTTTGAGCGGCCCGAGGGATCGTTTGAGGCGCGGGCGTTTGGCAATGCCGTGCATGCGTTTGCAGAGGCGCTCACGAAGCGGCTTGCGGATGGTGCGGGTGTGGATGCGCTGCTGCGCGAAGTTGCAGGATGGACGCCACGGATCGCGGCGGTGCTTCGTGGGGACGGGCTGGCCCCGGCGGTGGTTGATCGGCTGGTAGGTCGGGTAAAGACAGGGCTCAGTAATATGCTGAGCGACCGTGAGGGGTCGTGGGTGCTTCGGGCGCATGAGGGAGCGACCAGCGAATTTGCGTTGACCTCATGGGACGAGAGGCGAAGCAGCGTGAGGATGGACCGTGTGTTTTTTGCTGGGGCAATGCCGCTGGATGCCGGAAATGATTTTCTCTGGATCATAGACTACAAGACAGCAACTCACGGACGCGAAGGTCTGGATGAGTTCCTGGCGGAAGAGCGCACGAAATACGAGGCGCAGATGTCGGCCTATGCGCGAATGATGAGCGATCGCGTGGAGGCGGGAATGTTGCGCGCAGGGTTGTACTATCCGATGCTGGCGCGGCTGGTCTGGTGGGCGCCGTCGACGGCTGAAGTGCACGCTGCGGACTAAGCCGCTGGACCGTGGTGGCGGACGTCGGCGCCGCGGACCCAGAAGATGACGTCTTCAGCGATATTGGTAGCGTGATCGCCTACTCGTTCCAGATTGCGGGCGATGATCAGAGCGTTGAGAGATTGCGGAGTGAGTTCGGGTTTTTCTTTGATCAAGCTGCTGAGTGCATAGAAGGCGGCGTCGTTCATCTCATCGACCTGGTCGTCAAGGAGAAGGACAGAGTTAGCGAGGTCGGCGTCGGCTTCGATGAAGGCCTGGAGCGCCTTGCGTACCATCGCTGATGCTAGAGACGCGAGCTTGGGGATGTCGACGGGCAGGTCGATGTTGGCGAAGGCGCCCATCTCACGGACGCGGACGGCGATGTTGACGGCCTGGTCGCCGACGCGCTCGAGGTCGGCGTTGATGCGGATGACCGAGAGGATGAAGCGGAGGTCGATGGCCATGGGTTGCTCCATGGCGAGAAGGTCGAGGGCCATCTGGTCGATCTCGCGCTCAAGACGGTTGATGGATGGCTCAGCGCGGAAGACGAGCTCGCAGATGGAGAGGTCGCGGGTGCGGTAGGCCTCGATGGAGCGCTGAATTGCCTGCTCGGCCATCCCAGCCATGACGAGCAATTTCTCCTTGAGGTCGTCGAGGTTTTGGTGGAATTTTACGCGCATCAGCCAAACCTCCCGGTGATATAGTCTTCCGTCCGCTTGTCCTTGGGGTTGGTGAAGATCTTGTGGGTGGAGTCGAACTCGACCATCTTGCCGTTTAGGAAAAAGCCGGTGTTTTCGGCGACACGCGCGGCCTGCTGCATATTGTGCGTCACGATGACGATGGTGTACTGGCTCTTGAGCTGAAAGATGAGGTCTTCGATCTTCGAGGTGGAGACCGGATCGAGCGCAGAGGCCGGCTCGTCCATCAAAAGGACCTCAGGGTCGACGGCGAGCGCTCGGGCGATGCACATGCGCTGCTGCTGGCCGCCGGAGAGGCTGGCGCCCGATTTCTTCTTCAGGTCGTCCTTGACCTCTTCCCAGAGCGCGGCCTGCTTGAGCGAGCGCTCTACGGTCTCGTCCAGGATGCGGCGATTGCGAAAGCCGTTGAGCTTGAGGCCGCTGACAACGTTATCGTAGATCGACATCGTAGGAAACGGGTTTGGACGCTGGAAGACCATGCCGACGCGGCGGCGGATCTCGACGGGCGAAGCGTCCTTGTAGATATCGATTTCGCCCATCTTGACTACGCCGGTGGCGCGGGCGATGGGGTTGGTCTCGTGCATGCGGTTGAGGCAGCGGACGAAGGTGGATTTGCCGCAGCCCGAGGGGCCGATGAGCGCGGTGGCATGGTTCGCGGGGATATGCAGGTTGATGTCCTGCAGGGTGTGGTTGGTGCCGTACCACGCGTTCAGGTCCTCGACTAGAATGCCGACTCCCACTAGCTTCCTCCCTTGAGTACGCCGCGGTTGGCAAAGATGCGAACGAGCGTGACGGACACCATGATCATAACGATTAAAACGAGAGCGCCGGCCCAGGCCAGGCGATGCCACTCGTCGTAGGGCGAGATGGCGTAGACGTAAATTTGCAGCGGCAACGCGGCGATGGGTTCGTTGAGCTTAAAACTCCAGAACTGGTTGCCCAACGCAGTGAAGAGCAGCGGCGCTGTCTCGCCGGCGACGCGAGCGAAGGCCAGCATGCAGCCTGTGATGATGCCAGGAGAGGCCGTGCGTAGACTGACCGAGATCGCCGTCCGCCACTTTGGGACGCCGAGGCCAAGCGCTGCTTCGCGGATGGCGTGAGGCACCGTCGCGAGCATCTCCTCGGTAGTCCGAGTGATGGTGGGGACCATCATGATTGCGAGGGCGACGCCGCCTGCTAACGCGGAGAAGTGTTTCTGTTGGACCACGATGAGCGAGTAGATGGAGATGCCCATCACGATAGAGGGGACGCCGTTGAGCACGTCGGCGGTGAAGCGGATGGCGGTAGCGAGCGCCCTGCCGCGGCCGAACTCTGCAAGGTAGACACCGGCAGCGATGCCGATTGGAACGCCCATGAGGCTGGCGACGAGGAGAATGATGCCCGAGCCGACGATGGAGTTCGCCATGCCTCCGCCCTCCTGGCCGACCGGAGCGGGGATGTGGGTAAAGAAGGCGAGGTTGAGCGAGCTTGCGCCCTTGTAGATGAGGTAAAAGAGGATCGCGATCAACGGAAGAATGACAATAACGGTCGCGAGAATCGACAAGCCGCTGATGAAGTAGTTGGTCGCAGTGCGACGGGCATTGTTCATACGCATCGACTTCGACTGGAAGTCCATGGGACGCGGCTGGTTGTTGAAGGGTTGGGTAGCCATGTCAGTGCACCCGCGCCGGAGCATTGCGTGTGACGGCCCAGACCATGAGACGCGCGATGGCGTTGACGACGATGGTCACGAGGAAGAGCGCGAGGCCGATCTCGATGAGCGCGCTCAGGTAAAGGTCGCCTGTGGCTTCGGAGAACTCTCCGGCGATGACGCTGGCGAGTGTGTTGGCCGGAGCGAAGAGGGACTTGCTGATATTGGGGTGATTGCCGATGACCATGGTGACGGCCATCGTTTCACCTAGAGCGCGACCGAGGCCGAGCATGATGGCGCCGACGATCCCGATCCGCGAGTTGCGCAGGACGCCAATCCGGATCATCTCCCAGCGGGTAGCACCAAGCGCAAGGACGGCTTCGCGTTGGCTGTTGGGGACCGCAGTCATAATGTCGCGGGTGAGCGAGGAGATGATGGGAAGAACCATGATAGCGAGAATGATGCTCGCCGTGAGCAGGCCGACACCAAAGTTTGGGCCATCAAATAATCCAGTCCAGCCCAATGTCTTCACGAGAAACGGCCCGAGGACGTCGCGCATGATCGGCACAAGAACGAAGACCGCCCAGAGGCCGTAGACGACGCTGGGGATGGCGGCGAGCAGCTCGGTAAGGAAAGAGATAGGGGCGCGAAGCGGACGAGGGCAAAGCTCGGTGAGGAAGACCGCCACGCCCAGGGCCAGCGGAACCGCCATGCACAGGGCAAGCAGCGAGGTGGCCAGAGTGCCGAAGATGAAGGGCAGCGCGCCGAAGTCACCCGAGACTGGGTCCCACGCCTGACGCGTGAAGAACTTCCAACCAAACTGGACCAGGCTGGGACGGGAGTGAATGACCAGGATGCCAAAGATGAATAGGACGATCGCGAAGATGCTGCACGCACACAGCAACATGACCGTGGCGAAGCTGTTGTCAGCGAGGCTTCCGCTTCCCCGCTTCCTTAGAAAGTCGCGGATAGCAGACGGAGCTGCATCGGCTGCAGGCGGTCCCGGATCCGGCACATAGGCGGCCGACGGATTGGGCACGATCTGTGGCACAGGTTGCGACGACCTGGAATCGCGTTCGTCAGTCATACGGGTAGAGGACACAATCCTAATTTTCCTGTCGGTTCGTTCTAGGGGACGATTGTATCGGGCATAAGGTCCTTGGTCGGGGACGAAAAGTGCCGTACGGACCTGAAAGGCTGCAAATCCGTACGGCAGTAAAACTACTTGATGTTTACGATGCTCTTACGGACCATGTCCTGGACCTGCTTCGGCAGCGGGGCATAGGTGAGTACAGCAGCTTCAGCCTCGCCGTGATCGAGCATCCAGCCGATGAAATCGGCGAGGGCCTTTGCCTTGGCGGGGTCGGTGGAATGGGTGGGAATCAGCAGCCACGTGAAACTGGAGATCGGGTAGGCGTCCGCACCGGGAGCGTTAGTGATAGAGACGCGATAATCGGCAGGCATGGACTTCGCTGCGCCGGCGGCGGCAGCGGTAACTCCGTCGGTGCTCGCCTTCATAAACTTGCCGGATGAGTTCCGGACCAGGCCGTACGACATCTTGTTCTGTACCGCGTAGATCAGCTCAACGTATCCGAAGGAATAGGGCGACTGACGAACCATCCCGGCTATGCCCTCATTTCCCTTTTGACCGATTCCGACTGGCCAGTTGATCGCCGCACCCTTTCCAGGCCCAGAATTCCACGCTGGAGAGACCTTGGAGAGAAAGTCGGTGAAGATGAACGACGTTCCGCTTCCATCCGAGCGATAGACCGGCAGGATCGCCTTGTCAGGCAGGTTGACGCCGGGGTTGTCCTTTGCAATGCGGCCATCGTTCCACTTGGAGATCTTGCCGAGATAGATGTCAGCGATCACATCTCCGGAGAAGTTGAGCTCTTTGTTGACTCCCGGAATGTTGTACACAGGGACGACCGCACCGAGGACCGTAGGAATGGCCATGACTTTGACCTTGGCCCCATTGATCTGCGCATCGGTCATGGTCACGTCACTGGCGCCAAAGTCGACGGTACCGTCAGTGACTTGACGGATTCCACCGCCCGAGCCGATCGACTGGTAGTTGATCTTTACATTCGGATGCAGCTGGTTATATTCACTAAACCACTTGGAATAGATCGGGTTCGGAAAGGTGGCCCCGGCTCCATTAAGGTTCTGTGCGCTGGCCCCTGCGGCAACGAGTGCCAGGGCGCCTGCTGCGATGACTTTCAAATTCACTTTTCCCCCTCGGAAAATGCATCGATATCTGCAATCGGTCAATACATCACCTATTGAGTTTGAGGCGCAATTGTTACGGGGAGGTTACATGTGAGTGAAAACGGCATTATTCCGTAGAGGATAGGGCCCTTGGGAGTGTGAATAAGAAGGTACTTCCGGCGTTGAGCTCGCTTTCGGCCCGGATGGAGCCGCCGTGGGTTTGCACCATATGGCGTGCAATGGCGAGGCCCAGGCCGGTGCCACCGGACTCCCGAGAGCGGGCCTTGTCGACCCGGTAGAAACGCTCGAAGATGCGGTTGAGGTGCTCGGAGGCGATGCCGGAGCCGAAATCGCGAACACTGAACTCGACGGCTTCGATCGGGTCCGAGACCTCGCGGGCGCTGACGAGGATCCTGCTGTATGGCTCGTTGCGTGCCTGGCCGTACTTGATCCCGTTTTCGATGAGGTTGCTGAGGACCTGGAGGATGGCGTCGGTGTCGGCGATGACCTCGGCGGTGGTGATCTCGCCGATCTCGAGGACGGCGTCAGTGTCCTGGACGAGACCGCTCATCGCCTGGACGGCGTCACGCACAAGGACGTCGGCGGGAATCGGCGCGGGGTGCAGTTCCTGTTCGGAGGACTCAACTCGCGCCATAACCAGCAGGTCTTCGGTAAGACGATTCATGCGCGTGGCATTTTTCAGAATGGTGGAGAGAAACTCGCGGGCCTGTTGGCTCAGGGAGGCCTCGTGGTCGAGTAGCGTCTCGACGTAGCCGCTAATAGAGGTAAGCGGCGTGCGTAGCTCATGGGAGACATTGGCCACGAAGTCACGCTGGGCGCGCTCGACCTGCTCGATGCGGGTGATGTCGTGAAGCACGGCGACCGCGCCGCCACCAGGCATGGGCGAAACATTGACCTCGAAGATGCGACCGGGTACAAGCGAGGTCGAGCGGCCTTCGCTGACGATGCGCTGATCGAGCGACGTGCGGACGCACTCGAGGACGCCGGGGTCGCGGATGGTCTGGACCAGAGCGTGGCCGATGCGCACGGCGCTGCTGAACGTGGTCTCGGGAATCAGCCGTTGCATGCGCTGATTGGTCCACTGGATGCGTGCGGCAGCATCGACCGCGACGACGGCGTCCTGCATGCTGTCGATCATCGCTTCCAGCTGACGGCGGCTCTCGGAGGCAGCGTTCAAAGCGCGCTCGACATGGTCGGAGGTAACGGAGATGGCCCGCGCAAGAGCGTCGAAGTCGCTGTAGGAGGGATCGATGACGCCGACGTGTCGTTCGGCAATTGCTGCGGTCGAGGCCTCGAGCCGCGTGATGTTCTGCCGCACGGAACGCGCCAGGAAAAACGCATTGATGGCGGCCCAGCCAATGACCAGCACGGTCCCGAACACCCACCCGCGTGGGGTAAACCACACCCGCATCAGAACAACGAAGGCCAGCGCGATTGCGATGCGGATAAAGAACGAAAGAAAGAGACCACGCTTCACAGACTGCCCCTGCGCCTAGGCCGGTACGGCCTTCGGAATCTCGAAGCGATAGCCGGCGCCCCGCATGGTCTTAAGATAGCGCGGCGTCTCAGCATCGGCCTCGATCTTTTCGCGAATTCGCCGCACGTAGACATCGACCGAACGGGGGGTGACGAAGCGGGCGTCGCCCCAGACGGCATCGAGCAGGTGGTCGCGGCTGAAGACGCGGCCGGGATGGCGGGCGAGGTAGTCGAGGAGGCGGAACTCTGTGGCAGTAGTCGTGACCAGCTCACCGCCGACTCGAAGCTGCATGGCGCCGGCGTCGATCTCAACGTTTTCGAACTTCAGGATAGAGGGCGAGCTTGGCCGCTCGAAGCGGCGCAGGACGGCCTTGACTCGGGCGACGAGTTCGCGCGTGCCGAAGGGCTTGGTGATGTAGTCATCAGCACCCATCTCAAGGCCGTGGACACGGTCGTTCTCCGCTGCGCGCGCAGTCAGGAAGATGATGGGAACGACGCTGAGAGTGGGGTTCTGACGGAGCCTGCGGCAGAGGTCGAGGCCATCACCTCCAGGCACCATAATGTCCAGGAGAAAGAGCGCGGGTGGTTGCCGCTCGGCATCGGCAAGTATTTGATTGATGGCCAGATACGGGCGGACGGTAAAACCGGCGCTTTCGAGATGGTACTGCACCAGGCGGGAGATATCCGCGTCATCTTCCAGCACAAAGATCGTCTGACTCAATTCTTAAACCTCAGTGGAACTCTCGACTCGATTAACGTCAGGTTAGCGCACAGCACCCGGGAAGATTGCGAACGTACGATGAATCGTGAGGTGGAAACCAGTAAATAGGTACGCTCGTATACTCTAGAGTAATTCTACGCGTTCCCCGCGTGGCTGAACTCGATGAAAGCAAACTCCAATCTCGTGCTTTGCGTGGATGACGAACTCGTTGGGCTCCAGGTGAGAAAGATCCTGCTGGAGCGTGCTGGATACCGGGTCCTGACGGCGCAGGATGGGCCGTCCGGGCTTGAGATCTTCTCGGCGGAGCCGGTTGAGGCCGTGGTGCTCGACTACTCCATGCCGGGAATGCATGGCGGCGAGGTCGCAGCCAGGATGCGCCTGGCTAAGCCGCGTGTCCCTATTCTTCTGCTGTCTGCTTACATGGGTCTGTCGGTCGAGGTGACCTCCGTGGTCGACCTTTACATGACCAAGGGAGAGGGTGCCCCTGTCCTCCTCGAAAAATTAGGCAGCCTGCTTCACCCAGTAATTACATCCTAAGAGTGAGCAGGGGACGAGAGGGCCGTGAATCTAAGTCAGTTCAACAATATTCTCAGGCAGGTCTTCCTTCTGCCCGTAGTGGCGCTGCTGGTAGTGGCGGGAGCGCTCTACGTCCAGATCCGCAATGCCAACGCGACGGTCGATCTGATTCAGGACTCCGATGCTCGCATCTCCCAGGCGACCCTGGTGGCGAAGCTCGTCGTGGACGAGGAGTCCGGCCTGCGCGGTTACGAGACGACCGGCGATCTGCGGTTTCTACAGCCGTTCACCGATGCGGAGTCGCATGTGCAGGAGGAGATCCAGAACCTCGACAAGATGGCAGGGTCCGACGTCGACCAGAAGAACGACATCGTGGACCTGCGGGAGGAGCACCACACGTGGAGGGACGCCTTCGCCCTGCCTGTGATAGCCCAGGTCCGCGGAGGGGGTAAGGTCAACGACGTCGAGCTGAACCAGCACGGCAAGGTGCTGATGGATGAGGTCCGTCATGACCTCAACGACATCATCCACAAGGCCGAGGAGAATCGCGCACGGCGCATTGCGACGTGGCACCAGCAGGTCCACACCATGTTATTGGGACTGCTGTTTCTGGCACTTGGCATGGGCGTCTTGATTGGTCTGTTCACACGCAACCGCCTGCACTCCGTCTCGGCCGCGTACCGGACGTCGCTCGAGATCCTGGGGCGAAGGGCCGAGGAACTCTTTCAGTCGGAGCAGCAGCTGCGCACCACGCTCGACTCCATCGGCGATGGCGTGATCACCTGCGATGCTGACGGGCGCGTTCAGATGATGAATCCCGTCGCGAGAGAGCTGACAGGCTGGAGCCAGGCCGAGGCAGGGGGGCAGCCGCTGGAGAAGGTCTTCCACATCGTCAACGAGACGAGCCGCGAGACGGTGGAGACCCCGGTCTCCAAAGTCAAACGACTGAAGCGCATCATCGGCATGGCAAACCATACTGTGCTCATCCGGAAAGACGGGACGGAACTGAATATCTCCGACAGCGGCGCGCCGATACGAGACCAGCGGGGAGAGACCATCGGTATTGTGCTGGTGTTTCGTGACATCACCATGGAGCGCAAGACCCAGGACGCCCTGATGGCAAACGAAAAACTCGCCGTTGCGGGACGGCTGGCGGCGACGATCGCGCATGAGATCCATAATCCGCTCGACTCCGTCTCGAACCTTCTGTACCTCATGCGGAACGGCGCTTCGAAGGAAGAGTCCATCCAGTTTATGGACATGGCCGAACAGGAGCTGGCGCGCGTCACGCAGATCAGCCGCGCCATGCTTGGGCTCTATCGCGAATCGAAGGCGCCTGTCGCTGTTGACCTGAAAGAGATGCTGCAGGAGATCCTTCTGCTGATGGAACGCCGATTGTCCGACCTGGGCGTCGCTATCTCGACCGATATGCCGAAGCCTGTTTCGGTAGCGGCATTCCCCGCCGAGCTGCGGCAGGTCTTTACTAACCTCATCACGAATGCTGCCGAGGCCGCAGACCCCGGCGGCGAGGTGAAGATTAGAATCACTCCGCAGACTGCGGGCGTCGATGCGGCCGGGCAGAAGTTGCAGGCCGGGGCGACGGTGACGATCACAGACAACGGCGCGGGAGTACCGGAGGACGTTCGGCCACACCTGTTCCAGCCGTTCTTCACCACCAAAGGCGAGCGTGGGACCGGGCTTGGGCTTTGGGTCAGCCGTGGAATCGTCAACAAGCACGGAGGCACAATCTCACTTAAGAGCGACACCAGCGAGACGGCACACGGCACGGTGGTGAGCGTCTTCCTGGCGACGAACCCGGCGATAAACGCTGGTGGCGACTAGGACACCCCAAAGACGTCGACCACGGATCGCACGGAATAAAACGGATAAGAAAGGCAATTCTTATCTGATTCGTAGGTTCGGAGTAAAGTTTCCGGAGTCGATCCGTTTTTATCAGTGCGATCCGTGGTCGATATTTTATGGAGCTAGGGCGACTGCAACTGTTCGGACACGATCGCTGCGGCCTTCTGGCACGCGTCACGGTCAACATCGTAGTGAGTGACCAGGCGAACCAGGTGCGGGCCGGTGACGCTAACCAGCACACCCTTGTTCTTCAACTCTCCGGCAAAGGCCGCAGCATCGCCGCCTTTGTCGTCTCTGCCACGCAGCTTGAAAATAACGATATTCGTCTGCACGGATTCAAGGTCGATCTCCGTAGCTTTGGTGTGTGCCGCGACGGCCTCTGCCAGCAGGCGTGCATTTGCGTGGTCTTCCTGCAACCGCTTCGGCATCTCGTGCAGCGCAATGAGCCCAGCGGCCGCAAGAACGCCGGCCTGACGCATTCCGCCGCCGAGCGCCTTGCGATGGACGCGCGCCTGCTCAATCGCCTTCTTGCTGCCGACGAGCATCGACCCAACAGGAGCGCCGAGCCCCTTCGACAGGCAGAACATGACCGTATCGAAGCCACTCGTCAGCTTCGCCACGCTTATGCCGAGCGCGGTTGCGGCATTGAAGACACGGGCGCCATCGAGATGCACTGGCAGTCCCGCCTCGCGGGCCCCAGCCCATACCCCTTCAAGCACCGGCAGCGGCGTTACCGTACCACCCGCCATGTTGTGTGAGTTCTCCAGGCAAACCAACGCAGTCTGTGCACGGTAGTAGATCTTCGAGCCGATGGCCGGCTTGATGTGGTCCCAGGTGAGCATGCCACGCTCGGCAGCGACTGTGCGGGCCAGGCAACCGGAGAAGGCCGCCATCATCGCCATCTCCCAGTCCAGCACGTGCGAACGCGCCTCGCAGATGACCTCCTGCCCATGCTGCGTGTGCAGGCGGATCGCGATCTGGTTCCCCATCGTGCCGGTGGGTACAAAGATCGAGGCCTCACGACCAAACACCTCGGCAGCTTCTTTTTCGAGGCGGTTGACTGTGGGGTCTTCACTGTAGACATCGTCGCCGACCTCAGCGGAGGCCATCGCCTCTCGCATTGCCGGAGTTGGACGGGTGACGGTGTCGCTGCGCAGATCGATCATGATGTTGGTTCTCTCCTTAAGCTATTGATTTGATTTTTTACGCCGCGGACGGGACCAACAGGCGGCTGAAGACTTCGTTCGATGCGAGACGTCCGTGCGGGGTCAGACGGATGCAGTCGGAGCTTACTTCCAACAGGCCGGCATCGCGGACCTCGAGCAACGCAGGCATCGCGTCGCGCAGTATGGCATCGCCAAACTGCCCTCGCAACGTGTCGAGATCGACGCCATCGTTCAAACGCAGGCCAAGAAACAGAGACTCCTCAAAGGCCTCCTCGTGTCCGATAACATCTACGGGGGGCGCGATGCTGGGCGCGGATTCGAGAAGACGGAAAGGAGTGATTTCAGCAGCGTTGCCGAGGTATTCGTCCAGATCGCTGGTGTTGGCAAACCGCACCGCCTCTTCACCGCTCCTCAACATTGAGTGAGCATCAAGGCCGAAGCCAATATAGGGCTCTCGCTGCCAATATTTGAGGTTGTGGCGCGATCGATACCCGGGCCTCGCGAAGTTCGAAATTTCATACTGGTGAACGCCAGCAGCATGAAACGAAGCGCACGCTTCCTGATACCAATCGGCCGTCTCATCCTCGTTTGGCACCGCCGAGGCGCCATAGCGAGTTCCCTGCTCCAGCATCTCGCGGCCGAGTCGCGACTCGTCATCCACCTCAAGCATGTATACGCTGATGTGCGGCGCGCCACTTCCGATGGCCTGCTCCACCGAATACCGCCAGCTCTGCGCGGTCTGGTGAGGAAGCCCTGCGATCAGGTCGATGTTGATCTTGTCGATGCCAGCCACACGCACACGCGCAAACTCCGCCTCACACTGCTGCTGCGTATGGAGACGGCCGACGGCCGCCGTCTCGCGGTCCACGAACGACTGCACCCCGAAGCTGATGCGATCCATCCCCTGCCGCTGCAATTCATACAGCGTCTCATCGGACAGTTGCCCCGGCGCGCACTCCAGCGTGATCTCCGCGTCACCGGCAACTTCGAACTCTCCCCGAAGGTGTTGAAATATCTCCTGAAACTGCTGTGCCGACAACAGACTTGGAGTCCCGCCGCCGAAGTAGATCGTGTCCAGGGCGCGCGGCAAAGAAGCAGAAATCTTCTGGGCGGCAACATGGGACGAACGAATCTCGCCACAAAGGCGGTCCACATACTGCTGCATCCGCTCCGCGCCGAAGACCCCCGAGGCGAAGTTGCAGAAGGTGCACTTTGCCTTGCAGAAAGGAACCGAGATGTAGATGCCAACTGGTCCAGCCATTCGAACGGACGCCTCACCTCAATTGTTTCACGGAGGCCCTGTTATCGGGGTGTAACCTAAATGTGCCCAGCAGGTCTAATGATCCAGAGGTCATGTTCCATGTCGCAGCTTCGGTCTTTCGCCATCGTCGTCGCACTGTCGGGAACCTTCGCCGTTACACCGAATATTAGCGTCGCGCAAACCACGCAAGCGAACAGAACGCCAGTACTGGTAGAGCTGTTCACCTCGGAGGGCTGCTCGAGCTGCCCTCCAGCGGACGCTCTGCTGGCAAAGCTTGAGCAGGAACAGCCCGTCAATGGCGCCGAGATCATCGTGCTGGGCGAGCACGTGGACTACTGGGACAAAGAAGGCTGGCTCGACCGGTTTTCGTCTCATGAGTACACCTTCCGACAGACGGAATACGGTGAGCGCCTGAAGGTGGAGGACGTCTACACCCCACAGATGATCGTCGACGGAACCACCCAATTCACCGGCAACGACGCGTCTCACGCGCTGAAGGCCATTCAGCATGCAGCACTGGATCCAAAGATCCAGCTGACGGTCTCGCGGCCCGTGGTGGACGGCCACAAAGTCTCGGCCTCCGTCTCCGCTCCGGCCGCACCAACCACTAAAACGCAGGCAGACATCTATGTCGCGCTGGTTGATCCGAAGGACACGACCGACGTCCGTAGCGGCGAAAACGGGGGACGCCATCTGCAACACGTGGCTGTTGTGCGCAGCCTGCGCCGCGTCGGGGACCTCAAGCACCTGGACGCGGGCCCGGTCTCTTTCACCATCAATGCGCCGGGAGACGCGAAGCCGAGCGAGATGCGGTTAGTGGTCTTCGCCCAGCAAAAGGGCCCGGGAGCAGTAGTTGGCGCAGTCTCCACCCCAGTAACACCTTAGGTCATCGCGAACGGAATCCCGCACCTGCCGTAAACGTCTAAAATGGTATAGCGCATGGCAGACGAACGGAAACCGAAGGACCCGAAGCAAGGGGCCGTGAAAAAATCCGCGCAGGACGACGATGTCGTCGGTAAGGTCTACGACAGGCATCTGATGCGCCGCCTGCTGACGTATCTTCGTCCGTACAAAGTACAAACCACGCTGGCAGCACTCTCCATCATCTTCAAGGCCGGCAGCGACGTCATGGGACCGTACCTGGTCAAGGTCGCCGTCGACACCTACATGTCTGACACGCCCCCCGCGAAGCTCTCGTGGCTTGCCCGCCACCTCAGCCCGCAGCCAATGACCGGCATCACGCAGATCGGTCTCCTCTACCTTGGCGCGCTGCTCGTTACCTATTTGCTGGAGTTCCTGCAGACCTACACCATGCAGTGGACCGGACAGAAGATCATGTTCGACATGCGCAGCCAGATCTTCCGGCATCTGCAGCGCATGTCGCCCTCCTTCTTCGACCACCACCCCGTCGGCAGGCTGGTTACGCGCGTCACCTCCGATGTCGACGCGCTCAACGAGATGTTCACCTCGGGCGTGCTCGCCATCTTCGAGGACGTCTTCGTCCTCGCCTTCATCGTCATCATCATGTTGCGGATGAGCTGGCCGCTGGCGCTGCTTGCGATCTCGGTCATCCCTGCGATCCTCTACGTCACCCGAATCTTCCGCCGTCACGTTCGGGACAGCTACCGCCGTCAGCGCCACGCCACGGCCCGCATCAACTCCTTCACCCAGGAGTACGTCTCCGGCATGTCCATCGTGCAGCTCTTCAACCGCGAGCGGCGCGCCTTCAACGACTACTCCGCTGTCAACGCAGAGAACAAAAAAGCGTGGTCGGACGCCATCTTTGCCTACGCCCTCTACTACCCCATCGTCGAGTTCCTGAGCTCGACCGCCATCGCGCTGGTCATCTGGTTTGGCGGCGACGCGGTCCTTCGCAACGCCGGCTTTACCAACGGGGGCCTGCGCCACTCGATCTTTGGTACGGTCACGCTCGGCGTGCTGATCGCCTTCATCCAGTATGCGCAGCGCTTCTTCCGCCCGATCCAGGACCTCAGCGACAAGTACAACATCCTGCAAGCCGCGATGGCTGCCAGCGAGCGCGTCTTTAAACTGCTCGACACCGAACCGACCATTGTCTCGCCCGTTCATCCAATAGCAGGAGACGGCTCGGGCAGGGTCGAGTTCCGCAACGTCTGGTTCACCTACCAGAAACTCGACGAGGCACAGCTCACCCGCATCGCCCACGCGACCGACGAAGACCTCCGCACCTACGCCGACATCGAGTGGATCCTAAGCGGCGTCAGTTTCGTCGTCGAGCCCGACGAGACCGCCGCCATCGTCGGCCACACCGGCGCAGGCAAGACTACCATCACCAGCCTGATGATGCGCTTCTACGACATCCAGCGCGGCACTATTCTGGTCGACGGCGTAGACGTTCGCGAGCAAGATCTAAAGAAGTTACGGCAGCGCTTCGGCGTTGTCTTGCAGGACCCCTTCCTGTTCAGCGGAACGATCTCCGACAACATAAGGCTCGGCTCCTCGTGGATCACCGACGAACGCCTCGAGCGCGCAGCCGACGAGGTCAACGTCGGTGACTTCATCCGCACCTTGCCGCTCAAGTTCGCCGAGCCTGTACGGGAACGCGGCGCCACACTCTCCACCGGGCAAAAGCAACTCATCAGCTTCGCCCGCGCGCTCGCTCATGACCCCGGCATTCTGGTCCTCGACGAAGCCACCTCCTCAGTCGATACCGACACGGAGCTCCGCGTGCGCCTCGCCCTGTCGCGCATGATCACCGGCCGCACCTCCATCCTCATCGCGCACCGGCTCTCCACCATCCAGCGCGCTGACACCATCCTCGTCATGCACAAGGGGCAGCTTCGCGAGCGCGGCACCCACCAGCAGCTCCTCGCCCAGCGAGGTCTTTACTGGAAGCTCTATCAATTGCAGTATCGCGACCAGGAGCTCGGCACCGGCAGCGACGCCACCACCCCGCTCGAGCCGCTCAGTGCAGACTAGCTGCGCACCGCCGCCACTCTTTCCCTGACAGCTTCCGAAGACCTTTGCCTGACCCACTCTGCAATTGGCCGCCAGTACGTCTCCGTCGGCGCGAAGATCGGCGCATTGTGTAACAAGCCGTTGATCACAATCAGCTGCCCGCGCTTCCCACAGGCCTCCACGACGCGTTCCGCCATGGAAAACGGCAATAGATCATCTGTGTCGCTGTGAACGATCAGCACTGGTATCTCCAGTTCTCCCACTCGATGGATCGTGTCCCAGACATTGGGCACAATGCGGGTCAGCCATCGCGGAAAGCCCATCGCGCTCCCCGCCTCGCGAAACGATGAAAATCCTTCGCACAAGACCAACCCATCCAAATCGACGCGTGAAGCGACCGCACAACCGATTCCGCTCCCAAGAGAAAACCCAAGCAGAACAATCGATTGGCAGCCGCGTTCGACAAGCTCTTTATATGCCGCCATCGCATCTTCTTCGCAGTGCGCGGCGCTTACCGTGCCAGAACTCGTCCCGAAGCCGGAGTAATTGAACACCAGCGACGAGATACCCATCCCTCTCAGCAAACCCTGGACCTTTCCCCAGTATTCGACCAGCTCGCCGATGCCATGGCAGATCAGGACCACCGGAGTGTCCTCCCCTGCCGAGACATAGACGGCGGACAATCTTCTCCCGCCGCTGGGAATGATCAGCCGCTCCTGATCG
>Ga0210393_10002029_pt1 | contig 16848 bp, 14 predicted proteins | sample IncBWC27OmetaG_FD_160068 | JGI IMG/M metagenome (GOLD analysis project Ga0210393, IMG submission 160068) | Forest soil microbial communities from Barre Woods Harvard Forest LTER site, Petersham, Massachusetts, United States - Inc-BW-C-27-O ... | reverse complement strand
CATCAGCATGTTGGTCGGCGCGTAAGCCGCCACGATGTCGTCGAGCGGCGCGGAGCCGGTGTCGATCGGTGCCACTTGGATCGTGTAGTTGTCGGCATGAGCTGCCCCGGGAATCTCCCAGACCCGCAGCAATTCGTTGTCAGGTTGCCTGGCGAAGTAATAGCCATGTCGGACAGGGCCGAAAAGGTCGGTTTCGGTGATGATCGTGACGAGCGGGACGCGCAGGTCGGTACGGAAGGCGACCGCGTCTGGTATGCCGATCTGCGATTCGTCGAAGAGGTAAATGCTGTCAAGTGGTGCGGCAGAAGCGAATCGGGAATGCACCAGGAAGCCGTCGTAGGCTTCGGCGAGCGGATCGACGGCGTTGACATAGGTCGTGAGAAACATCGCGGATTGCGACTCGCCCACCGCGACTACGTGTTCCGCGACGAGCTCGCGCACAATGCTGCTATGGCCGGCATCCTTGACGAGTCTGCCGACTTGGGAAAAAATGTCGTAGGCGAACGCGTCACCCGGGTGGCGCAGGGATGCATACCGCGCCGGATCCTGGCTCTTCAGCGACATGTCGATGCCGAGCAGGCTCTCACCGCCTTCCACTCCCACCCGTTGGGCCGAGACCGCGACGTAGGCGTAGCCCGAGCGAATTATCTCGCGATGGGCCATCATCCACACGGCCGGAGCATCGATGCCGCCGCTCACATTGAGCCATTCGACTAACACTGTCCCGTTGAACTGCGTCTGATCGACTGGCGTCAGAACGACGATCCGGGTGGTGTAATCCGCGTTGGCCGAGGGCGTTACACTCCACCGGCCGTCCGGGCCCAGCTCCGTTACCGAGGTGTAAGACGAGGCCGTTCCGGAGATGAAGAACTCGTCGGCCACATAGCCCACGCTGCCAAGCTCAAAGGCGCCCAACAAAAGCAGCGGCTTCCCGGGCGCGGGTGTAACAAGCGGGGAATCCGTCATTTGCTACACCGTTCCGAACTCGGCATCACAGCGCATTGGGCAGCCCGAATTTCGCGAACAACGTGTCGTCGAGAAACGCCACCACGTGCGATACCCCGTCGCTGCGCACATCCAGCACATGCAACTGAAACGGCACATGCACATCACCCTCACGCATGTACATCGCCGCGGCGGGCTGGCCATTGGCGGTCAACGGGATCATGCGCATGTCGCCGGCTGATTCGGCGGGGCACTGCCGGTGAATGAGGGTGATGATGGCCTGCGGGCCCTGGTACCAGCCGGTGTATGGCGGCATTTCCCAGACCGCCTCGGCGGTGAACATTTCCACCAACCGATCGATATCATAGGTCTCGAACGCGGCGATGTAGCGGGCCAGCAGATCCTGCGCCGCTGCCGACTCCGGCGCCGCCAACCGATCACCGGAGCTGGGTCCGACGGCCTCCAGCTGCGAACGGGCCCGCTGCAGCAGGCTGTTGACGGCGATCGTGGTGGTACCGATCGCGTCGGCCACTTCGGCGGACTTCCACTGCAGTACGTCGCGAAGCAGCAGCACCGCCCGTTGCCGGGGTGAGAGGTGCTGCAGCGCAGCGACAAACGCCAACCGCACCGACTCCCGGGACCCGACGATGACCGAAGGGTCGGCCGGGTCGTCCGTCAGGTCCGCCCACGGCTCCAGCCAGGGCACTTCGCGGCGTTCCACCAGCTCCGCAGCCGGGTCCGAGCTGGAATTCCCGAGCCCAGTCGGCAACGGCCGGCGCTGCCGACCCTGCAGCGCGCTCAGGCAGGTGTTGGTGGCGATGCGATGCAGCCACGTTCGTATCGACGACTTGCCTTCAAAGCGGTCGTAGGCCTTCCAGGCCCGCAGGAACGTCTCCTGCACCAGATCCTCTGCGTCGTGCAGCGACCCGGTCATCCGATAGCAGTGTGCCAGCAGCTCACGCCGGTACGGCTCGGCATGAGCTGAGAAATCCGGGCCGTTTCCGCCGGTGGCGGGGAATTCTCGGTCGTCTGAGTTCTCTGCGAGCAAGCTCACCCGAACGAGCCTACGCAGAGTCTGCGACCCCTAGCACCAAAGGCCTGCCCGAGGAGCCACTACGCTGCCCGTAATGACTAGGACCTTCCATGACCCGTACTGAACGGAATTTCGACGGACTGGGCGGCGTGCGCATCGTTTACGACGTCTGGACGCCGGACACTCCGCCGCGCGCCGTGGTTGTGCTGTCGCACGGTCTCGGCGAGTATGCCCGCCGCTACGACCACGTCGCGCAGCGCTTCGGCGACGCCGGGCTGGTCACCTACGCGCTGGACCACCGTGGCCACGGGCGCTCCGGCGGCAAGCGGGTGCTGGTGCGGGATATCTCCGAGTACACCGCCGACTTCGACACCCTGGTCGGTATTGCCACCCGGGAACACCACGGCCTCAAGTGCATCGTGCTCGGGCACAGCATGGGCGGCGGGATCGTCTTCGCCTACGGGGTCGAACGCCCGGACAACTACGACATGATGGTGCTGTCGGGCCCGGCGGTGGCCGCCCAGGACCAGGTGAACCCGCTGATGGCATTCGGCGCCAAAATCCTCGGCGTCGTCGTGCCCGGGCTTCCAGTTCAGGAACTCGACGTCAACGCCATATCTCGGGACCCCGCGGTGGTGGAGGCCTACAACACCGACCCGCTGGTGTACCACGGAAAGGTTCCCACCGGCATCGGGCGCGCGCTGCTGCAGGTCGGCGAGACCATGCCGCAGCGGGCACCGGCATTGACCGCGCCGCTACTGGTGGTGCACGGCTCCGATGACCGGCTGATTCCCGTCGAAGGCAGCCGCCGCCTGGTCGAATGCGTGGGATCTACCGACGTGACGTTGAAGGTCTATCCCGGCCTGTACCACGAGGTCTTCAACGAACCGGAGCGTGACCAGGTCCTCGACGACGTGGTCTCCTGGATCACCGAACGGCTCTAAGTGGCTGTCGGCTCTGCCACCGACCGAGTGTCGCATCGCTCCCGTAGTTTGACGCTATGACCGACGACAAGATGCTGGCGCGTATCGCGGCACTGCTGCGTCAGGCCGAAGGCACCGACAACGCCCATGAGGCGGATGCGTTCATGAGCGCCGCGCAACGATTGGCGACGGCGGCATCCATCGATTTGGCGGTGGCGAGGTCCCATTCGTCCAACCGATCGGCGGCGCAGACGCCGACGCAGCGGACGATCACCATCGGGATGGCGGGCAGCAAGGGACTGCGGACATATGTGCAGCTGTTCGTAGTGATCGCGACGGCCAATGACGTGCGCTGCGATGTGGCATCCAATTCGACGTTCGTCTATGCGTACGGGTTCGCCGAGGACATCGACGCGACTCACGCCTTGTATGCCGGCCTGGTTGTCCAGATGGTGCGGGCATCGGATGCCTACCTCGCCTCGGGTGCGCACCGGCCGACGCCGACGATTACCGCCCGGCTCAACTTCCAGCTGGCGTTCGGCGCCCGCGTCGGCCAGCGTCTAACCGAGGCCCGTGACGAGGCCCGGCGCGAAGCCACCAGGGACCGCCGTCGGCCACCGGGCACCGCTATCGCCTTGCGCGACAAGGAGGTCGAGCTGCACGACTACTACCGCAGTGCGTCGAAGGCGCGCGGTACCTGGCAAGCCGGTCGAGCGGCGGCCGGTTATTCATCCGCGGCACGGCGCGCAGGTGATCGGGCAGGTAGGCGGGCACGGCTCGGGAACAGCCCCGAACTGCCCGGGGCTCGCTCTGCCCTGCGCCGGTGACTCCGGGGGATTCGCCACGCGATTCTCAGCGCTCGAAGGTTTATGCGGCTGAGGAGTTCGTCCGGACGTTGTTCGACCGTGCCGCTGAGCACGGATCGCCGGTCGTCGAGTTCTTCGGTACGCAATTGACACTGCCGCCGGAAGCGCGATTCGGGTCGGTTGGGTCCGTGCAGCGCTATGTTGACGAGGTGCTTGCGCTACCGGCGGTGCGGCAACAATGGCCCGACGTGTTGCCGCTGCGGATACGGACGCGGCGCGCAGCCACCGCGGCGCACTACGAAAACCTCGACGGCGCAGGCATTATCGCGGTTCCCGACCGTGACACCGCCGACTGGGCGCTGCGCGAGCTGGTGGTGCTGCATGAAGTGGCGCACCACCTGTGCCAGGCGCAGCCGCCGCACGGCCCGGAGTTCGTCGCGACGATCTGCAGGTTGACCGAACTGGTGATGGGACCCGAACTTGGGCACGTGCTGCGGGTCGTGTACGCCAAAGAGGGTGTGCGGTGAGCGAATTTGACCACCCAGACGTCCGGGCGCGCGAAGTCGAAAACCGGATGACCGACGACGAGCGGTTCTCGCTGATTGTCGGCGTGATGGGGGCGGGGGAACTGTGGCCACTGCGCGATGAGCGCATCCCGCCCGGCGTTCCGATGAGCGCCGGGTATGTGCCCGGGATTCCCCGGCTCGGTATCCCGGCACTGCTGATGAGTGATGCCGGTCTCGGCGTCACCAATCCCGGATACCGCGCGGGTGACACCGCCACCGCGCTGCCGTCCGGACAGGCGCTGGCCGCAAGCTTCAACCCGTCGCTCGCTCGCATATCGGGCGACATGATCGGCAGGGAGGCGCGCAGCCGCGGGTTCAATGTGCAATTGGCGGGGGCTATGAACCTGGCGCGTGATCCGCGTAATGGTCGCAACTTCGAATACCTTTCCGAGGACCCGCTTTTGAGCGCCGCGATGGCGGCGGAATCCATCAACGGGATTCAGCAACAGGGGGTCATCTCGACGACCAAGCACTACTCGCTGAACTGCAACGAGACCAATCGACACTGGCTGAACGCGGTGATCGATCCTGACGCGCACCGCGAATCGGACCTGCTGGCCTTCGAGATCGCCATCGAGCGGTCGCAACCCGGTGCGGTGATGACGGCCTATAACAAGGTCAACGGCGACTACGCCGCCGCAAACGATGTGTTGATCAATGACGTGCTGAAAGGTGCGTGGGGGTACCGCGGTTGGGTCATGTCCGATTGGGGCGCGACGCCGAGCTGGGAATGTGCGCTTGCCGGCCTCGACCAAGAGTGCGGTGCGCAGCTCGACGCGCTGCTGTGGCAGTCGGAGTCGTTCGCCGGCGACCTGCGGGCCGCCTACGCCGAGGGAAGGCTGCCCAAAGAACGGCTGTCGGACATGGTCAGGCGGATTCTGCGCTCGATGTTCGCTGTCGGAATCGACCGCCGCGAGTCCGTGCCCGCACTAGATATGAACGTGCACAACGAGATTGCATTGCAGATCGCGCGGCAGGGCATCGTATTGCTGACCAACCGCGGGGTGCTGCCGGTGGCACCCGAGTCGACCGCGCGCATCGTTGTCATTGGCGGCTACGCACAGGTCGGTGTGCCTGCCGGCTACGGGTCGAGCGCCGTTGTTCCTCCGGGCGGCTATGCCAAAGTGATCCCGATCGGCGGGTCGGGGCTAGAGGCCGGCCTACGCAATCTGTACCTGCTGCCGTCGAGGCCGCTGGACGAGCTGAGGAAACAGCTTCCCAACGCGCGGTTCGAGTTTGATCCCGGGATCAGCCCGGCGGAAGCGGCGCTGGCCGCGCGGCGCGCCGACATCGCGATCGTGTTCGCGATCCGCGCCGAAGGGGAGGGCTTCGATGTCGCCGATCTATCGCTGCCATGGGGGCAGGACGCGCTGGTCGCCGCCGTATCGGCCGTCAATCCGAATACCGTTGTGGTGTTGGAGACTGGGAACCCGGTGACCATGCCCTGGCGAGATTCGGTGAATGCCATTGTGCAGGCCTGGTATCCGGGTCAGGCCGGTGGTCAGGCGATCGCGGAGATTGTGGCCGGCCGGGTGAATCCATCGGGTCGGCTGCCTATCACCTTCCCGGTCGATCTCGTTCAGACGCCGTGCGCAGAACTGCGCGATCTCGGTGCCCCGCCGGGCACACCGACCACCATCGACTACTACGAAGGAGCCGAGGTCGGCTACCGCTGGTGCGCGAGAACTGGCCGGAAGCCGATGTTCGCATTCGGTCATGGCTTGTCCTACACCAGGTTTGAGTACTACGACCTGGTAGCCGCTGGCGGTGAAACGGTCAGCGCGACCTTCAGTGTGGTCAATACCGGCGACCGCGGTGGAGCCGATGTCCCGCAGCTGTACCTGACTGCCGCGCCCGGTGAGCAACGCCTGCGGTTGCTGGGATTCGAGCGGATTGAGTTAGCGCCAGGAGCGACGTGCCGGGTGAGCATCGAGGCGGATCCGCGCCTGCTTGCCCGTTACGACGGCAGCGCCGGAAGCTGGCGTATCGAGCCGGGTGCGTACTCGGTGGCGGTGGGTGCTTCGGCGGTCGCGCTGCAGCCAGCGGTCGAGGTCGAGCTGGCCGGTCGTACGTTCGGACGTTAAGGGCTGCAATCGTCGACGTCCGTACGCACGACCGGGGTGCGGCGGTTACTGGACGGGGGTCAGTTCGTCCCCGCAGGTGCAGCGGTACGGCTCACCCGCGCCGGAGCAGTGACATGGGACCTCAATGCGAACGCGACATCCGCAGCCTTCGTGGCCACAGCTCAGCAAGGTTCCCGCCTCGTAGTTCGCCATGTGTATCACCCTTATCTGTGCTTGGACTCGCGTGGAGTCCCGATGATTAATTCCGTTCGAGCTGCCCGTGGCTGGGCGACACAGCATCACTATATACCCCATACGGGTATCTGGTAAATAGCTCGGGTGGTGTCGGCCACCGCGTGAGCCGCTCCTGCGAAGGCCGGCCCGCCCGGCTAGCGTGGGCGACATGACCGAGAAACCAACCCCGCAAGACGTCGATGCCTTCCTGGACAGCACAGTGGTTGGTGACGACCCGGCGTTGGCCGCGGCGGTGGAGTCCAGCAACGCGGCCGGGTTGCCCCAGATCGCCGTATCGGTGCAGCAGGGCAAATCCTGTGCCTGCTGGCCGCTGCCATCCAGGCGCGCCGCATCCTCGAGATCGGCACATTGGGTGGCTGTAGCGGCATCTGGCTGGCGCGTGGCGCGGGCCCGGAAGGCCGGGTGGTGACGCTGGAATACGAGCCCAAGCACGCCGAGGTGGCACGGGCCAACCTACAACGGGCCGGTGTCGCCGACCGGGTCGAGGTGATAGTCGGCGCCGCACTGGACACATTGCCGACCGTGAGCGGCGGGCCCTTCGACCTGGTGTTCATCGACGCCGACAAGGAGAACAACGCCGCCTACTTGGAGTGGGCCATCCGGCTGGCTCATCCCGGCTCAGTCATTGTGGTAGACAACGTCATTCGCGACGGTCAAATCCTGGACCCGAAACCTGATGATGCCAAAGTGGCGGCGACGCGCCATACATTGCAGGTGATGGGCGAGCACCCGCGGCTGGACACGGCGGTGATCCAGACGGTCGGGGCCAAGCACTGGGACGGTTTTGCGTTCGCATTGGTGCGGTAGCGTCAGCGCGGGAGCAAATCCTTGACCGCCTGCTCGGCAGACGTGATTTCGCTGATCCGCTACGCCGTTTCACCGGCATACAGTGCTGCGCGTTCCACCCACGAATCGGGCATCAGACCGCGACATGGTGGCGACGGGCGAAGGGCATCAACAAGTTTACCGCGACGGCGCGACCCGGGGCCTGTTCGCGTACCTGATCGATCGACAAACGCAATTGGCGGGGTGTGGCGATGCCGATTGTCCCCAGCGCACCCGCTTTGGCCACCGCAGCCGCCAGCGATGCGCCGGCCAGTCCGCCGCCCATTCCCGCTTGTCCCACGGGAACGTCGAGCCGCAGTCGGTCCGCGATGTCCATGTTCAACGACGCTACGCCGCCCGTGAATTCGCCAGGCGGCTTGGCCTGCTGGCGCCCTAATTCTCGTTGCTGGCGTGCGGCGATCGAGCGTAATCTGTACAGCAGATGGATGGTTTGCAGTTGACCCACAGTGCTTGCTACACAACGGGCTTGCTGCATAACAGAAAGGTCACAAAATGAGTACAGTCCATTCATCAATCGATCACCATCCGGATTTGTTGGCTCTGCGTGCGCGCTATGAGCGCGTTTCCGAGTCGATGAGTGCGCATTTCACCTTCGGTCTGGCCCTGTTGACGGGCCTGTATGTGGCCGCGTCACCATGGATCGTTGGCTTCAGCGCAACGAGATCGCTTGCCATGTGCGACCTGATCGCCGGGATCGCGGTGGCTTTCCTGGCATACGGATTCGCGAGGGCACTGGACCGCACACACGGCATGACCTGGACGCTGTCGGTGCTCGGCGTGTGGGTCATCGTCTCGCCGTGGATTCTGCCGGGAATCACGGTGACGCCCGGCATGATCTGGTCGAACGTAGTCGCGGGCGCGTTGTTGACGTTCCTGGGCCTGAACGCGACCTACTTCGGCATGCGGACGCGCGCCGAGGCTACGCAAGCGTAGTTGTCCGAGTCCGTTAAGCCAGACACCAATTCGCCCTGCCTGGCCGGTTGATTCCGGGCCGGGGCAGGGCTAGCCGCAGACCGCGCCGATGGCGGCCGAGCCGACGAGCTTGACGTACTTCGCCAGCACGCCGGTCGTGTAGCGCGGCGGGGGAGGAGTGAAATCCTTTTGCCGAGACTTGAATTCGGCTGCGTCGGCCAGCACGTCTAGAGTGCGGCCGGCTACGTCGAGCCGGATCCGGTCGCCGTCGCGCAGGAAGGCAATTGGTCCGCCGTCGACCGCCTCCGGGGCAACGTGGCCCACGCACAGCCCGGTGGTTCCGCCGGAGAACCGGCCATCGGTAAGCAGCAGAACATCTTTGCCGAGGCCGGCGCCTTTGATCGCGCCGGTGATGGCAAGCATTTCGCGCATCCCGGGCCCGCCCTTGGGGCCTTCGTAGCGGATGACCACTGCGTCGCCCTTGGTGATAGTGCCGTCCTCGAGGGCGTCCAGTGCGGCCCGCTCGCCTTCGAAAACCCTTGCGGTGCCTTCGAACACGTCGGAGTCGAAGCCGGCCGTTTTGACCACCGCGCCTTCGGGCGCCAGCGATCCGCGCAGGATCGTTATCCCCCCGGTCGGGTGGATCGGATTGTCCAGCGCGCGTAGCACCTTGCCGTCCGGGTCCGGCGGGGCAATGGCGGCGAGATTCTCGGCGGCGGTCTGGCCGGTCACCGTCAGGCAGTCACCCTGCAGTAGGCCGGCATCGAGCAGCGCCTTCATCACCACCGGCACGCCGCCGACGTGGTCGACGTGTGACATCACGTGACGGCCAAAGGGCTTGACATCGGCCAGGTGTGGCACCCGTGCGCCGATCCGGCTGAAATCCTCGAGCGACAACTCGACGTCAGCCTCGTGCGCGATGGCCAACAGGTGCAGCACCGCGTTGGTCGAGCCGCCGAACGCCATCACCACCGCGATCGCGTTCTCGAACGCCGGTTTGGTGAGGATGTCGCGGGCGGTGATGCCGCGCCGCAGCAGCTCGATGACCGCCTGACCGCTGCGGCGCGCGAAGCCGTCACGACGGCGGTCGGTCGCCGGTGGCGCCGCGCTGCCGGGCAACGACATGCCGAGTGCTTCGGCCGCGCTCGCCATGGTGTTGGCGGTGTACATGCCGCCGCAGGCCCCCTCCCCGGGACAGATGGCGCGCTCGATGGCGTCGACGTCTTCGCGCGGCATCAGTCCGCGCGCACAGGCGCCCACGGCCTCGAACGCGTCGATGATCGTGACCTCGCGCTCGCTGCCGTCGGAGAGCTTGGCCACCCCCGGCAAGATGGAGCCCGCATACAGGAACACCGCCGCCAGGTCCAGCCGGGCGGCGGCCATCAGCATTCCGGGCAGTGACTTGTCGCAGCCGGCCAGCAGCACCGAGCCGTCGAGGCGTTCGGCCTGCATCACGGTTTCGACGCTGTCGGCGATCAACTCTCGTGACGGCAGCGAGAAGTGCATCCCCTCGTGGCCCATCGAGATGCCGTCGGAAACCGAGATCGTCCCGAACTCAAGCGGGTAGCCGCCGGCCGAGAACACCCCTTCCTTGACGGCCGTGGCGAGTCGGTCCAGCGACAGGTTGCACGGCGTGATCTCGTTCCATGACGACGCGACCCCGATCTGTGGCTTGGCGAAGTCTTCGTCGTCCATGCCGACCGCCCGCAACATGCCGCGGGCAGCGGCCTTCTCCAGGCCGTCGGTGACGTCACGACTGCGCGGTTTGATGTCAGCGACTGGCGCCGCGTCGGTGGTTGTGGCCATTTTCCAAGTATGCCGGGCTAGTCGAGCCGCGAATCCGCGGGTTATACCCCGTTGGGGTATAGCGTAGACTGGCTACATATCGATCGGCGCGATTTGCCCGCCGAGATCGACCACATGCCACCTCAAGTCAGCCGCGCATTGGGAGGGGTTTAGAGGGAAATGACGACTGCACACGGATATTCGCAGCAGAAGGACAATTACGCCAAGCGGTTGCGGCGCATCGAAGGTCAAGTGCGTGGCATCGCGCGGATGATCGAAGAAGACAAGTACTGCATCGACGTCCTGACCCAGATCAGCGCCGTTAACAGTGCCTTGCGGTCGGTGGCGCTGAATCTGCTCGACGAGCATCTGAGCCACTGCGTCACCCGTGCCGTGGCCGAGGGTGGCAACGAGGCCGACGATAAGCTTGCCGAAGCATCGGCCGCCATCGCGCGCCTGGTTCGTTCCTAATCGGTGACTTTGTTGATACGCGTGTTGAAACCCTAAGTTGAATGAACCCATTGCGGCAGTGCGTACCGTAAGGGCATTGTGATCGCGCCAGCAAGTACCACCCAGCCGCCGGGAAGCACGGTCGATGCCGACGCTATGAGTGCCGAAACCGGAACCGCCGCCACTGCGTCGCGAACGTGGACGCCACGGGTCGCCGCGCAACTAGCGGTGCTGGCCGCAGCGGCCTTTACCTATGTCACCGCCGAGATCCTTCCCGTCGGCGCAATATCGGCGATCGCACGAGACCTGCAGGTCAGCCTGGTCGTCGTGGGCACGCTGCTGACTTGGTATGCGCTGGTGGCGGCCTTGACCACCATTCCGCTGGTGCGCTGGACGGCGCATTGGCCGCGACGGCGGACGCTGGTGCTCAGCCTGACCTGTCTGACCGTCTCACAAGTGATTTCCGCGCTGGCGCCCAACTTTGCGGTGCTGGCCGCAGGACGGGTGCTCTGCGCGGTCACCCACGGCGTGCTGTGGTCGGTCATCGCCCCAATCGCCACCCGGCTGGTGCCGCCCAGCCATGCCGGACGCGCCACGACATCGATTTACCTCGGAACCAGCCTGGCGCTGGTGGTTGGCAGCCCCCTCACCGCAGCCATGAGCTTGATGTGGGGCTGGCGGTTGGCGGTGGTCTGCGTGACCGTTGCAGCGGCCATTGTCACAGTGGCCGCCCGGATCTTGCTGCCGGAGATGGTGCTCACCGAGCATCAACTCGCGCACGTCGGCCCTCGGTCCCGGCATCACCGCAATGGCCGGTTGATCACGGTGAGCTTGCTCGCGATGGTCGCAGTCACCGGCCATTTCGTGTCCTACACGTTCATCGTGGTGATCATCCGCAACGTCGTCGGCGTGCGCGGGGCCAACCTGGCTTGGGTGCTGGCCGCCTACGGGGTCGCGGGCCTGCTGTCGGTGCCCCTGGTGGCGCGGCCGCTGGACCGCCGGCCCAGGGGCGCCGTCATTCTTTGCATGGCCGGACTGACCGGCGCGTTCGTGGTCTTGACGGCGCTGGCGTTCAGCGGTCAGACCTCCGTGGCGACAGCGGTGATCGGCACCGCTGCGATCGTGCTGTGGGGCGCCATGGCCACCGCGGTGTCGCCGATGATGCAATCCGCAGCCATGCGTAATGGAGCCGATGATCCCGACGGCGCATCGGGTCTGTACGTGACGGCGTTCCAAGTGGGCATCATGGCCGGCTCGCTGGCAGGTGGGCTGTTATATGAGCGCAGCGTTGCGCTGATGCTGACCGCGTCGGCGGGATTGATGGGTGTCGCGCTGGCCGGTATCGCGGTCTACCGGCATATGCTGGACGTTCCGGCGACAAGCTCACGCGATTCATAACTTGGCAGTTCAAAGGGTGTGAGTTGCGTCCATGATCGGCTCTGTTGGGTCGCTGATTAGGTAGCTGGCCACGGCACTATGCAACACTATGTGCCAGACCTGACTGGAGGGATGCATATGCCGAGCTGGACGAGGGGAAGCGTCTTCGCGGCTCTGAACGCAGCCGGATTCGCCGCTCTGCTGGTGCTGGGCGCCGGGCCCGCCGTGGCGGATCCAGACCCGGCTCCCGGCGATCCTGGCGTGGTCGCCGCGCCCGCAGACCCGCCCGCTCCGCTGCCCTTGGTGCTCCCGCCACCGCCACCGCCACCGGGTGACCCGCTGGCGCCGTCGCCGCCGGCCAACCCGCTGGCTCCGCCGCCGGTGCCCGCCCCGTTCGCACAACCGGCGGCCACTGGTCCCGCGGCCGGGCAGAACCCCACCCCGTTCACCGGGACGGCCCCGTTCGGGCCACCGAAAATCCTCCCCGCCGGCGGCTCGACGGTCGGGGTGGGCCAGCCGATCATCATCAACTTCCCTGGGCGGGTTGACGACGCGGGCGCGGCCATAGACGCCGTCCACGTTTCGTCCGTTCCGGCGGTTCCGGGCAAGTTCTACTGGATGACGCCCACGCAGCTGCGCTGGCGCCCGTTGAGCTTCTGGCCCGCCCACACCGCGGTGACTGTCGACGCGGGCGGCGCGGTGTCGACCTTCCAAACCGGTGACACGTTGATCGCCACGGCCGACGACGCCACGCATCAACTGACGGTCACCCGTAACGGCACCGTGGAGAAGACCATCCCGATGTCGATGGGCATGTCGGCCGGTAATCACCAAACCCCCAACGCCACTTACTACGTCCAAGAGAAGAAGCCCTCGGTGGTGATGGACTCCTCGACCTACGGGGTCCCGGTCAACTCGACGTACGGCTACAAGGTGACCGTCGACCTGGCCGTCCGGTTCGACAACGTCGGCGACTTCGTGCACAGCGCCCCGTGGTCGGTGGATGACCAGGGCAAGCGCGACGTCAGCCACGGCTGCATCAACATCAGCCCCTCCAACGCGAAGTGGTTCTTCGACAACTTCGGCGCCGGTGACCCGATCATCGTGAAGAACTCCAGCGGCGGCAGTTACACGAAGAACGACGGGTCCAACGACTGGCAGAGCTAGTCTCCGTCTCGCCGAACAGACACAAAATCGCCCATTTCATCGCGAAATAGGGCGATCTTGCGTCTTCTCGCGAAGGGAGCTTTCGCTCGCCTGGCGATTATGTATAGCCTCATACATAAGGCGCTAACCGAGGAGCGGCAATGCGAAGCCCACGCGAGCGGATGGTGGTCTCTGCCGCGCTGTTGATCAGGGAACGCGGCGCGCACGCCACCGCGATCTCCGACGTTCTCGAGCACAGCGGGGCCCCCCGCGGCTCGGCCTACCACTACTTCCCGGGCGGCCGAACGCAACTGCTCTGCGAGGCGGTCGACTACGCCGGCGAGCACGTCGGGGCCATCATCACCGAGGCCGAGGGCGGCCTCGAATTACTGGACACGCTGATCGACAAATACCGGCGCCAGTTGCTCGACAGCGATTTCCGCGCGGGCTGCCCCATCGCAGCGGTGTCCGTCGAAGCCGGCGAGGAGCAGGACCAGGAGCGGATGGCCCCGGTGACCGAGCGCGCCGCAGCGGTGTTCGACCGCTGGACCGAGTTGATCGCGCAACGCTTCCTCGCCGACGGGATACCGCCAGACCAAGCAGGCGGATTGGCGGTGTTGGCCACCTCGGCGATCGAGGGCGCTCTCCTGCTGGCTCGGGTGCGGCGCGACCTGGCACCCCTTGATCTCGTTCACCGCCAGCTGCGCAACTCGCTGCAGGCCGCAATGCGGAGAAAGGAACCCCCGCAATGACCAGTGAATGGAAGTCCACCGCATGCATCCTCTGCGAATGCAACTGCGGCATCGTCGTGCAGGTCGAGGATCGCAAACTGGCGCGCATCCGGGGCGACAAGGAGCATCCCGGGTCGCAGGGTTATACCTGCAACAAGGCGCTGCGGCTGGATCACTACCAGAACAACCGCGCTCGCCTGACGTCTCCCATGCGCCGACGCGCCGACGGAACCTTTGAGGAGATCGACTGGGACACGGCGATTGTCGAGATCGCCGAGGGGTTCAAGCACATCCGCGACAGCTACGGCGGAGACAAAATCTTCTACTATGGCGGCGGCGGGCAGGGCAACCATCTGGGCGGGGCCTATAGCGGCGCGTTCCTGAAGGCCCTGGGGTCGCGCTACCGGTCAAATGCGCTGGCGCAGGAGAAGACCGGTGAAGCATGGGTCGATGCGCATCTTTATGGCGGTCACACCCGGGGCGAGTTCGAGCACGCCGAGGTGTCGGTGTTCATCGGGAAGAACCCCTGGATGTCACAGAGCTTCCCCCGAGCACGGGTGGTGCTCAACGAGATTGCCAAAGACCCGACCCGGTCGATGATCGTGATCGATCCCGTGCTCACCGACACCGCGAAGATGTCCGACTTCCACCTGCGAGTGCGACCCGGTACCGATGCCTGGTGCTTGGCCGCCCTGGCCGCGATCCTGGTCCAGGAAAACCTTTGTGACGAAGCCTTTCTCGCGGAGCACGTACACGCCGTCGAGGCCGTGCGCAACGCGCTGCGCGATGTCCCGGTCGCCGACTACGCGCAACACTGCGGGGTGGACGAGGAGTTGCTACGGGCCGCCGCTCGGCGCATCGGCACCGCGGCCAGCGTATCGGTGTTCGAAGACCTCGGTATTCAGCAGGCACCCAACAGCACGTTGTGCTCCTATCTGAACAAGCTGCTGTGGATCCTCACCGGCAATTTCGCGAAAAAGGGTAGCCAGCACCTGCATTCGTCCTTCGCCCCGCTGTTCAGCACAGTCTCCGGTCGCACGCCCGTCACCGGCGCGCCCATCATCGCCGGGCTGGTGCCATCCAATGCCGTGCCCGAGGAGATCCTGACCGACCACCCGGACCGGTTCCGGGCGATGATCGTCGAAAGCGGCAACCCCGCCCACTCGCTGGCCGACTCGGCCGCTTGCCGGATGGCATTCCAGACACTGGAGCTGTTGGTGGTCGTCGACGTCGCGATGACCGAGACCGCCAGACTTGCCCACTACGTGCTTCCCGCGGCCTCCCAGTTCGAGAAACCCGAAGCCACGTTCTTCAATTTCGAGTTCCCGCACAACGGCTTTCAATTGCGCCGGCCGCTGCTCGAGCCCCTGCCGGGAACCCTGCCCGAACCGGAGATCTGGGCACGGCTGGTGCGGGCGCTTGGTGTGGTTGGCGACGCGGACCTGCGGCCCCTGCGAGAAGCCGCCCAGCGGGGGCGCCAGGCGTACACCGAGGCGTTTCTCGGGGCGGTGGGCAGCAACCCGACCGTGGCGAAGTTGCTCCCCTACGTGCTTTACGAAACCCTCGGGCCGACCCTGCCGGAGGGATTGTCCGGTGCGGCAGCGCTATGGGGGCTGGCCCAGAAGACCGCGATGACCTATCCCGACGCGGTGCGGCGCGCCGGGCACGCCGACGGCAACGCGTTGTTCGATGCGATCCTCGACAGCCCGTCCGGCGTCACGTTCACCGTGCACAACTACGAGGACGACTTCGCGCTGATCAGCCACGCCGATCACAAGATCGCCCTGGAAATCCCCGAAATGCTGGACGACTTATGGGCGTTGACCGCAGCACCTCCGCAGCTGACCACGTCGGAGTTCCCCATCGTGCTGTCGGTGGGCGAGCGCCGCGCCTACACCGCCAACGACATCTTCCGCGACCCGTCCTGGCGCAAACGCGACGCCGACGGGGCGCTGCGCGTCAGTGTCGAGGACGCCCAGGCCCTTGGACTCGTCGACGGAGGCCGGGCCCGGGTCAGCACGGCGGCCGGCGATGCCGAGGCCACCATCGAAATCACCGAGACCATGCTTCCCGGGCATGCGGCCCTGCCCAATGGTTTTGGGCTCGACTACATCGACGACGACGGGCACACTGTCGTTCCCGGCGTCGCGCCGAACATGCTCACGTCCACCCGATGGCGCGACCGCTACGCCGGCACGCCGTGGCACAAGCACGTACCGGCCAGAATCGAGGCTTTGATAGGGGTCAGTTCCAGATCCTGACCCTGCGCTGCGGCTCCAGGAACAACGCATCGTCCTCGGCTACGTCAAAGGCGTCGTAAAAGGCGTCTACGTTGCGGAGGACGCCGTTGCACCGGAACTCCGGCGGTGAGTGCGGATCCACTGCCAGCCGTCGAATCGCTTCCGCTTCACGGGATTTGGTCCGCCACACCTGCGCCCAGCCGTAGAACACCCGCTGCACGCCGGTGAGGCCGTCGATGACCGGGGCGGGCTCACCGTTCAGCGATAGCTGGTAAGCCAACAGCGCGATGGACACCCCGCCCAGGTCGCCGATGTTCTCGCCGACGGTGAATGCGCCGTTCACGTGGTGGCTGCTTTCGAGTCCCCTCGGGGTGTACGCCTCGTATTGCTCGATGAGCGCCTTCGTGCGCGCGCCGAACTCGGTGCGGTCGTCGTCGGTCCACCAGTCGACCAGATTGCCGTCGCCGTCGTATTTAGCTCCCTGGTCGTCGAAGCCGTGCCCGATCTCATGCCCGATCACCGCGCCGATCCCACCGTAGTTGGCGGCATCGTCGGCCTGGGCGTCGAAGAATGGCGGCTGCAAAATTGCTGCGGGAAAGACGATTTCGTTCATACCAGGGTTGTAATAAGCGTTGACGGTCTGCGGGGTCATGAACCATTCGTCCCGGTCCACTGGGCCGCCGAGCTTCGCCAGCTCGCGGTCGTGGCTGACCGCATAACCGCGCAGATAATTGCCGTAGAGGTCGTCGCGGTCGATCACCAGCTTGGAG
>Ga0210393_10002028_pt1 | contig 16849 bp, 11 predicted proteins | sample IncBWC27OmetaG_FD_160068 | JGI IMG/M metagenome (GOLD analysis project Ga0210393, IMG submission 160068) | Forest soil microbial communities from Barre Woods Harvard Forest LTER site, Petersham, Massachusetts, United States - Inc-BW-C-27-O ... | reverse complement strand
GTCCTCAGCCACTCAGATGGGACAACGCGGCCGTGCAAGCAACCCGGAGTGGCTGATCGAAGGCGTGCGTCTGGCCGCGGCCGAGCGACTGGCCGGCTCCCCGGTGTGTCGGGACCGGGTACGCCACGCCCGATTTGCTCAAGGCATTACGCGAGCACGAGAACGCCCAAGCCGAGGCCGACGAGCAGCGCCGAGAGGCCGAGTTGCGCACCTGCGAGGGAGCGCCGCGAGGAAGCTGAAGCCCGTGCTGCGCCACGAAAGTGTCGGCGGTCAGAGGCTCGCCGATCGGCCGGCCGCCAGTGGCGGGACCCGGTGGTGGCCCTTGGCGCACCCGTGGTGTCCAACCCCGAGCGCCAAGCACGGCGTGCAACCAGTCGTGGAAGTCGAGTAGTGCATTACTCAATCGCTGCCGCCCACGAAGTGGCATTCTGACATCCACCATCACGGAGGCCCACCCAAATGGCATGCGAATATGAACCCACAGCTTGAGGACGCCGATTCCGGGGCGCTTGATGTTTCGGGTTAGCTCTTCACGCTACAGCTTGAGTCACCGAAATGGCGATCAGTCACTATTTGCTGTAGCAGCCATTTCACCCGTCCAGCGCCTGCTGCTGCGTTACCCTAGCGGCATTGGCGGGTGTTGTCTGCTGGGAGCAAACGGATGAACACGAACGAAGATTTTTGGGACGCTCTTCTCGGGCATATCGAGGATCAGCAGCTGGTGCCAGTTGTGGGGCCCGAATTGACCGTGATCAACACCGGCAATGTCGAGCAGACATTCAGTTCTCTCATCGGCCAGCGCCTCGCGAGCAAGTATCAGCTGGACACGTCGTCTGAGATCAGGACGATGGGTGAAGCGGTAGCGGCGATCCTCCAAGCGCAGGGCCGGGACGAAGTCGAGCTCTTGTATGGCCGAATAAACCGCATCATCAAGGAAATCGATCCGGAACCTGGCGATGCGCTGCGTGATCTCGCCCGGATCGAGGACCTGCGCTTCTTCGTGAGTACGACGCCCGACCGACTGCTCGCGAAAGCGCTCAACGACGTCCGATTCCGGGGTAGAGGCCTGACGCATGAACTCACTTTTTCACCGAATCAGTCAACGAGCGAACAGGCACGAAATGCGCAAGCTGCCGCGCCAACCGATACCGTGGTTCTGAATCTGTTCGGCCGGGCCGCCTCCACTCCCGAGTACGCAATTCACGAGGAGGACCGGCTGGAGTGGCTGCACGCATTGCTTCCCGATGCGGCGCCCCTGCCCGGATGGGTTGCCCATAAGTTGAGGCATCAGCCGATGTTGTTCATTGGCTGCGAGATTCCCGACTGGATCGGGCGATTCCTGCTGCGTATGTCGAGCACTGAGCGTCTGTCGAATGAGCGCAAACAGTTCTTTTTCGTCGGCTCTTCGAACGCGCATGTACCGTCCCTCTCGGATTTCTTCGCTACGTATTGTCGTCGACCGTTGGTCCAGCAGTTGGAGATGGAGCCGACCGCGTTTGTTTCGGAGTTGCGTGAACGCTGCCCGAAACAAGACGTCGCGACGCCGCAGGTAGCGGGATCATGGGTTCCGGATGGCTCCCTTGGTCCTCTTGGCTCGGCCACACCGTCGATTTTCATCAGCTACATGCGTGAGGATGCAGAGGCTGCCCGGCAACTTACGACTGCGATCACCCGGCTCGGCGGGGAAGTGTGGTTCGACGAACGACGCCTGGAAGCGGGTGATGAGTGGGAGAAAGAGGTCCTGACCGCTATCGGCGAAACTGTCCGCTTGTTCGTCCCGATCGTCTCGGCGAAGACCGAGCGGGAGAGGGAAGGCTACGTCTTCCGGGAGTGGGCGGAGGCGGTTGGACGATCGCCCAGAATTTCGAGTGGCCGCTTCATCGTGCCCGTGATCATCGACGAGGACTACGACGGCGACCTGAGCCGGTACCCGAAAGGGCGGGATTACTTCGGGCGCTTACACTTTGGTAGTGCGCCGGCCGGCGAGCCGGATGCCGGGCTGACCGCGATGCTTACCGAAGAAATCGATGCGATAAACCGGCCCGGCGCGGCATGACCCGCACCACGACCAGGCCGCAGCTCGACGGCGAGAACCCGTGGCCCGGACTGGAATCGTTCCAGGAAGACGAACGCGCGTTCTTCTTCGGGCGCGAACGTGAATCAGCGGAGCTGCTGGAACACGTGCTCGATGCCGCGGTTACGGTCCTGTACGGGCGGTCCGGCCTGGGTAAGACGTCGCTGTTGCGAGCAGGCCTGTTCCCCTTGTTGCGCGAACAGCGCCTGCTGCCCGAACAGCGCTTTCTGCCCGTCTACATGCGCTTCGAGGTCAAACCGGGTGCGCCGCCACTGGCTCGCCAGCTACATCAATCCGTGCACGACTCCATTCGGGCCGAACTGCCCGGTGCGGTGCTTCCGTCGGATGAGGAATCTCTCTGGGAATACCTGCATCGTAGAGACATTGAGCTACGGAATGCTGAGAACGATCGGCTTACGCCGGTGATCGTTCTCGACCAATTCGAAGAACTCTTCACCCTCGGTGAGCGGGCACCCGATCTCGTCGAGGCATTCCGAAATGACCTTGGTGACTTGGCCGAGAACCGTATTCCTGCAGATTTGTCTGCGCGGATTGAAGCCGACGAGGCGGTGGCTGCGCGCTTTGATCTGCGGTCGCGCAATTTCAAGTTATTGATCAGCCTGCGCGAAGACTATCTTCCCGACCTCGAAGAATGGTGCCGGCTAATTCCCGCACTGGGACGCTCGCGGATGCGGCTGCTTCCGTTGAACAGGGATGACGCATTTGATGCGGTGCACGAGCCGGCCAAGGACCTGATGACCGCTGCACTGGCGAAGCGCGTAGTGGACATCGTCGCCGGTGAAAACCTGCACCGCGACGGCCAAACCGCCGTTGCTGACGTCGAGCATCGTGGTGATGGCCAGGGAGCTTTGTATTTGGAACCTGCGTTGCTCAGCTTGTTTTGCCGCGAGCTCAATGGGGAGCGGAAGCGGCTTGGTCAGGAGCGTTTCGAGGAGCAGCTGGTCGAGGGCGCTAAGAGTGGCATCCTGTCGAATTACTATTCGGCGTGCGTGCGTGACCTGCCGCATGTGGCGGAATTCGTCGAGGACGAGCTGATCACCGAGAAGGGGTTCCGCAACAGCTACGCACGCGAGGACGCGGTGCCGTCAATTCTCACCGACGACGAACTCGGCCGGTTGATTGGCTCGCGGCTGCTGCGACTTGTGGAGTATCACGGCGCGCAACGGATCGAACTCACCCACGATGTGCTCACGAAGGTCGTTCGCGAACACCGCGACCGGCGCCGCGCAGAAGCGGAGAAAGCGGCGCTGGCGGCCCGCGTGCAGCAGGAACGGCAAGCCCTTGAGCAAGCCGCAGCGCAGCGTGAGGCAGAGCTCGATCGCGAGCGGGAAGCACGACTCGAGTCCGAGCGGGCAGGACGGCGATTGAAGTGGCTATCACGCGTGCTGGCAGCAGTGTGCGTCGTGGTGGTCGTCCTAGCGGTGTGGGCGTGGCACAGCTCGGAATTGGCCAAACGCGCGCGCAACGAGGCACTCGCCGCGCGCAACGAGGCACTCGCCGAGCGGCTGACCTCAGAGGGGCTGAAGATCCTCACCGGTGGTCAGCCCGGCAGTGAACCCGAGGCGATCGACAAACTCCTTGAGGCCCAGCATGTCTCGAAGAGTCCAGACGTCGCCGGCGCCGCGCTGACTGCGCTGAGTCGCAAGGCGAGACTGCAGAAGGCCTTCGATCTGCCACCGGAAGGTACGTTTAGCAACGGTACTTGGACCGCCACCCTTCACGGTGTCCTCACTGCCGGGGGCGAGCACGTCATAACACGAACCACGGCTGGTTTTCAAATTCTGGACACCCAAACGGGGGAACCCATCGGCTCGTCGTTCGCAAACCACGACGACATGATCGCAGGCGTCAGCCCGAATGGGCGGTATCTGGCGATGCTCGGAAAGGACTATTCCATCCACATCTTCGACTCGGACAGCAGGCAACCTTTCGGCCTGCCATTGCCGGGCAACGACTCGGTGTTCCAGGCTGGCGTGGCCGTCAGCTCCGATGGACGCCATGTCGCCGCGGCAGACAGCGAGAACACCGTGCGGCTATGGGACGCCCAGACCGGACGGCAGATCGCAAGCCTGGTGGGACGACACGATGCGAAAGTCACCGCTCTGGTCTTCAGCCCCGACGGGCGCAGCCTGGCTACGGCGGGCAACGAGTACACCGTTCGGTTATGGGATTCGGAAACCGGTGCGGCCCTTCGCGAAACGACCCGCGCAGGCGACGAGCACATGGAAACAAACGATGCGATCGTGAGCCTTGCATTCAGCCCCGACGGTCACACTATCGCCGGCGGCGGCGCCAGCGTCGGCGTGCCGCATATTTTCAGTGCAGGGTCGCCGCTGCGGCTGTGGAACGCCGACACCGGCGAGGCCATCGGGACGCCGCTCGCAGACAACTACGGGACGATCTTTTCAATTGCGTTCAGCCCCGCGGGGGATCGGGTCGTCACCGCAGGCAGCGACAAAATGATACGACTGTGGGACGCGCACACTGGTCAGCCGGTCGGCGACCCGCTCGGGTTGCAGTCTCGGGTGTACGACGTGGCTTTCACCCGCCAGGGAAATGGAATCGTTTTGGTTTCGGGAGATACTGTCCAAACCTTCGACGCTGACCCCGAAGCCGGTCTGCCCGTCGAAGCGCACGGCAGCAAGCTGGCTCACCTGGCCGATACCAATGCGAATGGGGCGTGGGTGCTGACCACGGATGCCCCGAGAATCGCCGTGGTTAATGAGGGCAGCTTACGTTGGCTGGATCCCGATACCGGTGAGCAGGTCGGCCAGACCGTCGTCTCGGACGCACTGCGGGAAATCAAACAGTTATTGGACATCAGCACTGATAGGCGGTGGCTTGCAGTTGCGGAATCCGACAACACAGTGCGGATCCTGGATGCGTCAAATGGACAGCCCTATGGCGGACTCCTCAAAGGACATCGCGACGCGATAAATGCGGCGACATTCAGCCCGGACGGGCAGGTGATCGCGACTGCCAGCGACGACAAGACGGTCCGGCTCTGGGACTGGCGAAACGGCCGCCAGATCGGCGAGCCGATGGAAGGCCACCAATATGGTGTCAAAGCGGTCGGCTTCAGTCAGGACGGCCGCCGCCTGGTTTCCCGCAGCAGTGACTCCATCCGGGTGTGGGACACCACGAGCCGGCGGGCGATCGGCAAACCAATCGGTGGCCCCGGCAGTCCCTACATCTTTACTACCGCCACGCTCAGCCCGGATGCCCGACGCATCGCTGCGGCGACGCCATTCACCATTCAGCAGTGGGACGCCGATACGGGCGAGCCCGTCGGCGCACCGATTCTGGGCAACAACAACAAGCAAATCAACGACATCGCTTACAGTCCCGATGGTCGCTATCTTGTTTGGATTAGCCAAGACAAAACCCTGCGATTCTGGGATACCACCTCGGGCCGACAAATCGGCGAGCCCGTCGACATCACGGTCCTGGGCGACGCCATCTACGTCGCATTCAGTCACGACGCACGTCGTGTCTTCATGGCTGCGCGACGAATGTCGTTGAGCGGCTCGCCGCCATATGTCGGCGGCGGCATCTGGCAGATTCCCGCCCCTGCGGTCTGGGTGGACGCCTTGTGCGACAAGCTCGTCTCGAATCCGAGCGAGCAGCAGTGGAAGCACTGGATTTCCCCCGACATCCCCTACCAAGAACCGTGCCGAGGCAAGCCTCGATCGCGCTAGTAGGCGGGTGGATCGTCGGCATTTCGCGGTGCTGCGGCCAGTGAGCGGTGGGCGGTTCACCATCACGCCGTGATCGCGCTGGACGCGACGACCGAATGTCTTGCTCCCGTACTTTGTCGGCTTGGCGCCCCGGTTGATCGGCTCCATAGGTCAAACCGCCTCGATCTCGATCGGTGTGCCGCAACACATATCATTGAGAACTCTGAGTTGGTGCAATGAGCGCGCCCCTGATTGGCTTCGGATGGCACACCCGATTGCGTGCGCCTTCGAGATGCGGGAGATGAAACACAACTATTCTGCTGTTTCCGTCGGTCGGGCTTTATCAGACGCGAGACCTTCGACGCTGTCCGGGCTGCGGATAGTGGCGACTTGCGTTTGGGCTTTAAGGAGTAGCGCCCGCGCTCCAGCTGTCGTCCCTCGCATGTGATCGCCGCAGTAGGTGAGCCGCGCCGACGGTCGGCGGTCGGCGGTCGCGCAACTCGAGTAGTCGACTACTCACGACGGCGGCAATTCTGACACCTAGATTCGTATGTGCCCTAATCCTCCCTGCGGTGGAGCCGCCGGCCGGAAGCAACGAATTAACCAGGGCAGGAGGATCTCGGAGATGGCCCACAGTCTGTACACGACCCATCACATACAGGGGCGGAATTGGGTGGCTTACGCGATCCCAGTTGTACTGGTGATGGCTTCGATCTTCTGGGTAGTGACGGTCTTCGGTGAACGCCCTACCTTTGGCGTCGACTGGGATCGGTCGCAGATGGCCCCACCCGCATCGACCTCACTACCCGCGGCCGAATACCCATGGTGCGACTGGATCCGATCGTCAAGGCCTATCGGAATCACCGCCCTCCCAGGGCGTTTGGACGGCACGCAACCTCACAGATCGGCGGCCGCTCGAACATCGCCTTGTGGATGATGCTGGCCACCTCGACCCCGGGGCAGCAGCAGTGAACGGAGTTGATCTCGCCCGACATCCCGAAAACCGTGCTCTACCACGGCAAACCCGGCTTAAATCCCGAATCCATGACCAGTCCGGCCCGCCAGGCACGCCCAGCCCTCGATCCTGGACTGTGGTCCTCGGGCGAAACCCTTCGACCCGGCCGGGTCCAGCGTGGACTGGATGCCGGCCACCGCGCCCTGCCCGGCGTTTACGCGTCGAATCCACCTCATCGTTATGCTGATTCGGCAAGACCTCGTGCCCTCTATCGGTCGGCCGCACGCAGGCCGGGCATGTGAGCCGCCAAAGTCACGGTCGATAGATCGTCACCGCGTCGCTTCTCAGCCGGTCTGATTAGAGCGCAGCAAGGATTCTGCCGATCTGATCGGGCGAATCCCCGCACGCGCGCAGGAATTCCAGCTGGAATCGCACACTGCCGATCTCGTCGGGTCGCCCGAGCCGGGCAGCATCCGCATACTGCCGGACCGCCTCGTCGGTGGGGGCCCCTCGCTCCAACGCCTCATGCAGGGTCAGTTCCGCGACCGTCGCCATTGCCCAGAAGTTCCGGGAGTCTTCGGTCAGGGCCCTGCGTGCCAGAAACCGGCTGACGGTGAGCACCTCGGTGAACTCTCGCTGGAACACGGCGTCTCGTGGTCTGCCGCTCCGCCGAAGTGCCATAACGAGGTTCACACCGGTGTAGTACTCGGGGTCGACTTCGAACCCGGAGCGATACCTCTGTTCCATCTCGGCGAAGAGGCTCTGCGCTACCCAGTCGTCTAAGTCGGCGCGCTGCAGTTGGAGCTGCCTCTTGATCAGGCCACCCCAGATTCCGTATGTCTCAGAATCGCGGTGGCCGGCTTGTTCGGCTTCGACCAGGTACCTCTTCGCCGCGTCCCAAAACTCCCGCTGGATGGCCGGGTCCGAAGACTGCTCGCCGAGTCGCCGGTAGGCCATCACCGTCTTATGCAGCCACGTCCGGTGCAGTGGATCGTCCGGCGCTGGTTTCGCCCGCTCCAGAAGCTCACGCGCACCGCCGTAGTCACCCTCGGTCAGCAGACCAGAGGCCAGCTCAATCCAGAGCGCTCGGCGCGTGAAATCCGAAATGTCCCCAACCGCCGCTAGTTTCGCAGCCTCCGCGCGCATGGCGTCCGGATCGGCGCTTCGTGTCGCGTTGGCCACCCGCCGCCTGATGTCGGCTTCGGCTTGGTGGCGTTGCAGGTCGGCCGACCGCGGCTGGAAGGGCCGCACGACATGCTCGAGGAGAAACCACTCGTGGGCGGGACTGTCGGCTTTCGCCATCTTCAGCGCGTCCTCCAGCACCGGGCGCAGCGTCCGGATCGCCGCCTCGGCTTGCTCGTCAGTGATGTCATCGGTCCCCCGGCCGAATGAATGCATCCTGATCATGTTGACATCGAACGGAGGAGCGGGCCGCTTGAACGACGTGATCTGCGGATCGACGAGCACCGTTGCGCGCGAGGCGAACACGTGGCGGATCCCGATTTCGTAGGCCACATTGAAATTAATCGTCGACAGATCGGCCAGGACGAGATCCGAGTTGGCCAAATCCAACAGCATCGAGGAGTGGATTATCCCGCTGTCAGTTTGCAGGTCCGCCCGCGTCCACCGCAGATCGAAGTCCTCCATCAATGGTCGATACACCCGATGGAAGGCGGGATCGCAATCGAGGTAGCGGTTGGTTCGTGGGTCCTTCTTCTTGCCGTACGGCATCACCACGAATGCGGTTGGCGGCTCGTCCGGCACGGGATCCAAATCGATTGCCAGCATCCCGCGCTCTTCAGCGCGCAGCACGAGGTCATCCGTCACACTGGGTGACGATTCCTTTGGTTTCGGCCGAATTGTCATCAACCACACCCGTTCTCGATCATCGCCGGCCAGCCGCTCCGCCTCGTCGAGGATGACGATGTTGTGGCGGCGGTAGACGTCATCGCTGTGTGGATCCAGCTGCGCGTCCTCAATCGTCACGTGGCTGGTCCTGGTGATGCGGTCGTAGTGGGCGATCCATGGTTCTCCCGCGGGCTCCACGCTCGTCTGGCAAAACGTCGCCGTGTCGAACGGAAGTAAAACGTGCAGGGGTATCTGTTCGGCAAGTGCGGCGCGCGCAAAGGCGATGTCAGCACCCGACGCGAGGGCACCGACAAGTCGTTTCGGCTTCAGCGATTGGATCAGTCCGCGGACGCGGGTGAACACAGCGTCTGCGGCGTCGGAAGGAAACCGTGGCGTCACCCGCCCCGGCTCGTCTGCGCGTGAGCCGCCGTACACGATGATCAAAGGCATCCATTCACAGCAGCTTTTCGTCCACATACGCGGTCGGTCACGATTGGCCGCTCAGAGGTGTGGTCCTTTCCGGTACTGAATGCCCCGACGGTCACGAGCCGGACTCCGGCCTCGCCCACTCGGTCACCCAGTCTTTGTTTTCGTCGGAGATGATCCGTTCACACTCGGCCACGAAGTCGTCATCCGCGGCCGCGTCGGTGGGCTTCAACTGTTCCCGTCGAGTCACCGCCCAGTCGAGCGCATCTGCGGTGCGCAGATACGCGTTCAATTGATACTCGTAGCGTGCCCATGCCGCGTAGGCGGCGACCGCGGCAGCAACGGTTGCTGTCGTCGGTACCCATGCCGTCGCGCGCCCGACTCCAGCTTTCAGCGAGACGGCCCCCAAAACGACGACAATGATCGACAACGCCAGCCCCACCCCCTGCACGATGCGCCGGCGTCGTTCCAGGGCTCGTGCCTTATCGCCGTACCACTGCGATTGCCTGCTCACGCGATGCTCGACATAGGTTGACACATCGTGGATAGGTCCTGGCTTCCAGGTATCGGCGCTGATCGGGCGCGTGTAGCGGAGAAGGTCGGTGACCTCTTGTGTTAGGGAGTGGACGCGATCACCGAGTTGGGTATCTCGGTCGGGGCCCCGATAATGCCCCACACCGGCCATGTAGGTATAGATTTCAGCCTTGACGGCCTCCGAGGCGGCGCGTGCACGACTCCATTTCTGGACCGCTTTAGAACTCGCGCCGCGCAGCGTGAACGGAGCGACACCCACGGCCATGGCCGCGACCGCTGCGAGCCACTTGCCGACCGCCGGGCCGCCAGGCCCCACCTGCCCGGCGACCGTGGCAAGAACTGCGCCGGCGATCGTCAGAACCAGTGCGCTGAGCCGTGCGGTGGTGAGTCTCGCCTTTAAGGCGTCCGCGGTGAGCGACCACACGCGCTGCTGCCTCCACGCCATCTGACCAGCTGACTCGTCAACCGCATCCGCCACACGCCAATCCTTGCAGATCACGGCGCCACGTCCGGTCATTATCGCCATCATCGCCAATGCGGCAGCGGCGACGGTCGTTTGAACAGTCGCGCGTCGCCGTCGTTGCCCGCGCTTACGGGCACGCCGATGCCCGGGCCGCCGTCCTCACGAACTTCGCCGCGACAACGAATCGCAGCAGCCGGCGCTCACAATGTCGTCTTGATCGGCGCGGGTGTGGTCGCGATCTCGGCGAGCACCTGAATGTTTTTCACAATGTCGCGGCTTTCTCGTTCGGCGATCTCATCAACCGTTGCCTGGATCAGGCCGATGACGCCGGGCGGGTGGTAGATCGCATCGGCCTGGGCCGCCACCTGCCGATCCCGCCCCCAGATGACGACCGGCCGGGCGAATCCCGGTACCACCGCAAGTGAGATCGCGAACCGCCATGCGCTGTCACGCATGGCGGCCACCGTTTGGTTGATCAAGAAAATCTCATTAGTGGTCAGGACCCGGTACAGTTCGGCCAGCTCCGGCGACAGTTGATTGATGTCGTCCAGAATGCCTTCGACCTGGCTAGCCAGCACAGCGTTGATGGTGTTGAAGTCGCCGTGGAGCTGGGGCAGTTTGATTGCCGGAGCGATGTTTTGGGCCGTAATCCCGAGATCCAGTTGGATATGGGCGTTCACGCCGGCCAGCATGTGCTGCAAGATGATGGGGTCAGCACGATCGGCGGCATCGAAAGTCTTTTGCCACGACCGCGTCGGTCGCGGAAATTGGTCAGGGTGAAAGTAACCGTTCAGCGCGTCGAAGTAACGGTCTGCGAATGCGGCGTCGAACCGCTCCATCCGGGGTCCGTCCTGGAACATGCCATTGTTGACCGCGGTACGCACGGCGATCGTTATCCGCTTGTACAGCGCTGCGAAGTAGCCCAGCCGGCTCGACGCGGCGATTGACCACTCGATGACCGAGTCCAGCGCCGACACCACCGCATCCAGCGTCGGCATGGGTGGCATCGGTGCAGGCGGCGGCGTGAGCGGCATGGCCAGAGTATGACGCCAATGTCCAAGTGACACCACATAAGTATGCAACTGCCCAAAGTTGGGCCACCCAACGTTCGACGGTGGAGGATGTTGGTGCGCGGCCGGCGACAGCCCCACGACACGCGATCCAAAACCCGGCTGCAAGGCGGCGACGCGTCCAGCGACTCTTACTGCTGACGTCGACAGAGGATTCGTCTCCGAAGCCGTGCCGGAGTTCGGAGACCACCCCGCGAACATAGACGCCGGGCTCCTCGATCCGGGCAGACCATCTCCTGCCGCTCGGAGGTCGGCAGGCGCTGGCCAGCAGCCGGGTTGGCCGGGATGCGCCCCACCCGGACAGCAGCGTTGAGGGCGCTGCTCAGGAAACCGTGTTTGTTGGCAATCGTCTTGCCCGAGGCGCCCTGCTCCGCAAGGCCCAGCATCCACTTCGCGATGTCGTCGCGGGACAATGCCACGAGCGGGAGGTCGCCGAGGGGCCCACAAATGTCGTTCTTGAGGTAGGAGCGATAGTCGTAGACGGTCGACTTACGCAACCCGGTCAGATGGTCAATATGGTGCTCGATCCACTCCGGGACTGTAATGGCCGAGAACTCGGGGTCGACACCTAGCGTCTCCAACGCCTTGGCTGCCCCGAACTTGTCCACCAGCCTCTGGAACTTCGTGGCCGACAAGAGGTCCTCAAAAGAGGTCGAGGACTGCTTGCCATCTAGGCGGTAAAGCACCTGAACGTAGGTGCTGCCGTCTCTGCGCCGTGCCGGTGCGCAGCGATGCCATAGCGGCAGCATAGCTGGCCGATGTTGATGAGATGTTGATGAAAAAGAAAAACCGGCCAGAGCCTGTGGCTCTGACCAGCGGATGCTCAGTGGAGCTGCCGGGAATCGAGCCCGTTTCGGGGTGCTGGTCTCTGAGCCGAACCAGCACTGAGCTGCGAAATGACATTAGTTGTGATTCACCAGAATTGACCGCTGTGGACATTGAGTGTGCCCCAAAATGTGCCCAGCCGGTCCCTCGCTGGCAGCGCGCAATTGCGCTCGCTTAGAGCGGCCAATTACGCGCGCCATGCGATGTGAGCCGCACCAACACTAATCAGCGACATCGGCTATAATTCAACAACTTTGGCGCATCTCGACGATAGAATCAAATGGAAGGGAAATCATCGATGTGAGGTGCTGGGGATGAGTAGGACTTGTGTCGAGGAACCGAGTCCGGTTGACCGCCTCCAGGCCTGCATTCGTGTTGCGGGCGCCTGATGGCCAAGCGACGCACCTACAAGCGCGACCGGCGGGGCCGGTTCGCCTCGACCGGTAGCACCCGAGTCAAGCGGATCAGACGCAAGATAAACCGCCGCCGTCTGCACCACGAGCGCCATGATCGCCTCCCGTCGACGTCCCGGCCACGACGGAGGCCGTACTCAACTAAGCAATGAACACCATCGGTGAACACTATGTGCTGTGCAATTCACAGGTCGCCCGACGGGCGCCAAGATGGGCGAGACAAGCCCAAAAGATCTGCCGTCGCAGCAGTTCCGACGAGCCGCGGCTACGTGGGCTCAGCGTGGGTCAGGCCGGGTCAGGCAGCAGTGCTATCGCTCAGTTGTGTTCACGGCGCCGACCGCCGCCCCAGCGTGAAGTGGGCGTTGAGGCCTTCGCGAAACAACCAAAGGCCAGCTGTCGATTGCCAGCCACGTCCAGCATGCCTCCGTGCAGCGAAAGACGTTGCACGGTCACGGGCTCGGAACAGGGTCGCAGACAACAGGATCGGACATTACGCGACCCTGAGTCGCGACTTGCTCGGTCCAGCGTGACTGATCCCACCAACGGAACTCGTATCGCCGCGTCGGATCGGGATACCACGCCGCGGGCGCAGAAGCCGATTGGTCATCACTGACGACACTGTGCTCGAAGGGCGCGGTGCTTGCGGCGGGTTGAAGGAGCGCCACGCCATGGCGCAGCCCTACCGCGCCGGGCAGGTCGAACTTGTGCCGCCGCTCGGCCACGACGATGCCCTCGACCGCGAGCGTTCCGGTGACTTTGCAGTTCCCGGATCGGATCTCGGTCAGCCGACCTTCGCGTACCACGGCAAGCACCTCGGCGATGTCGAAGGTGACGTCCAACTCCACCTCGATGGTGCCGACCGACTTGCCGTCGATGAACAACTCGACGGTCGGATGGTGGCTGGACTCGATCCGGTGTGTCGCCATCGCCACGACCTCCTCGGTCTCCGGCGCGTCGCGGGTGCGGCGAGCGGCCTCCTTGAGGGCCTTGTACCGACTCCACCCGGCGCTGACTAGATCGAGCAGGTCCAGCGAGAGCAGGCCGCCCACCTCTGTGGCCACTTCGCGCTCGACGACGGCCGCGAGGCCAGGCGCACCGGTCACGAAGGGTTTAACCGCGCCGTGCTCGTGCAGCGACTCGGCGAGTGCGTCGGTCGGTTCGACAGGCATTCCGCCGAAGAGGAGGTCTCCTACGGTTGCTGTCTCATCCAATGCGGCTGAGGTCATCATCCACCTCTCTGATGGTCGGGGAACCGGGGTCGAAATGCGCCTGCAGTCGTATGGCGTGCGTAGCCTCGCCAGGGGCGGGTGTCTCGCGCGCCGTGACGACCGGCGGGCCGCCGGGACGGGCGACGGCCCGGACACGCGTGTCCGGGTGGCCGTGTTGTGTGCGTACGCGGTCGTCGGCACCGTGCCGGGGCGATCCGCCCCGATCGGGCGGCCGGTTCTGCGTGGCCCGGGTGATAGCGACAAGAACAGCGCCCAGGATCAACGCCGCAATGAACAGCGCGGCGAGCACGGCGAAGATGCCGAACCCCGACGAACGCGAGTAACTGGCGGGCTCCATCGGGTAGCCGCCCGGTAGCGGCGCCTGCTTCGGTTCATCCACGCCCGGCAGCGACTGGGTCTTGTGCACCTCGAGTTGTGTGCCGCAGTCGGCGCTTGGGGTCCACGCACCCCAGGCCGGCGTCACGCCGTCGAGAAGCACCTTGTGCTCGCCGTACTGCGGGTCGTCGCCCACATCGACGATCTTGCGGACGATGAATGGCTTGTACTGCGCGTCGGTGTAGTTCACGGCGACGCAGGCGTCCGGGTACTCCTTCGGCGCTGGCGGCGGAAGCGGGGGCGGCTGGTCGGGCCCGGGATCATTGCCACCGCCGTTGATGACGGCCGCCGTGACTTGGTCGGGGTCGCCCGTTTCGCTGGGCAGTATCGCGGTGACGGGATTGGGCCCGGGCTGGGAGATCTCGGTGAGAATCTGGCCGAAGGCCGGGATCACCACTTCCTGGATGACGCCCCCGGCGATCTGCCAGAAGATGTGAAGGGCCTCTCCGAACGGATTGATGATGACCGGCCTGAAGAAGTTGTCATAGGTTATCCAGCCCTGATCCAAGTGCAGCACATTGCGATTCGTCCGATTGGTGGCCAGGTTCAAGAGGCGAACGTCGCCTTCCGGCGCAGGTGCTGGATCCTGCCGGGTGAGATTGGCGGCCTGCGCCAATTGGATGCCCCGCGGGTCCGCGGTCAAGGTCTGAGGCACCGCGGTCGCGATCACCCGCGACGGTGTCGAGGACACCGCATCCGAAAGTGTGCTCGTGCCGCTTGGTTTCAGACTCACGGACGTGCTCGTGGCGGTGGCCACCAAGCTCGATGTCAGACGGGCTGTTGTCGTGGATGCGGTGCTCGATGACGTCAGGTCTGTGCTGGTAGTTGTCGGCGTCGAGCTAGCAGTCGTGGTCGTCACCACCGAGTTGGTGGTCGTCACCGGAGTTCGTGTGATGGTGGTCGTCACCGGAGTTCGTGTGATGGTGGTCGTCACCGGAGTTCGTGTGATGGTGGTCGTCGTCGTATCGTTTACCGGATCGGCGACGGCCGGGACCACGCCCCGACCAAGTGCTGTGAGTGAGACGGCGAGACCCAGCGCCAGCACCACCGCTGCGCCGCGACCAGAACGAACGCTCATCATCGCAGCGTCCCGCCCGTCATCGCGGGAGTCACGAGTAGTTCACTACTCCACTTACCCGTGCCCCGGCCCGATTGGGTCGGCACCTAGCCGCGGCCGACCAGGCTTCCCTTGCGGGATGTCGTTAGCTCACGCGGTCGACACGACCTTCGCGTCGGCCGTCACGTCAAGGTGTTCCCGAGCCGTGCTGACGGCTTGACGTTGGTGGCGCCACAGGCCGCGCAGGGCCCGTTGGTTGGTCATCGGTGGGGATTCATGCGGTGTAGCGGCGCGGTGCTCGGTGGCGTATGAGCAGCGCGGCGGCCCCGGGCGGCTGCTGGTGGTCTCGCATGTCAGTCCCCGACCCAGAAGTCCATTTCGCGCAGCTTGGCCGCTTTAATGTCGGCCAACTTGGGGGCATCCCACAGCCACGGCTGCCAAAAGGCGTTGTCTTTCAACCCATCCCAGCTTGTGGACGGAACCTGGTGCACACGGTTGAAGCGCCAGCGGTACTGGTTGTACACGGCCATGATGTTCGTGGCATAGGCCGACGCCAGTCCCGGCGCGTTGCGGATGACGAGCAGGTTCTCGTCGTTGGTGGCGCTGGCTTGGTGCCCAGGTTGTGATGGACGATCTTGTTTCGGAGTGTGCCCAAAATGTGCCCACAAACGAAGCAGGCCAGGGCGAAAACACGCTCTGACCTGCTAACGAACCGCATATGCTGTTGTGGAGCTGCCGGGAATCGAACCCGGGTCCTACGGCATTCCCTCAAGACTTCTCCGTGCGCAGTTCGCTATGCCTCTACTCGGATCTCCTGGTCACGCGAACTAGCCAGGATGACGATCCCAGTCGCTGTGTATGTCCCGATGAGTCCCGCGACCGGACTCACCGGTGGATCCCTCTAGCTGACGTCAGGGTCCGGGCCGAGGGCGTTCCCGGTCTGACGGACTAGCTGTCGCTTAGGCAGCGAGAGCGTAGTCGCGCTGATTTGAATCGGCGCTTATATAGTTGCAACGACGCTTACGGTGGTCTCTTGCCTGCACCGGCACGCTTCCCTTGATTCGATGCGCGAAGTCGAAACCGTTCAGCCCCTTGTCCATGTGTTCTTCGCTCATCCCCGCCGACTTTCGGCAGGACAATTCATGGTACGCCGTGTTCAACCAGCGGCAACGGAATTATCTTTCGTTCCAGGCTGCAGTCAGATCACGAAGTTCAGGTGCTCGACGACCTGGGCGGCCACGTCTTTGTCGCCGCCGAGTTCGATGTCCTGGCCACGCGCGGCGCTCATCGGGCGCCCGCCGGAAAGCCTGGTGAACTGCAGCCCGTCAAGCCGGATCGTCGCGGTCGGTTCTTGGCCGTCGAAGTCGTCGACCAAGTGAGCGCGACCGTCGACGTTGACGTGGATGTTGCGGGCCAGCGGGCCGGTCAGCTCGAACAGAATGCGTGAACCGTCGGGCGCTTTGGCGAGCTTGCCCACCACGTACCCCATGGTGGCCGCGATCTCGTCGAGGGCAAATTGCGACGCGACCCCGTCGAGCTCGTTGTCGGACGACGGCCGTGACAACGCCTCGCGCATGTCTTGCTCGTGCATCCAGCAGTCGAACACCCGTACCCGCATGAAACGCCCGTAACTCTCCGGGCCCACCGGCGTCGGCGTTACCGCGTTCCACTCCTCGTCGGACAGGCCGGTCAACGCCGCGCGGCGATCATTGGTTATCGCGCGAAACCGCTCGAGAACAACGGCGCCTGACTCCCCGCTCAGTTGACGCACCCAGCACTCGTTAATCACTCCGATGTCGTTGCGCACGTGGTCGAGCGCGGAGACGTCGACGTCGGGTTGCGGGGCCGCGATGCCGGCCAGGAATGACTCGGTCCCGATGAT
>Ga0210393_10002027_pt1 | contig 16853 bp, 17 predicted proteins | sample IncBWC27OmetaG_FD_160068 | JGI IMG/M metagenome (GOLD analysis project Ga0210393, IMG submission 160068) | Forest soil microbial communities from Barre Woods Harvard Forest LTER site, Petersham, Massachusetts, United States - Inc-BW-C-27-O ... | reverse complement strand
CGTTGGCCGACCTGCCGCGGATGCGCGAGCAGTTGCAAGCGGCCGAGCAGGGTCGACCCTTTCGCGATCATTCGGCGGGAAAGACCCTGCCAGTGTACGGCTTCGGCGCGATGTTGTTCCTGGGCTTTACGGCCGGCGCGTGGTCGGCCGCTCGTCGCGGGCAGTTGGTCGGCCTCTCGCTCGAGATGATGTGGGATATCGCCATTTGGCTGTTCATCGCCGGCGTGGTCGGCTGCCGGGTCTTTTACTGCATTCAGTACGCCCAGCGCGTCTTTTTCGATTCCAAGAACGGCGAATACGTTTTGAAGAGCCTGCCGAACATGGTGTTCTCAGCAGTGAATCTGCCCGACGGCGGATTGGTCTGGTACGGGGGATTGTTCGCAGGGGTGCTTGGCGCGGCGTGGCTCTGCCGCCAACGGAAGTTGAGTTTCCTGGAAGTTGGCGACGTGCTCATTCCCTCATTGTTTCTCGGTCTCGCCTTTGGCCGGATCGGGTGTTTCTTGAACGGGTGCTGTTACGGAGATCAATGCACTCTTCCCTGGGGCGTCCATTTCCCCATGGGGAGCGTTCCGGACATGTCCCTGGTGCTGCGCGGATATTTGGGGGCCGACCAGGACTTTTCGCTCATGCTGCATCCGACTCAACTCTACAGCTCGCTGAACGCGTTCATTTTGTTTTTCCTGACCAGTACGTATTTTTACTATCGCCCGCGGAACGGGGCCGTGATCGCGCTGGGGGCACTCACCTATGCGATCACTCGCTTCACGATCGAGTTCTTGCGGGACGATGAGGTCGGACAATTCGGCACGTCGCTTACCATTTCGCAGTGGCTGAGCATCGTCATGTTCATTTTCGCCGTCGGGTTCTCAGCCTGGCTGTCACGTCAGCCGCTGTTGCGGCGACCGACCTTGCGAGTGCCCGCGGCCGGCCAGCCTGTCACGGCTTGACAGGAGTGCCGGCGCGGAGGACGATGACGGGCGCCGCGCGCTGCCGCGGCCCGGATGCGTTTTGCCGACGATTGGCGGCAGCGCCTGGTTCTCCGTTCGCCGCCACTCGGGCTCGTGCCACAACGTGTCCAGCGACGACAAACAGCTCATTCGACAATGCCTGGCAGGCCGGACGGAGGCGTTTGGGGAATTGGTGGTCCGCTACCAGGATCGCCTCTGCAATTCCCTATTTCGTGTGCTCGGTTCCTCCGATGACGCACGCGACGCAGCCCAGGACGCTTTCGTGCAGGCGTTCCAGAAGCTGAAGACGTTCCGCGGCAATTCGGCCTTTTACTCGTGGCTCTTCCGCATCGCCTTGAACGCGGCCGCCACCCAACGCCGCCGAACTCGCACCCGACCGACGTCGATCGACTCGATGCGCGAGAGCAGCGGACGCACCCCGGTCGATCCGCACCCCGAAGCGGCCCCGTCCCACTCGATGGAACGGGCCGAACGCCAAAAAGCCGTGCAAGTGGCCTTGGCGGCTCTTCCCGCCGAATTCCGTATCCCACTTGTCCTCAAAGAGGTCGACGGCTTGAAGTATCAGGAGATCGCGGAGATTGTCGGCTGTCCCATCGGCACTGTCCGCAGCCGCATCCACCGCGCCCGTGCCGAACTACGCCAACGCCTGTCGTCGCAGCTACACGAAGAAGAGTCATCGGTGCCGCAGGAGTGAATTGATGCACCACACTGCTCACAACATCGATTTTGCGATCCAAGGCCAAAGCCGGCATCGTGAGACGGTGTGCCTTCGATTGGGCCTTTGCGCGGTTGCTCTGGGCATCTGCGGCTGCAATTCGCTCAGTACCCCCGCGCCCGCTTCGCCCCCCTCGGTTGCGTCGTGCCACGTCGAGCAGGATCGCGAATACAAATTCGGCGAGCGCACCCAGCTGCACATCTGGAACCTAAAGGTAGCCAACCTCAAGGAGTTGAAGGCCCAGCTCCTCGTCATCTCGGCTGGGAAGGTTCAGGTGGTAGACAAGGTCGAGTGCCAGTGGTCCGGCTGGGATGAAGCGCATCCGTCGGCCGACGGCCAATTGATTCTGTTGGTTGAGGGCCCGCAGACAGGTCCAGCCCAACGGGTTCCCCACTTGGGGCTGGATTTCAAGGGGCTGTCGCCTCATACGAAATCTGAGACCCACACGGGTTTGACCATCGACGGCAGTCTGCGAACGCAGATGCACACGACGTCGTCCGGAGACTTGGCGAACCACCTATTGATACTCTCTGCGGAACTCTTTGTACCCGCGACTGAGCCAGCTCATTCCTTCTCGCTCGGGCCTACGGTCGAATCGCTCGTGGAAGCGTCGAAAGCAGGGCGCGGACGCGTTGTGCTCGCCGTCACCTTGGAGCCGAAGTCTTAGGATCGCATGTCGGTCTGCACAACGAAGAGCCGGCGGTGGCGCGATTAGATGCCGGGCCCCGCGGCAGACTCTTGCTCCGCGCCCTGTGGAACGAAATCAAATCGATACTTCGCTCCCAGTTGTTCGCGCGTGATGTGAATGATTTCCTGGACGTGGCCCTGAAAGTGACAAACCGTGTTCAGAACGGCTGAGGCCACGTTCACGTCATAGCCTTGAATGCGACGCGCCGCGACAAGTTGTTCGGCAGTCAGCGTGGCGAGTGCGGCTTCGACTTCCCCGATGACATCCCGCAGAATCTTCAGCAACTCGGCCTTGGAACGACCGGAGCGATCGGAGAATTCACGAGGGCGATTCCGTGTGTCTGCGCTGTCATTGACACCCGACACAGCCCACTGCCGCAGGTTTCCGGCGAGATGCAGCAAGAGATTTGCGATGCTGTTCATGTCCTCGCGCGGTCGCCACCAGAATTGCTCATCGGTCAGTTGGCTGGCGCAATGTTCGATCTTGTGCAGGCCTTTGGCGAGCGAGGCACGCATGGTGGCCGTGAACGTCGAGACGATTTGGTCGGTTGTAGTGTCGGGCATGGGCGTCAAATATAACAGACGAGGCATTGCGCGAGAGGGTGTCTGTCGCGGGCTTCGTGCGTCTCGATTTGCCAAGCATCTACTGCCATTCGGGCAGCGTCTTCCTTGAAGGTCGGCCCGTTCGTGTCCATGCTGAAGACTGGGCCAGTGGAGACTTACTAGCGATGCCGACGATCGAATGCCCGAATTGTTTCGCCAAACTCGACGCGCCGGCCGAATACAAAGGCCGCACGGTCAAATGCAAAGACTGCGGCAAGTCGTTTGTGCTGCGGTTCACGGGACGGAACAAGCCGTCTGCGCTCAAGTTTTCCGACCGGGCCCCTTCGTCCGAAACTTCGACGGTCAGCTTTCGGCTGTCCGAAATTTCGGAGGCGGCTGCCGCTTCCTCCGCCGGGTCGCCCGGGAAACGGGCTGAACGTCCAACGAAATCGGCGACCGAAAAAGTGGGACAGCCCGTGTCGATCGCAGTCGAGCCCGGGCGTGCTGCCCTCTATCAGCGCGTGGCGGCTGAACGATTCAACGGCGATCTTTCCGCATTCGCGCGCACGGCTCTCGACGCGCTTGCAGAGAAACTTGGTTACCCGGTCAAACCCTCTTAACGCGCGCGGCTGGCGGATCGTCCGACTCGACTTACGCCGTCGCAACCAAACTCCGCTTGGCACCCAGATACCGCTCGCCGCTCTGGACAATCGAAAAGTCGACCACGACAAACCGATCGTCGATCAGACCCGCGTTTTTGGGATGGTCGAGGTCGGCCAAGCCCAGTTCCCGGAGCTGGTCGCATCGCAATTCACGCTCGAGCCGGAACCGCTCGGCAGAAATCGGCTGTGCGACTTCGGTCCAATAGCCGTTGTAGCGCGTCCCCAGGACGGCGAGCTTCACGAGGGGGCCGACGCGAGGCGCCAGGCCGAGTTTGTGAACTTCGGTCTGAATCAGTCGGTTGTCGCGGGCGAGCAGAAAGGTCCCAGCCGCTCGCTCCGCGGGACAGTCCCGAGTTTCGTTGTGAAACAGCTTGATGCCCCAGCGCGGCGTGATTGGCAAGAAGAAGCAGGCCGCTCCCGATGCAAACAGATCGGTGAAGTGTGGGCCTTCGGCGCGCTGATACGGGTTGTCACTGCAACGGTCGCGCAACCATTGCTCGACAAACTCGGCCTTCTTCATGGACCGACCCCCGTCGCACGCCGCCAAAGCCCCGTGCCCGTCGATCACTCATGAAAGCCTAGGTCGAATCCTCCGGTTGCCCGATTACCATCCCCGTAATTTGGCGTTGCTTTTCCACATCGACGGCTGAGTCGTCCAGCTTGAGAGGCTGAACGTCGCAAAGATTCGGCCACTGATCGGCCGCGTTGAGCAATCACCGCACCGGCTCCGGGAGTTCAGCGAGCCACTTCAACAGCAACTCGGGCCACTTTGTGGGCGGAAAGCCGTTCTTGACGCGTTGCGGGATCAGGTTGCCGACGCCGTGAGCGCCTTGGTCGAAGATTGCCATGTGAACGGGCACGCCGAGTTTTTCCAGATCGGCTTTGATCGCTTTGGGCATCTCGATGGGCGCGCCTCCTTGGATGCCGTCGTTCGTCGCGTGGACGAGAAACACGGGAGGAGCGTCCTTGTGGAAGACAAATGGCGATTCTTTCTTCGCCAATGCCACGTCGACAGCCCCACAGCGAAATCGGGGCGACTGCTTTGGCGCTCGACCCGATCGGTCGACTGCTTGTCTCCGGCGTCGAAGTTGGCGGCAAGATTGATTGCCAGGTTGGCGCCCGCCGAGTAACCGGCGATGCCGATCTTGTGGGGATCGAGGTGCCACTCCTGGGCATGATCGCGAACCAGTCGCACGGCCCGCTTGGCGTCGAGCAAGGCGAGCGCTTGAATGCCCGCGTTGTCGACGCGATGCGGCGGACGCAAGCGATATTTGAGACCGATCACCGCGACCCCCTTCGGCACAAAGTAGTCCGCCGCATAGACGACGCCGGTTTTCCATCCGAGCGCGCCGTAGCCGCCACCCGGGCAAACGATAATCGCCATGCCCGTCCCTTTGCCGGCCGGAGGCAAGTAAGGACTGATGGTCGGGACCGAGACCATGTGAATGCTCGCCCTTTCGTCCACGACTTCCGGCGGCGCGTTTTCCAAGAACTGCGGCGGTTTACCCGGCCAGAGCGGAACCGGTTTCGGCGTCCCCTCGCCTAGGAGTTTGCGCAAGGCCTGTTCGCTGGGCGTGCCTTCGGAAGGAGCCGTGGACTTCTCTTGGGCCAGCAAAACACCGCAGCAAGTGCTGAAGGCCAGGCAGGTGGCAATCAATCGATTCACCGGTTCTCTCCGCACAGAACTCTGCGAATTGTTTCTACGACCCTAGAAACTCAGTCTCGATTAGAAGTCGAAGCGAGCGGGACAATGGAGGATGGGCTACGCGTTCCGCGCGCCCAACTCTCAATTCCAACACTTAATCAGTGGAAAAGTACCGGCGGCGAGCGGCGGGAATCCGGCGGGTAAAGTTTGCCCGCCGGGTAAAGCAACCCTTACCCGGCGAGGCGGGTAAGACTTTCTTGAAATAGGAGGATCGCATTTACCCGCCGCCGGCACGACGCGCTCTCCCAGCCACGGGAGAGGCAAACGGGCTCAGCAGGAGCCGCGCCTTCCCTTCGGACGCCGCTCAGTGGGGCGCGATTCCCGGCAGCGACGTCAAGAGGTAATACGCGCGGGGCACCGCCGACTGAAGTACGGCGTTCCAGCGCATCTCGGGCTTAGCCGATTCGCTCGAGGAAACAATCCGCTCAAAAAAGTTCGGCGGCGTTTCGTACGAGACGACCCGTACCGTGCTCAGATTGAGTCGCTCTTTGAGGGATTTGATCGCGTCATCCAGGAAGCCGATTTGATCGACTAGTTTTCGTTCTTTGGCCTGCTTCGCTGTGAAGACCTGTCCGGTCGCTACCTCACGGATTTTCTTGACGTCCAGCCCCTTGCGGCTGCCGGCGATGACGTCAACAAACCGGTCGAGCATTTCGTCCAGGATCTCCATCCACAGCTTTTTGTCGACCTCGGAGACGGGTTTGAACAGGGTCAGCGTGTCCTTGTACGGTCCCGTCTTGAGGGAATCTTCTTTGATTCCAACGGTCTCGGCCAACTTCGAGATGTCGTAATGCGGCAGAATGACCCCGATTGACCCAGTCCAACAAGTCGGCTCGGCAAAGAGCACGCCGTCGGGCCCAGCCCCCATCGAAACGTAGTAGCCTCCCGAGGCGGCCAGGCGTCGCATCGAGACGTTAATCGGTTTGTGCTTCTCGGTTTCGAGCTTACGGAGCGCGTGATAAATCTCGTTGCTATCGGCGACGAGTCCACCCGGCGAATCGACGACGAGCACAACGCCCTTGACGTTGTCGTCCTTGCTGGCCTGATCGATCGCTTTGAGTACGTGGCCGGTGAAGGGGGGCATGATGGTCCCCTCCACGGTGATCAGGGCGATCCGATCGGCGGTGACTGCATCCCCCGAATGGAACCGCTCCACTACCCCGTCGGCATACCCGAAGTAGGAATGCCACGCGGAGAACAAGATGAAGTTGAACGCCACGGACATCAGCAGCACCAGCATCAAGAGCCAGGTGCTGAGGCGTCGGCGTGGGGCTTGAACGACAACCAGCGGCCGCCCTTCGGAATGGGGAGGCACAACGACCCGGTCAATCGGCGCACTCATTGCGGCGGCCCTGGTAAGAGGAGCAATTTGCGGCCGGTTTTCCGGTGGTTCCGGTGTTTCCCGTTCTGCCGCCGGGGGTCGTCCGAATCGTTGGCAAAACCCCCACGCGCGTCAAAACCGAACTGAGCGCGCGTCGATAAAAGCTCTGGCGAAAGCGATTACTCCAGCCGCGACGATTATCCCTCGTCGTCCTGCGGAGTGCAATCTTCGGCCTTTACGCATTACGCAGGCCCTCGCCCGCGACTCCGCCGCTCCCCGAGGAGACCCAGGGAAATGACCGCCTTCCGTTCGCGTTATACGATCTCAATCTGTCTGATGACGGGGACCGTCGTCTCAATCAGTCTGGCGGGGCTCGTCTGGGCCCAAGCGCCCGCCGAAAACTGGCCATTCGAAGAACACAGTCAGACGGCGACTGCTCAGCCGGCTGCGCCGCCGAAGTCGGCCGTGCAGAAGCGGCTTGAAGAACTCTATCAACGCGACCACCGTCCGCTCCCCGACTACATGCAGCAGGATGGCGGCAGCGAACAAGCCGCGCCAGCGAACTCTGCCGCTGCGGGAGCCCAAGGCTCCGCGGCGAGCGCCGGGGAAAGCCCCGCGCAGCGGAACCAACGCGAAGGCGCCACAACGCAAGGTTCCGTTCGCCAACAGCTCTCCGGCTATTACCAGAGCCAGGGGAAAGAAATTCCGGCGCCGCAGCGACCGGCACCCGGCCAATACAGCTCGGCTCAAGTCGCGCCAGCTCAGCCTGGTCAGGCGACTGCCGCGCAGCCCGCCCAGGCGCGTTGGTATGACCGCATCAATCCGTTCCACAAATCGACGCCCGCCGCACCGCCGCAGACTCAGGTACAAAACTCAGCGGCTAGTAGCACCGCGGCGAACGACGCCAATCACTACGTGCCCACGGCGCAGCCGGCTGCTCCCGCTCAGCCTCCCGTGACCGTTGTCGCGGCGCAGGCTCAGCCGACCGCCGTTCCCGCCCCGGCGGCCAAGTCGGGCAGTTTCTGGGGTGATTTTAGTCTGCGTCGCGTTCCGCAACCGGCCGCGAACGACGCTCCCTCGCATCCGGCGATCACGGTCGAACTAGGTCAAGGCGGACACTTGGTGCCGAAAGCTCGACCGTCCGCGCCAGCCGGTCGGGTCATGCTGACTGAGAAAGCGCCCGTGGCGCCGGCGCAACCGGTCGCCGCTCCGCAAGTCGTCACGCCTCCGCAGGTCGTCGCGCCGGCACAAGTCGTCGTGGCAGCGCCCGCGGTCGTCACGATTCCCGCTGAGTTGCAGGCAGGATCGCCGGCAGCTCAGAAGGTGTCGGCAGCTAATGCCGTCACGAACGACCTGGCGATGCCGTTTCGCGAGACTTCCGAAGCCGACGCTGACCAAAAATCTGAGAGCGGTCCGTACACCGGCTTAACCCTCGAAGATGAACAGAACCAGCTCGTTCCTCCGAATTCGGAGAACTCGAAGAGCGGCTCGCACGCCACCGCCGCACATGCTCCGGCGACCACTGCTGACGCGCATCACGCTGAGCCGGAGAAAACGGTCTCCGCACCTCCGCAGTCGAGTGATCCGCAGAAACAGAGTGACCGCGGCCCGGCTCTCGAGCTGCCACAGGCCGCAAGCCCTCGAGTGACCGGCCACGAAGCAGCCGCGCCCCAGCACGAAGCGGCCAAAGGTCACGTTCACCTGGCGCAGACGACGGCCGACAAGGTGCGGTTGATCGGAGAACGAGTCGGGCTCAGAGGCCTCAAGGGCTTCTGTCCGGTGGTGCTCCGCGATCAGCGCGAATTGGCCGACGCCAACCCGGCCTACTGCTCGGTCTACCGAGGACAGAAGTACTGTTTCTCGTCAGCCGAGGCACAGGCAATCTTCGAAGCCGCTCCGCACAAGTATTCGCCGGTTGCTGGCGGAGTCGACATCGTGGTCAAAACGAATAGCGACCAGGCTGTCGAAGGCTCACTCGACTTCGCCCTGTGGTACAAGGATCGGCTCTATCTCTTCTGCAGCCCCGAAAGCCTGCAAGCGTTCTCTAGTAATCCCACTGCTTATGCGGCCGCCGCGCAGCGGATGCAGTAGTCAGCCATCGATTCGCAGACGGTAACCTTCGGAGGGAATGGATCCCTCAACACTTCCAGGGATCGGAAGATTGGCCCCGAGCGGACGACCCAGCCGCTCGGGGCTTTTTCGTTTGCGCTCCACAACGCGCTCTTAAACAGCAGCTCAACTGCAGCTCGTGATAGGCATAGGTAGTGATACCTAGGCCTTGCCGCGTGTTAGTTGCGGCGTCCTCCTCAGCCGGTTAGGTTGCTCGGATACTTAACCGCGCGACCCGTTTCATCTCCGGCGTCGCAAAAGGAGGGGCCCGTGTTCCTTTGCCGGATGTTTGTTCTCGGTGTCGTAGTTGCGGCTGCGAGCTTGTTTACACCTTCGCTGGCGATCGGCCGTGGTGGCAGCGGGCACTCAAGTTCGAGTGGGTCAAGTTCCCACACTAGCAGCAACTCGGGGTCGCACAGTAGCAGCTCGCACAGCCACTCCAAGTCGTCCGGCTCGTCGTCGAGTTCGAGCACAAGCGGCTCAGTGCATGTGCAGGGGCACACCACGAAGAACGGCACTTACGTGCCGCCTCACGAGCGATCCAAACCCGATGGCAACTTCTCGAATAACTGGAGCACGAAAGGCAACGTCAACCCGTTCACCGGGAAGGAAGGAACCCGGGTCACGCCTCCCGGAAGCGGTAGTGCGTCCTCCAAAACAACGGGGAGTTTTTCGTCGCCCCCATCGGTGCGCACTGGTGCGATATCGAAACAGTCAGCGGCATCGGCCGACGCTTCGCCAACGACTGCTCTCAACTCGCCGCAAGGGACGACAAAGACCATGAGCGATGTGACTGGACATCTGGCGTCAAGCAACACCGCACCGATCGCGCAGTCACAACCCGTTAACCCGGCCTCTGCCGCCCCGGTGGCTCCGGTGGTCGTGCAGCCGATCGTGGGACTGAGCGCCGTCGACCCGAATATCGTCGCGCGAAAGAAGTTCTCCTCCGCTCTCGCAAACGGCCGCGCCCTGGTGCGAGCGGGAATCTACATGCCAGCCCGCGAGCGTTTCAATCGCATCGTAAGCGGTGCTCCAGGAACGGAAATCGCGACAGAGGCGCAGCAGGAACTCAATGCCATCGCTAACAAGTGAGCGGCCCTCAAGCGAAAGGCCGCCCATTTATTGTCCTGATCTCGATCGCTTTTTTCGAGACTTTTCCGTGATCCGTTTGCCTCGGGTTCGCGTTCTCAGCCGTAACCCTGGCTGATAGGATCGTGTTATGTGCTGTGCTAAAAATCGCTCGCTTGCCCTATTCGGTGCTTGTCTAGCCATCTGCGCGAGCTCTGCATCCGCTTTGCTCTCGTCCCACGAGCGTGAGTCGGCGTCCCAAGTTGCTCCCCAACAGGATGAACGCATCCCCGAGTTGGAGCACCGGATCGGCGAAGCCGAAAAACGACTCGACGCCCAACGTCCGGCGAGCGATCCGGCGGGGAAGTCCGCCACCTCTAAACCGGCTCGTTGAAGCCGCGCGGCTCGACGAACGATTCACGGAAGACCGGGCGATCGCAGACTAGCGAAGCGTCGGATCGATGCCGTTGGCGCAGAAGGGACAACGAACGATTCCGGTCCCTCCGCAGGCGCGACAGTTGTGGACAACAGCCTGCGTGCGTGCGTTGTTGATGATGACCGGCCGCTTGCTACTCCCCATGTTGAACGAATCTTCGACGATCTCGTCGCTGTGCATTTTGCCATGCAAGCAGCCCGGGGCGCGACATCGCGTGCGACCGCGGCCGTTGCAGACGGTACAGAAGTGATCGTCGTAGTCGTCGTCGCTCCGCTGCCGCGCGCGACTACGCGGCGCTTGGTCTGAGTGCGAGGCCATCGCCAGCGTGACCTTCTTGTAGCCCCCCATAATCAAGACGACGGAGGGACTCACCTTCGCGTCGACGTCGGTCCACTTGAGAGCGGGGCCGCCCATTGCGGAATGCGCAAACGTCGGCAGCGACGTTCGGATAAAGGCGGTCGCGTTTGGTGCCGGAACGCCGCCCGCGTATTTCGCGTTCGATGGATCGTCACCGGGCCGATAGCCCGTCGAATGCACCGCAATCACATTGCCGTGCTCATCGCAGACGGCGCCGCCGCTGGCTCCATGGCTCGACGCGGCGTCGTACCAGAGTTTGCGGGAGAAATCCAACCATCCGGGGCCTCCCATTCGACCAACGGCACCGGGGAGTGCCGTCACCACTCCGCGGGTTGTCTTCAAGCCCAGGCCGAAATCACTGCCCCCTGGAAAACCGATGAGCACGATTTCTGTGCCCCGAGGCGGAACATTGTCGGCCAGCGTAATTGGCGGCACCTCGAGCTGGTCACATCGCAGCAGACATAAGTCGTCCTGTTGTCCAACTTCGACACACGCAGCCGGAAGACGTCGTTGATGGGTGGGATCGGTCGGGTCGATAATCTCGATTCGGTCGGCACGGCCCAGAGTCGGATCGTCGACAACGTGGCGACAGGTCAGGACATAGTGGGATTCCACGACGAAACCAGTGCCTTGCATGACGCAGCTGATCGACTCGTCCTGCTGGGGCGGAGCGCTGGCCGCGCCGTCGCGCTCGTTTTTAGGTGTCACGAGCGGCATGTAACGCCACCCGTGCTGAAGCTCCGAACGGGTGCCGTCCTTGGTGACGATAACTTTGGAGTAAAGTCTGGTTGCTTCGGACAGCGTCGATTTGTTGGGGCGAATCCGCCCGAGTTTTGCTTCACTGACAAACCGCCCGAGATTCTGAGTAACTTCCTCGGACGCCGGTGAACGCTCCGCCGCTTCGCGCAGATGATGAATGGCGTCAGCGTATTTTTCCTGCCGAACTTCGGCGATCGCCAGGTTATTCAAAGCCGGGACGTAGCCCGGCACACGTCGCAATACCACCTGGAAATGTTTGATGGCCGTCGACGGGCTTCGAAGCTGCGGTGCGGTGATGGAATTCAAAAGGCCCAGCATGAAGTTCGCGCTGATTGAGTTGGGATCGACGCGGCCAGCCTTCTCGAGCGTCTTTCGCGCCTCTTCGAAGTTCAAAATTTTGATCATCTCCACCGCCTGCGCAACCAACTGGGTTCCTTCCTCGCGGGCTTTCGCCCCCTCGGCGGCCGGGACCCACTTATCCCCCAGACGGACAAGATCTTGCTTGGCTCGCTGCTCCCAGATGTGCACGTTGGTAGTGAAGGTCGCCTCCTGCGACGGAGACATCGTGCGGGTCTCTTTGAAATGGTTGTAGAGTGCGAGGGCCTCCTTGGCCGTCGGACAATGGCGGGCCGTTGTCTCAAGCGCGCTCAGATCCGTGTCTTTGGCGGGAGCCTTAGGAACAACGATCGGCGCCGCCTTCATCGCCGGCCGCGGGGCCGCGTCGGCGATCGCCTTGGTCACGACCGGACCTTTGGTAAGGGGCGCGGGCTTCAGTTCCGGAGTCACCGTCATCACTGACTTCGGCACTTTTGATTCGCTCACGAGCGGCTTCCCCACCGGACCTGCCGAGCGCTCTATTACATCGCTGCTTACCGTCCTGTCGGAGAGTTGACCGTTTTGAGGCGGCTTGACACTCGATGCTGCCGTTAATCCGGCCCCAACTTTCGACGGTGATGCCGGCGGCGAAACCAGCGGAGGCAACTCTTTCGCCGCGCCTGCAACCTCAGTCTTCGCAACGAGCGGAGTAACGATCTCGGAACGAGTAGGAGCAACGGCAGGCAGTTCGGATGACGGGGTTATGTGCGGCCTAGGGACTTCGTCCTGACGCACCACGGGATTCGCGGGCTGCGTCTGACGGCGCCCCAGCTCAAAGGCGAGCCAAACCCCGGCGACGAGAACCGCTCCTCCAGCGCATCCGATCAGCGCGACTGGCAGCTGAGTTGGTGACTTGGTTCGGACGGGTGCGGGCGCCTCGCTGACACCATCGCTGAAGGCTTCACCCGCGGGTGTCCACGCGCCGTTGATTCCTCGCCGGACCGGCGTTTCAGCGCTGAGGCGGCCAACCGCCAAGGCACCGAGTACTTGCTTCTTGGAGAGAGGTCCGAGAGTTTTCTGTCCTCTCCGCACATACCAGTCGTTGGTCATCATTGGCCCTTGTGAAGACGCGACTATTTGTACACTGCGACCCCAGTTTGACGACACGTTTTGGGCGCCGCAATAGGCAGTTCCACCTACGAAAGAAGCCCCGCCGCTCGGAGCTTCGGGGATCGCGCGGCGCATCAGAGGGCGCGCGATACGGCTTGGCGTTTAGCCGCGCTCACCGCGCAGCAAGCGTCGAGCATGGTGCCGCAGGACGGCCGTGGAGGCGATGGCCATCTTCTTCCAATGTCCCAGCGAAACCCGATGGCTGAAGACGTCGTAGTCGCGGGCTTCGATGGCGTCGAGCAACGCGGCATATGTCCGAATCATCGCATCGAGGATCGGACGTCCCGGCGGATGGCACAGCGGAATTAAGCGGCGCGCCCGGCCAAAGTCAGTGCGCGCTCGGGCCGCTTCGAACGCCATCAACTCACGAAAACGCGGGTCGGGTTGGGTCGTCCGCAAATCGGCCTCGGTCAATCCGAAGCGTCGCAGATCTTCCCGCGGTAAATAGCACCTACCCATCCGCGCATCTTCGGCGACGTCACGCAGAATGTTCGTTAACTGGAAGGCTCGGCCGCATTCGACAGCCAGCGGCAGCGCTTCGTCGGAATCGAATCCCCAGATGTGGACGCAACAAAGTCCGACCGCTCCGGCGACGTGATAACAATAGTCGGAAAGCTCCGCGAACGACTCAAAACCGGTCTCTTCGAGGTCCATCTGAACGCCGTCGATGACAGCGAACAAACATTCTCGCGGAATGCCGTGCCGAGCGACGACGTCGGCGAGCGCGGGTAACACCGGATGTCGAAAGGCCGATCCATCCAGCGCCTGATCGAGGTCGACGCGCCATTGTGACAGCGAAGCCGCACGCTCCTCCAATGAGCGATCGACGTCGTCTCCCAAATCGTCGGAGACTCGCATAAATGCGTAGAGTGCGCACATGTCGCGAAACAGCGGTCGCGGCAAAGCCAACAGCGAGTAATAGAAGTTGCTGCGGCTGGCGCGAGTGATCTCACGCGAAGTGCGGTAAGAGTCTCGGAGGACTCCCGCGTACGGCTCGCCGATAACCTGCGGGGTCCAGACGCCGACTTCCGAAGACGCCCGCGCGGCAGGCACCGCGGCAGAAATTCCAGCGGCCGGCGGGGTCGCCACAGACGACCGGCCCGCTTCAAACACTACGCCGAACATCAAGGGGTTACTCCATCATCCGTGACGGTCGAGCCACTCCTGCCGGCTCACTCGCAGCCGGTCGGCCACACGAAAATCAGATGGCGTGCCACGGAGCCCAGGAACAGTCGCGCCATCGCGCGCTTCCCGACCACGGGCCGCCTCTCCCACACACGATACCCGATTCCCTCGATTTCAGCCAAGATCTGGAGGCCTCCGCGTGCAAAAAGATCGATGTCGACCCGCAGTCGCCCCGGAAGCGCTCGGACCAACGGCAGCCCCTCGAGCAGCAGCTCTCTCGCGCGTTCGACCTCGAAACGCATTAACGCCAGGAACGCATCATTGGTGCGCCGCTCGCGCAGATCGTCGTCCGTGTAGCCGAATTGGCGGCGGTCTTCACGCGGGAGATAGACTCGCCCGATGTCGAAGTCCCGCGAGATGTCCTGCCAAAAGTTCGCTAATTGCAGCCCGGTGCAGATCCAATCAGACCAACGGCCATTTCGCTGAGAGAACGATCCACACAAGTAAAGCACGATTCGGCCCACGGGATCGGCACTGCGGCGGCAATAATCGCGAAGCTGCGCGAACGTTTCATATTCGGTGACGCGCTGGTCCTGGTCGAATGCCGAAATCAGGTCCTCGAACGGTTCGCGCGGGATCGAAAATATCGCGATTGTTTCTCGTAACGCGACGAAGACGGGATGACTCACCGTGCCGTCATAGCACGCCTCGAGTTGCGCGCGCCACCACGCCAGCAGTTCCGCGGAGCGCTCACGATCTCCGAGTTCATCGCCAAGATCGTCGGCCCATCGGCAGTAGGCATAGACATTGAAGAAATGCTGGTGCAGACGTCGCGGCAACATCCAGGAGGCGAGTGGAAAGTTCTCGTAGTGACGTCGAGCGAGCCGGCGGCAATACGCCTCGGCCTCGCGCAGCGTCGGGGGCGGACCGGTGCGCTCTGGCCCCCAGGCCCGCAAGTCGGTCGCAAATTGCACGTCAGCAGCGGGCATCTTGAAGGGTTTCTCGGGACGGAAAACGCCTCGCGACTTTCCAAATCGCGCCTCGATCACGCACCCCGGTGTTAAGAAAAATCGATTTCGCCGTCAATCCGCTCTCATTTTGTAGCGCTCGGTTACAGCCCCGCGGCGAAGTGAGAACGGGCTGTATTTGTTCACCATAGGGGATATAATTGGCCTCTTGGTCGGGTTCCCGGCCAATGGAAGTAAACAGAGGATTCGGTTGCGTCCCTCGAGGAATCGACGCCGGTCTGGCGCTTTGAGTCATCCCGTCTCACAGGTTAAAAGACCGTCAGTTGGTTGATCGCAAAGTCGAGGCACGCGCGCGCGGTGGGTGGAAGGTCGCGTCTTCGATCGCCGCAGTTCGTGGCCAAGGGACATGGGTGCCGTCGCATCTTTGCGATTGGTACGTCCCCATCTGAATTCTCTCGTTCCTCCTCCATCGTTCTTGGACAATCCGAAGCTAGGTTTTTTGAAGAAGAGCCTTAATGGCTCACAAGGGATGACAATGGGTAAGAATCTGTACGTGGGAAATCTGTCTTTCAAAGCAACCGCCGATGACCTCCGCGAGCTGTTTAGCCAGCATGGCACAGTCACTTCGGCACAAGTCATCATGGATCGCGAGACCGGCAAGCCGCGCGGCTTCGGTTTTGTGGAAATGGCCGATGGAGCACAGTCGGCAGTCGACGCGCTCAATGGCCAGGATTTTCAAGGACGGCCGCTCACCGTCAACGAGGCTCGTCCGCGTGAAGATCGCGGCGGTGGTGGCGGCGGACGAGGAGGACGAGGAGGCGGGTACGGCAACCGATATTGAGTTTTGTTCCTTGGTGATGTCGGAGGGACAACTCTTCGGCTGACTCTTGAATTCAAGACCTGACCGATGCGACCGGTCAGGTTTTTTTTCGTTTGCTGTTATCCTCTTCCTATGCCGCGCGTCCTCGTCACGCTGTGTACCTACAATGAGCGCGAGAATCTTGTCGCGCTCGTTCCCGAGATCCTTCGCACGCTGCCGGACGCCGATGTCTTGGTCATCGATGACGGATCGCCCGATGGCACCGGGGAATTGGCCGACGGTCTGGCGGCAACCGATCCGCGAGTGCGAGTCTTGCATCGAGCCGGCAAGCTCGGCCTGGGTTCGGCCATCCTCGCGGGACTGCGTCGGGCGATCGGCGACGGCTACGACTTCGTCATCAACATGGATGCTGACTTCAGCCACGACCCCCAGCATCTGCCTGCTCTGCTCGCTTGCATGGACCAGGCGGACGTCGCGATTGGATCGCGTTATGTGCCCGGCGGCGGCATCGAAGGTTGGGGGCCGCTACGGCACTTCATGAGCCGCGGGATCAATTGGTACGCGAGGCTCTTGTTGGGTCTTTCGACGCGCGACAATAGCGGAGCCTACCGGTGTTACCGCTGCGCGAAGCTCGCGCAAATCGATTTCGATCGCGTGCGAGCCCGGGGGTATGCGTTCCAAGAGGAGATTCTGTATCGCTGCCGCCGCGTAGGCTGCCGGTTTAAGGAAACGCCAATCGTCTTCCGCGATCGACGCTACGGCACATCGAAAATCAATTGGCGTGAGTCGGTGGCAGCGCTGTGGATTATCCTGCGGCTCGGTATGGACAACCTCCGCAGTCCAGCCGCGCCGGCCACAGTGGAACCTTTGTAGCAGCCGATTAGCAGAGGCGTACCAAGGCGGTCTTCGCGGGGTGACTCGGCTGTCGAAATCGCATTCACCTCCAAATGTGAGCCTGCTCGCTCCTTTTTTTGCTTGACGAATCGCTCCAACGATTGTAATACTACATGCAATAGTACTTCAAGGTGTAGTTTTGAGAGGATTCGGATGTCCCGGCGTGCTTACGAAGACTTAGGTGAGTTGCAACAGGCAGTCCTGGAAGTCGTCTGGACGGTCGGTGAGGCG
>Ga0210393_10002025_pt1 | contig 16856 bp, 11 predicted proteins | sample IncBWC27OmetaG_FD_160068 | JGI IMG/M metagenome (GOLD analysis project Ga0210393, IMG submission 160068) | Forest soil microbial communities from Barre Woods Harvard Forest LTER site, Petersham, Massachusetts, United States - Inc-BW-C-27-O ... | reverse complement strand
GCCCATGGCGTTCCCGCGCGGCATCGTCAAGGCCCTCGATGACGTCGGCCGCATTGCGATAGGCCATCACCCGTTTCGGGTCTTGACGGCTCCGGTCCTTGTAGTAGGCGATCTGCCGCAGCGCGGTTACCGGATCCATGGCTCCAGTGTGCCTGCTCGGTTAAAACCATTGCCCGACGAAGAAGAACACGACGACCATCGCCGCGGCCAGATTGACCCATGCCGGCCATGCGCTGAGTTCGACGAAGACCGCGATCAGCAGGGTCGCGAACGAATACAGCAACGCCGCCCGGTGTGCGATGTCGACGTAGGGGTGGGCCCTGTGGTCCTCGGCGGCCATGATCTGGCGGTACTTCCAGACGCCGAGAACGAGTGCGAGCAGAACGATCAGTCAGGCCGCCAGCAGGGTGATCTCGGTGTCGAATCCGAGGGCGCTGTTCATCGTCCGGTCGAGTCTAGTTGCGCTTCATAAAGATCGACTAACGTCGATTGCATGCGATTCGCGTTCAAAACCTCCCCGCAGAGCACCACCTGGGCACAGATGCTTGCTGTCTGGCAGGCGGCCGACGACATCGAGGTCTACGAGTCGGGTTGGACCTTCGACCACTTCTACCCGATCTTTTCCGACAGCAGCGGGCCATGCCTGGAGGGCTGGACGACGCTGACCGCACTGGCGCAGGCCACCAAGCGGCTGCGGCTGGGCACCCTGGTCACTGGCATCCATTACCGCCACCCGGCCGTGCTGGCCAACATGGCCGCCGCGCTCGACATCATCTCCAACGGACGTCTCGAACTCGGGATCGGCGCGGGCTGGAATGAGGAGGAGTCGGGCGCTTACGGCATCGAGTTGGGCAGTATCAAAGAACGTTTCGACCGGTTCGAGGAAGCCTGTGCGGTGCTGACCAGCCTGCTCAGCGAAGAGACCACCGACTTCGACGGCAAGTACTACCAGCTCAAGGGCGCCCGCAACGAACCCAAGGGCGTGCAGCGCCCGCACCTGCCAATCTGCATCGGCGGCAGTGGGGAAAAGCGGACGCTGCGGATCACCGCGCGCTACGCCCAACACTGGAACTTCGTCGGCGGGCCGCCCGAGCTGTTCGCGCACAAGCGCGACGTGCTGGCCTCGCACTGCGCGGACATCGGGCGTGACCCGAAAGAAATCACCCTGTCGGCCCACCTTCGCCTGGAAGCAGACCGCCATTACGGACAGGTCGTCGAGGACGCGGCCGGGCTGGCCGCCGAAGGACTCGACCTCGGTATCGTGTACATCTCACCGCCGCACGACCCCACCGTCCTGGAGCCATTGGCGGAGGCGATCCGGGATTCCGGGCTATGGGACGGGTGATATTCGAGGAATTTGACGTCTTGTGGTCGGGATAACGACTAGGTAACGCTGAGCAAACGTTGGTGTGCAACCGTGGATGCTCGAGTTGGGCGGCTACACTCCGAAAGCCATCAGCTCTTCAGCGGTTACCAGACGCTCGTGCTTAGCGGGAAACTCGCGGCTCTTCATCGGGTGACGAAACCATGACCAGGCGATTCGCCCCATCCGCGTCCGAGGTACTGGGTTGATATGCACAGTGATCACTCCTGCGATCGGTCCGTTCCACCGGGACTCCCCTGTGACGAAGCCCACAACGACCTATTACACAATAGCCGTCTGGCAAACGGTGGGAGAAACGCCGAAAAAAATATAGGCGTGTTGCTGCTGTGGCTAGTGTGACTACTGAAGCGGTACGGCCGTCGGCTTGACGGGTGCCGGCAGCGCGGTCGAACCCATCAAATACCGGTCCACGCCGGCCGCCGCAGCCCTGCCCTCAGCTATCGCCCAGACGATCAACGACTGGCCACGACCCATGTCCCCGGCAACGAAAACACCGGGAACCGAGGTGTCGAAATCGGCACCGCGCGCGACGTTACCGCAGTCGGTGAGCTTCACTCCGAGGTCGGTGAGCAGGCCCGGCTTCTCCGGGCCGACGAATCCCATCGCCAGCAACACCAAATCGGCCTCGAGTTCGAAATCGGAATCCTCGACCTTGACGAACTTGCCGTCCTGCATGGTTACTTCGTGCACCTTGAGCGCGCTCACATGCCCGTCCTTGCCGACGAACTCCTCGGTGTTGACCGAAAACACCCGCTCGCCGCCTTCTTCATGCGCCCCCGACACCCGGTACATCAGCGGGTAGGTCGGCCACGGGGTGGATTCGGCACGCTCGTCCGGCGGACGCGGCATGATCTCGAACTGGTGCACGTTGACCGCACCTTGCCGGTGTACGGTGCCCAGGCAGTCGGCCCCGGTGTCACCGCCGCCGATGATGACAACCTTCTTGCCTTTGGCGGTGATCGGCGGCTCCCCGTCGTCCCCTAGGACGTCGTCTCCCTCCTGAACCCGGTTGCCCCACGGCAGGAACTCCATTGCCTGGTGGATGCCGTCCAACTCGCGGCCGGGAATGGGCAGGTCACGCCAGGCGGTGGCGCCGCCGGCCAGCACCACCGCATCGAAATCGGCACACAGCTGTTCGGCGGTGATGTCGACTCCGACGTTGACGCCGGGTCGGAATTCGGTCCCCTCAGCCCGCATCTGGTCCAGCCGCCGGTCGAGAACGCGCTTTTCCATCTTGAATTCCGGGATACCGTAGCGCAGCAGCCCACCGATGCGGTCGTCGCGCTCGAAGACGGTGACGCTGTGACCGGCACGGGTGAGTTGCTGGGCGGCGGCCAGACCCGCCGGGCCCGAACCCACCACGGCGACAGTCTTTTCGGTCAGCTTCGTCGGCGGCAGCGGCACCACAAAGCCTTCCTCGAAGGCCTTGTCGATGATCTCCAGCTCGATCTGCTTGATCGTCACCGGATCCTGGTTGATTCCCAGCACACACGCCGGCTCGCACGGCGCCGGACACAGCCGGCCGGTGAAGTCGGGAAAGTTGTTGGTGGCGTGCAGCCGTTCGATCGCGTCGCGCCAACGGCCCCTGCGCACCAGGTCATTCCATTCCGGGATCAAATTGCCCAGCGGACATCCGTTGTGACAGAACGGAATACCGCAGTCCATGCAGCGGGTTGCCTGGTGGCGCAAGGTCTCGTCATCGAATTCCTCGTAGACCTCGTTCCAGTCGCGCAGCCGCAGCGGGACAGGCCGGCGCTTCGGCAATTCCCGATGAGTGTATTTCAGGAAGCCGGTCGGATCAGCCATGCGCGGCCGCCATGATCGCCTTGTCGACATCCACGCCGTCACGTTCTGCTTCGGCGATGGCCTGCAGCACCCGTTTGTAGTCGCGCGGCATGACCTTGGCGAAATGCCGCTGCTGTTGCGACCAGTCGGCCAGGATCCGCTGGCCGATAGCGGAATCGGTGGCGTCGACGTGCGCTTGGATCGTGCCGTGCAGGTACTCTGCGTCGTCCTCATCGATGCTCTCGAGCTCGACCATCTCGGAGTTGAGATGCTCCGGCAATTCGCCGTCCGGGTCGTAGACATAGGCCACACCGCCGGACATGCCGGCCGCGAAGTTACGGCCGGTGCGGCCGAGGATCACAACCTTGCCTCCGGTCATGTATTCGCAACCGTGATCACCGACGCCTTCGACCACGGCGTGGGCGCCGGAATTGCGGACCGCGAATCGTTCGCCGACTACGCCGCGCAAGTACGTCTCCCCACTGGTGGCACCGAACAGAATCACGTTGCCACCGATGATGTTTTCCTCGGCAACATAGTCCTGCGGCGCATTGTCTGACGGCCGCACTACGATTCGGCCACCGGACAGGCCCTTGCCGACGTAGTCGTTGGCGTCGCCGTAGACACGCAACGTAATCCCCTTGGGCACAAAGGCGCCAAAGCTGTTGCCCGCAGAACCTTCGAAGGTGATGTCGATGGTTCCGTCCGGCAAGCCTTGGCCGCCATAGGCTTTCGTCAGCTCGTGGCCGAGCATGGTGCCGACCGTGCGGTTGACGTTGCTGATGGTGGTGGAGAACCGCACTGGTTTGCCGGAATCCAGTGCCTCGCGGCTCATCACGATCAACTGCTGATCAAGCGCCTTGTCCAGGCCGTGATCCTGACGGGAGCTGCAGTACAGGTCCTGGTTCATGAACGCCGACTCCGGCTCGTGCAGCACCGGTGTCAGGTCCAGTCGGTGCGCCTTCCAGTGCGCCCGCGCCAACGTGGTGTCCAGCACTCCCGCCTGGCCGACAGCCTCGTTGAAGGTACGGAAGCCCAGCTGCGCCATGTATTCCCGGACTTCTTCGGCGATGAACATGAAGAAGTTCTCGACGAACTCAGGCTTGCCGGTGAACCGCTCCCGCAGCACGGGGTTCTGGGTGGCCACCCCGACCGGGCAGGTGTCCAGGTGGCACACCCGCATCATGATGCAGCCGGCGACCACCAGCGGGGCAGTGGAGAAGCCGAATTCCTCGGCACCGAGCAGCGCGCCGATCATCACGTCGCGACCCGTCTTGAGCTGGCCGTCCACCTGGACCACGATCCGGTCGCGCAACCCGTTGAGCAGCAACGTCTGCTGCGTCTCGGCCAGACCCAACTCCCACGGAGCGCCCGCGTGCTTCATCGATGTCAGCGGGGTCGCGCCGGTGCCGCCGTCGTGCCCCGAGATCAGCACCACATCGGCATGCGCCTTCGACACACCCGCGGCCACAGTGCCCACGCCGTTCTCGGACACCAGCTTGACGTGCACCCGCGCCGACGGGTTGGCGTTCTTCAGGTCATGGATCAGCTGCGCCAGATCCTCGATGGAGTAGATGTCGTGGTGCGGCGGCGGCGAGATCAGGCCGACACCGGGTGTGGAGTGCCGGACATCGGCAATCCACGGGTACACCTTGCCGCCTGGAAGTTGCCCGCCCTCACCGGGTTTCGCGCCCTGGGCCATCTTGATCTGGAGGTCGGTGCAATTGGTCAGGTAGTGCGAGGTGACACCGAACCGCGCGGAGGCGACCTGCTTGACGGCGCTGCGACGCCAATCCCCATTGGGATCGCGATCGAAACGCTTGACGTCCTCGCCGCCTTCGCCGCAGTTGGATCGGCCCCCCATGCGGTTCATCGCAATGGCGAGCGTCTCGTGCGCCTCCGCGGAGATTGAGCCGTAGCTCATCGCCCCCGTCGCAAAGCGCTTGACGATTTCGCTGGCAGGCTCGACCTCGTCCAGCGGAACCGGAGGACGCACACCCGCGCGGAACTTGAGCAGGCCGCGCAAGGATGCCATCCGCTCGCTCTGGTCGTCGACCAGACGGGTGTACTCCTTGAAGATCTTGAACTGGCCGGTGCGGGTGGCGTGCTGCAGCTTGAAAACGGTTTCCGGGTTGAACAGGTGGTATTCGCCCTCGCGGCGCCACTGGTATTCCCCACCCACCTCGAGTTCGCGGTGTGCGCGTTCGTCCGGCCGGTCCAGGTACGCCAGCCGGTGACGGGCGGCGACGTCGGCCGCGATGTCGTCCAGAGTGATTCCGCCGGTGGGGCAGCTCAGCCCGGTGAAGTATTCGTCGAGCACGTCCTCGGAGATGCCGACTGCCTGGAACAGTTGCGCGCCGGTGTAGGAGGCCAGCGTCGAGATGCCCATCTTGGACATCACTTTCAGCACGCCCTTGCCGGAAGCCTTAACGTAGTTGTTCAGGGCCTTATTGCGGTCGATGCCATCGATGACACCGCGGTCGAGCATGTCCTCGATCGACTCGAACGCCAAGTAGGGGTTGACCGCGGCCGCCCCGCAACCGATCAGCAGTGCCATGTGGTGCACCTCGCGGGCGTCACCGGATTCGACCACCAGGCCCACGTGTGTGCGGGTCCGATCGCGCACCAGGTGGTGGTGCACTCCGGCAACGGCGAGCAGCGACGGTATCGGCGCCATCTGCTCGTCGGAGTCTCGGTCGGACAGGATGATGACCCGCGCGCCATCGGCGATCGCCGCCGATGCCTGGGCGCGCACCTCATCCAATGCGCCAGCCAGCCCGGCGCCGCCCTCGGCGACCGGGTACAGACAGCGAATCACCTTGGAGCGCATGCCGTGTGGGCGGCCGTTGACTTCGTCTTCGGGATCGAGGTTGACCAGCTTGGCCAGCTCGAAATTCCGCAGGATCGGCTGTCGCAGCGAGATCTGGTGACAGGACAACTCATTAGGCGTGAGCAGGTCGCGCTCCCCGCCGGTGGTGCCCCGCAGACTGGTCACCACCTCTTCGCGGATGGCGTCCAGCGGCGGGTTGGTCACCTGAGCGAAGAGCTGATGGAAGTAGTCATAGAGCATCCGGGGACGCTGCGACAGCACCGCGACCGGAGTATCGGTGCCCATCGATCCGATCGGCTCGGCGCCGGTGCGGACCATCGGCGCCACCAAGATGTTGAGTTCCTCGTAGGTGTAGCCGAAAGCCTGCTGCCGCATGACAAGTCGCTCGTGGGGCATCCGGACGTACTTGCCTGCCGGCAAGTTGTCGATCGGAACCAGTCCCTTGTCGAGCCACTCCTGGTAAGGGTGCTCGGCGGCCAACTCCGCTTTGATCTCCTCGTCGGCAACGATGCGGCCCTGCGTGGTGTCCACCAAGAACATCCGACCCGGCTGCAGCCGCATCCGGCGGACCACTGTCGACGGGTCCAGGTCCAGCACGCCGGCCTCGGAAGCCATGACCACCAAGCCGTCGTCGGTGACCCAGATCCGTGACGGACGCAAGCCATTGCGGTCGAGCACGGCGCCCACGATGGTGCCATCGGTGAAGGTCATCGACGCCGGGCCATCCCACGGCTCCATCAAAGAGGCGTGATACTGATAAAAGGCCCTTCTACGCCCGTCCATCGACTCATGCCGTTCCCAGGCCTCGGGGATCATCATCAGCACCGCGTGGGCCAGACTGCGTCCGCCCAGGTGCAGCAGTTCGAGTGCCTCGTCGAAGCGTGCGGTGTCGGAGGCACCCGGTGTGCAGATCGGGAACAACTTCTCGACGTCGTCTTCCGACCCGAAAATGTCGGTCTTCATCAACGCCTCGCGGGCGCGCATCCAGTTCTCGTTGCCGGTGACGGTGTTGATCTCTCCGTTGTGGGCAATGCGCCGGAACGGATGCGCCAACGGCCACGACGGAAATGTGTTCGTGGAAAACCGGGAATGCACGATACCCAGTGCGCTGGTCAGCCGATCATCTTGCAAATCAAGGTAAAACGCTTTGAGCTGCGGGGTGGTCAGCATTCCTTTGTAGACGAGCGTCTGGCCCGACAGACTGGGGAAGTAAACCGTTTCGCGGCCCGGTCCGTCTTGGCCCGGGCCTTTGGTACCGAGTTCATGCTCAGCGCGCTTGCGGATCACATAGGCGCGGCGCTCCAGAATCATGCCGGAGGCCCCCGCCATGAACACCTGCCGGAAGGTAGGCATCGCGTCGCGGGACAACGCGCCCAGCGACGAGTCGTCGGTGGGCACGTTGCGCCAGCCCAGCACCTGCAGGCCCTCGGCTTCGGCGATCTTCTCCACCGCGGCGCAGGCAGCCGCGGCGTCTTTGGACGACTGCGGCAAAAACGCGATACCGGTGGCGTAGCTGCCCGAGGCTGGCAGCTCAAAGTCCACGACCTCGCGCAGGAATGCGTCCGGGACCTGAATCAGGATGCCTGCGCCATCACCGCTGCGCGGCTCGGCGCCCTGAGCACCGCGATGTTCAAGGTTGAGCAGCGCGGTAATCGCCTTGTCCACAATGTCGCGGCTACGACGGCCGTGCATGTCGACGACCATGGCTACCCCGCACGAATCGTGCTCGAACGCGGGGTTGTACAACCCTACGCGCTTGGGCGTCATACGCACCTGACCCTTCACCGGAACTTTCTGCGCGGCCGTTATTTATGGCTCCGACGGGGCCGCACCCGGAGGTTGCGGGCTAAAACCCCTTCGGTCTTGTCGATAGGCGGTCTCCCCGGCGGAAGATGATCCGGTTAGGGAATCGTCCGTGCAGCGTTGAACGGTGGCGTGTACCCGGTCTCGACAAGTCGTAAAACGATATGACAAAAACCGCCTGACATGCCAACTTTCCCTAAGTCTAGCCTGCCAGCTAGCGGCTCCGTAAATTCGCTGCAGTGGCGATCGACACCCTCGCGACATGCTGTTTTGCTGTCGGTCATCTGCCCACCGCGGCATCGGCCCGTCGGACCGCTCGCCACATCCATCGCTTACACCAGTTTGCTGCCGGCGCGCTCAGCCACTCGCTACCGCCCTCGCTTTGGCCGCAAAACCATTGTCACACCTGTACCACAGCTCGCGATAAGACGTGGCAGCAATGCTGCAGCGATTGCCCATCGGCGTACCAGCTGATGACCGAAGACGCCATCGCGCTCCGCAATGATGCTGCGCTAAGTTTGCACGAAATTAATAGGAGTCTAAGCCGGCACGGGAGGCGATACTGGGCTGATACTGGTCCGGTACTAGTCCAAGTCCGGCGATCGGCGGTGGGACGGCGGGCCCATCACTGAGAGTTCGCCGCGATCGGCCGCACGCGCGACGATCGATCGCACGGCACCCGAGGAGCCCATGAACGAGCGCGACGAATTCCTGCGGAATCGTCTGCAGCCCGGCCAGCCCCCTGCCCCTGCTGCACGCCCCCCCGGCCCTGCGCCTAGAGATCCTCATACCGCGCACCCGGGCTTTCCCCCAGTCCCTCAAAGACCCGCCCCGCCGCGTCCGCCGGCCCCGCCGCCGTCGCGCCCGCCGGCGCCTCCCCCTCCCCCACCGCGCGGGCAAGCCGCGTCCGCCGCCCCGCCGCGATCCGCCGTGCCACAGCAGCAGGCAGCTCCTCCTGCCGCGCCACCCGCCACGGTCCCTCCGCCTGGTTCCCGGACCGATGTCCCCGTCGTGCCGGTGCCCACCTCGGCGACCGAACTCCCGGACCGCGGTTGGCGCCGCATCCTCCGGCTGATCACCTTTGGCCTTGTCAAGCTGGGTCCGTCGGCCACCCAACGCCAAGAGGCTCAATTCGGAGGAGCCATCCGGACTGGCCTTCGCGGCAACTACAAGGTCGGCGTGCTGGGCAAGGGCGGTGTCGGAAAAACGTCGGTCGCCGCCAGTGTCGGATCGCTTTTCGCCGAACTCCGTCCGCAAGACCACGTCGTGGCAATCGATGCCGACACCGCCTTCGGCCGGCTGAGTAGCCGAATCGATCCGCGCTCAACGGCCTCATTCTGGGAACTGACTTCGGACAAGAACCTGCAATCCTTCACTGACGTGATTGAGCGTGTCGGCCGCAATTCCGCCGGGCTGTATGTACTCGGCGGCGAACCGGCGTCCGGCCCACGCCGGGTTGTCGATCCTGCGATCTACCGGGAAGCCGCGTTACGGCTGGATCGCCATTTCACTATCTCGGTCATCGACTGCGGCTCGACGATGGACTCGCCCGTCACGCAGGAGGTGTTGCGCGATCTGGATGCACTGATCGTGGTGTCCTCGCCGTGGGCGGATGGTGCCTCCGCTGCTGCCAGGACCATGGAATGGCTGTCCGATCAGGGCATGACGAATCTGTTGCACCACACTCTCGTGGTGCTCAACGATTCGGACGGCCACGCCGACAAACGCACCCGGGAATTGCTGGCACGCGAGTTCATGGATCACGGACAGCCGGTGGTCGAGGTGCCCTTCGATCCCCATCTACGGCCCGGCGGCGTCATCGATGTGAGCCATCAAATGGCGTCGGCAACGCGCCGCAAATTTCTCCAGGTAACGGCAACAGTCGCAGCGTATTTCGAGGCACGGCCTGACCGGGCACGCGATCGGCCGGATGCGGACGAGGGCTAAGCCTGCTCGGTGGCGACCTGCAGCAGCGCGTTACGTCTGCTGAGTGGCTCCCGCCCGGGCCGACGGGTCAGCGATCGCCTCGATTTTTGTGACAAGGCAACCACGGATTGTCAACACGATGGCAGCGAAGAGCCGGCGCTCAGCGAAGGCCAACACCACCGGCTGCCCGGCCGGACCGCTCACCAGCGTGATTTCCGGCCCCAGGTAGCGCAGCAGGTTGGTGGCCACCGCGTGTGGCCCGTGATTGACCTGCGGCGGCGGCGCCGGGTCGGCGAGGACCGTACCCACCCCCCAGACCGTCGGATCCAGCACGGCGGTCAATGCGGCGATGTCGCCGTTGGCGCATGCGGTGATGAACTTTTCGGTGACGAGCTGGTGCTCGGCGGACGCCACCTCGCTCAGCTTCGGTCGTGCCGTGCTGAATTTGGTTCGCGCGCGCCGCGCCAGCTGACGGCAGGTGCCGGCGGGGCGGCCCACCGTTTCGGCGATCGTGTCGAAAGGGACGCCGAACACGTCGTGCAGCACGAACGCGACCCGCTCACCGGGGCTGAGCCTGCGTAAGACTTCCATCAACGCGGTACGAACCTCGTCGTCGAGCGTGACCCGGTCCGCCGGATCGACGGACTGCGGCTCGACCGCCTCGGCGTCGCGGCCCTCGTGGGAAGGGCGACTCAAGCGTTCGTAGCGCGTTCGCGCCGATCGCACCTGATCGAGGCAGAGCCGGCTCGTGACCACCGTCAGCCAGCCGCGGACATCGTCGATCTCGTTTACATCAGCGCGGGACAGCCGCAGGAAGGCTTCCTGCGCAACGTCTTCGGCGTCACCAACATCTCCGATTATCTGGTATCCGAGATTTACCAGATACGGACGGTGCCGACGCCATGCCTCGGTGATCTGGTCGCCCGGTGACTGAGTCTGGTTCATGAATCTTCGACGATCTGATGCGGCAAAAAGTTACTGGTTGCGGTTGTAACTTTCCCACCTTTCGCGCCGTCCTTGGTGAAAAGCATTCGCAGAACACTCGGAAGGAACACATCATGACGATCGTCGTAACCGGGGCAACCGGCAATGTCGGGCGGCCCCTCGTTGCCGAACTTGCCGCCGCGGGCGCCCGAGTACGGGCGGTCACCCGCTCACCGAAGACGGCCGGGTTTCCCGCCTCGGTCGATGTGGTCGGCTCGGCGGCCGAGGCGCTACCGGGAGCGTCAGCGGTATTCCTCAACTCCCGCGCGCTCGGAGAGGAGCTGCTCTCCGTGGTGGCCGAGTGCGTGGCCGCCGGGGTCACAAAACTGGTGGCACTCTCGGCCATCAACGCCGACGACGACTTCTCCCGGCAGCCGTCACGCTTTCGCGGGGACCGCAACAAGGAGGTCGAGCAGTGTGCAGTCGACTCCGGCCTGGCGTGGGTGAGCCTGCGCCCCACGGTCTTTGCGACAAACTTCGCCGGCATGTGGTCGGCGCAGATCCGCGCCGGCGACGTGGTCGCCGGACCGTACGCCGCGGCGTCGACCGCGCCGATCGTCGAGAGCGACATCGCGGCGGTCGCGGCGCGGGCGTTGCTCACCGATGAGCTTGTCGGTCAGCGGATTCCGCTGACCGGTCCGCAGGCATTCACCAACGCAGAGCTGGTGGACGTCATCGGCGGCGTCCTCGGTCGCCCATTGCAATACCTGGAAATACCGGCGGACGCGGTGCGGCAACGGTTCGTTGGTTTGGGTTTCAGCGCCGAGTTCGCCGACGCCTATACGTCCATGCTCGCCGAGACACTAGACCAACCCGCCCTTGTCACCCATGACGTCGAGAAGATCCTGGGCCGGACGGCGACCCCGTTCGCGCATTGGGTGTCCCAGCACAGCGACTTGTTCGCGAAGTAGAACCAGATAGACAAGGAGCCCTCGCATGTCAGAACCACGTCCGCCGCGCTACCTCAAACCGATGAACAAAATGATGATGGCGGTGCAGCGGCTCGGGATACCGACCGGTCCCGCCATGGTGCTGACCGTGCCCGGCCGTAAGTCGGGCCGACCGCGCAGCACCCCGATGACGCCGTTCGAATTTCAGGGCGGCCTCTACGTGGTGGCCGGCTATCCGGGCGCTGACTGGGCGGCAAACGCCCGCGCTGCAGGCACCGGCACGCTGGCCCGGGGCCGACGATCACAGCAAGTCAGGATCGTCGAGCTTAACGCCGATGACGCACGGCCGGTGCTGCGGGCATTCCCCACCGAAGTGCCGGTCGGTGTGGCATTCGCAAAGCGCTCGGGGATGGTGCGCGACGGGACCGCCGACGAATTCGAAGCATTGGCGGGCCAGCTCGCCGTCTTCCGATTCGAACCGGCTTAACCGCGACATTGTTTCGCCAGAACCGGAGGAGCCTGCGGTTCGTTCAAAGCGTTATCGGCACATGCTTTTCCGCACACGCGTCCTTGACCGCGGCGAGCACGTCCTGGGTGCGTAACCCCTGTAGGTCTTCCACCGTCACCGAGCCCTTATCGGTGCGGTGCTGGGCAGCGACCCGCGAGTCCCGCACCCGTTCCGCACGTTCGACGACGTTGCGAGCGAACCGTCCGTTCTGCATGACGTCGATGCCGTGCTCCCCGTTGGGTGCGTGGTAGGCGCGCAAGGTCATACAGGCCGCCTTCAGCGCTTCGCCTGCGGCGGCCTCGAGTACGGTGGCGCGCGGCTTGCCGTAGCGGATCGCGATTTCAACCAGCTCGTCGGGCGTGTAGGACTCGAACCGCAATTTGCGGTCCATAGGCTGTCCGACGCTGCGCCGCCGCTAGTGGTTCCCGCGCGATCGCCACCACGCCAGCAGCTCGGCGGATGCCTCCTCGGTGGTCAATGGCCCGCGTTCCAGCCGCAGTTCTTTCAGATAGCGCCACGCCTCGCCTACTTGCGGGCCCGCCGGGATGTCAAGCAGCTCCATGATCTGGTTGCCGTCCAGATCGGGGCGTACCCGCGCGAGATCCTCCTGAGCGGCCAGCTCGGCGATTCGCGCTTCCAGCCGGTCATAGCTGGCCCGCAGGCGGGCGGCCCGTCGCTTATTGCGGGTCGTGCAGTCGGCGCGTACCAGTTTGTGCAGCCGGGGCAGCAACGGCCCAGCGTCGGTGACGTAGCGGCGCACCGCCGAGTCGGTCCACTTGCCGTCGCCGTAGCCGTGGAATCGCAGATGCAGATACACCAGCTGCGAGATGTCGTCGACCATCTGGTTGGAGTACTTCAGCGCCCGCAGCCGTTTTCGGGCCATCTTCGCGCCGACCACCTCGTGGTGGTGGAAACTGACGCCGCCGTTCTGCTCGTGCCGCCTCGTGGCCGGTTTACCGATGTCGTGCAGCAACGCGGCCCAGCGCAGCACCAGATCCGGGCCACCCTCCGGGCGTGGATCCTCCAGCGCGATCGCCTGCCGCAGCACGGTCAGCGAATGCTGGTAGACGTCTTTGTGCTGGTGATGTTCGTCGATGGCCATCTGCATGCCGCCGACCTCAGGCAACATCACCTCACCCATTCCGGTATGCACCAGCAGGTCGATACCGGCGACCGGGTCGTCGCCGAGTAGCAGCTTGTCCAGCTCGGCGGCGACCCGTTCGGCGCTGATTCGGGCCAGCTGGGGGGCCATCTCTTCGATCGCGGCCCGCACCCGCGGAGTAACGGTGAAGCCGAGTTGCGACACGAACCGCGCCGCGCGCAGCATCCGCAGCGGGTCGTCGCCGAAGGACACCGACGGAGCCGACGGGGTGTCTAGAACGCGTGCGCCCAGGGCGGCTAAACCGCCTAGCGGATCGAGGAATTCGCCCGGCCCGGTCGGCGTGATGCGCACGGCCATCGCATTCACCGTGAAATCACGGCGCACCAAATCGTCGTCGAGTCGGTCGCCGAACCGCACCTCGGGATTACGCGACACCTGGTCGTAGCGGTCCACGCGGAACGTGGTGATCTCGAGGCGATAATCGCCCTTCCCGACTCCGACGGTGCCGAACGCAATGCCGGTGTCCCACACGCTGTCGGCCCACTGCCGCACGATCTGATGCACCTGTTCGGGACGCGCGTCGGTGGCGAAGTCAAGGTCGGGAGAGCTCAACCGGCCCAGCAAGGCATCCCGCACCGAACCGCCGACCAGATACAACTCGTGGCCCGCCTCGGCGAAGGCCAAGCCAATCTCAGTCAGCAGGGAGATGTGCCTATTCAAGGCGACCGCGGCAGCGGTCAACAGGGCGGCATCGGCGTCAGGCACGTTCGATCAGCCTAGTCGGCTGGCGCGGTGAGAGGTCCGGTGATGCCAGTGCTACGGCCTCGCGGACCTCGCTAGCGGCGAGTATGTCCTGAGGACCAGCTCGTGCCAGCTACTATCGCTTGGGTGTCGGATGGCGAACAAGCCAAACCACGTCGGCGCGGGGGACGGCGCCGACGTCGTGGCGCTGCCGGTTCGGCCGAGAACCTTGCAAACGGCCATGCGACTGGCGATGCAGCCGTGACCAAACCACGCCGATCGCGCTCGCCGCGCCGCGTGCCCGACCGGCTGCGCACCGTGCACGAAACCTCGGCCGGCGGGCTGGTCATCGACGGCCTCGACGGGCCACGCGACAACCAGGTTGCGGCCCTTATCGGTCGCATCGATCGACGCGGTCGGATGCTGTGGTCGCTGCCCAAGGGCCACATCGAGCTCGGCGAGACCGCCGAACAGACCGCCATTCGTGAGGTTGCCGAGGAGACCGGGATCCGCGGCAGCGTGCTGGCCGCGCTGGGACGCATCGACTACTGGTTCGTCACCGATGGCCGTCGGGTGCACAAGACCGTGCACCACTATTTAATGCGCTTCTCCGGCGGCGAGCTGTCTGACGAGGACCTCGAAGTTGCCGAAGTGGCTTGGGTGCCGATGCGGGAACTGCCGTCCCGGCTGGCCTACGCCGATGAGCGTCGCTTGGCCGAGGTCGCCGACGAACTGATCGACAAGTTGCAGAGCGACGGTCCCGCCGCGCTTCCACCGCTGCCGCCCAGCTCGCCTCGGCGGCGCCCGCAGACGCACTCGCGCACCCGGCATTCCGGTAAACCCGCCGGCCGGAAGAACGGTCACGGGCCGGGGCCGTGATTGCGCCGCGACTCTGCTGGGCCGGCTTGTTGCGCTTTGTCGCAGTGGTCGGCATCGTGGCCGGTTTTGCGGTAGTGCTCACCGGGCCCGTCATTGCACCGCGCGCGGCTGCCGGCGAGCCCGGAGCAACGCCGTTTGTCCGTGTCCGCATCGATCAGGTGACCCCGGATGTGGTCACGACGACGAGTCAACCGGTCATCACAGTCAGCGGAATGGTCATCAATATCGGCGACCGTCCAGTCCGCGACGTCATGGTCCGGCTGGAGCACGCTGCGCCGGTCACCGCCTCGGCGGGCTTGCGTACCACCCTCGACGGTGGCACCGACCAGTACCAGCCGGCCGCGGACTTCCTGACGGTCGCACCGGAACTGCAGCGCGGGCAACAAGCCGGCTTCACCCTGTCCGCCCCGCTGCGCTCATTGACCAAGCCGTCTTTGGGCATCGACCAGCCCGGGATTTACCCGATCCTGGTCAATGCCAATGGAACACCCGACTACGGCGCCCCCGCCCGGCTGGACAACGCGCGGTTCCTGCTGCCCGTGATCGGTGTGCCGCCCGACAAAGCCGATGACCTGGGCTCAGCCGTCGCACCCGACACCTCGAAACCCGTGTGGATCACCATGCTGTGGCCGCTGGCCGATCGGCCCGAGCTGGCCCCGGGCGCACCCGGTGGCACCATTCCGGTCCGGCTGATCGACGACGACTTGGCCACTTCCCTGGCCACCGGTGGCCGGCTGGACATCCTGCTGTCCGCAGCCGAGGTCGCCACCAGCCACGACGTCGACCCTGACGGCGCAGTCGGACGAGCGCTGTGCCTGGCCGTCGACCCGGATCTGCTGGTCACCGTCAACGCGATGACGAGCGGTTACGTCGTGTCCAACTCGCCGGACATTGCCGCTCAACACCCCGGCACCCCGACTCACCCGGGCACCGGTCAGGCGGCCGCGACCGTCTGGCTGAACCGGTTACGTGCGCTGGCCCACCGCATATGCGTCACACCGTTGCCCTATGCGCAAGCCGATCTCGACGCTTTGCAACGCGTCAACGACCAAGGGCTGAGCGAAAGCGCCACCAACGGCGTCGGCGACATCGTCGATCGCATCCTCGACGTCCCCTCCGCCCGTGGTGCCACCCTGCTGCCTGACGGCCCGTTGACCAACCGAGCGGTCAACTTGCTCAGCGCCAACGACAGCACGGTCGCGATCGCGGCCGCCGACTTGGCCGCCCAGGACTCCACGAGCGACTCTCCCACCACCGTCGACACCAAACCCCGGCGGTTGTCTCCCCAGGTGGTCCTCGCACCGTTCGACCCCGCCGTCGGCGCCGCGCTGGCCGGAGCGGGGACCGACCCCAGTGCCCCTACCTATCTGGACCCTTCGCTGACGGTTCGACTCGCGCATGACTCGGAAACCGCTCGACGTCAGGACGCCTTGGGTTCCATGTTCTGGCACTCCTTGCAGGGCGACGCCGCGCCACGCACCCAGATCTTGGTCCCGCCGGCGGTGTGGAACCTGCAGACCGAGGACGCGCAGGTCATCCTGACCGCGCTGGCCACCACGATCCGTTCCGGTCTGGCGATACCGCGCCCACTGCCGGCACTGATCGCGGAAGCTGCGGCCCACAACGCACCGCCGGAGCCGACGGACGCCTACATGTCGGCGCGTGGCCGTTTCTCCGATGACATCACCGCCGATATCGGCCGTCATGTTGGCCGGCTGTGGGGGCTGACCTCCGCTTTGACCACCGACGACCGCACCGGGCTGACCGGCATCCAATACACCGCTCCGCTACGCGAGGACATGCTCCGCGCGTTGAGCGAATCGGAACCGCCGGATACCCGTAATGGGTTGGCTCAACAACGCCTGACGGTGGTGGGCAAAACCATCAATGACTTATTCGGTGCCGTCACGATCGTCAACCCGGGCGGCTCCTACACCCTGGCCACCGAGCACAGCCCCCTTCCGCTGGCGCTGCACAACGGCCTCGCTGTCCCCATCCGGGTGCGGCTGCAGGTCGACGCTCCG
>Ga0210393_10002024_pt1 | contig 16860 bp, 22 predicted proteins | sample IncBWC27OmetaG_FD_160068 | JGI IMG/M metagenome (GOLD analysis project Ga0210393, IMG submission 160068) | Forest soil microbial communities from Barre Woods Harvard Forest LTER site, Petersham, Massachusetts, United States - Inc-BW-C-27-O ... | reverse complement strand
CAGGCGGCAGCCCGTCGCATTCATGTACACCTTGAGTTGCTCGACGCCATCGAGCCGCTGTGGTTTCTTCACCTCGACGAATATGCGCGGCGTTGCACGCTTCGAGTCCTGATATACGACGATGTCGGCCTTCTTTTTTGCCTCCGTCGAGCCAACCGTGACGCGCACCTCCACATCCATCTGCGAAAAACTGTAGCCGTACGCCTCCTTGAGTTGATACAGCCACCACTGTCTCACCTTCTCTTCCGGGGCCGAATTCACCTTATAGGCCCGTTCGCGAACGGGGCAAAAGATGTATTCGTCACCACCGACTTCGAAGATTGTGAATTCGGACGGCGCAGTTGTTGGGCGTTCGCTGGTTCTAATGCGCTTTGGGGAGATAGCCATTTGGCCTGCGTGGCGTTAGTCCACAAGTGCCGTAGGAATTCACGGATAACATACCCGCAATGCAGCGCATCGGCCATCGCGACACGCACGCGCCCCTGGAATTGATGTTCGTGATCAAATTACGAAAGGTTCGCGATCGACGGCGAGATTCTAACCCGGGCAGCTATGACCGAGATATTGCTCATTCCGGGCCTGTGGAATTCGGGCCCGGAGCATTGGCAGTCGTACTGGGAAGGTGCACGTTCGGATTGTCGGCGCGTCGAGCAGTCGGACTGGCAGACGCCGCGACGCGCGGATTGGGTCGAGGCGCTCGATCGGGCCATCGGAGCGGCGGCGGGCGACGTCGTGTTGGCGGCGCATAGCCTGGGGTGCGCGACCGTTGCGCACTGGGCCGCGACTGCGGGAGTGGGGACGCGCGAGAAAGTGCGCGGTGCTTTGCTGGTCGCGCCGAGCGATGTCGAGGCGCCGAATTATCCGACCGGCACCGTCGGATTCCGGCCGATGCCGCTCGAGCCGTTGTCGTTCGCGACCATTGTCATGGCGAGCCAGGATGACATCTGGGTCAGCCCGGCACGGGCCGAGGCGTTTGCGCGAGCGTGGGGGAGTCGGTTCGTTGATGTGGGAAACCGTGGACACATCAACTCGGACTCCAAGCTCGGCGCCTGGCCGGAAGGTCAGGCGCTGCTGGCTTCGCTCGGCGCCTAGCGCGACGGCTGGCTCGACGGTGGTACCATACCGAGCATGCGCATGTAGGTGACGATGTTTCCGTAATGCTCGTTGTCGTGCACCGTACTGTAGAGCAATGCCCAGAGCGCGGACCGCTCGCCGGCGAACGTCTTGACTGTCCGTTTCATCGCGTCGGCGTCGGTCATCGCGTACGCCTTTTTGCAGTGTGCGGTGGAGGCCTCGAGCGCCGCGACTAATGCGGCCTTTCCAGTGATGGTCTTCTCGACCTCGTCCGAGGCGTGTGCCTGCTCGCCGAGTGCCTGGGCGCAGAACATGTCCTGGGAGCCGGCGATGTGTGCGACGAGCTGGCCGAAGGTGCGCACTGTCGGCGCCGGGCGAAACGCGTAGCTCGAGTCCGGCACCTGTTCGGCGGCCGCGGTGACGTAGCCGATCACCATCGTCCAGATCTCGCGATCCGCCGCCAGTACCGACGGCGCGGTGGTGGCAACGGAATGCGAAGGTGCGACGCCTGAGAGGACGGCAAAGGATAGCAGTGTGATCGAACGCATCATGACGCAGTGCCTCCGGGAGGGGTGGCGACGAAGATCGCGATAGTATGGAGCGAAGCGGGAGGCAGCGCCACGAGCCGGCCGCGTTACATCCTCCGGTGTCCGATTTCGACTGGCCACACGACGGCGTGTCGCTCTCTGCTGGTCGTCACACTCCAGCCAGCGACGAGGATCGAACTAGCTGACCCGGATCCGACCAGGGCAGCCAAACCTGAAAGCGAGTGTCACCCGGCTTTGAGCTCACGTGAATCGCGCCGCCGTGCTTTCGCACGATTGTGCGCACGGTGTTGAGCCCCAGACCCGTGCCCGCGCCAACGGCCTTGGTCGTGAAGAAAGGATCAAAGATGTGAGACTGGACGTCGGGAGACATTCCGGGGCCGGTGTCGCCGATTTCGACGGCGACAAAGTGGTCATCGCGGAACGTTCGCAGCCGAAGCTCACCCACGCCGAGCATGGCCTCGACGGCGTTCTCGATCAGGTTCGTCCATACCTGATGCAATTCGGCGCCCACCATTTGGACCAGCAATGGGGTTGGCTGATATGAACGATGCACGCTGATCCGCGGCTCCAGTACGTGCGTCAAGGCGTTGAGTGTGGTCTCAAGGCTCTGGACGACGTCAATGTCCTGAAAGGTCGCCTGATCCATTGAGCTGTACGCCTTGACCGTGTCGATCAACTTCGACACTCGCGCCGTGCTGCGCCCGATCGTGTCAAGAAGTGCTGATACCTCCGCGGACGCGGCCATCCGTGTGAGCGCGGCTCGGGCCGTGTCGACATCGAGGTCTCTCAGTAGATTGGCCAGGCGCTCCGGACGCATGCCGCATCGCGCCAGGACGCCCGAGAGCCGCCAGGAATCGGCGAGGCCATGATGGCGCAACATCGAGTCCAGCGTTTCTTCGAGGTCGCTGAGCGCGAGTCCATCCAACGTCACACGCGATTGCAGCAGCGACGCTTCCGCGTCGTCGATACGGACTTTCTGCGAATCGGTCACCGGCCGCCGCCACAAATCCGCGTTCGCACGGCGCATGGCCGCGAGCGTCTCGCGCATCTGATCGGCCGCGCGCGTGGCGGCGGACGCCGGGTTGTTCAGCTCGTGCGCGAGACCGGAGGAGAGCTTGCCCAATGAGAGCAGCCGATCGCGTTGCTGCTCGATGCGGGTACCTTCGCGGATGCGGTCGGACATCATGGCGACCAACCGCGGCGTCAATTCCGGCATCTTTTGGATCAGATCCGGATGCAGCGCGGCGGGGAATCTGAGGATCCGGCCGTCGCTCAAGGCCCGGCAGGATACGGTGAACCGCTGCATCCTGGAGAACGGGAATACTCCATTGATCTCGCCAGCTTGCGCAGGGAGCGCTACGGTGTCTCCGCCGAACTCGCCTTCCCAACGAAAGAGTCCGTCCAACAGGACGAACATCCAATCCGGTGGATCGCCTTGCCGTACGAGGGTCTCGCCCGCCCGAAGAGCGACCTCCTCGGCGTGGTCCAGAAACCACTGAATTTCAGCGTCCGGCAAGTCTGAGAACGCGGCGACACGGCGTAATTCTGATGCGTTGGTCATAGGCGCAACGTATTTTAACCAACATGCGCCGCATCGCACTGATCGCCCTCCTAGCTTCCCCGCTCATGGCACAGCAGCCGCGCGCCCGCGACCTCGGGGTTCCATTCGATGGTACACCAGGTCCGTTGAACGCGATCACCGACATCGCCGGCGTCGAGGTCGGCTTCGTGACGCTGATCGCCGGTGATGGCAAACGCGTCGTCGGCCGCGGCCCGGTCCGCACCGGAGTCACCGCCGTTCTCCCGCGCGGCAAGGCGTCGACTGACGGCGTGTTCGCGGCCTTCTATTCGGGCAATGGCAACGGCGACATGACCGGCACGCACTGGGTGGATGAGAGTGGCGTGCTGGAGACGCCGATCATGATCACCAACACGCTGAGCGTCGGCGTGGTCCGCGACGCCGTCGTCGAGTGGATGGTCTCGCGCAACCGCGCTGGTCCGTTCTGGTACCCGCTGGTGGCTGAGACTTCCGACCAGCGGCTCAACGACATGAAGGGCCAGCACGTCAAGCGCGAGCATGCTCTTCAGGCACTGGACTCCGCTCACGGCGGCCCCGTGCGTGAGGGGAACGTTGGCGGCGGCACCGGGATGCAGTGCAACGGCTTCAAGGGTGGCACAGGCACATCGTCACGCCGCCTGAGCGCGGATCAGGGTGGCTATACCGTCGGCGTTCTGGTGCAGTGCAATTACGGCAACCGCTCAGAGTTTCGTATGGCGGGCATTACGGTCGGACGCGAGATCACCGGGTATCCGACGGGCTGCGTCGCGCGGCTCCTCGACCCACCGGTGCTGCGCGGCGACGGCCAGCCCGCGCCGCTCTGCGACCGTCAGACGAGCGCGATTGATGAGGGCCCGGAGGAGGCCGAGCGTGGCTCGATCATCGTCATCGTGGGCACCGACGCACCGCTCACACCCGATCAACTCAAGCGTCTCGCCAAGCGCGTTCCGCTCGGCCTCGGTCGCACCGGCTCGATTCACGGCAATGGCTCCGGCGATCTGTTCCTTGCGTTCTCGACCGCGAATACCGGCGCGGACAATGGGAACAGCACGGCGTCGGACCACCCGCCGGTCGCCACGGTTCAGCGGCTCGTCAGCGACCGCATTGACCCGCTGTTCCTGGCCACCGTGCAGGCTACCGAAGAAGCCGTGGACAACGCGATGGTCGCCGCCGAGACGATGACCGGCGCCGACTACTGGAAGTCGTTCGGCATCCCGCACGCCGAGCTCCAGGCCGTTCTCCGCAAGCACAACGTTCTGCGGGAGTAAGGTGGATATCACCGCACGGAGAAACGACAGCGGGTTGCGCCTCGTCATGATCGTCTACGGTGCGGCGAGCCTGGCGCACTTTGCGCACAACGCAGTGTATCTGCGAGAGTATCCCAACATGCCGGCATGGCTCACAACTGCCGGAGTCTGGACGGCGTTCTTTGCCATGACAGCTATCGGCGTACTCGGCTACTGTGTCTATCGCTTCCGTTCGCGCGCGGTCGGTGCGCTGATGATTGCGGTGTACGGGACGTTGGGGTTTGGCGGATTGGACCATTATGTCGCGGCGCCTGTCGCGGCGCACTCGATCGTGATGAACGTGACGATCGCCACGGAGGCCGCGGCAGCTGCCACACTGTTGGCCTACTTGGCAAGGACTTGGTCTGCCCGCCGGGATCGCCGCGGCGTGACTACTGGATCGTGAACGAACTCAGTCGAGTGGAACCGATCCCAACCTCGTGCATATGCTCGATTCTCGCGTAACGATCCACATGGCGGCGAGTCTCGACGGCTTCGTCGCTCGAAAAGACGGGCGCGTCGACTGGCTCGAGACTTCGGACGAATTCATTGGCGGGGCCACGCTGGAGCCGGGATTCGTCGAGGCGTTTCTCAAGACGATCGATTGCTACGTCATGGGCTCGCGAACGTATGAGACCGCGCTGCGTTTCGCGGACCAGGGGTTTGGGTGGTCGTACGGCGACAAACCCACTTTCGTCCTGACGAGTCGCGAGCTCCCACGGATTCGGGAGACCGTCGAGCTCCACTCGGGCGATCTCGCGCAATTCGTGAATGGACGGCTGCGGCCCGGGTTCCGTAGCATCTGGTTCGTTGGCGGCAGTGCGGTGTCCGCCGAATGCCTTCGTCGCGGGTTAGCGGACGAAGTTCGCTATTCGATTTTGCCGGTCTTGATCGGCGAAGGTATTCCATTCTTCGAGAAGCTCGACCGAGACATCCCGCTCCATCTGGCGGAGGTCACAGCCTACAAGAGCGGCATGGTGGAGCTGCGGTACGAGGTCACTCGAGGGAAAACGTGAACGACTGCCGCACGAGTTGACTGACTGGTCGGCCCCCCAGCATGGCAGGGTAGAACCGCGAGTGGGCCAGCGCGGCCTCGACCGACTCACTGAACGCGGGGTCCGGACTCTGTAGAAACCGGAGCGTCTCGGGCCGCAGAAATCCCGCGCTGTCGACAACGAATTGGGCGATGACGACGCCTTGGACGCGTTTCCGGCGCTGCGACATCGGATAGTGCGGCAGGGGATTGTCTGGCGCGCCGCGCGCCGTCAGCTCCACCACGGCCTCGTCGTAGACCGAGCTCCACACGTGTTGGAACGTCGGGGTACGGGTGGCGCCATGGAGCACGGCGAACAGGACGGAGTCCTTCACCATGATCGACACCGCCTTCGTCCGCTGCACCGCGCTCAGGCGATAGGCGCTGTCGACCCGTTCGATGGTGATGGTCCCGACGCTGGAGGCCGTGTCGTGCAAAGTCGCGGCGCCGATTCGCGCGGCGCTGTCACCCCACTCGGCGGCGCCGATGGAGTCCGTGTGGATGGACACGCCCGTGCCGCGGGTATTCACGAGCGCGAGGGTGACTCGTCCGGAAACGAATGTCGTCATGACCAGTGCGCCGGAGTCGCCATCCACTACAACGCTGTGCCGAATGTGTGGCCGTGGCAGAGGGATCGGCAGCCCGGCCTCACGCAGTTGGTATCGTGAGCAACCGACGGATGCCATGGCGAGGCAACCGAACGCGCGTGCGAGATTGGTGACGGTCACGGCGTATTATGGACAGTCTCAGTCCCTCGGCGCTACATATCGGGGCTGGGAGAGCAATTCACCGGGGAGAACTCATGCCGCACCAGTTTTTGATGACCCTGTCGTTCAAGCAGCAAGGCAAGGTCAAGGGCTCGGTTCCGAGCAAGCCTCACGCGGGTACGAGCCGGATTCCGATACTCACCGTCTACACGGGACCGGTGCTGCCATGGCTCGGATCGAGCAGCGGATCGGCGCAGGGCGGCAAGACGATCGTGATCACCAAGCAGGTCGACTCCGCTTCTCCCCTGTTTTTGTCATCGCTTGCGACTCAGGAAGTGATCGCATCGGTCAAATTCGTCATCCATGGTCCCGGCGATGGCAAAAACTTCGGACCCCCCATTGGCCAGGTCGGGTTGACGAATGTCGTTGTTCGAAACATTCACACGGTGGGGCATCACGTGATAGAGCCCCGCAAAGGTTTGGGGACAGTGCATCAAATCACGCTCGGCTATCAAACCGCCTCGCTCGACCTCGGGTCGAGTTCGGCAGAATGGGCGCGTGAATGGAGGACGAGCGACGCGTGATCGCCGTCGCTCAGGGAGCTTGGAACACGACGGACGAGATCTGACCGCTCGCGTCGTATACGACTGACGCCTGCACCGGCTGGGCGGAAAATTCGAGCTCCATGACCACGGTGCGCCCGCCGTCCGGATCTTGCTCCACACGCGCCGCTCCGAATCGGCGGAATGTCCCAACCTGGGATACCAGCACGTGCCACAGCGAGTCACGCTGCGCCGCCGTGCGATGCTGTTGCGCCTCGGCGGTCATACGGCGCTGCAGGCTGTCGGCGTGACCAGCGTTCAAGAACGAGATGACGGCGACATTCCCGTGCGCGAGCACGGCGGCGAGCACGATCTCGACGATCGTCATAGTCTTGTATAATGGCCATGCCGCTCTGGGGCGACAAGTTCAAACGTTCCGACGTCGGACGATTGGTTCGAAGTCTATGAGATCGCGCCCAACCTCTATGCGTGGTACGAGCCTCGTCACTATGAGACGACGCTCGTCAGCCTGATCATCGGGGAAGACAAGGCGGCGCTCATCGACACAGGGTGCGGCATCGGCAACCTTCGCCAATCTGTCGAAGAGGTGACGCGCAAGCCCATCATCGTCATCAACACACACACGCATCTCGATCACCTGGGTAGCAATCATCAGTTCGACGAGATCGCGATGTTCGACCACCCACTCTCGCATCGGGCGGCACGCCATGGCGCGTCGCACGACGTGTTGCAAACAGAGATTCTGGCCGAGCATCTCGTCGTCAAACCGTGGCCTCGCGGTTTCGATCCACGCGGTCGTTCGTTGCCACCCTTTGAGGTCAGCCGTTGGCTCGCCGATGGCGATCGCGTCGCGCTCGGCGGCAGAGACTTAGAGGTGATCTACACACCAGGCGAAGCGCCGGATCACATCTGCCTTCTGGACAGGACGGACCGGATCTTGTTCTGCGGCGACATCCTGCTCCACGGCCCAGTGTGGACGCACTTGGCCGGAGGTAGCGTGAAGGACCTGACGGCGAGCTACCGCAGGCTCATGGGCTACCTCGACGCCTTTGATCATCTGATGCCGGGGCACAACGAGCCGTGGCTCGACGCGGATCTGTTGCCCGAGAGCCTTCACGGAGCCGAGCGCGTGCTCGGCGGGCAAGCCAAGGCTCAGGATATCGTCGATCCGTGGAATAGACGGCTCAAGCGGTACTCCTTCGGTCGCTTCGAGATTCTCACTGCCGCCTCGGCGTCGTCGGATGGGATTGCGCCATCGGCATGATGAAGTCCTCGGTCGCGTTCCACCAGTTCGTGCTGTTGTTCCACGGCGTCGCTTTACTCCAGATCACCACGCCATCGCCATACTGGTAGGCCGTTTTCAGTTGGAACATCCAGTAGTCGTAATCGACATACTGATACTGCTTCGCGGTGCCGGTCGCGTACTGCGGCCACAGATAGAAATAGATCGGCTGCCCCGTGCCCCACGCTTGCGCCTGCGTTGCCGCCGCCTGGACGCGCGCCGCCCAGCTGGTCTCATCGTCATCGCGCGTGTAGGCCGAGGGAAACCACGCCTCCACGTTCGCACCGAGCTGAATCGCGTAGCTGTAATCGGACATGGGCGTGTTCAACATCTGCGTGAACCCGAAGTAGCCAACCGGATGACCCGGCGCTGCCGTGTGCGCCCAGTCGGCGAGCGTCGAGAGGGTCTGCGCGTTGGCGCTCGACGTGAGCAGCAGCTTTTCGACATCGAGGACGAGCGGCCCGCTGCCGGTGACGGCCTTGCGAACGATTGACGCGAAGGTGCTCTGCGCCGGGAGCGTGCCGTAGTTCTTGAGTCCGGGCCAGATGCTCGCTTCGCCGAGCAGGTTGATGTGCTTGCACAGTCCCTTCACCGTCGCGGGCTTGCCCGAGTACTGCATGTTATCGTAGACCACGAAGGATTTCGGCATGCCGCAACGTACGATGGACGCCTCACATCTCGGCCTCCAGGCGACGTTCGCTGCACGATCGCTGCGCTGGCGGCATTACCTCTCGAACTCGCGCGCGTGGCGGACAAACATTGGTCGCATGCGCACCATCTTGTGTTATCTCCTGGCGCTCGTGCCGCCCCCGCACCAAATCGTTGAACGCAGCGCGGCGGCGATCGGCGGTCTCGACAAGCTGCAGGCCGTGTCAGCCGTTCGCACGGTCGAACAGGGGCTCGAGTACTTCACGTCGGTGGGTGATCCACGCGTTGCTCCGGCAGCCATCGCGGAGACGATTACGACATTGCGGCGAATGGCGCCGGTGGGATTGCGGCAGACCACCGTGACCAGCTTTGCGATGGCGAGCCAAGCGTTCACGCAGACGATTGTCGCGAGTGACAGCGTCGTGAGCCGCGGTGGGCTCGCCTCGGCGTCGGGGTTCGATGCCGCGGTCGCCTCCGAGGTCCTCGCGCTCGCGCCAGACCGTATTTTGCTCACGGCGCTCGCCGCGTCTGATCTCACGGCACTGCCTGATTCGGTGATCGACGGCGTCCCGCATCACGTCGTCGCGTTCCACTGGGCGGACGCGCGCGTCCGGCTCGCCATCGATGCCGCGACCGGCTTTCCCGATGCCGTCTGGCTCGTGCGCGCATATCCGACATTCGTGTTCTGGTCCTTGTGGGGTGACATCACGATCGGCACGCGGTGGTCGGGGTGGACGCTCGAGGCGAACGGCGTATGGTATCCGCGTCAACGACTCGTCACGTTCAACGGCGAACCGTGGCGCCGATTCCTGGTGACGGCGCTCGACGTCGCGCCAGCGGCGCCCCCGGACTCATTTGCCATCGCCGATTCCGTGCGATCGCAATTCGCGACGATCAGTCGTGGCGGATCGACCATGCCGGAGCCGACGCTCACTCCCATGACGCTGGCCGACGGGGTCGTACTCTTCGCGGGGTACTACCAGTCGGCGCTCATTCGCGAGCCCGAGGGGATCATCGTCCTCGACGCGTCCCAATCGAACGCCAAGTCACGCGCGGTCCTGGCGCAGGCGGCCCGTCTCTTTCCCGGTGTGCCGATCGCCGCGGTCGTCACCACGGCGTCGGCCTGGATGCAGATCGGCGGCGTTCGCGAATACGTGAGTCGCGGCATTCCGATCTACGCGCTCGATGTGAACGCCGCGCGCGTGCGGGCCGTCATCGCGGCTCCCTACACGACGCATCCGGACTCGCTCGCCCGCGTGCCGCGCGCCGCATCGCTGCGCGTTGTTCACGCCCCCGTCACGCTGGGCAGCGGGGCGAACGAGATCCGTCTCCTACCGGTCGCTTCCGGCGATCTCCTCGTCTACTGGCCAGCGCGCCGCTGGCTCTACGCCAGCGATATGATCGTGCCGCCAGCGTTCGAGCCGAACTACAATGCCGCGCGCGCGGAGACGCTCCGTCGTACGATCACCGCGCTCGGTATCCCGGTCGACAGCGTCTTCGCCTTTCATCTGCCCCTGGCGGCATGGCACTGATTCGACGTCACCGATGCGCCGTGAGTGCCTCGGTCGCCGCGGTTTCGATCAGGGTCGCGACAGCCTGCGGATTCGACACGTAGATCGCGTGACTTCCTGGGACTTCCGTCGCGTCCGATCCGGCGCGCTCGCACATGAAGCGCTGCGCCGCAATCGGGATCATGCGGTCATCGGTCACGCGCAGATACCAGCTCGGCTTCGTCCTCCACGCCGGATGCGTGACGGTGCCATTGACCGCATTGAGCCCCCATGGCACCTGCGAATCGGCCATGAAGCGCGCGGCCTCAGGGTCCACGTCGCCGGCGAACGAGGCGGGAAACTGGTTCCGGTCGAGGAACAGGAACCCATCGATCGGCGGCAAGAGCGGCGGCACCGGCGCGCCTGGTGCCGGATTGGCAATGAGCTTTCCCACGGATTCGCCCGCGTCCGGCATGAACGCGGTGATGTACACGAGTCCCGCGACGTTCGGATCGTTGCCGGCCTCGGTGATCACCGCACCGCCGTATGAATGGCCAACCAGGATGACCGGGCCGGCCTGTTGGCCGATCACGAGCTTCGTGGCGGCACGTCGCCCGCGAGTGATATCGTGGGATTCTGAACGATGCTGACGGTGAATCCCTTGCGCTTCAGGATGCGGTAGACGCCTAGCCAGCCTGAGCCATCTACGAACCCGCCGTGCACGAGAACCACGTTGGTGATCTTGTCGCTCGTCATACAAACCTCCAGTGTGTGCGGAGTTTTGGAGATAATCGACGGGCTGTGGTGCGACAAGGCAATTGTTGTGTGACGCTTCGTCCCAGTGTGACGCTAGTGTGTCTCGTAGAAGTAGACACCGGGCGCGACGCCTGTGACGGTGACATAGCGATCACCGGCGCGCCCGATCGCGCCAACCGACGGTGGCGGGTTGTTGGACGCGACGAAGATCAGGCCCGTGGCGTCCGACGCCATGCCACCCGCGCGGGTGACGCGCACGTCTCCATTCGCGTCGCGCGCGGCCGAGGCGAGTCCGTGCGCGGCCATGTCCGAGACGACGCGAGACACCGCGTCGACCGATGTGCCGACGTGACCCAGCCATGCCTCGGCTTGCTCACGCGTGACTGGATGCGTCTGCCAGGGAAAGAGTCCCAGGACGGGCGACGGCTGTCGCATGACGAACCCGGTTCCATCATAGGCGAGCGTATCGACTGCCCACCCACCGGGCCAGGCAGCAATGACGGCGGCCCCGTGCAGGGCGCTGACCGCTCGTGCCGCTGACCGAGCCGATTCGAGGAGGGCGACGGCCGAGTCGCGACGAGCCGTGTCGCAGGCGCAGGATTCGAAGGCTTTGATCAGCGCGAGGGCATCGACGCCCGCGGCCTGACCCACGGCGCCGAAGAAGTAATCCCGCATGCCGCGAATACTCCGCGGTGGCGCAGTCGACGATTGGACTCGGAGATCGAGCGGGCCGTACTGGGCGACTGCCGAGCGAAATATCGCGACGTTGCCGTCAATGCCCGATGCGAGCGTCATTCCAGTTTCGATCGCCGTGCGCATCTCTTCCCTAGCGGGATCCTGGGCACCCAATGCGCTTGCGCCGAGTACGATCAGGCACGCGAGCGCGACGCAGATTCTCATCGGAGCCCAATGTAATTGATTCGGGCTATGCCGAAAGGCATCGCTCCAGGCAGAAATTACTGGCAGATTGCGTTGGTACTAGAAAAAGGAGAGATCATGTCCAATCGCGCGCTGGCCGTTCTCACGTCGGTCGCCCTTGTCGCCGGCTCCGTTCGAGCCCAAACAGTCCAATCGGTCACGCCGGACGAGATCAAGTGGAGCCAACATCCCGCCTTGCCCACCGGAGCGATGCGCGCGGTGGTGTATGGCACGCCGACCAAACCCGGCCTGTATGCGACGCGGCTGCGTGCGCCCAATGGGCTCAAGATCATGCCGCACACGCATCCTGATGACCGGATCTATACGGTTCTCAGTGGGACGCTGTATCTCGGCGTCGGGGATACATGGGACGAGACGAAGCTGAAAGCGTATCCCGAAGGCACCGTGCTTTTTCTACCGGCGAACCTGAGCCACTTTCAGTACTCGAAGTCCGGAGAGTACTTGATACAGATCAGCGGCGTCGGGCCCACGGATCTCACGTTCATCGATCCCAAGGACGATCTCCGGCGTCACTGATGTGCGCCGGGGGACTTGATCATGTGGGTGACGAAGTTGCCGCTAGCGGGATTGAAGCCCCACGTGGCACTGCCGTCCCAGGATCGTTCGACCATCCGTAAGGCGTACTCATAGCCGCCCGGCTTGTTCTCGTTGGGCGTGCGCACGATGCTGAAGTAGCGCGTCACGTCTTTCTCCGTGTCGCTCCCCTTTGGGTTGTGCGTGTGCACGCGGTCGCCGTGGACTTCGTATGGGCCGTCGCCTTGCCAGCTGCGGTCGACTTCCCACACGTAACCGGGAGTCGACGAGGCTCGGTAGGACTGGTAGACGGCAAACGTGCTGAAATGACCGTTGGGCGCGAAGATCGCGGCGTTCCCCGCACCGCCGCTCGCGCTGGTCCACATCCCGACCAATTGCTCGGCGAGCTTCGGCGAGTCCTGCGTGTAGCCGGGAATCTGCAAGCTGTGGAACAAGAGCGCCCAGACATCATTGTCACGCGTCGCTTGGTTGCCGAGGCAATTCCAGACTTTGGTGAAGCCGACGATCGGCAGTACTTGGCCGCCTCCCATGTCGACCATGAGCACGCGTACCGTGATGCCGCTCTGGCCCAATTGGCCGGAGAGGTCCACGTAGTTCCAGCCAGTGCCCGATACGCCGTCTTCGCGTGACTGCATCACAGTCTTGCCGTACTGACCCTGGTAGGGGCCGAGCCGGTTCTGGTTCGAGAATGCTTGCACCATCTGGAATCCCATTTGCCCTGGATCGGCTTGCGCAGCGGTGGGCGGCAGCATCCGGATCTCGCACGGCTGCTCTTGGGGGTTGACCGCGTGGGCCAGCACGGTGATACCATTTGGACCACGTTGGACACTCCAGCCGGCCGGCGCGATGAACCCGATCTCGCCGTGGCGTTGCGGCGAACCTTCGGGACGAGGCGTTTGGGCGAACGTGGTCGTGGCCGTTGCTGCTATCGTGCAGAGTATGAGGCGTAGTGATGTGGACATGAGGGACTCCGTGCTCGCAATGGGCTCATTAGAAACAACGCGCGCGAGCGCGAACGGCTCTCACTGTGCGACCTGATCTGCAGCCGACGCTGGAGGGCGAGCTTCTGACACTCAGGCCGCTCCGGGCGGAGGACGCTCAGGATCTCTATGCCGTGGCCTCGGATCCGCTCATCTGGGCACAGCATCCGGTATCGGATCGGTATAAGCCGGACGTCTTCGCGGCCTTCTTCCGGGAAGCGCTCGAGTCCGGCGGCGCGCTCATCGCGATCGACAAGGCCGACGGCCGGGTTGTCGGATCATCGCGGTACTATGGCTATGATCCCGAGCAGAGTGAGATCGAGATCGGCTGGACGTTCCTCGCGCGATCGCACTGGGGCGGGACGTACAATGGCGAGATGAAGCGACTGATGCTGCGACACGCATTCACGTTCGTCGACCACGTCGTGTTTCTCATCGGGCCAGAGAATTGGCGCTCGCGGCGAGCCATTGAGAAGATCGGCGGCGTGCTCGTCGCATCGCGCGTCAACTCGGCGGGGCTCGCGTGCGTTGTCTACCGGATTACTGCGTCCACCCGCCGATAAGTATTACATTGCCGCCCATGGCATACACGTTCTATCGAGGCGACTCGAGACAGCCGAAGGATTTGCGCAACGGGTTCCAGCCATGGGTCCCGCTCAGCGCGGTGCAGGCCCGCGATCTGATCCGGCGGTTCTCCGGAATGCAGGCGCTCACGGCCACGCTGCCGGCGTTGAAAAAGGATCTGCAGGACACGCTCAACAAAGGCGAGAAGTGGACGATGCTGGATCTGGTGCGCATGATCAAGCTGGAGAAGAATCGCACCACGATTCACATCTCTACTGACCTCACCGAAGACTGCGGCGGGTACTCCAGCGGTTACATCTACGAGATCGTGTTCGATGACCTGGTGTACTTCGACAAAGGTGGGAAGTGCACCGAGAATCCCACATCACTCGAGTGCAATTCGCACTTCAACTCGCTCGTGGTCGCCGACGACAAAACACTGAGCGACTCGAACATGATTGCGTTGTCGAGCAAGGGGAACGAGGTCTCGTTCCTCACGACTATTCCCTACTCCAACATCAAGCGGTACAAAACGGCCAAGGCTACGACCTGGACCGCAATGCCGGCCTAGGCGCGCGACCAGGCGTCGTGCACGACCGCTTTGATCTCGTCCCATCCGGCTTCGAGATGCTGCTCGGGAGTCTCCCACCCGCGGCGGAGATCGGCCTCGATCTCATCCCAGCTCTTGCCCGGATACCGCGCCGCGGCGTAGGCGCCAAAGTGATGCGCGGCTTCTTGAATGGAGCTCATGTGGTCCGTCATGAGACAAATATCGCTCCAGCACTCGGGCGGCACTTGACGGCTGTGTAACCGTAGCGTTACTAGAGGCCCATGCGCTATGCCCTCATCGTTTCGGCCGCGCTCGCCATGGCGGCTTCCGCCGGCGCGCAGAGCGCCGCCGGTGTGTGGAACAACCGGTACATGATCGGGCCCAAAGACAGCGTGATCGGGGCCGTTGTCATCACGGTCTCCGATGACCAGAAGACGTGGACGATGAAGTTCGCGGACCGACCGCCCATCCCCGTGCGAGTCGTCGCGACGGGCGGGGACAGCGTCGTGACCGAAGCGGGACCGTATCCAAGCACGAAGCGGCCGGGCCAATCCGTGACGCTCCTCCACAGCGTGTCGCATTTCAAAGGCGATCACATGACCGGCACGTTCGAAGCGCACTACTCGGGTGGTCTCGTCGTCCAGGGGAAGACCGCGGCGACCCGGACGAAGTGAGGGCGTGCCATGAACTGGCGCAGCGCGAGGAACGGGCGCTCGATCAGCCAGTAGGAGACGAGCGCCGCCAGTACGGTGAAGACCACGCTGATGCGGAGCGTCGTCCACCACCCGGTCTGGTGGCTCGCCAGGAATGGCTGTTGCCAGAGATAGAGCGAGTAGCTCAAGACTCCGGTGGCGACAAATGCGCGCGTGTTGAGCAGGCGACCGACCGGGTCGGTCGAGAGGCGCATGCCGCGATCGACCAACGCGACGATGAGGAGATTCATGATCGACGCGCCGATGATCGCTTGGAACGCGTGCGAGCCGATGAATGAAAGCGCGATGACGCCCGCGGGCACGAGCCAGAACCACGCGGTGGTCAACAGTCGCCGGTACCACCCGATCGCCCACAGCTGACCGCGATACCCTGCGAGCGCACACCCGACCGCGATTCCGTCGGCGACAGTCTCGAATCGATAGCGGATCGTGCCCTTCATGGCATCGGGCAGCGACTCGTGCACGGCCACACGAACGAGGGGCGACAGGCAAATGACCAGGAGCGCGAACTGGAGCCCCCGCTTCCGCCCCAACACCAGCAGCAACGCCGGCCACAACAAGTAGAACTGCTCCTCGACCGCCAGCGACCAGGCATGCTGGACGAACACCGAGGACGCCGGCATGTGGTAGTTCACGGTATACGTGAGACCGTACAGCAGATCACCACGGTGCAACTGGATCACGCCGAGCGAGCCCGCGAGTGCAATTACGGCGAGATATGCGTAGTATGCCGGGAAGATGCGGAGCGCGCGCCGGAAATAGAAACGGGTCAGATTGATCGTACCGTGCTGATCCCACTCGTGCAGCAGCAGCGTGGTGATCAAGAATCCGGAGAGCACGAAAAAGACGCGCACGCCGATGGTCCCCAGGTCGAGTGGGGCCGATGGACCGCCGATGAGATGAGAGATGCAGACGAAGCTGACGGCAATAGCGCGCATGCCGTCGAGCGACGGAATACGACCAGACGACTTTGGGCCGCCAGCCTCGTCCATAATTGTCACTAGGGACTAGTACTCCCAAGTCGCGTATAGCGTTGGTACTCATAGACATATGAATCAATTCGCTCCAGGGGATCTGCATGCCTGACTCGAAACGAGTCGTCGTAATTACCGGCGCCAGCACGGGGTTCGGGCGTTTGCTCGCCGAGGCGTTGGCTGGGCGCAACTACCGTGTTTTCGCGACGATGCGCGGTGTGAACGGGAAGAACGCCACCGCTGCCCGGGAGCTTCGACGGCTCACCGAGGTCGTAGAGCTCGACGTCACTGACGATGCCTCGGTCGAGCGTGCGGTCGCCGATGTCATGGCGGCCGCGGGGCGCATCGACATTCTTATCAACAACGCCGGGCGCGTGCTGACCGGCGTCTCGGAAGCCGTCACGTTGGCCCAAGCGCAGGCGCTCATGGACACGAACTTCTACAGTGTCGTGCGCACGTGCCGGGCGGTGCTTCCGGCGATGCGTCGCCAGGGGAGCGGTCTGCTGCTGCACGTGTCGAGCGGCGCCGGTCGCATCGTCTTGCCGGCGATGGCGTACTACTGCGCGAGCAAGTGGGCGATGGAGGCGTTAGCCGAGTCGTATCGCTATGAGCTCGCCGCGCAGCACATCGACTCGGTGATCCTCGAGCCCGGATCGTACAA
>Ga0210393_10002022_pt1 | contig 16867 bp, 15 predicted proteins | sample IncBWC27OmetaG_FD_160068 | JGI IMG/M metagenome (GOLD analysis project Ga0210393, IMG submission 160068) | Forest soil microbial communities from Barre Woods Harvard Forest LTER site, Petersham, Massachusetts, United States - Inc-BW-C-27-O ... | reverse complement strand
CTCTAAATCCTCTGACACCGAGCCCGGCTTCAGCGGGATCGTTACCCTCACCGTCTCGGTGACGTGTACTTCGATGTTTGCGCTCTTCGCCTCCGCGAAGCCCGACTTGTTGACCACCACCGAATACGTACCCGGCGGCAGCAGCGTCACGACAAACGAGCCGTCTGCGCCGGTCGTTACCTTGCGGGCCAGAGCTTCCGTGCGCTGATCGATGACTTGCACTTCCGCGCCTTCGATCGCGGCCCCGGTGGTGTCGTTCACCACGCCTTCCAGTGCGCCTGTCGCACCGCCTTGTCCATACGTGCGGACCCCGGCCAGCGCGCAAACCACAAAAAACACGGCGGCCAGTAGACTTCGAGACTTCCCCCTCATGGTTCCCCCTAGTACCGACCGGCTTTACGGTCGCTTCGAAATAGATCGCGGAAACGATGACAACCGACCGAATCGTTCCGAGGTCTGTTTATATGAATTGGTTCTGCTCAAGGACACTTCGCGAACGTTCGTGGGTTTCAGTTCGGACAACAACACGAACACTGAAGATTAACTCGGACTACTCGCGGATTCTTCACGACCCACCCCAGTTTGAAACTAGCCTTCCACCCCACCGGTGTCAAGCCGACAGGCCATGAAAGTTTTCGCTTTGTCTCATCCGTGTCAAACCGCATCCCTAAACACCCGCGCCTCTTGACGCAGGCGTTCCCGTCACAGAGTATGTAGGAGTCCAGGTGGGGCGTTGGCAGGTGCAACGTCCGGTGTGTCTAATCCGTCTCATAATTGGCAGTGTCCCCGGTAGGGGGTGACCATCATGTTGTCCCGCACGCTTCGTTTCGCATCTTGTTCCGTCGGTCTGTTCGCACTCTTCTTCGTTGCACTATCCAGCGCTCCGTCCGCTTCGGCCGACGCCAGTCATATCCGAATTATTCGCATCAGCTACGTCCAAGGCGACGTGCGTTTCGCCCGCGACGTCAAAGGCGACCCGCTCGCCGGCGCCGAGAACATCACGTGGGAGAACGCGGAGCTGAATCTCCCGATTCGCCAGGGCTTCGTCATCTCCACCGAACGCGGCCGCGCCGAAGTCGAATTCGAAAACGGCTCGCTCGCGCTGATCGGTGAAAACACCGTGCTTCAATTCTTCGATCTGTCGCTCGAAGACGGCTCCAAGACGACGCGACTCATTCTGCGCCAAGGCACCGCATCGTTTTCTATTAATCCCAGCAATGGCGACTATTTCAGCGTTACCGGCGGCGACTTCAGCGTCGAAGCCGACGGCCACTCCACGTTCCGCGTCGACAATTTTGACGACGGCAGCCGCGTCAACGTCACCAAGGGCCGCGTCAACGTCCTGCGCAAGAAAGGCTCAACCGAACTGGCCAAGGGCCAGACCTTCTCGATGAAGGCGAGCGATCCAAAGAATTTCGACGTCGCCACGATGCATTCGCAAGGCGATGACTTCGACAAGTGGGTTTCTGGCCGCATCTATAGCGAGGACAACGGCACCGCCGCGGCGCAGCAATACGTGAACTCGCCGAATTACACATCCGGTTTGTCGTCCCTGTATGACTACGGCGCTTTCTATCCCTGCCAGTTCGGAAATTGCTGGCGCCCCTACGGTGTCGGGCTCGGCTGGTCGCCATTCGACAGCGGCTCCTTCTACAGCGACCCATGGCTCGGAACCTCCTTCATCGGCAATCAGCCTTGGGGTTGGCTCCCGTATCATTACGGCGGCTGGCTCTTCGATCCCACGTTCGGCTGGCTCTGGTCTCCGAACTCCTTCGGCGGCAGCGGCCTTTACGGCGGCTACCCCGGGTATCAGCCCGTAAACGGCACTTGGCTGCGCAACGGCAAGAACGGTCCGATCGGGATCGTTCCCACGCATCCGCTCGATGCCAAGAGCAACGCGCCTCAGAATTTGGCGCGCGGCGTGTTCCCCGTTTCCAACGGCGCGGTTAGCCGGCTCACTCCAGTTGCGACCGGCGAACAATGGAAATCAGTGAAGTCGGTCCCGACAAACACGGTGAACGCGCGCGTCGCCCTCGCAGCCGCTCCAGCTCGCGTCGAGCGTACGATGGCCGGAGGCAATGCAGCGGCACGCAGCGTCTCGCTCGGTAACGGCTCGAACCTGAGCTACGACGCAGCCTCACGCCGCTTCGTCAATTCCGGCGCAAGCGCCGCAACGAACGCCCGCGTCGGCACGATGACCGCCGCGCCGGCATCAACAAACGCGATGCGCACAGCGAATCTCGGCGCGCGTCCAATAGCAACCCCGGCACGCAACTTCTCGATGGCGTCACGCTCGGTCGCTCCGCCTTCGGCGCCGCGCTCCGGCGTCTCGTTTGGCCGCGTAGGCGGCAATTCCAGCGGTGGCAATAGCAGCCGCTCCAGCGGCTTCTCTGCCGCAAACGCAAGCTCGTCGGCTTCGCACGCCTCTGCCGCAAGCTCATCCAGCAGCAGCGGCAGCTCCAGCGGCGCCCGCTCCCACTAACCGTTAGCCAAATATCGACTCAATGAGAAAAGGCCGCCCTCGAGGCGGCCTTTTTGTTTGGACTTGATGTCTCGACTTCAGAGAGTCACGCATAGCCGCGAGTCAGTCCTGGCAGAAAACCGGGCGGAGCGCTTCCCGCACGGCTTCGCAGGTGAACCGCCTCCTATTTCTTATTCTTGTTAGCAGCTTGGGCTGCCTGTTTCAGTTCCTGGTTTGCTTGGTCAAGGAGTTCCTTCGCCTTGGCGGCGTGACCCTGCATGTCCCATTCGTTGGCCTGCTGCGCTGCCGAGATTTTCTCAAAGGCCTGTTGAGATAGCCTTTGCGCCGCGGCCAAATTCGGGTGCCTCTTGCCGCTTACGTTGTCCACGGGCCTTTGAGCTACTGCTACACCCCCCGTGATCAATGCTAATGCCACGACCGCTCCCGCGAGGATCCTGGAAATCTTCATACTCGAATCTCTCCTTTTTAATGTTAGTTTTTGACTTTGGGTTAGGGCCCGACTTGGGATTCATCGACCCGACAGCTCCGGGGAAGTTGTGCCGAATTCTTCAACTTGGGAGGCTACGCGCCTCACCCCTGTTCTGTGAACGTGTACTCGTGTTGGCCGTCGCGGATCGTCAACGTCCGCTTCCCGCCCTTTTCTCCGACGACAAATTCGAACCCGCCCACCGACGGATCGATCGTGATGAACGAAATGCTCCCGTCGTCATTCTTGCGAGAGGCCACGGCGCTCTTCCATTCCCCAAAATCAAACACCGTGCACCCGTTCGCAGTCGTCACATCGATATCGCCCAACTCCTTGCTGTGATATTTCTTCGCCAGCTTAGCCACCTGATCTGGAGCCGCCGGCACGACCAACCGCTCCCGAGCCTTCGCTATTTCCGCTTTGTAGTTCGCGGCCGACGCTTCAATTTCCTTCTCCGCCTCCGGCTTCCCGTCAAACACCACTTCCAACATCCGCCGTGACAGAGGTCCCCGCAGGAGTACACCCGCATCCGAATTCGTCAAAATCACCACGGCAATTCCCGAATCCGGCAGCAAATACCAATTGCTGTGAAACCCCGCGAGGTCTCCTCCGTGGCTCACCACCGGAACGCCATACGTCTTGTCCACGATCACGCCCATGCCGTACCACGAATCTTCACCGAGCATCACCTGTGGTTTTTCTCGGATCGTCAGATTCTCCGCCGATATCAACTGTTTCCCGTCGGGCAATTTCCCGCGGTCCGCTTCCAGTTGCACGTACTTCATCAAATCCGCCGGTGACGTCCACACTGCTCCCGCCGGACGCGCCGAAACCGCCGCGTAGTTGAAATCCATGCTCGAGACTGCCGTCTTCCCGTCCACGTCGTCGCCGTGTGGCGACGCATGATCGCCCGCCAGCGCCTTCGCGTAGTCAAACGTCGTCGAGTTCATTTGCAGCGGATCGAAGATCATCGTCTGCATCGCCTTGTCGTACGCCGCGCCCAATTCCAGATTTGGATACGCGATGTGCCCGCTGATGTATCCCGCTGCGGCCGCCATCAAATTGCTGTACTGAAACACTTCGCCAAATTTGCTCGTCGGCTGCATCGTTCCCAGCAAAGCCAGCGCCGATTCCGGAGTTGCATCCTTAAACTCGAAGAGCCATTCCAGATCCTGCCGGGGCAATCCTGTGCACGCGCATACCAGATTCTTCACCAGCACTTTTTTCGTGGTCTCCGCATCGCCCAGCTTGAATTTCGGATACACATCCACGACCGGCTCATCCCACTTCAATTTCCCCTCATCCACCAGTCGCGCCAGCAACAGCGTCGTCATCCCTTTCGTGTTCGACGCCGCCATGAACAGCGTGTTCGCGTCCACCTTTTCCGGCTTGCCCAGCTCTCGCACGCCAAGCCCGCCGGCGTACACCACCTTGCCGTGATCCAGAAACGCCAGTCCGACGCCCGGCACATCCAACAGCTTCATGCCGTTCTGCACGAAATCCGTCAACTGCGCGATGCGCGCCGCATCCAGCGGGTGCGCTTGCCGGCCCGCGAACGTCTCCTTCGAATACCCCTTCGGCCGCAAGGTCTCGATAATCAAACCGATTGGCGCAGCGCGCTTCTCTGCCGTCATATCGGTCGCATCCAGCACGATCACTGTCCAATTTTTGCCAGCTCGCAGCGCCATCACGCCGATCGTGGCGCGCTCGTTTGGCGACGTCTCATAATCCACCGACTGCCGCTCGTCCCACCCGTCCTTCGGCGCATTCGCGGTCACGAGTTTCACGGGATGCGTTTCTTTTCCTTTGTACGCGACCCATGCCGCGGTTGCCGCCGCTTTCGCATCCGCTGCTGCGCCCGCATCAAAAATCGCCACATGCGAGTCCGTCTCCGGCGGCGTGAGCACCACCAAATCTTTTCCCGTCTCCAGCGACCATCCCGCCGGCACCGTGAACGTCGCTCCTCCGGGCGAAACCTTCCCGGTCTGTGCCGACACCAACTCCGCTTTCGATCTTGCTTCCTGAGCCACCGCCGTCGACGCGCCAGCCGCTCCGACCGCTGCCAACACCAACACCCACAGCGCTGGCCGCAGGAAATTGCCCGTCCCTAGACGTTCCGTGCACTTCCTCATAGAATCCACCTCACGCGACAAGTTCAACTGCGCACACTTCACCCGCACTACGCCACTAACTAAATCAGTTCCTGTTTGAAGGCCCCGGGGCATGCTCGTCGGCAAAAGGCCGATGAATCACGCGTCCACAGACGGCTTCGAGTCGGGAGTCGCCCAAAACTAATTTGCTTTCTTCGCAGGCCCCGGATCGTCCGGCCCAACGAAATTAACCAAGAAAGGTCCGATCCCGTTCACCTGGAGAACGCAGTCACCTTTGCATTGAGCGTAATGCCTCATTTGCGCGGGGGCAGAGATGAAGCCTCCAACGGGAATTTCTTTCATGGCAGCATCGTCCCATTTCGCGCCCATTCCCACCAGAAATGTGCCCTTGATGACCGTCACGTTTTCTGCTGTTGGATGCCAATGCGGAGCGATCTTGGTTCCGTCAGTGCCGGAAAGCCGAAGCGTGTAGGAGCGCCCGGCAGTCATCGGGTCGCCCTGAAGAATCGCAACCTTCATCGTTCCGCCCATTTCCACGGACGGCGTCCCCACCATCGCTGCCGCCGGAACATCCATCCATTGTTCGGATCCCGGCATGACCGCTCCGCCCGACGCTCCTCCGCCCTTTTTCGCGGGTGGATTCTGAGCCCAACCTGCGAGCGCCAGTAACACGCAGCCAATCAGTAGACCGAGTCGTTGCTTCGTCATGAATCAGTCCCTCCCTGAAGTGAAATTGTTAAACGACGTGGTATTTAGGCAACCCCTGGGGTCGTGGTTCTGTCGCGGCGGAGATTACCACACGGCGGGTCGCTACGAGTACACCGGAAAAGTTTCCACACCGTTGTGCATGCAAGTCCCGACGGTCGCGTTATCGCGCTTCGCTGCCCACTCTGGCGGCAGCGACTCAGGAGTCCTTCGCGCCCGGTCTCGATCGTCACTTCACTACTTCGTTGCTTGCTTCGCTTCTCTCCAAACAATTCCCGCATACCCGACCACCGAACTCAGGTCCCCCGAAACATCCGCGGAAGTCGCATACCGCACCAGTTCCCCGCGCGTCACGCCCATCGCTCGCAGCGCTGTAATCGTCGCTACCGCCGGGCCTAGCCCGCACATCGAAATCTTCTCTTCGCGGCAAACATCGAAGAGCCCGCGTGCATCGAGCGCCAATAACTTTTCCACCGCCTTTGCATCCTTCACGCGCGTCGTCGCGTCATCTTCGTAGTGATTCAAATCCGAAGTCGCCAGCAGCAACACAGGCTCGTTCGTGGCCATCAACACACGCGCCACTGCTTCGCCCACGCTCACCAGATCCTCGAATCGCACCGTCCCCAGCGCCACCGGCACAAACGAAAATCCAGGCGCCATCACCTGCAAAAACGGGATCTGCACCTCGAGCGAATGTTCTTGGCTGTGCGCCACCGAGTCCTCACGCAGTCTCGGGCACGCATCGCGCAGCGCCATAGCCAAATCCGTGTCGATCGGCGCATCGCCCAGCGGCGTGCGCCACGCTCCACTCGAGAGAATCGCCGCCGATTCGCCACGCGGAAAGTGCCGCACGCCCAGGATCACAATCTTCCTCGGCAGCGCGATGCGCCCAAACACTTCGCCCGCAACCCCGCCCGAATACATGTAGCCCGCGTGTGGCACAAGACATGCTGTAACAGAAATTTTCTCGGAGTCTGTAGTAGACGCGGTCGCGTTGGAGCCGCGCGACTCGCTCATCCGTCGCACGACAGACGCCAGCTCATTCGGATTCGAAGGGTAAAACCGGCCGGCAACCGCGGGAAGACGAAGCATCGCACTTCCAGAATGCACAACCCAGCGCCACTTTGAAAACCGGAAATCGCTACCCTGTAGCCGCGATCGTTTCCCAGATCGCGGGGGTTTAGACACAACTCAAACTCCCCGTCACCCGCGCGGACACAACACGTTCCCGAATCTTTCGAAAAACGTCTGACCGGAGGTAAGGAAAAAAGCAGGAGGAAAAACTACAGCGACTTCGAAGCCTTGCCCTTGATCTTCACGGCCTGTAGCGAACTCTGATTGTAGATCACGCTGACCCTGTCGCCGTACTGATAGCCGCCCTTGGCAATCGTATCCTGCATTTTTGCCGACGCCGCTGGCGAAAGCGCGAACGTTCGGATCGACATATCGTTGCCCTTTGCCTTCACCGTGATCTGAACGCTCGTCGCATTCATCACAGTTCCATCGAACTTGGCAATCCCGTTCGGCAGAGGTTTCGGCTTGACCGTGTTCACGATGATCGGCACGGCCGTATCGATCACCGGCACGACCTCGGCGGGAGTTTGCGCCGACGCGGTCGAGCACGACAATCCAGCCAGCACCAGCGCCGGCAAGCTCAACAACGCGATCTTGGAAAAGAGTTTCATGGGGACGTTTTGAAAATTTTGCTTAGCGAAAAACTACTCCATGTCATCGGTCGCGATACGCAGCGACTTCAAAAATCGCACATCCTGAGGCGTCATCGGCATCCGGCCCACCGGCTTGCGCTCCTGATCCTGTTCGAACGATTCCTGGTCGACCTGAATCCGCAGCGACTCCAGAAAACGCTTGTCCTGCGTCGTCAACGACGTCGGTTCCGGCGCCGATCCATCGCGCTTTGCCAGCCCGATCGTCGCGTCCAGCTTCAGCACAATGTCATAGCCATGCGCCCGCACGCCGGCAATCGCACCCGTGATGCGCTCCGACTCGGAAACCGTATCGTTGATTGCGTGGCCCAGTTCACGCAGCAGGTTTTTCAGGTTATCGTCGAGTTGCAAGGTGTTTTCCCCCTACTCTCTACCCTTATTTTAGGCCCGCTCCACAAGCCTGACAAGGGACCTTCGGTACAGTGTCTCCAAAAGATTCATACCTGTACGGGCTTATTGTGCGTTTTGCCACCGCGGGGCCCCTCGCAAATGACTGAATCCGTTACGAATATCTTGTCGCGGTTTCTCAACTGTGGTGAAGTGTTCACCAATAAAAAATTCACAGAGGGTCGAAATGAAAATCCTGTCCCGCGCCAATTTCATCGCACGTTGTTTCACCACGATCGCCGCTGTCTCGCTCTCCATCCTTTTCATCCTGCCCGCACCCGCGGCTGCGCAAGTTTTGTCTCCCACCGAGGGCCGCACTTCGCGCGCCTTCGAATCCATCCGCTCCAATCCTCTCGAACTCGAACTCTTCCTCACCGACATTCCCAAAGGCACCGACCTGCACAACCATCTCACCGGCGCCGTTTACGCCGAATCCTTCATTCGTGCCGCCGCCGAAGACCAACTCTGCGTCAATCCCGCTGCGCTCGCGTTCACCAAGCCGGAACATAAATCCGATGATGCCGCCAAAGGTCCCGCGTGCGAACCCGGTAACGTTCCCGCTTCCCAAGCCTTTAAAGATCAGCATCTCTACGACGAACTGATCGACTCTTTCTCCATGCGCAGCTTCGTGCCCGTCACTGGCGCCACTGGCCACGACCATTTTTTCGACTCGTTCGATAAATTCGGAGGCACCGATCATCGCCACAAAGGTGAGTGGCTCTACGAAGTGGCCACACGCGCCGCGACGCAGAATATTCAATACATGGAGCTGATGGAGACGCCTCCGTTTGGCCGCTCGGCTACGGCCGCTCACGAGGTCGGCTGGAATCCGGATCTGCCCAAAATGCGCGAGGCGCTTCTAGCCAGGCTGGGCAAGGGTTTAGAGCAGGACCGCGACGACGATCTCGCGTTTTTCGCCGAAGCCGAAAAGACGCGCGACAAGCTCGGACACTGCGGCCAGCCTGACGCGCAGCCCTCCTGCCAGGTCACGCAGAAATTCATTTACCAAGTCTTGCGCGGCTTCCCGAACGAGCAGGTTTTCGCGCAAACGCTCCTCGGATTCGAAACCATTTCCACCGATCCCAAGCGCGTCGTCGGCATCAATTTCGTCATGCCCGAAGACGGCCGCGAGTCCATGGCCGATTTCGAAGAGCAGATGAAAATGCTCGATTACCTTCACTCGATTTATCCCAAGGTTCACATCACCATGCACGCCGGCGAACTCGCGCCCGGCCTCGTCACATACGAAGGTCTCTGCTGCCACATCCGCTGGGCCGTCGAACTCGGCCACGCCGAACGCATCGGCCACGGCGTGGACATCATGCACGAGCACAATCCCTACGAACTCATGGATGAAATGGCGAAAAATCACGTCATGGTCGAAATCGCTTTGAGTAGCAACGACCTCATCCTCGGCATCAGCGGCAACAATCACCCGTTCCCCATCTACCGCAAGCACAACGTCCCCGTCTCGCTCTCCACCGACGACGAAGGCGTCTCCCGCATCGATCTCACCCACGAATACGTCCGCGCAGTGCAAACCTACAACCTCCACTACGCCGACCTGAAACAGATGATCCGCACCGGCATGGAACACAGCTTCCAGCCAGGCGAAAGCCTGTGGGCGACCCGCGACAATTTCAAAACGGTAGTCGCCGCGTGCGCCAAAGACCCACTCGGTGCCGAAAAACCCACCCAACCCTGCGCCGACTTGCTGAAATCCAGCGAAAAAGCCACCCAACAGTGGGACCTCGAACGCCGCCTCCACCAATTCGAATCCACCCACTAGCTCTCACACTCAGCCGCCAAAACGCGCCGCAAACGCCAGCACCCTCGCGTCCGAACCTCGCGCCGCCGCTAATTGAACCCCTGCACCACCCGCCGCAGGCAATGTAACCACCGGCGCCCCCGCCAGACTCATCGGCGTCGTGTAGCTCAGGATCGCCTTCCGTGCATTCGTGTGATCAGCCCCCGCCTCCAGCCGCGCCACCGGCGAGCACGGTGCCATCACAAAATCAAACTCGCGCAGCAGCGCATCCGTCCGCTCCCGAAACGCCGCATGCCGCGACCGAAATTGCTCGACCTCGCTCACCGGTAGCGCAGCGCCCCACGCCAGCCGCTCCGCAATCCGCGGCTCAAAAACGGAATAGTCGCCGCGAGTCGCCGCAGCATGAATCTTCGCCGCTTCGCTCGCTTGAATCGGAGCGTAAATCTCCCAAGCCTCGCGCCACCACGACGCATCGAACGCGAAAATCTGCGCACCCGCATCGCGCAGCTGCTCAGTCCAATGCGCAACGCCCTGCATCACTACAGGCTCCGCATCACTCACAAAATCCGGCGACGCAACGCCGACCCGAACTTTTTCACCGGCGCGAGTGGAGGCGGCGCCAGCGGGAACACCAGCGCGATTTGAAGCAGCGCCGGGACTTTCCAATCCAAACAGCGCGCTCGCCAGGAATGGACCATCGCTCAAATCGCGAAAGAGCCAGCCGAGCGTGTCGAAGCTCTGCGACAAATGCACGCCGCCGCGCCAAAGTCCGCGCGCATGCGCAAGTTCGATCGACGCGCGAAATCCCGCAAGCCCGCACAACGCCGCCGGAACGCGCACCGATCCGCCCGTGTCCGTGCCGATCGCCGCGATAGCCGAGCCTTCTTGCACGCTCGCAGCAGCGCCGCTGGAAGAGCCGCCCGTCAGAAATTTCGCATCGCGCGGCTGCGTCTCGTCGCCGTAGTCCGGATTCTCCCCCGTGATTCCGTACGCCAGCGGATGCAAATGCGTCTTCCCGACAATGACCGCGCCCTGCTCTTTCAATCGCGCCGCCACCGCCGAATCTTCGCGCGCCGGCGCGTTATGCTGCGCATAGAATCGCGTCCCCGCCGTCGTCACAAATCCCGCGAGATCGAAACAATCCTTCAGCGAAACGGGCAGCCCATACAGCGCAGGCTTTACATGCCCGGCGAAACGGCGCGCCACTTCATCCGCGTCGCGCAAGGCCCGCTCGCGATCGAGCGCAATGTAAACATTGCACCCAGAGTTGGAGTTCACCCGTTCAAGATGCTGCTCGACGGCATCGAGCGGAGAAAGTTCGCCGGATTGCAACGCCGCATGCACCTGCGAGAAGGATGTGAGCCGAGAGTTCACGCGTGCATTGTACCTGTACCGCTTCACTTCAACCGCCAGCAAATCGCTGTGAAGATATTCGGAGTGTGAGCTAGCATGTCCCCGTGAAATATCTACGACGGGCTGTCTGGATTGTGTTGCTCGTGGTTGCTTTGTTCGGTGCTCTACACTCGCACAGCGCAAATGCCCAAACGACAGGCGCGGTAGCGGCGGCGCAAAAGCCTCTATACGCGCGGCTCGCTTGGAGACGCACGTCGCCAACCGATCTCGAACTCGACGGCGACATTCCCGGGGCGACTCGCGAGCAAGCCAAACGCTACATCACACGCGAACAACTGCTCGCGCTGCCGCAAGTCAGTTATACCGTCACGAACGACGCCAATTTTAGCGGCCCAACACAGATTAGCGGCGTCGCGCTCGATGAATTGGTCCACGCACTGGCGGCGAATTCGGAATCCGACATCGCCGTCGCGATTTGCTCCGACGGATACGCGACACACTACGACCACTCATACATCACCGCGCATCACCCTGCGCTCGTACTGAAAATCAACGGCAAGGATCCTGCCGATTGGCCGAAATTTCGCGAGAACGGCGCCTATATGGGGCCGTATCTGATTTCGTCGCCCGACTTCAAACCAAGTTTCAAAATTCTGTCGCACGATGATGAGCCGCAAATTCCGTGGGGCGTCGTGCAACTCAAAATTGAGAGCGAGGCTGCGGTCTTCGACGCGATCCGTCCGCGTTCGCCCAGCGCTAACTCGCCAGAGGTGCAGGACGGCTACCGCATCGCGCAGCAGAATTGCTTCCGCTGCCACAACAGCGGCGACGAAGGCGGCACGAAGGCGCAGCGTCCGTGGACCGTGCTCTCAGCCTGGGCAACCGCGTCGCCTGAATATTTCGCCGCGTACATCCACGATCCAAAATCAAAGAATCCGAAATCGCAAATGCAGGCGTTCCCAAATTACGACGCCGCCACGCTCAGCGCGCTGACGAAATACTTTCAGTCGTTCAGCGACGCCGCAAAGAGCGGGAAGCCGTGATTCTCCGCGCCGCGAAAACATCGCTCGTACTCGCCATCGCGCTGTACTACACGATCGTCGTCTTCAACAACATCACCGACTACGACTCGAATTTCCAGTTCATCCGACACGTCCTGATGATGGACTCTACGTTCCCCAACAACAGGGCGATGTGGCACGCCATCAACTCGCCGGCAATTCATACTTTGTTTTACATCTCAATCATCGCGTGGGAATCGCTCACGACGATTCTCCTCTGGTGGAGTGGCATCAAACTCGCGCGCAACCTCAAAGGGCCGGCGTCAACTTTCCATCAAGCGAAAAATATCGCGATCGCGGGACTCACATTGAGCCTGCTGATGTGGTTCGTAGCGTTTTTGACGGTCGGCGCCGAATGGTTTTTGATGTGGCAATCGAAAACATGGAACGGCCAGGAAGCCGCCTTCCGCATGTTCACAATCGTAGGAATCGTTCTGCTTCTGCTCGTGCAGAAAGACGACGACGTCTAAATCGTTCTGCGTCGACGAAGGAGCGATTGAGATGGACTGTACTTCTGAGATCCTTCGCTTCGCTCAGGATGACAACGCTTTTGTTTGGCGCACGAGGAAATTTGCAACAGGCCACGACGCCGTCGTGCAGTACGTTTCCCGTATTTTCGTTACATCGTTACTTCATTACTTCTTTGCTTCGGTTTTCTCGGGCAGCGAAAACGCGTACATCGTGTCTCCGATTGGCACCAGGAGATATTGCCGACCGGCCAATTGATAGGTTGTCGGCCCGGCAACGACGTGGTCGCCGACGTTGAGATGCCACAACGTCGAGCCTGTCGCGGGATCGAGCGCCAGCAAATTATTCAAATGATCCGCAACGAATAGAAGGTGTCCCGCCGTCGTCAGGATTCCGGAGGTGTCCTCGCCTTCACCGAGCTCGTGATTCCACACGACCTTCCCCGTCTTGTAGTCGAGCGCACGCAACGTTGAGTCCATATATAGGTTGCGATCGCGCCCGCCCCAACCTTCGACTTGTCCTTCCACCGTGCGATAAAACACGCTGATGATTCTTCGCGCCATCACGTAAAACAATCCCGTCTGCGGATCGAAACTCGGCGCCATCCAGTTCGTCGCGCCGTCGGATCCCGGCTCGACGAGCGCGCCGTCGGCAGTCGGAGTCGCTTCGGGCTTCGCGATCGGCCGACCCTTAGTGTCGACACCTTTCGCCCAGTTCTGATCGATGAATTCGCTCGTCGCCAGATGCTCGCCCGTCGTGCGATCGAGCAGGAAATAAAATCCGTTGCGGCTCGCCTGCGCCAAGAGCTTGCGCTTCTTTCCTTTGTAATCCGCATCGAAAAGGATCGGCGTCTGCACCGCATCCCAGTCGTGCAGGTCGTGTGGCGAAGGCTGAAACGCCCACTGCAATTTTCCGGTGTCGGGATTGAGCGCGACGATCGAGCACGTATACAAGTTGTCGCCAAGACGACGATCGCCGACCAGCACTGGATTCGGATTGCCGGTGCCCCAATACAAAAGATTTAATTCTGGGTCGTACGTGCCCGTCATCCACGTCATTCCGCCGCCGTGCAGCAACGCATCGGTGTCGGGCCAAGTTTCCGATCCAGGCTGGCCCGGATCGGGTTCGGTGTACCAGTTCCACTGCACCGCACCCGTGTCGGGATCGACCGAGGTCAACACGCCGCGAATGTCGGTGGAGTCACCCGAAACGCCAGCGATGATGTGGTTGCCAATCACGAGCGGCGCCATCGTGGCGAAATATCCGAGCTTGGCGTCGGCGAGTACGATGTCCCACAAAAGTTTTCCGTCTTTTGCGTTGAGGCAAAGCAGGTGCGCGTCCGACGTCTCGAAATAAAGTTTGTCTTTCAACATCGCGACGCCGCGATGGCCGATGTGATCGCCAGGAACTTTGTGCTCGAAGTGCCAGATCGGCAGGCCGAAGCGCGCGTCGATCGCGTAGACGTTGTCGGGCACGGTGAAATAGAGAATGCCGTTCACTTCCAGCGAACTCGCTTTGATCGCTTGCCCGTGCGTGCGATAGATCCACGCGAGCGTGAGCTGATTCACATTGCCGGCGTTAATTTGATCGAGCGGAGAGTAACGCTTGCCCGAATAATCGCCGTTGTAAGTCGGCCACGTGTCGGTCGCTTGCTTCTGAAGCAAGGCCGAAGGGTCGAGCCCTTGCGCCGCGAGCGACGGCGCGCGCATCGCGAGCAAAAGAAGAAGAACGCTCGCGGCGCGAATCACGTTTGCGAAAGTGTGTGAACGATTCATGCTTTGATCTCGTAACAGGCTCATTGTGCTTTGGCCCCCGTTTCGAGGGTGTGCACGTAGGCATACAGATCGTGCATTTGTGTTTGCGTCAGCTTGTCGAGCAAGGCGCGGTGGGCCCCGAGTTTGTCGGTCACTTCGACTTTAACCTCATTACGCGCGTAGGCATGAAACCAGCCATTCGCGTCGGTGACCGAAACTGTAAATTCGTCGAGGTGGTTCAATTTTCCTTCGACGACCTCGCCGGATTTTGTCGTTATCTTCGCTGTCTTGAAGTTCCCTTCGGGATAGAGCATCTGTGCTTCGAGGTCGATCGCGGAATATTTTCCCGAGACGTTGGCGAGATCGCCGGTGGCAGAGTGGCATTTCGTGCAGCCGCCTTCGCCCTCAAAAAACGCTTTGCCGGCTTGCGCATTTCCGGTGAGCAATTTCTCCACTGGATAGCCATTAGGAACTTCTGACGACGACAGCCCCTCGGCGATGCGCCAGTGCAGATAGGCAGCGATGTCGGCGATCTGCGCGTCGGTGAGCGGAAGCGCGGGCATTCCCTTGTCGGGACGCCCGTTATGCACCACGTCGCCGATCATGTTGCCTTTCACGTCGTGCGCGACGATGGGCGAGCGCAACAAGTCTGGACCCCGCGCGCCGGTAGCATCGGCTCCGTGGCAGAAGGCGCAGGACGCGGTGTACTGCGTCTGTCCACGCGCAGCTTCCTCATTTTCGGGAGGAGCTGGGCGCCGCTGTTTTTTGAGCGGTGTGGGAGAGTTTTGCGCCGCGGGAGGAGCGGCGGCGGGCGCGGGCTTCGGTTGGTCTTGCGGCTGACGAGCGACGGCCGATGCAACGAGCGCTGTCACGACGGAGAGTCCAGCGAGCAGCACGACGAAAAGCTTCGACTTGGAAGTTCGTTTCATTCTTCACCTGAAGTAATGGACGGATCCCCTGAAGAAAACGCTTACAGACTGGCGGAGTTAGTTTCGCAGTGTCATGGACGGTAGGGAAGAGGAAAACGTTTCGGGCGTGATGTACCGGCGTCGATCTGTTTCGTGCATGTGAGGGCAACAGAAAGCAGATTCCGGCCTTCGGCCGGAATGACAGTGATTCTTAGTGGCATTGGCTTGGGCGCCGCCACAACGTTAGGTGTACGTGGCACGACCTAAAATGCGAAGAGAACCCGTGTCGTCTGAGATTGTGCACACGTAGGGTGCAGAGTGTTGGGCTATATAGAAAACCGCCGGCAAGATGCCGGCGCTACCAATTCAGGAAGCGACTCGGCGGATCAGCAGCAGCGACTGGTCGTCGAACTGGAGGCCGTGTTTGCGAAGACTGGCGACCAAGGCGGTGTGGATCTCGGCGAGCGGCTTGTTGCCGTTTTTCTGAAATTCGGATTGCAGGCGCTGGACGCCGAATTCTTCGCCCGCCGCGTTCGCGCATTCGACGAAACCGTCGGTGTAGAGCGCGAACAAGCTGCCGGGCTCGGCTTCGATCGAGATACTGGCGAAATCACCTTCGGGCAAAATTCCGAGCGGCATATTCGCCGCCTCGTATTGCACGACTTCGTTGGTGCGCGCCGAAAAATGAAGAATCGCGGGATGCCCAGAAACGCCCAGCCGCAGCCCGTCGCGCGTCTTCGCCAGAAAGCAGAACGTAACGAACATGTCGGGCTTTTTGAGCGGATAGAGAACTTCGTTGAGGCGCGGCGCGAGATGCGTGGCGTCGTCGCCGGAAGTGAGCAACATGCGCGCAGCGCTTTTCACCATGCCCATAACGACGCCGGGCGCCACGCCGTGTCCTGAAACATCGGCGACGTAGGCGACCCAGTTGTCGGCGTCGCCGGCAAGATCGATCAGGTCACCGCCAACTTCGCCACTCGGCGACGAGCGGCCGTAAAACTCCCACGCGCCGAGTTTGGTTTCGATCGGCGGCACAAGAATGCGATGGACTTCGGTGGCGAGTTCGATCTCGGCCTGCACGCGAAAGTAGCGTCGGCCTTCCTTGATATTCACGAGCAGAAAGCAAATGTAGCCGAGGATCGTCGCGATGATGATGGCCCAGCCATCGACCGCCATCCGTTTTTCCTGAGCCGCGATCGCTACGGCGTCCATCTGCGTTGGTGTGGGCAGGGTATGAAAGTACTTGGCGATAAGATTGCCGACGAGGATCTGCGCGGCAAGTATGGGAAGAAACGCGATCCAGAACTTTGACCGTAGCGTGAACCCGGCGACGGCGTAAACGATGGCCGTGCAGCCGGCAAATATGATGCTGACAGCGAGATGCCCGGGCGTCTGTCGCCCAACATCGAAAACGTCGGTGGCAATTCCGGTGAGGCCGAAGAGGAAGAAGACGCCCAGGAGGAAGAGGGCCATCGAGATGAGGGGGAGGCGTTGCCAGTAGGTTTGTTTTGCGGGCATTTTGATGGGGTGGACATTACTATACGTGGGGAGAGAGCGGAAGATAGCGAGGGGTTGGCGCCCGGGCAAGCTGGGGCGCAGCAGTGCTGCGCCCGTACATGAGCTTGCTGGCGTTTGCGGCCGGGCAGATTGAGCGTTTTGGGCCATTTTGGCGGCTCCGGT
>Ga0210393_10002021_pt1 | contig 16875 bp, 15 predicted proteins | sample IncBWC27OmetaG_FD_160068 | JGI IMG/M metagenome (GOLD analysis project Ga0210393, IMG submission 160068) | Forest soil microbial communities from Barre Woods Harvard Forest LTER site, Petersham, Massachusetts, United States - Inc-BW-C-27-O ... | reverse complement strand
GCGTCGAGCGCCGAAGATCTGCACGAGCATCTCGGAGCTGGTGAGGTTGCGATGCAATCCCATGCGCGCGGTCGCGCAGAATTCGCACGCCATCGCGCATCCGACCTGGCTCGACATGCAAAGCGTCACGCGTTTTTCGGTCGGGATGATCACCGACTCGATTTCTTCCGCATCATCGAGCCGTATGAGCAACTTGCGCGTGCCGTCCGACGACCGCGAGACGAACGACGACACTGGATGCCCGATCGTGAAGTTTTGCTTCAAGTAATTCCGAAGCGACGCCGGCAAATCCCGCATCTCGTCGAACGACTCCGCCCCGCGAGCATGCACCCAGTGCAGAATCTGGCGCGCCCGATAGCGCCGCTCGCCCGCACCGGCAACCAGTTGCTCAACCTCGTCGACCGTCAGGTCGCGGAAATCAGCGCGCGCGGACAACGACAACGCTTCGTCCGATGTCAGGCGATTCGCATTCACGGCCAGTAATTGTATTAGAAACTTCGCCCTGAAAGCAGGACGGAGGATCGAAGCTGATACTTAGGCGAGGATTTCCCGAGCTGGGAAGAAAAACCCGATCTCCTGCGCAGCCGTCTCCGGCGCGTCCGAGCCGTGAGTTGCGTTCTGCTCGACGTCGATGCCGAAATCCTTCCGAATCGTGCCGGCGTCGGCCTTCTTGGGATCGGTCGCGCCCATCAACTGACGCCACCTGCTAATCGCCTTGTCACCCTGCAGCACGGCGAGCACCACCGGGCCCGAGGTCATGTAGTCGCACAGCCCGCTGAAGAACGGCCGCGCCTTATGCACGTCATAAAACTTTTCGGCGTCGACGCGCGACAGCTGAATCTTGCGCATCGCGACGATCGTCAGCCCCGAAGCCTCGATCCGTTTGAGTATGTCGCCGGTGAGGCCGCGCCGCACCGCGTCGGGTTTGACGATTGCCAATGTTCGTTCCATCGAATTATTTCTTGCCTTCGAGTACCGATTTCATTGTCGAGCCGAGGTCAGCGGGACTCTTCGCGACCGTGATGCCCGCCGCCTCGAGCGCCGCGATTTTATCCGCCGCCGTGCCGCGTCCGCCCGAAATAATTGCGCCGGCGTGGCCCATTCGCCGCCCTTTCGGCGCAGTCTGTCCCGCGATAAAAGCGACCACGGGTTTCTTAAAGTTTTGCTTTATGTATTGCGCGGCCTCTTCTTCCGCCGTTCCGCCAATTTCACCGATCATGATGACCGCGCGCGTCTTCGGATCTTCATTGAACAGTTTGAGCGCGTCGATATGCGATGTGCCGACGATCGGGTCGCCGCCGATTCCGATGCAGCTCGATTGCCCGATTCCAAGCTGCGTCAGCTGATACACCGCCTCGTAGGTCAACGTGCCCGATCGCGACACGACGCCGATATCGCCCGGCTTGTGGATGTATCCCGGCATGATGCCGATTTTACATTCGCCGGGGGTGATGATGCCGGGGCAGTTCGGCCCAATCAGCCGCGACTTCGAGCCCGCCAGGTAGGCCTTCACCTTGACCATGTCGAGCACGGGCACGCCTTCGGTGATACAGATGACCAGCTCGATTCCCGCCGCGATGGCTTCGAGCATCGCGTCGGCGGCAAACGCCGGTGGCACGTAAATCACGGTCACGTTGCAGCCGGTCGCCTTGCGCGCCTGCTCGACGGTGTCGAAAATCGGAATGCCTTCGAAGTCCGTGCCGCCCTTGCCCGGCACCACGCCGCCGATCATGTTCGTGCCGTATTCTTTGCACGCGCGCGTATGGAGCTGTCCGACCGCTCCGGTAATTCCCTGCGTCAGCACGCGGCTGTTCTTGTCGACTAAAATGCTCATCTGAAAACTCTCAAGCTCCGATTTCTTTCACGATGCGCTCGGCGGCGTCGGCCATGCCGTTGGTGGTGATCACTTTCATGCCGGACTCGGCCAGGATTTTCTTGCCCTCGACGACGTTCGTGCCTTCCATCCTGACCACCAACGGCACGTTGAGTTTCACCTGCTTGGCCGCCTCGACGACTCCCTGTGCCAGCACGTCGCATCGCATGATGCCGCCGAAAATATTGACGAGCACGCCTTTGACGCGTTTGTCCGCGAGCAGGATGCGAAATGCCGCCGCCACCTTCTCGGTGCTCGCGCCGCCGCCGACGTCGAGGAAGTTGGCCGGCTCGGCCCCGTAAATTTTGACGATGTCCATCGTCGCCATCGCCAGTCCCGCGCCGTTGACCATGCATCCGATGTTGCCGTCGAGATGCACGTAGCTGAGGTCGTACTTCGCCGCCTCAGTCTCGGCGGGATCTTCCTCGTTGGCGTCTCGCAGTTCGCGGATATCTGGATGGCGGAACAGTGCGTTGTCGTCGAACGACATTTTCGCGTCGAGGCAAATAACGCGACCGTCCTTGGTGACGACCAGCGGATTGATCTCTATCAGCGAGGCGTCGGTTTCAATGAAAGCCTTGTAGAGCGCCGCGAGCAGCGTCGCGAACTGGCCGACCTGCTTGTCCTTGAGCCCCAGTGAAAAGGCGATTTTGCGCGCCTGGAAGCCCGCAACCCCGAGCAACGGATTGATTTGCTCAGTGAGGATCTTTTCGGGCGTCTTGTTGGCGACTTCCTCGATATCCATGCCGCCCTCGGTGCTCGCGATCACGGAGACGGTTCCCGCCTTCCGATCGACCAGCATCCCGAGATAAAGCTCGCGAGCCACCTCGCTCGCCTCCTCTATATAAACGCGGCGTACGACCCGGCCTTCAGGCCCCGTCTGATGCGTCACCAGCGGCTTGCCGAGCAACTTGGCGGCGAAATCGCGCACATCGTTCGCGAGATTGAGGAGCTTCACTCCCCCCGCCTTGCCACGTCCGCCGGCATGGATCTGCGCCTTGACGACAGCCTTGGGCTGGCCCAGCGCCGTGAACGCGGCCGCCGCCTCTTCAGGCGTCGTCGCGAACTGCCCCTTCGGAACGGGAACGCCAAAGCGTCCGAGAATCTGCTTCGCTTGATATTCGTGGATGTTCATTCAATTACCTGGCGACAACTTACCTCATAAACAGATCGCGGAGCCATTTGATCGACGTCTGCCGTCCGACAGCGCCAATCGCCGTCGTGAGCGGAATTTCCTTGGGGCAAACTTCGACGCAGTTCTGCGCGTTGCCGCAGTCCGCCACGCCGCCCTCCGACATCATCGCCTCGAGCCGCTCTTCGTGATTCATCTTGCCGGTTTGGTGCTGACTCATCAAATAGACCTGCCCGATGACGGCGGCGCCCATGAACTTCGAATGCGCGTTCACCTGCGGGCACGCCTCCAGGCAGCATCCGCACGTCATGCATCGCGAGAACAGGTACGCGAACTCCTGCGTGCTGGGCGCCATTCGCGGACCGGCACCGAGATCGTAGGTGCCGTCGATCGGAATCCACGCATGCGCCTTCTTGAGCGCCTCGAACATCTTCGATCGATCGACCCACAAATCGCGGATCACCGGAAACTTCGACATCGGCTCGACGGTCACAGGTCCCTCGAGTCCGTCGGCCAGCTGTGAGCACCCCTGCCGCACGCGCCCGTTGATAACCATCGTGCACGAGCCGCAAACCTCCTCGAGGCAGTTGGCGTCGAACACGACCGGCGCCACGCGCTTGCCCTGGCGAGTGACCGGGTTGCGCCGAATCTCCATCAGCATCGAGATGATGTTGTGATTCCCCAAAAACGGAATCTCGAACTCCTCGTAGTATGGCTCGGAGTTCGGCGATTCCTGGCGCTTAATTCTTAAGACCTGGGTCTTTTCTGGCACTGCGATGCTCCCGCGAGGCTACGCCGCTTTCGGCTCGGTGGCGGATTTCTCGACGTCGTAGCGCCGCGCCCGCGGCTTGATCAGGCTCACGTCAACCGGCTCCCAACTGAAGCGCGGACCATCGGACGACCATGCCGCCATCGTCGTCTTCATGAAATTCTCGTCGTCGCGCTCCGGGAACTCGGGTTTGAAATGCGCACCGCGCGATTCGTTGCGATTGAGCGCGCCCAGCGTGATCGCTCGCGCCAGCTCGAGCATGTTCCACAGCTGCCGCACGAACAGCACTTCCTGGTTCGCCCACTTGCCCTTGTCGTTGAGGCCGATTCTGCCCCATCGATCCTTGAATTCGAGCAGTCTGTCGTCAGTCAGCTTGAGCTTGTCGTTGTAGCGCACGACGGTGACGTTCTCGGTCATGATGTCGCCGAGCTCACGCCACAGCGCAAACGCGTTCTCCGGCCCGTCCAGCTTGAAAATCTTGTCGAACGATTCGCGCTGCAGCTTCAGCTCCTGATCGAAGATGGAAGAACTCACTGCACTCTTCTTCGACTTCGCGCAATCGATCATCGCCGGCTCCGCGATATTCCCGCCGTGCATGCACGACAGCAGCGAGTTCGCGCCGAGCCGGTTGGCGCCGTGATACTGAAACTCGCACTCGCCCGCCGCGAACAGCCCCGGCATGTTGGTCTGCTGATGATAGTCGACCCACAGGCCGCCCATCGAATAGTGCATAGCCGGGAAAATTCTCATCGGAACTTTGCGCGGATCCTGGCCGGCGAACTTCTCGTAAATTTCGAGCACGCCCGCGACCTTGCGATTCAACTCTTCGGGATCGAGATGGCTGACGTCGAGATACACCTGCGGATTGCCGTCGACGCCGAGCTTCATCTCGAACACGACCTTGTGAATCGCACGCGTCGCGATATCGCGCGGCACCAAATTCCCGTACGCCGGGTACATGTCTTCGAGGAAGTACCACGGCTTGCTGTCTCGATAGGTCCACACGCGGCCGCCCTCGCCGCGAATCGATTCCGAGATCAGGCGATTCTTGTCCTCACCCTGCATCGCCGTCGGATGCACCTGGATGAACTCGCCGTTGGCGTAAGTCGCGCCGGCCTGGTAGCAGGCACTGACCGCCGATCCGGTATTCACCAGCGACTGCGTCGAGCGGCCGAACACGAGACCGGGTCCTCCCGTTGCAATGAGCGTCGTGTCGGCGGGAAACGCGCGCATTTCGAGCGAGCGCGTGTAAATCGCGACGATTCCGCGGCAATCGCCGGACTCATCCTGCACGAGGCTCAGCATCTCCCAGCCTTCGAACTTGCGCACGAGACCGGCGGCCTCGTAGCGGCGGACCTGTTCGTCCAAAGCGTACAGAAGCTGCTGGCCGGTGGTGGCGCCTGCAAACGCAGTGCGATGATGCTTGGTGCCGCCGAAGCGACGGAAGTCGAGCAGGCCTTCGGGCGTGCGGTTGAACATCACGCCCATCCGATCGAACAGGTAAATGATCGACGGCGCCGCCTCGCACATCGCCTTGACGGGCGGTTGATGTGCCAGGAAGTCGCCGCCGTAAATCGTGTCGTCAAAATGAATCATCGGCGAGTCGCCCTCGCCTTTCGTATTGACCGCGCCGTTGATTCCGCCCTGCGCGCACACGGAATGCGATCGCTTGACGGGCACGATCGAGAACAGATCGACCTGCTCGCCTTGCTCCGCGAGTTTCATCGCAGCAGTCAAACCCGCCAGCCCGCCGCCTACGATTATGTGATGCCCTGGCACTGCTCTTCTCCTCAGGCGGGCGCGCGAAATGCGATCAGAATCGAAACGCTGACCACTGTCAGCACGACAAACACCGCGACGCACGCGCGGTTCACCATCGTCTGCGCCCGAGCGCCGACCGCGATTCCCCAGGTGATCGTAAAGGTGAAAATGCCGTTGGTCAGATGATAGACGCACGCCAGCGTGCCGACGATGTAAGTGGTCAGAATCAGCGGATTCATCATGAAGTTATGCATCCGCAAGTAGTTGGTCTCGACGCCGGTGGCGTAAAAGTACGCACGCGTCGACAGCACGTGAAAGCCAATGAACAGAAACGCGAGGATGCCAGTGACGCGCTGGAGCGTGTACTGGTAATTGCGCTCGTAAGGATAATCGTTGGGTTGCGCGGTGGCCGTGATGACGATTCCGTAAATCGCGTGGTAGGTGATCGGAATCCACAGCACCAGCGCTTCGACCGCAATCTGAAATGGAATGTTGCGCGTGAACTCGGTTTCCTTCCACCACATGCCGCCGCCCTTCAGCACGAAGGCGTTTTCAAAAATATGGAAAAACAGGAATCCGCCGATTGGAACGATCCCCGACAGCGAGTGCAATCTGCGCAGCAGCCAGTGCCGTTCGTCGGCCGTCATCCCGGCCGCAATCGCAGGCGCCGCAACTGCTTCTGCTTCAGCCATCGGCCTTTCCCAAACCGCTCCTAGTTCGCGGCCGCGATAACCTTGTCCATAGCCTCGACCAGTTCGCGCACGTGCCCGACCGAACTGTCGAATGCCGTCTTCTCGGCCGCGGTCAGCTGGATTTCCACGACGCGCTCGACGCCGCCTGCGCCGATTACGACCGGCACCCCCGCGAACAGCCCCTTTACGCCGTACTCGCCGTCCAGGTACGCGGCGCACGGCAGCACCTGCTTGCGATCGAGCATGTACGCCTCGACCATTTTGTAAACCGCGGTGCCCGCCGCGTAGTATGACGAGGTCTTCATCAGCTCGACGATCTCACCGCCGCCGCCGCGCGTGCGCTTCTCGATTTCCTCGAGCCGTTTCGCCGCGATCAGCCGTTCGATGGGCTGTCCTCCGACGGTCGTGTAGCTCCGAATCGGCACCATGTCGTCGCCGTGCCCGCCCAGCACCATGGCGGAGACGCTCTCCGTCGACACGCCGAGCTCCGACGCGAGGAAGGTCCGGTACCGCGCCGAGTCGAGCACGCCGGCCTGCCCCACAATTCGATTTTTCGCAAAGCCGGTCACGCGCTTGAGCTGCGTCACCATCGCGTCCAGCGGATTGGTGACCGCGATCACGAAAGCGCCCGGCGCATGTTGTTTGATCGCACTGCCGACGTCGGTCATGACCTTCGCGTTGATCTTGAGCAGGTCGTCGCGGCTCATGCCCGGTTTGCGCGGCGAGCCCGAGGTGACGACGCAACAATCGGCGCCTTCGATCTGCTTGATATCGGTGGTTCCGGTAACGTTGACGTCGATGCCCAAAACTGGCGCCGATTCGAGCATGTCGAGTGCTTTGCCCTGCGGCAGTCCCTCGATGATGTCGTAGAGCACGATGTCGCCGAGTCCGCGCAGGAAGCATAGATGAGCGCAGGTCGCGCCGACATTACCCGCCCCGATGAACGCAATTTTCTTCCGAGCCACGTTTTTTGCTCCCTGCAGCCGAATCTTTCTACCTGAAGATTAACTTATATTCGCGTTTTTGTTAATGAGCAATACTTAAGTGAGTCGACTGCGCGAATCTCGGTCCGTAATCGCGCGCGCATGCCCCCAACGTCGGCCAAGCGTCGGATAGATAGCAGCGTTGGCCCGCGTTGTGAAGCAACCGAATCGACGCGTCAGGCGTAGCGCAGCCAGCGCGAAAGCTCGCGCAGCGTCGGCCGCTTGCCGTACATCAAAACTCCCGTTCGGTAGATGCGACCGCTGATGAACATCACGAGGCAAATCGTCCCGATCAACAGAACGAATGACAGGATGAGTTGCCAGAGCGGAGGATCGTGGACAGCGAGCCGTTCGAACATCAGGATCGGCGAGCAGAACGGGAACAGCGACGCCACTACCGCAGTCGCCGAGTCGGACGACGTCGCCACCGGCAGAATCATGGCCGACGCCGCGATCAGTGGAAGGATGACGACGAAGTTCCATTGCTGCGCTTCGTCGATCGTGTTGAAGATCGCGCCGATGCCCGCGAAGATCGCGCTGTACAGCAAATAGCCCAATATGTAGAAGACCAGGAAATAGACAATCAACGACGGTCCCACGTCGAGCACCCGCAGCGCCGTCTGCAGGTACACGCTGCGATGGGTACCGAAGGCAGCCATCCCAAACCAGATTGCGATCTGCGTCAGGCCGACGCTGCCGGTGCCGAGAATCTTGCCGGTCATCAGCTCCTGCGCGCTCGCTGCGCACATCAGCACCTCGGTGATACGCGAGCTTTTCTCTTCCATCACCGATCGCATCACCATCACGCCGTACGACAGCAGCGAAAAGAACATCACGAACACCATGACGAACACGACCACCGCGCCGCGCACCTCGTTGTACGCCGACGACGATTTGCCCGCGCGAACCGCAGTGAGATCGACCGGCTCGAGCGTCGCGGCTACGTCGCCAGCGCTGCTGCCCTGCTTTACCATCCGCTGCGCAGCGAACGCGTACGACAGCGCGTCGCTGAGGCGGCGCTGAACAATGAAATCGCCCACGTGGCTGGTCCTGAAAACGACGTGGCGCGACGCGAGCGCCGGTGCGTCGAGCCATACATAGCCTTCGATTTCGCCCGCATCCAGCTGATGGTCGAGCTGCGCGCGCTCGTCGGGAGACGTGGGAGAGACCACCGACGAGTCGTAGTGAGTGCCGGGCTGGCGCGTCAATTCGCCCGCAGCCAACTCAGCGAGCGCGCGATTGTCGGATGCGATCACGACTCGCGCTTTCTCCGACTCGCGCATGATGTTGCGGGCCGTCGACGCGCTGATTAACGCCGGCAGCAGCAGGAATACTCCCATCAACACCGGAGTGGCGAAGGTCGCGAGGATAAACGAGCGCGTCTTTACCCGCTCGAGGTATTCCCGTTTCGCGATGATCCAGACTTTGTAAAATGAGAACTCAGTCATCGCGATTGTGTATCCGTTCGATGAAAATTTGTTCGAGCGACGGGTCCATCACCTGGAATCGAATGACGCGCACCGTGCGCATCGCCGCCTGCAGCAGTTCCTGCGAGTCGGCGCCGGGCTTGAGGCGGATTTCGGCGTGATTGCCGTAGTCATTCAACGAATCGATCAGCGGATTGCCGGCCAGGCACGCGCCGTCGCCCTCGTAGTCTATCTGCACGAAGCGTCGGCCGTTGCCGTTTTTGACTTCGCTGAGGCTTCCTTGCAGCACCGCTTTGCCGCGATTGATTAGGCAGATCGAATCGCACAGCTTTTCCACCTGGTCCATGCGATGGGTCGAGAAGAGGATCGACTTGCCTGCGGCGCGCAGCCCGACCAGCACATCCTTGAGCTGCATCGTGTTGACGGGATCGAGACCGGCGAACGGCTCGTCCATTACGACCAGGTCGGGGTCGTGCAACTGCGCCGCGATAAACTGGATCTTCTGCTGCATCCCCTTCGACAGCTCCTCGACCCGGCGATCGACCCAGTCCGAAATCCCGAGGCGGCTGGTCCACGAGCCGATTCGTTCCTTCGCCGTCGCCACCGACAAACCCGCGAGCTGCCCGAGGAATACCAGGTTGGCGGACACCGTCATGTGGCGGTACAAGCCGCGTTCTTCGGGCAGGTAGCCGACGCGATGCAGCACGCGGCGGTGCAGCGGTTCGCCAAATAGCCGCACCGAGCCGGAATCGGGCGAAGTGATTCCAATCATCATGCGGATGGTGCTGGTCTTGCCCGCACCGTTGGGTCCGAGCAGCCCGAAAATATGTGCGGGAGGGATCGAAAACGAAATTCCGTCGACGGCCGCATAGCCACCGTACGATTTACGGACTGCGAGCAATTCTACTGTCGGCGTCACTACTGGTTCAGTGCGCCCACACGAGTTGGGGATTGGGCTCCCACGGATAGACGTGGACCATCCAGCCGAATATTTGCGGGAAGAAGTGGCCGCCGACCGCGTCGCATGCTTCTTTGGTCGCGATGGACCCGGCCGGGCCGAACTTCGTCCAATCCTCACTCTTCATGTGCGTGCTGATCGGCGGGATGCAGATATTCACGTGCCGATGCCATCTGGCGACGCTGAGCGGCACGCGTTGGTTGAGCTCATCGGGGGTGGCGGCTTTTCGGTCGGTATACATCGCGCCGATCAGTTTGTATTCGCCGTCAGGCGTGCGCTGGTAGAGCAGCGAGGTCGGCTCGTCCGGGTTGAATGTGAACGAGGCTTTGAGGCCGTACCAGCTCCGGGTGAAGTGCACGACCTTTTGCGCCTTGATTTCGGGATGAAACGGCTTGAAGCCGTCGGCCTCGGCGACGTGATAGTCCTTGTATTTGGCGAGCGCGTGCTGAAGATCCGTCACCAACACAGCGGCGCGCGCCTCGTCGGCGTCGTTGCCGGGGCGCAGGCTGGTGAAGTCCATGTGCAGGAACATATTACTTGTCGTGCACATCGGTATCGTCGCGCCGCCTGACATCGCCGCCGTCGCCCCCTCCTTCCCGCTCGGCTGAACTTTGTCACCAGGGCCGGAAACCTGCGACGTGTCATGGTCGCTCAGATCTATCTCATCCAGATCTTCCTGCGCGAAGGCGTAAGCCGATACGGTCAGCATTACCGCGAGCATCGCGGCGATTTTCACCGCCGAAATTCTTAAGCGCATTTCCACTGTTCCCCGAGTCCGAGTCTAAGCCCTGGCCCCTTCGCAGCCAATAACCGGCTGCCTTGTATCTAAACCCTACAGCTAGTCTCGTGTTCCTCTAACTGGTAGGCTCTGCGCGACGGGTGCGAGCCATGCTCGCTGGAGGGGAACATGTCGACGGGGAATCGGCATTCGGTGGGGCGCAGGACACCTAAATTTAAATTCAGTCTGTCGGCGGCGCTGCTTGCGATGCTGGCCGCAACGACCGCGGTCGGCACCGCCGGATGCGCGCTGCCGCTGCTTGGCGTCATCCCGTCAGTCGTCGGCCTGTTGTTCGACGTTTCCTCAAAGAAGAGCGACGACACGGCAACTGCTGCAAAGGATGGAGACGTTCAGGTCACCACCGGGTTGAACGATAACGACTCCAACTCGTCCAAGAGCAAAATGACGCCAGCGATGGATTGTCATTTGCTCGCGCTCGCGCGGCCTGATTTGACCGTGGTCGAGTTGCGCAAAGGCACGACGGGCGCGCCTGAGTATCGCGAACTTCACCTCGAGCAGTCGACCGATGATGCCAGTTGGAATCCTGTCGTCGACAGCGAAACGGGACCGAGCGGATGGCGTCCTGCGGTGAATTTTCTCAGCATGGATTTCAAGCCAGCCCTCACCGAAGTAATCCCCGATAGCGGCACCTGCTATCTCGCGTATGCCCCGATTGCCGACTCGAATACTCCCAGCCAGGTGGCGGAATTCAAATCCGGCCCCGGCGATGCGTCTGGCGATTTCGCATGGGCGGGACGTACCTACCAATACCGGGTAGCGCGCACCCTGCCCTGCACGTCTCCGTCCGCCGAGCAATCCGCGGCAAGATAGTCCGTTCAAATCTGCGTCCGAGGCGATGGTGCGATAGGGCGCCGTCTTGTATCTTTGCCGGGTTATCTTGGCCGGGGAGAATTGCGATGAACAGTTACAATCATATAACCGTGAATCCTATCGCCGGTGCGTTGGGCGCCGAGGTGGCAGGAGTTCACCTGGGACAAATCGTCGACGATGCGTTCAACGAGGTGCGGGCAGCATTCGTTGAGCATCAGGTGCTGTTCTTTCGCGATCAGGAAATCACGCGCGACCAGCATAAGGCTTTCGCGCGCCGATTCGGCTCGCTCCAGATTCATCCCTACCTGCAGCCGCTCAAGGACCAGGGCCATCCCGAGTTCGTCGTGCTGCAAAGCGACGAACAACATCCATACCTCGCCGAAGCGTGGCACACTGACGTGACTTTCGTGGATGAACCTCCGCTCGGCTCGGTCCTGCGATGCGTGACAGCGCCGGAATTCGGCGGCGACACGATGTGGGCTAGCATGTACGCCGCCTACGAGGCGCTGTCGGACAAGATGCAGCGGATGCTCTCGGACCTGGTCGCGATTCATGACACCGCACGTACCTTCTCGCGCGCGAACTACAAGACCGAGCACATAGGAGGCAAGTCGGCGCCACAAGTCCTATCGTCGGAGCATCCTGTAGTTCGAACCCATCCGGAGAGCGGCCGCAAAGGTCTGTTCGTCAATACGACCTTCACCGCATCAATCAAAGGAATGAAGCCGGCCGAGAGCGCGGCGTTACTGGGCTTTCTTTACCGGCATATCGAGACGCCGGATTTCAGCTGCCGCTTTCGATGGCGTCCCAACTCGGTCGCGATGTGGGACAACCGCTGCACGCAACATCGGGTAGTAGCAGACAATCGCACCGCCAACCGTCGAATGGAACGCATAACAATCAACGGCGACAAGCCGTACTAGCAGCTAAAACTCCGTCGCCTGTCCGTGAAGACAACACTTGGCTGGATGGGCGCCCTTGACGCTCACAAGTCTTTATCCCGGTTATCGATTCCCGGCACCCACAACACGGGCGCCCTATATGAACCTTTCTATGGAACATCCAAGTGCCAGGACCTGACAATCTCCGATCAATTGGCGATAGGAGTGCGCTATCTCGACATACGCTGCCGGCACATCGATAACGCGTTCGCGATCTACCACGGCCCTATCTCACAACATCTGACTTTCGCCGCCGTCGTAACCGCCTGCATCGATTTTCTCGCGGACAATCCCACCGAATGCATCGTGATGAGTGTTAATGAAGAAGGCATTCCTTCCCGTAACACTCGCACGTTCGAGGAAACCTTTGCCGCGTATGTAGCGGAGCATCCACAACTCTGGGAATTGGGCACGACGATTCCGACGTTGGACGAAGCGAGAGGTAAAATTGTTCTGCTGAGACGATTTCCAGCCGATAGCTGTCTGAAGGGTATCGACGCGAGTCGATGGCCCGTCAACGCCACGTTCACAATAGATGGTCCGGCACGCCTGAGGGTCCAGGATCAGTACATCGTGCCGGATAACCTCGCAAAGTTAGCTGCGATTCGAAGTCTTTATGACGAAGCAACGTCGGCGAATGATGAGATCCTGTACCTCAACTACACCAGTGGCTATCGACGCGGATTGCTGGGATTCCCGGATATAAGAGTGGTGTCTGATTTCATTAACCCGGCGGTCTCACAGTACTTCCTTGAAAGCAGCCCCGGCAGATTCGGCGTCACGGTCATGGACTTCGCCGACAAAGCTACTTGTGCGCTGATCATAGCTACTAACAATGCAAACGGTTGATGCTGACTGGCCACCCACGACGATCGTCTGCTAGGTTCGCGCCAACAATTTTATGCCGAACAAAAAAGTAATCGTGGTCGGCGCGGGGATGGCCGGTTTAGCTGCGGCGTTTCGACTCCGGCAGGCGGGCATTGATGTGACTGTCCTCGAATCGACCGGCAGCGTTGGCGGCAGAGTCGGCACCGAAACCCGCGATGGATACACGATCGAGCGTGGCGCGCAGCTGATCACCAGCACCTATAGCAACGCGCTCGGGCTGGTGAAGGAGCTGGGCCTCGAGGCGGAACTGAGGCCGACAAGTCCGTGGATGGCGATCGTCAAGGACGGGCGGCCGCGGCGCCTGCCGTCGGGCGCGATGTTTCCGATCTACGCGCTCACGTCGGGCCTGGTCAGCATCCCCGACCTCGCGCGCTTCATCTGGCATACGACGAAACTGAAGTGGCCTCCGGTCGACAACTACGCGGCGTGGGCCGAGTACGATGACATGGACACCGCGCGATGGGCCGCGCCACGACTGGGCCGCGCCACTGACTACCTGGTCGAGCCGCTTATCGCGGGCGGCCTGCTCTGCGTGATGGACGAAACCTCGCGCGCCGCCACGCTGGCGACTTTGGCTCTGACCGACAACGGCCGCGGCAAGGAGATGAGCCTCAGCGGCGGCCTGGGACGCTTTCCGGAAGCGCTCGCGGCGAAGGTCGAGGTCAAGCTGGAATCGCCCGTGCAGTCGATCGAGGTTCGCGACGACGGCGCCTTCGTGCAGTTGTCGGGCGAACAGATGCGCGCCGACCAAGTCGTGCTCGCGGCGACTGCTCCGATCGCGTCGCAACTCTATCGCGGCGGTGACGAGGTTGAACGCCGGCTGCTGGCGACCGAGTACGCACGGGGCATCAAGATTGGTATCGCCACCAGCCGTCATTGGCGCAACGAACCGGAGCTGAAAGATGTGTGGGCATTCCTGGTCCCGCGTCCCGACCGTCAACTGATCGCATCGGCCACGCTCGAATCGTCCAAGGATATTACGCGCGTGCCGGAAGGCGAGATGCTGAACCTGTTCGTCAAGAACGAAGCAACGGGCGCGCTGATGGATCTGTCGGACGACGAGATCCTCGCCAAGGTGCTTCCCGACATCGAGCGGTTTTTTCCCGGCCTGACGGCAACGAAACGCTTCGCGCAAATCGTACGATGGCCGAATGCGTTGCCCAAGTCACCCGTGGGACGCAGCCGCGACGTGGCGGAATACCGCAAATCGCGGCTGCTGTCACGGCGAGTCCTGCTCGCAGGCGACTACATGGGCCTGCCGCACTTCGAATCGGCAATCGAGACAGGACAGTGGGCGGCCAATCAAATAATCAGCGCGCCCGCCTAACTACATATTGTCGACGATCGCCTTGCCGAACTCCGAGCACTTGAGCAGCTTCGCGCCGGTCATCAGGCGCTCGAAATCGTAGGTCACCTCTTTCTTCGCGATCGTCTTCTCGATCCCGCGAATGATGCCGTCGGCAACTTCCTGCCATCCCATGTGCTCGAACATCAGCACGCCCGACAGGATAACCGAGCCCGGGTTCACCTTGTCCTGGTTGGCATACTTGGGCGCCGTGCCGTGCGTCGCCTCGAAGATCGCGTGTCCGCTCAGGTAGTTGATGTTGGCTCCAGGAGCGATTCCGATGCCGCCGACCTGCGCCGCCAGCGCGTCGGAGAGGTAGTCGCCGTTCAGGTTCATGGTGGCGACGACGTCGAATTCGTCAGGACGCGTCAGCACTTGCTGCAACGTGATGTCGGCGATCGCATCTTTGACGAGCAACTCGCCGGCCGGCGGCTTGCCGTTGCAATCGTCCCAACCCACCGCGTTGCCCTTGTATTCGCGGCGAACGAGTTCATAGCCCCAATCGCGGAACGCGCCCTCCGTGAACTTCATGATGTTGCCCTTGTGCACGAAGGTCACGCTCTTGCGCTTGTGCTTGATCGCGTACTCGAGCGCGGCGCGAATGAGCCGCTCGCTGCCCTCGCGCGAAACCGGCTTGATGCCGATTCCGGACGTGTTGGGGAAGCGGATTTTCTTCACGCCCATCTCGTCCTGCAAAAATTTGATGAGCTTCTTCGCCTCGGGCGACTCCGCCGGCCATTCGATTCCCGCGTAGATGTCTTCGGTGTTCTCGCGGAAAATCACGACGTCCAATTTCTCGGGATGCTTGACCGGACTCGGCACGCCTGCGAAGTAGCGCACCGGCCGCAGGCATACGTAGAGGTCGAGCATCTGGCGTAGCGCGACGTTGAGCGAGCGGATGCCGCCGCCAATCGGCGTCGTGAGCGGGCCCTTGATGCCCACGAGGAACTCGCGGAACGCCTCGACGGTTTCGTCGGGCAGCCAGTTCTTCCATTGGTTGAACGGCTTCTCGCCAGCGAAGACTTCCATCCACGCGATCTGGCGCTTGCCGCCGTAGATTTTCTTGACCGCGTTGTCGAAGACATACTGCGACGCGCGCCAGATGTCGGGCCCGGTGCCGTCGCCTTCGATAAACGGAATGATCGGGCGGTCAGGAACTTTCAGAGTGTGATTGGCGCCAAGAGTAATCTTTTCGCCGTTGCTGGGAACCTTGATGTGCTCGTATGCCATCGCTGTCGCAATTCGCCTCGTGGGTTAATGATGGCGCGCCCGCGCGCGCTCAGTATCCCGACATCATATAGCAAAGGATTCGCGATGCCAGCCTCGACGATCGAGCCTTCGTTAACGGTCATCCGGCAATCGCGTTATACTCGCGGCACACAAATCAAGCGGAGCATCCGAATGGATTTCACTTACACGCCGGAACAGGAAAAATTTCGCGCGGAGATCGCGGGATGGCTCGAAAAGAATTCCGCCGAAGCCTTCGGGCGCAAGGGCGAAGGCCCCGGCGGCTCGACCGCCAGCCTCCTCGACGTGCGCGACGACGGCCGCTGGACCCAACTCCTCGATTACCATCGACGGCTCTACAAGGCCGGTTACGTGGCGCTGCATTGGCCCAAGGAATGGGGCGGAGGCGGCGCGAACATGATCGAACAGGCCATTTACCAGGACGAAGTCCTGCGCCTCGGACTGCCGCTCTACGGCGCCAACCAGCTCGCAATCGATCGAATCGGCCCGACCATCATGCATCTCGGCACCGAGCAGCAGAAAAAGCGCTACTTGCTCAAAATGCTGACCGGCGAGGAAATCTGGTGCCAGGGTTACTCCGAACCCGGCGCCGGCTCCGACCTGGCCGGCCTGCAAACGCGCGCCGTGCTCGACGGCGACAACTTCGTAGTCAATGGGCAGAAGGTGTGGACCAGTCTCGCGCATCGGGCGGACTGGCAGGTGCTGCTGGTGCGCACCGATCCTGCGGCGCCCAAGCACAAGGGAATATCGTATCTGCTGGTCGATATGCATAGCCCCGGAATCACCGTGCGTCCGCTCGTTCAGATCACGGGCGACGCCGGATTCAACGAAGTTTTTTACGACAACGTGCGCGTGCCGAAGGAAAACCTGGTCGGCGAGTTGAACGCAGGATGGCAGGTGTCAATCGCGACGCTCATGTACGAGCGCGTTTCCGGCGGCACGCGTCATCCGGTCGAACGCACGATCGGCGAGCTGCTCGAGCTCGCGAAGAAGGTAGATTTCCAGGGCGCGCCCGCGTGGCAGCATCCTTATGTGCGGCAGAAGCTCGCGCAGTTCGCGACCGAGGCGCGATGCCTGCGGCTGTCGCGCTACCGCTCGCTGTCGGCGCAGCTCAAGGGCAAAGTGCCGGGAGCAGAGAGTTCATTCGGCAAACTTTTCGCGACCGAGCTGAACCTGCGCGTCGCGATGTTCGCCGACGAGCTGCTCGGCGCGTTCGCCAACGTCGAAGGCGGCAGCGTGGGAGCGGTTG
>Ga0210393_10002019_pt1 | contig 16892 bp, 13 predicted proteins | sample IncBWC27OmetaG_FD_160068 | JGI IMG/M metagenome (GOLD analysis project Ga0210393, IMG submission 160068) | Forest soil microbial communities from Barre Woods Harvard Forest LTER site, Petersham, Massachusetts, United States - Inc-BW-C-27-O ... | reverse complement strand
GTCTTGAAAGACGATGCCGAAGCGTTTTCGCACCTCGTTCTGGTGCGCCGTCGGATCGAGTCCGTCGATTTCCACTTTGCCGCTGGTCGGGCGAAGCAAGGTCGTCAGAATCTTGATCGTCGTCGTCTTGCCCGCGCCGTTGGGACCCAGAAAGGCGAAGATCTCACCGGCTTCGACGTCGAACGAGATATCCCCGACAGCCGTGAAGGTGCCGTAGTTTTTGACCAGGTGCTCGACGTGAATCATCGGCGGCATGAACGTCGCTCGGGAAAGGCGTTCAGGCTATGTGATCGGCGGACAGCGGTCCAGGGAACCGATTCGCGCGTCGTTAGTCGCCAGCCGCATCCGCCCGGGGGAGCGTCGACGACCGAGGCATCGAGAAAGCCGGCAGCGGCTTGCCGTGCAAGACGGGAATGAACCAGGAAAAAAATCCGGCCACGATGCCGCAGACAATCAAGTAAAAGGCGGGAGCCACCGCGCTTCCAGTCTTTTCCACAAGCCAAACGGCAACCAGCGGCGCGGTGCCGCTCAATACGGCTTGCCCCACGTTGTATCCGATCGCAACGCCCGTGTAGCGCGTCTGCGTCGGGAACAACTCGACCATCGTGGCTCCCATGCAGCAGCCAAACAGACTGCTGCAGAATGCGAAGGTCAGGCCTCCGGCAATCGCCGTGGCGAACGTGCCTGCAGTCATCATCGTCATCAGCGGATACGACAGCAGCACGTAGCCTGCCGAGGCGGCCAGGTACATCGGGCGGCGCCCGATGCGATCAGAAACCATGGCCAGCGGCGGGATCAACACGAGTAATGCCAGGAGCGCAATCGTACTGCTCGCGAAAGCTTGTTGCTCGGGCAGGCGATGCTCGATCGTGTGCGAGAGCCAGGTTGGCAGCCAGACGAAGGGCAGATAAAAGCCGACGGAGCTAAGGCCCGTCAGCCCGATCGTCGTAATGATGGGCCGGCGATCGCGGCGGAGCGCTGCTGCTATCGGGTTTGCTGCCAACTGACCTGTCTGGCGCAGGGCGGCGAAGTCCGGGCTTTCGGCCACTCCCAATCGCAGCCAGAATCCCGCGACACCCAGGACCAAACCGGAAATGAAGGCGACGCGCCAACCCCAAGCGTGTAACTGCGATGGCGTCAAACAGAGAGTCGCGAGTCCCGCCACTGCGGAGCCAAGCAACGTACCAAACACAACCGTCACACCCGTCCAGCTGCCATAGAGCCCCCGCCGATTGGCTGGAGCGTGTTCGGTCAAAAAGGCGATCGACCCGATATATTCGCCGCCAACGCTGAGCCCCTGTGCCATTCTCAAAACGGTGAGCAGCACCGGGGCCGCCAGGCCGATCGTGGCGTAGCCTGGCAAGAGACCCAACAACGTCGTCGAAACGGCCATCAGCAAGACCGAAAGCTCGAGCGCCCGCTTGCGTCCCAAGCGGTCGCCGACCAGCCCGAAGAGCAATCCGCCGATCGGCCTCATCAGAAAGCCGGTGGCGAAGATGCCGAACGTGTCTAAGAGCGCGGCCGTCTTGTCTTCACCCGGGAAGAACTCGGCGGCGATGACCGCGGCGAAGTAGCCAAACAGGCCGAAGTCGTACCACTCCAAGACGTTCCCGATCGCGCCGGCGAGAATGGTCCGCGTCCGGGAGACGTGCGGTACTTGCCAACTTGTCGCTGTGTCGGCGTTGTTCTCCATTGGCCCACCAAGCATCACAGTGTCGGGGTTCTTGGGCAAGAACCTACCACTCGCGATGCGTGGTTGCAAATTTCAAAGGGCCTCAGTCAGACAAGCTCTTCGGCGCGTACTCGCTTGGGGTGGGGATTGGATCTTTTCCAGCCACCGCCAGGCTGAAGTCGTAGTCGGTCCGTCCGGGGCCTTGAACGTCCAGCACGAAGTTCGGATCCGTCTTATTCTTTCTCGGATCGCTGTACAGATTCTTGAGTTCATCGGGGCCGGCGTAAGTACGCATTCTGTTGGGAGAAACGCCTCCGAAGCCTCCTTTGCCGTTCCTTCTGGTCGCGCTGGTAAACGAAACGAATGTCGCGACATACTTCCCGCAGGGAATACCGTCGCCCGTCACATAGGTCTTGAACGCGAAATTGCCCTCGGCGTCACAATGGGTGAATTGTTTGGGGCCCTCTTTGTCAGGCATCTCGGGGTGCTCGAAATCGCTGATGATGATGTAGACGCGAGTGCCTTTCGCAGGAGGTTGGCCATCGATACTGACGTGGCCGGAGACCGGAGCAACGGCCACTTTTTTCAGTTTGGGATTGTTTTTGAACCAAGCGTCAACGGTTTCTTGTTCACTCGGACGCGAGTAACACCCCTGGAGAGTGCCCGCTGCCACGAACAGGAAAGCCAACGATAGGAACGAGAGTGGCGCGCGACGCACTGTGGAAAGCATCCCTCGGTCTCCCGATTGCATGCAGCGGCATGCGGTTGAAGAGAGATCCGAGCTGGGAGGGGTGACCCCCCATCCCAGCCTGGATCGTAACCGTCCAAAGCGACCTGCGAGCCCAAGTTGGGCCGCGGGCCAAAGACTTAGAAGCTGCTGTCGGTGACCGGAGCGTGACCCTTATAGGTCTGCAACCGGCAAAGCACCGTGATGCTGGTGTTCTCGCTGATCATACGAGCCGAACCATCACATAGTGCGATGCCGCACGAGCCCGGATGGAAGCTGAACCAGTTGACCGACCACACGTTGATGCAGTTAATGAAGCAGACCGGCGTGCCCGCGTTGATGGACGCACGCGTCAGGCTGAAGCCGCCCGCCACGTCCGATCCGCCGAATTGCTGGAAGGCGCTGTCGAAGCAAGCCCAGCATCCGCCAAAGTTCCAGTTCTGACCGAGCAAGGGCAGGATCTGCGATTGCGGCTGTTTCACGCCTTTGATCCACAAGTCGGGACGGCCGGCGAGTTCGGCAAACATAACCGTGGTCGACGAGCCGTCGGTGATCTTATCGATCCCGATATTGAACTGGAAAATGTTAATCGGGCCTGCCCGGTACAACTCGGGCTTCCCGCAGTTCTGGTGGAGATACTCGACCCCGATGATCGTGTTATTGCTGTAGCCGCCCGACGCCGTGTAGTCGAGAGCACCGACCAGAATTCCGGGCCCAAAGAGCAACGGCCGAATTCCGCATTTGCACCCGTTGAAGCAGGGGCACGATTCCGAACTGAACTTTTCGACAAATGGGTTTTGGGTCCGTGGCGACGATGGGCAAACATAGCTCGGGACTACCTGGGCGGCCGCACGTTGCTGCGAGCAGGGATCTTTGCACGGGCAACTGGCGTTGATGAACGTGTAGAGCGGCTGGCACGCGCCGCCGCAGGTGATGCAGCGCAGCGGAATCGCGTGCTCGCAGCAGGGCGCCTGCGCCGGGCTGTTGAAGCAGATCTTGCGGTAGACGTTCGTCGCTTCCAACTGGGGAAGCAGTCGTTCGCCCCAATAGTGGAACGCAAAGCAGGCAAAGAAAACACCTGACTTGCAGGGGCAGGGCTGGTAGGGCACGCAGGGGCCGCAACCGAACTTCGGCGGGCAGCAACAAACATCGCACTTGGGAAGCATTGGTGGATATTTGTATATCATCGCCGGCGTGAACTGGTTGTTGATGTCGTGGTAGTTGTGCTCGGCCAACGCCATTTGCTTAAGGTTGTTTCGGCATTGTGAGCGACGAGCCGCCTCGCGGGCTGCCTGCACAGCAGGCAGCAACAGCGCGATCAAAGTTGCGATGATGGCGATGACCACCAGCAACTCGATCAGTGTAAACCCTGACTTTCTCTGTCTTGGCATAACTGTCCCCCTAGCGGAATGAAAGAACGACTCCGTGCTGGCACTAAGCCAGCGTAAAACTTCAAGCCTCAAAACAATGCGAAACCTTCGAGCCCGAAGGGACCATCAGACCTGCTAAAAAATTTGCTGTCAAGACGTTGGGCAGTCAAAAAATGCTAAAAAACTAAAGATGCTAAAAATTTTGTGAAAAGTGTTAGTTTTTTCACACATTGAACCCGGCCGAGTGGAAGAAAACTGCCAAATGGGTTCTCGCGGGTCGCCTGCGAGGACCGCCTTTTCGCCGCGACTGCGGCTGGGAAAATGGCCCTGGCGGGCTCGGCAGTAGGCGCGGGAAGTGCCTAATCCTTCATCATCACTCGACGCGAATCCCCAGACCGAGCGATGTCCCGCCCACGTGCGGGACGATTGGGCGCCGGCGCGGAGACGCCCTTGAGCCCCCCATCGCATCCAACGAGCGGCGGTGGCGCCTCTGGAACGAAGTGCTTCCGAACGGGGATCAGCTGGGCCCGACTGTCCCGAAAGCGTGGCGACCCCTAGGCCCGGCCCACAGTCACGCCGACGAGGCTGGGGCACGGCTGACACCCGCGTGGAGCCTCATGGAATGGCGGGTGCAGAGAGAGAGGAGCCAGAGTCGAGGCATCGGCTCGCAAGCGACGCTGCCTCCGTGCGGCGACATCGCTACCGCGGTGGAAAGACGGCCGGCGCGCAACCAGCGGCCGTCTGGGCGCTTGAGCGAAAGCGACCGAAGCACCTCGAAACGCAGCAGTCAGAAGGTCGCGATAAGTGCTGGCTGAGTGACGCGGCTGTGGCCGGCTCAGTCGCCGACATGGGTTGGTACGTATTGACTTGGAGCGATGACTTCGTCTTTGCCCGCCACTGTCAAAGCGAAATCGTAGTCGCTTCGACCCTTACCGTCGACGTCGACCTGTAGGGTTGGGTCACTCTTGTTCTTCATCGGGTCGCTGTACGTGTTTTTTAGCATGTCGGGAGCGGCGAATTCTCGTTCGCGACCGGCCGCCACACCGAAGCCTCCCTTACCATTCCTGCGGGACGCATTGTGAAAGAGTACAAAGGAAGCCACATATTTTCCGTAGGGAACGCCGTCGCCGGTCACATAGGTCGTGAACTTGAAGTTACCCTCGCCATCGCAGTGTGTGAACACTTTCGGGCCTGTCTTGGTGATCGGTTCGATGTGATCGACGTCAGTCAAAATCACGAACAATCGGGCACCCTTGGGAGGTGGCTGACCATCGACACTCACGTGTCCCGCGACTTGAGCCACAGGCTCTCGTTTGAGTTTAGGGTTGGCGTCGAACCAGGCATCCACAGTATCCTTTTCGCTCTTGCTTCCGCCGCATCCCAGTGCCGCCGCTGCCAAAAACAGCGCCACGGCAATTTTCATCGAAGACGGCGCGCGGCGCGCAGTGGAAAGCATTCCTCGAACTCCCGATTTGCGTGTGGTTTAGAAGTAATCCGAGCCGGGATGGGTGACCCCATCCCGGCCTGGATCGTAACCGTCAAGAAGTGACCGGCCGCCCAATTTGGACCGCCGGCGAAAGACTTAGAAACTGCTGTCGGTTACCGGGGCGTGACCCTTGTAGGTCTGCAACCGGCAGAGCACCGTGATGCTGGTGTTCTCGCTGATCATACGAGCCGAACCATCCGCCAGTGCGATGCCGCACGAGCCCGGATGGAAGCTGTACCAGTTCACCGACCACACGTTGATGCAGTTGATGAAGCAGATCGGCGTACCATTGTTGATCGCCGTGCGACCAACGCTGAAGCCTCCCGCGACATCCGAGCCACCAAATTCCTGGAAGGCGCTGTCGAAGCAAGCCCAGCAGCCACCCCAGTTGTTGGTCTGGCCAAGCAACGTGAGAATGGACGCTTGCGGCTGTTTCACGCCTTTGATCCACAAGTCGGGACGGCCGGCGAGTTCGGCAAACAGAACCGTGGTCGACGTGCCGTCGGTGATCTTGTCGATCCCGATATTGAACTGGAAAATGTTGATCGGACCCGCGCGATAGAGCTCAGGCTTCTGGCAGTTCAGGTGCAGATACTCGACGCCGATACGCGTGTTGTCGCTGTACCCGCCAGACGCGGTGTAGTCCATGGCTCCAGCCAGGTAGGCAGGCCCGAAGAGACACGGACGAATCGGGCAGCAGCAGTTGAAGACGGAACAAGCTTGCGAGCTCAGCTCGAGGAACGGGTTTTGAGATCGCGGCGACGACGGGCAAACGAAGCTCGGAACGACCTGCGCGGCCGCACGATTCTGGGCACACTTGTCTAAACAGGGATTACTGGCGTTGATGTACGTGTACAGCGGCTGACCGGCTCCGCAGCAGGTGACGCAACGCAGCGGAATCGAGTGCTCGCAGCACGGCGCCTGCATCGGGCTGTTGAAACAGATCTTGCGGTAGACGTTCGTCGCTTCCAATTGCGGGAGCAATCGCTCGCCCCAGAAGTGGAAGGCAAAGCAGGAGATGAAGATGAAACGCTGACAGGGGCAAGGCGTGTAAGGCACCTGGGGGCCACTCCCCTTCCCCGGGGGACAGCAATTCACCTGGCAACTCGGCAGCGTTGGCGGATACTTGTACACAATGGCCGGCGTGAATTGGTTGTTAATGTCGTGGTAGTTGTGCTCGGCCAACGCCATTTGCTTCAAGTTGTTCCGGCACTGCGAACGACGAGCGGCCTCACGGGCTGCCTGCACAGCAGGCAGCAACAGCGCGATCAAAGTTGCGATGATGGCGATGACCACCAGCAACTCGATCAGTGTAAACCCTGACTTTCTCTGTCTTGGCATAACCGTCCCCCTATCGGAATGAAAAAACGACTCCGTGCTGGCACGCAGCCAGCCTAAAACTTCAAGACCTAGAATCACTGCGCCGACCTTCAAATCCCCGAAGGTACCTATAAGAATTGCAACAAATTCAAGTGTCAAGAGCGGTGGCAAACGAAATCGGCCCAAAAATGCAATCTCAGAAAAATATCCTGAATTGTGTTAGTTTTATCACACGAACTGACCAAAGCCGGAAGCAAAAAACGCCGTCTCAGAGCGAGGTGAATCTCGGGGTCGGAGGTGGCCGAAATGGACCTGCCCAAGCAATTGGCGTAGGTACATATACCGATTCAATCAAAACCCGGACGACTCCTCTGCCCTAATACGCAGCACACGAGCTGCTAGTTTTTTCGCACTCACTTCGCGCTGCACACACATTAAGGGGTCACCAAGGTCCGATTAAAGACGGGTTTAGGACCGAAATGAAGGGGGAGGATTGAGAGGAGAGGCTTGTCGAGTCTTGCCTGATCCAATATATAGGAGGATATGTCTATCATCACAGATGCTGTCGGAGGCGTGAACCAGCGTATCGCTGCGCGAGTTCGCGAGGTTCGAGCGGCGCAGGCAATCTCCCTCGACGCGTTGGCCTCGAGGAGCGGCGTCAGCCGTTCGATGATTTCAGTCATTGAGCGTGCGGAATGCAGCCCGACGGCCGCGATCCTGGAGAAGCTCGCGGCCGGCTTGAGCGTGACTCTGGCTTCGTTCTTCGAGAGTCCAAGGTCTGCCGATCGCGCGAATGGCCCCGTAGCGCGACGGGACGATCAGCCGCAGTGGAAGGATCCGGCCTCGGGCTACATTCGCCGCAATGTGTCGCCCTCCGGAGTGCCTCAGCCGATGCACATCACCGAGGTGCATTTCCCGGCCGGCGGACGCGTCGCCTTTGAGGCTGGCTCTCGCCAAACGCGAGTCCACCAACAGGTGTGGCTCCTCGAAGGGGCCATCGAGATTACGCTGGAAAACGAGCGCCACAGCCTGGCAGAGGGTGACTGCCTGGCCATGGAACTCAACCAACCTGTGATGTTCCACAATCCGACGCGAAAGCCCGCTCGCTACGCGGTCGTGACCGTTTGCGACACCCCTCCGAGCCGACGATGAATACACCCACTTGGACCACCCGACGTTTGCGCACGCTCGACGATCGGCGGACCGAAGAACTCGCGGACGTCTTGATCGACTGCGTGGAAGGGGGCGCTTCAGTGAGCTTCATGCAGCCACTGTCGCGTGATCGCGCTGTGGAGTTTTGGCGTGGCGTCGCGAAAGACGTGGCAAGTGACGATCGCCTGCTCTTGGTCGCCGAGGACGCGCAGGGCATCTGTGGCACGGTGCAACTCGTGCTGAAACAGCCAGAAAATCAGCCGCACCGCGCCGATTTGGGCAAAATGTTGGTCCATCGCCGCGCACGCCGGCAGGGACTCGGCGCCGCGCTGATGCGAGCCGCTGAGACCGCGGCGCGCGAATGTGGTAAGACGCTCTTGGTGCTCGACGCAGTCACTCATGGCGCCGCCGCGCGAATGTATGAGCGTCTCGGCTGGCAGCGAGTGGGCGATATTCCCGGCTACGCGCTGCTGCCGAACGGCAGCTTGTGCGGCACGACGTACTACTACCGAAGACTTGGCGATTAGAGCGCGCAAGTCATGGCCATCGACCCGGCTCGCTTGGCCGTTGTCGCATTCTGCCAGGGTTAAGGCGCGCCCTCTAGTTAGATAGATCGCTTCAGTTGCCAGCACTACGTTGATTGTCTTTGGCTTTGCTCAGATCGCTACGGTCCTCAAACTCGGTGATGCGGCTGACGTCGTTCAGCGCAATCCAAACCGTCCGTCCGTTGTACCAGCCCTTTCCTGCGTCCGCGGCGAACCCTTTGCCAACCAGAAACGTTTGCTCGCCCACCCGTTTCAGGTGGACCTCTTCGAGGGTCGCCCCGTAAGTGGGGTTCGATCGCTGATCTAACACCAGAATTTTCCCCGCAAAGGGATCATCGAGCGGCGTTGCCAACTGCGGCGGATCGGCCCGAAGTGTCAGACAAAAGACGAGCGCCAGAGGAATTGCAACGACGGCCAGCATGGCAAAGCGACTGCGAGTCATGGAACGTGCTCCCAAGGGGACCTGAACGGCGGATCCGGCAAGACGGCAGTCTCCGGAATCCGCCGATTCTTGCAAGATCCGTTTTGCGGTTTGCGTCGCACTCGTCGGGCGCCCAGCCCGACCTTGATTGCTCCACCGTTCGCCACGATCATGATCAACGCGGATGAAGACGTTGCCGGTCGAGATGCGGGGGCAAGTTCCGGTGCTCACTGAACGCACTAATCGTCAGGCTGCTGCGCCGCATTGGGAAATCCTGGCGATCGCTTCTTTAACGATCTTCCTTGCACTGCTGCTGGAGGTGCGAGCCGACGATCGCGTGGCCTTCTTCGCCTTGCCGTCTCAGCCACTGCCCGAAACTTGTGGCTGCCGGATGATCTTTGGCATCCCCTGCCCCGGCTGCGGGTTGACGCGTAGCTTCGTGCATTTGGCCCACGGCCGCTGGCTCCCGTCGTGGCACGCGCACCATTTGGGATGGCTATTGGCTGGAACGCTGCTGTTTCAGTTCCCCTATCAGTTCGCCGCACTGTACTGTCCGGAGCGTCAATTCCTTGGCGCCGGTCTTCCGCGCTGGTTCGGCCGGATCTTGATTGCGCTATTCATCGCCAATTGGGTGATCGTGCTGGCCGGAATTTCGCGAGCCGGCGCGTCTCTCGGCAGCTTTTGAAATCATTCCGCAAGTCAATACGCGCGGACATTTTGCGGAAACGCGGGTCCGAACCAGCCTGACCCCGTTCAAATATGTCGACGCGGGCCAAACTCGGCCTTTTTCTTTGAATTCCTGTCCGGTTGACAGCCGGAACACGCTTGTCATTTTGGACGCCACCGTTGTCGAACGCGCGAGTCGATTCATTTCGCTCGATTCACGGCTTTAGATTGAGATGGAGATTCTGTTATGTTGGAAGGGTTCGTGTGCCGAACCGCGTTGCAGTCAACATACTTAAGCGACAGCGACGCAAAGACTTTCTCCGGTGGAGGAGCCGGTGGCGGAAGACGTTCCGTTTGTCGAACTCATGCGACGAGTCCGCGCGGGGGACCAGGCCGCGGCGCTTGAACTCCACGCCGTCTATGGCGAGCAACTGCAGCGGATCGTTCGGGTTCGGCTCACGCTGCCGGCGATGCGTCGGCAGTTCGATTCACTCGACATCTGTCAATCAGTCTTCGCTGACTTTTTCGTGAGAGCGGCCCTGGGACAGTACGACCTTCGCTCGCCGGCAGAACTCATGAAGCTCTTGGCGACCATGGCTCGCAATCGACTCTTTCATCATGCCCAAAGGCAGCGAGCCGACCGCCGCGATCTGCGGCGCGTCGAGGCGGGGCCAATCGAAGACTTTGGACTGCGAGGTGCCGATGCGACGCCCAGCCGAATCATTTCCGCTCGCGATCTGTTGGACTGTGTTCACGAACGCTTGAGCGCAGAGGAACGGACGCTGGTCGAATGCCGGCGGAGCGGCCAAACGTGGGAACAGATCGCCGCCGCGACCGGGCGGGGCGCGGACGCGGTTCGCAAACAGTACGAACGGGCGATCAATCGCGTCTCGGCGGAACTCAAGCTGGAAGAGATCGATGAGTGACGAATGGACTCCCTCCGAGCGCCTGCAGCAGCTTTACGAAGCACAGCGCGAAAGCTGGCGTCAGGGAGAATTCACGCTCGTTGAAACCTACATCGAGCGGCAACCCGATCTGCGTCACGACGAAAAACTGTTGCTCGATTTGATCCTCTCGGAATACACGCTACGGCAGGAGCGGGGCGAACAACCGACTGCAGCAGAATATCTCGGACGATTTCCCGCTTTCACCAAACAGCTCCAATTGCTCTTCGAAGTCCTGGATGGGATCGACGACACGAATGGCGACGCTTTCGCGACGGACGAGACTCAGGGTGGCACGGTCAAACGTGTGGCCCGGCCAGCGGTCGATCCCGCCAACCGTGCCTCGCGCCTCTCCGCTGATCAACCGTCGATGGCATCGACCCGCTTCGGCGCCTACGAACTGATCGAGGAGATCGCCCGCGGCGGCATGGGTGTCGTCTATAAAGCGCGACAGAGCAAGCTCGATCGAATCGTTGCCCTCAAAATGATTCGAGCCGATCAGTTCGATTCCGCATCGTCCATCTTGCGCTTTCAAAATGAAGCCGAGGCGGCCGCCAAGCTCGATCATCCCGGGGTCGTCCCAATTTTCGATGTCGGAGATCAGGACGGGCAGCCATACCTGTCGATGGCGTTTATTGATGGCGAGAGCCTGGCGGCGCGCGTCGCGCGCGGCCGACTCGAGTCCCGCGAGGCCGCGCGGATCGTGCGGGACGTGGCTCAGGCTATTCAACACGCGCACGAACGAAGCATCGTGCATCGCGACCTCAAGCCGGCCAACATTCTGCTCGACGCTTCCGACCGGCCGCGTGTGACCGACTTCGGCTTCGCCCGTCGCGTTGACGTTCCCATTGGGGTCTCGCTCGACGGCAGCGTCATCGGCACTCCCTCTTACATGTCGCCCGAGCAGGCCGCCGGCGACATGTCCCGAGTCGGACCGGCCTGCGATATCTATTCGCTGGGGGCCGTCCTCTTTCACCTGTTAACCGGGCGACCGCCGTTCGTGGGCGCCAACGTGCTCGAAATCATTCGTCAGGTTTCTCAGAAGCCGGTCGAGTCGCCCCGCGCGATCAACCCATCGGTTCCGGTTTCGCTCGAGCGGATTTGCCTGAAATGCCTGGCGAAGCAGCCCGAGCAACGTTACGCCACCGCAGGGGATGTCGCGGCGGAACTCGATCGCTATTTGCAAAGCCCGCCGGATGTGATTCCACCGAAGCCCGTCTCCCGAGCGACAATCAGCCGGTCTGCTTGGTTGCCAATCGCTGTTGCGGCGTTGTTGCTCCTGGTGGCTTTTGTCGCATGGCGGGCCAATCCCCGCCCGGCCAATTCTCAAGCGGCTCAAGCCGACACCGCGCAGGTGAGCAACGCACTGGCTGAAATTGGCCACGCGCCAAAAAAGGAAATGATAGCCGCGGCGAATTCCAGCTCAGGCGAACCGCAGACGGCCGATCTCAATGTGATCGTCGGGGACGAATCCAAGAGTCAGACGTTCGATCAGCCTGGCGCGTTGCCGTTGCGAACTGGCCAACAACTGCGGATCGAAGCCACCACCAATCGGCCCGCCTATTTGTATTTGGTTTGGATCGATACGCAGGGAGTCGCCCAGCCGGTTTATCCCTGGAAGCCGGGGCATTGGGAGGCTCTGACCACGCCTGAGAAGCCGACGAACCGGCTGAAGTTTCCGCCCGATGCTGGCGGCAGCGAATGGGGCTATACCGTTCAGGGGGGCGCGGGAATGGAAACGCTGGTGCTTCTCGCGCGAGACACACCTCTCCCGCCGGGCGTCGTGTTGAAGGATCTGTTCGCCGACTTGCCCGCGCAGCCGATTCAAAACGGACAATTGCTGGTCTGGCTCGAAAACGGCGAACGTGCGGAAAGCGGCACGCGCTCGCTCGATTTCGAGAAGGTCAAGCCGCTGAACAGTCAGTCTGTTAAACTCAAACTACTCCTCGAGCAGCGTTTGAAGTCTTACTTCCCTCTGTTTCGCGCTGTCAGTCTCGCCAATCGCGGCTCATGAATTGCTGACCGTGCGCGCGTGGTCCGCAATGGCGTGGTTCCAACCGACCGCAAAGAATCGAGCCGTCACGCGGGTGCCGTTCGCACTGGTCGGTTGCGCGACGTTGTCGATTGGCTTCCTACAGGCGGCAGCGGGTTCGTTTGCCGAAGACAATCCACAGCCAACACCGGCCGCTGCCCCTGGTGCTGAGAAACCACCACGCGACAAGAAATCAAAGCCGGCGGGGAGCACTCGGCAGACGCCGAAAAGCGGGCGGACGGACTGGCCCAGCTTGCGCACCGACCTGCGTAAGTTCGGGCGAAACGGGAACGCGATCGCGGCCGGCGAAGCGGCGGTCGCTGCGAGCCGTAAGACCTTTGGTGACGTGTCCGATCGGCTCGCCTCCGATTTGACGTGGTTAGCGACCTTCTACGTTGAGGTGGACGATTTTAAGTCCGCTCGTCCCGTTCTCGACGAAGTCGTTGCAATCCACCTCAAGCTTCACGGCGAGAAAGACTACCGCACGGCCGACGCGCGCCGCGCCGTGGCGGAGGCCGATTTGCGTTCGCGCCTCACGCCGGCCGAACGCAAGGAATTAGTTGAAGCCGATCACGAAAGCCTGACCGGCGCCGATCGATCCATTGCGCCCGCCGACTCGCTGAAGTCGGCCACCCACTCCTACGAAATCCGTCGACGACTGCTTGGTCCCGGACATCCTCTGGTAGCCCGCAGCTTGCGTTGGCAGGGTTTGGCCTACCAGCGGCTGCGGCAATTCGATCGGGCCGAGTCCAGCTTGCGGGAATCGGAGAAAATCCGATTGAAGGTCCTTGGCGACAACCCTGATACCGCGGGCAGTCTCGAATCGCTGGCACTCTTGAAAGAGGAACAAGACGACATTCCCGCCGCGATCGCACTCTGCCGCCGCGAGCTCGACATGCGTCGCCGGCTGTTCGGCGAAGAGAGCACCCGAACTGCGGAGAGCTGGTACAACCTCGCGCGGATGGCTGCCCGGCGACCCACTTTCGCGGATGCGGAGACTGCCTGCCAGCGCGCCCTGGCGATTCGCGAAAAACTGCTGGGGCCCGACCACTTGCAGACGGCGTTCACCCTGAATCTCTTGGGGCAGATCGAGCAGGGACTTACTCGGTTCTCCCAGGCCGAGGACGCTCTCAACCGAGCGTTGGCAATTCGACAGAAGCAACTCGGCAACGACCACCGTGTGACCCTCGACACGAGAGTCGATCTGGCCCGGCTGCTCGAGAGAATGAGCCAGTATCCACGAGCCGCTCAGATGTTCCAACAAGTGCTCGATGCGCGCCGCCGACTCTTGGGGGAAGAGCATGCTTTGACCGGCGACGCATATAGCGGATTGGGCTTTTGCTACATGCTCATGGGCGAATATGCCAAGGCCCGCCCGGCGATGAAGCGGGCCGTGGAGATCCTTCAAAAAAGCCGCGGAGAGGACCACGCGCTCACTTGCTCGGCGAGCTTGAACCTGGCACGGCTGTATTCGCGGGTGGGTGATGCCGCCAAGGCGGAGCCGTTGTTTCAAAAAACTTTGCTGATCGAGCAGCGCGTGCGGCCGGGCGGCCTCCAGGCGGCCCGTGTCAGGGATGGGATGGTCGAGTTTTATCTCACCCGGCGGGACTTTCCCCATGCGGAGCAGCTTTGCCGCGATTCGCTGGAGATCAAACGGCGGGTTCTCGGCGAGCAGCATCCGGATTTTCATGTCACGCTCGATCAGTTGGGGGCGGTCTATCGGGCCGAGGGACGATACGTCGAGGCCCGCGACACTTTCGAAAAAACGTTGAAGTTCGCACAACAATCGCTAGGCGACGACCACCTCTTTGTCGCAAATCTTTTGTGCGAGCTGGGCAACACCGCTCACGACATGAACGACGATGCCGGTGCAGCTCATCTGTTTACGCAAGAGTTGGACGTCGCCAAAAGGTTGTATCGAGGCGACCATCCGATCACCGCGCGGGCGTTGTTTGACTTGGGGTCAAACCAGTACTGCGTAGGCAGACGTGAGAACGCTGCGTTGCTGTTGAGCGACGCGCTCGTCATGTGCCAGAACGTTCTGAGAGAGAATTTCGGCGTTCTTGCCCAACGCGAACAGCTCGCCCTCGAAGGTCAGCATCGTCGGTATCTCGACGTTTACCTTTCGGTCACCGACGAGCTGCAAGTACCCGCTGCCGCGACCTATCGCCATCTGTTGGCCGCCAAAGGGGCCGTCACGGCCGATCAATGGCTGTCGCGACTCGAGCGCCGTCGTCCCGAGCTTGCTCCGCTGACGGAACAGATGCGCGACATTGGCGCCCGTTTGGCGCATCTCTCGTTTTCCACGCCGGATCGGTCACATCGCGAAGCGTGGCTCAAAGAGATCAGTGATCTCACCGAGCAGAAAGAGCGAGTCGAACAAGAACTGGCGAACAAGAGCGCGGTTTTCCGCGACGGTCGGCTGACAACCCGGCCCGATCCGAACGCGCTGCGCAAGCTGCTCCCGGCGAATGCGGCGCTCATCGACATCTTGGCTTATGCGCGGAGCTTTTCGCGCAAGCCGGACGAGAAAACGCGCCGCAAAGCCGAACTGCGATTTGTGGCGTTCGTGTTGCGGCGCGATGCCGAAATCCGCCGCATCGAGTTGGGGCCCGCCGATCCCATCGTGCAGAAGATGAAGACGTGGCGGGAGACTTACGGCGCGAATCAAGGTTCCGTGGATGTGGGCCGCGAGTTACGCGATCGGATCTGGAAGCCGCTCGAGCCTGAGTTGAAAGGGGCGGAAACGGTCTTGCTGTCGCCGGACGGAGCTTTTTGTTCGTTTCCGCTGGCCGCCCTGCCCGGCTCGAAACCTGGCGGCTATCTGATCGAAGAGCGAAACATCGTCATGGTTCCCGTCCCGCAATTGTTGCTCCAAACGAAAAACGGAAGTCTCGATTCGGAGCCAGCAATGCCTACGAGCTTCGACGCGCCTCTCTTGGTCGGCAACGTCGACTTTGACGCCGACCCTCGCACGCTGCCCGCCACAGCCGTCGCCGCTCGAGGCGAGGCGCCGCAGGGTCTGTTCAGCCCACTGCCCGGGACGAGCCAAGAGATTGATGACGTGGCTGGCATTTATCGTGGCGCCTTCCATCGGGAACCGCTCGCGTTGACCGGCAAGCGCGCCTCGGAGCAAGCCGTGCGTGGTGAAACTCCACGTCACCGCTGGCTCCATTTCGCCACGCACGGATTCTTCGCGCCGTCGAGCGTGCTGACCGCCGAGAAAGCCCAGCCGGTCGCTGACCGGGCCGCCGGCAATCTGATCGGTTCGGTGGAAGCCGCGCGTGGATTTCACCCCAGTTTGCTTTCGGGAATTGTGCTCGCGGGTGCCAATCGTGGTTGGGCTTCAAGAGACCGCCGATCGAGTAAGGAAGTCGAGGATGGCCTGCTCACCGCGCTCGACGTGGAGCAAATGAATCTTGCCGACACCGAGCTTGTCGTCCTCTCGGCCTGCGAGACGGGGCTGGGTCGCCTGGCGGGCGGCGAAGGGGCGCTCGGGCTCCAGCGTGCGTTCCAGGTTGCCGGCGCACGCAATGTGATCGCCAGCCTGTGGAAGGTGGATGATCAGGCCACCGCCACTCTAATCCATCTCTTCTATCTGAACCTCTGGGTGAAAAAGCAGTCGCCGGCCGACGCGCTTCGCAACGCTCAACTGGCCATCCTGCACGCCCCCTCATCGGTGACGGCGATCGCGAGTAATCGTGGTCTGGATTTCGACAAGCAAGGGAAACTGGCCAAGCCGCAGAAAGCAACGGCGACGGTTCCCACGGGCAGTCCCCGGCTTTGGGCGGCGTTCGTCCTCTCGCAGTCGGCGGTCGGTCCAGAAAACCGGCCCCCAGAAACCAAAAGCCATCCGGAGAACTAAGTTCCCCGGATGGCTTCGGCGGCCCGGCTTGTCGAGATGTCTCTTAGTGATGGCCCCCGTGCCCAGCTTGGCCGGCTGGGTGACCAGCCGGGTGTCCAGCTTGGCCCGCGGGGTGCCCAGCCGGATGCCCCGCCGGGTGGCCCGTCTGCCCGTTCGGTTTCGCTTGGCCCGGGTGGTGGGGACCATCGACGTGGCCGTGGTGTCCCTCACCCTTGTGCCCCTCGTGGTGCTCAAAGTGCCTACGACGAACTCCATCGCCGCCGAAGTACTCCGACGAGTCTTCGCCGACCGGTGCATAGGTTTCGCCGACGGCGTCCGGCGCTCCCATCTCGGCTTCATTGTCGGTGACAACGGGATCGACGTTGAGAACCGATTCGACCAGAGGTGCCCCGTAAACATCGACTTCTGCATCCGCATTGCCTACCGGGTACCCCCACGAAGGACCGTAGAACACGCGACCCACGTGATGCCCGTGGGGAAAGTTCCTGCCGTGTCGCTCGACGCTATTGGGGAAGTGCTTGCCGGGATGCCCGACCACCTTTCCGCCAGTCGTAGGATGATTGGTCCCGGTGTTGGCTGGGTGTCCGGTGTTGGCTGGGTGTCCGGTGTTGGCTGGGTGCCCGGTGTTGGCTGGGTGCCCGGTGTTGGCTGGGTGCCCGGTGTTGGCTGGGTGCCCGGTGTTGGCTGGGTGC
>Ga0210393_10002015_pt1 | contig 16896 bp, 9 predicted proteins | sample IncBWC27OmetaG_FD_160068 | JGI IMG/M metagenome (GOLD analysis project Ga0210393, IMG submission 160068) | Forest soil microbial communities from Barre Woods Harvard Forest LTER site, Petersham, Massachusetts, United States - Inc-BW-C-27-O ... | reverse complement strand
AAGCTCGGGCGCAGTAATGCCATACCCGGCAAAAACCACCGGCGCGCTTACATCGACATCAGCACGATACGCGCCGTATGCATCGGGAAATTTCCATTGCTTCTCAGCCGCCGAACCGCGTTTCAGTGCAACATACGATCGCGCCCGATCGCCGCGATATTCAATCAGCGGCACGGCCTGCAAATAACTGTCGCCGTTCGCCGGCTTCAATCCCGCCTTCGCGAACTCCGACGCGATCCACGCAGTTGCCACTTCGTCGCCGGTTTGTAGCGACATTCGCCCTTGCAACGCGTCTGACGCAAGGAACGTCAGATCGGCTCGCAACGTGTCCTCTTTGATCGCATCGAAACCAATCGCAAGTTGCGACGTTACTTTTTCCTGTGCGAAGACGCGACCGAAAGCGGCAGCACCAACAATCGCAATCGTGCCAACCGAAGCGAGACATGCAACGAATGTCGAAATTCGAGACACCGAAGCTGCAAATTTCGCGCGAGGATTTTTCATGTGCAGAAGATACCACGCCAAACAACCCGGCAACGCAATTCGCTCATCCTCTCAATGTGATCGATTCCCGCGACGAAGACCACCGTAGGGGCACGGCACGCCCTGCCCGTCTTTACCGATTCACCGCCGATCACGGACACACGCAATATTTGCGATCAAATCTAGTCCTGGAACTCCTAGCATCCTTGGCCTACTTCCGGCCCTCCGGCCGTTCAATTGCGTCCCCGTACCGCCGCAAGTATCATAAACCCTTCATGTTCGCGCCAAAGCCTTCCGCCCCTGCAGCAAGAAGCTCCCGCCCGTCGATCCTGCTTCGCTTCATTGCGCCCCTCGTCGCGATCGCCTTCGCTGCCGCGCTAAGTCCCCCACTTTCAGCACAATCCAGCGACATCCTGCCCCTGAGCCAGGTCCGCCCCGGCATGCAGGGCTACGCCTACACGATTTTCGCCGGCGATCAGATCGAGAAATTCGACCTCGAAGTCATCGGTGTAATGCCCAATTTCCTCGGCCCGCAGCAATCGATCATCCTCGTCCAGCTGAAAGGCGAAAAAGTCGAGCACACCGGCGTGGTCGCCGGCATGAGCGGCAGCCCGGTCTATTTGGACGGCAAACTCGCAGGCGCGCTCTCGCTGAAACTGGGCGTTTTCACAAAGGAAGCCATCGGCGGCGTGACGCCGATCGAGGACGTTCTAAATCCTGCCAGGCCGAACGACGCGGCACCCGTTTCGGCGGCCACGCAACCGCAGACGCAATCGCCCGCGCCAACGTATTCATCCACACAAGTTCAGGCGCAGTCGCAGCCGCAACAGATCGCACTCCCGCGCGAGACCGCAACACGCAACGGCCTCCCCTCCGGCTCCTCGCTCGAACCGATCGGAACTCCGCTGGTATTCTCTGGATTTCAGACGGCCACGCTACAGCAATTTGCGCCGGAAATCGCCAGCTTCGGCTTCGTCGCCACGCAAGGCGGCACCGCCGCTCCTCAGGCCGACGACAAGAAACTCGTCGCCGGCGACATGGCCGGAATGGTTCTCGTTTCCGGCGACGCCTCAATCAACTCCGCCTGCACCGTCACCGCCGTTCAAGCCGACCGCGTCTACCTCTGCGGCCATCCGTTCTTAAGTCTCGGCGATGTCGCTCTGCCCATGGCGCGCAGCCGCGTCGTCATGACGCTCTCCTCTTCGCTCGCCTCGACGAAAATCGTCAACGTCGGCGGCCCCATCGGCACCATCACCGGCGACCACCTCACCGCCGTCACCGGGAAACTCGGCGCGCCGCCGCCGATGATTCCGCTCGAGCTTTCGGTTGCCACGCCCGTCGGCAACAAGAAGCTGCATTTCGAAGTCGTCGACAATCCGAAGTTGACGCCGCTTCTCGTTGCGCTCACGACGTTCAACGGCCTGACGCAGAACTCCGTGTACGGCGAGGGCATGACGCTGCATCTCTCCGGCGAGATTCGATTGAAAGGTCACGCGCCGGTTCAGATCGAAAACACTTACGCGCCGGGAGATTTTCTCGGCGGCGACGGCTTGCCGGTCGCGCTGAGCGTGCAGGCGATTTTCAATCGTCTCTTTACGAACACTTACGAAGTTCCGAATGTCGAAGGCGTCGCGCTGAAAGTCGAAAGCGTCCCTGGCCGCCAATCGTTCACGATCGACAGCGCGTGGCTCGAAAAGGGCGAAGCCGCACCCGGCGAAGATCTTCGCGTGCGAGTGCTGCTCCATCCCTATCGCGGCGAATCGCACATCGAAGAAACGACCGTCCACGTTCCCGACCAGATAGCGCGCGGAACAATGCTCCGCGTCATGGTCACCGACGGCGATTTGCTCAATCGCGCGTCTCGCGGCTTTCAATTTTCCGGCAGCGCCGGACCTCCGGGACTCGATCAACTCGTCGCTCTGTTAAATCGCGAGCGCCGCAATGATCGGCTCTACGTCGGACTCTTCATGCCATCGCCCACCATTCTCTGGGACGACAAAGAGCTGCCCAACGCGCCGCTTTCGCAAATCAATGTGATCGACGGGCGTCCCGCGCCGGGAACAGTTCAAGTTTTGCGCGAGTCGCTCGCCAGCGAATCATCCGTGCAATTGACCGGCCCGGTTTCGGGCGTCGTGTCTCTCAACCTCCAAATCCGGTGACCATCTCGATGCCCAAGCCTTCCCTTTCAAACTCGCCAAACAATCTTCGCTGCAACAGCATCACCGCCCCTGTCATCCTGAGGCGCCCCCAGAGCGCCGAGGGATCTCAACATCAACAGGACCTCCAGCCTCCCGTGGGTAAGAGTCCTCGCTTCATAACAGCGATAATGTGCGCCCTGTTCCTTTGCGCAACGTTCTTCACCGCGAACATTCGCGCCGAGCACACGCGAACCTGGCGCCAATCCACGTACGAAGAATTCCTCAAGGGCACCTCGACTGGCGTAACCGTTCGCAGCGACGGGCGCCTCGAGCTTTCTCCAAAATTCACGCTGCTCGCCGACGCCGACGCCTCGTTTCTTTGGACTCTTCGCACCGATCCGAAAGGTGTTTTGTACGCAGCCGGCGGCTCGCCCGCAAAAGTTTTTCGCTTCGACGCCAGTGGCAAGCCGAGCAAAGCGTTCGAATCCACCGACCTCGCGGTGCAAGCGATCGCCTTCGATAGCAAAGGCAATCTCTACGTCGGCACTTCGCCTGACGGGAAGGTCTATCGCGTCTCGGCGACTGGTGAAAAATCCGTATTCTTCGATCCCAAAACAAAATATATCTGGGATCTCGCGTTCGGTTCAGACGGGACTCTGTACGTAGCGACCGGCGACAAAGGCCAGATCTTCGCCGTCTCGCCCGATGGCAAAAGCGAGCTCTACTACGCCAGCGACGAAGCCCACATCCGCGTGCTTGCGTTCGACGCCAAGGGCAGTCTTCTCGTTGGCACCGAGCCGAGTGGCCGCGTGCTGCGTGTCACAAAAACCGCAAACGCCGGCGCGCGCAAAAACAAAGAGAAAGAGCCCGCCGCCGAAGGTTTTGTGTTGTACGAAACAGCGAAACGCGAAATCACCGCGCTCGCGGTCGCGCCCGACGGCAACGTCTACGCCGCGGCGATCGGCGAAAAGCAACACGCCGGCTCGCAATCGTCGACGATCATCTCGACATCGAGCGGCACCACAACCATCACCGGCGGAGGTGTGATCAGCGCCGGCGGCGCGGCTGGCCAATCTCCGTTCGTTCCGTTTCCTCCATTGCTCTCCGGCAGCATCTATAAAATCGCTCCCGACGGCGCACCTGAAGAACTCTGGACGTCGCGCGACGACGTTGTCTACTCGCTCGCGCTCACAACTGAAGGCCGCTTGCTCGCCGGAACTGGCAACAACGGCGCGCTGCTCGCGGTCGATGGGCGCGGCGTCTTCGCGCAACTCGCAAAAGCCGGCTCCGCGCAAATCACCGGCATCACCCGCGGACCAAACGGCAAAATCTTCTTGTGTACCGCAAACCCCGGCAAAGTTTTTTCTGTCGGCCCCGAGTACGAACCCGAAGGCACTTACGAATCACGCTCGTTTGACGCTGGACTCTTTTCGAAGTGGGGTCGCATCGACTGGTGGAGCCCGCCGCCGACCTCTCCGAATATGAAGGCCGGTGCGAACGCGCCCTCGAGCGAACCGCGCCTCGAATTTTTCGTCCGCTCCGGTAACACCGAAGATCCCGGCAAAGAATGGTCGCGTTGGTATGGACCGTATTCGAAGCCAAGCGTAGTCGAAGCGCCGCCTGCGCGTTTCGCGCAGTGGAAGGCCGTCATCCATGACGGTCGTTACGGCGACGGCATCGAGTGGGTCACGCTGGCCTATCTTCCGCGCAACGTCGCGCCGGCCATCGACGGCATCGCCGTGCAGGACCCGAACGTTCGTGTGCAAGGAGTTGTGGCGATACAAGGCGGACAACAACCCTCGGTCGCACTCAAAAATCCACCCGCTGCAAGCCCTACCGGCGTGGTTATTTCATCCGGCTTGTCTCCGAAATTCGAACAGCCCCCGCAGGGTTTCCAGCAAAAGGGCTCGCAGTCCGTGCTCTGGACCGCGCACGACGAAAACGACGACGATCTCCGTTACACGGTTCTATATCGCGGCGAAAACGAAAGAGAGTGGAAAGTCCTGAAAGACAAACTCGCGGAAAAGTTTTACACGTGGGACGCCTCTTCCCTGCCCGACGGCGCCTACTATCTGCGTATCGTCGCCAGCGACGCGCCGTCAAATCCGACTGCCGACGCGCTCACCACGTCGCGCGACAGCGAGCGCTTCGTCATCGACAACACTCCTCCGACGATAGATCGGATCGAAGCCACGTTGATCACCGTCAAAACTGGAAGCGAGCCGCCGTTTCCCTCCGTGATCGTGAAATTTACCGCACACGACACAACCAGCAGCATCGACCGCGCTCAGTACAGCATCGACGGCGGCGATTGGGTGATAATTGCGCCGATTGGCAGCGTCAGCGACTCACTCGAAGAACGCTACGAGTTCACACCGGCCGGAGAGTTCTCACACGGCGAACATTCAATCGCAGTCCGGGCCTACGACCATTTCGAAAACGTTGGCAGCGCTAAAACCGTCGTCAACATCCCGGGCGGCAAGCAGTAACCAAGCCAGCCGCGAATCAATCTGCAGCGGAGGCTTCCATCTTCGCCGCGTGAACCTGTTCAATCTCCATCCCAAATCCTATACGCCCGTCCTTATACGGCTGCGTTTTCACGCGCACCACGCGCGCCGTGCAACTCGTCATTCGCGCCTCTCCGCCGGTGACCTCCGCCGGCATCTTCAGCGTCGCCTCAATCGGCATTCCAATCTTCAGCGGAGCCGATGTCGCAAAATAAAAACCGCCGCGCGAAACGTTCATCGTTTCCGTAAAATGATCGCTGCTGCCTCCGGCCAGATTGATCGTTCGAAATCGCAGCGGCGTGCGAATGTTGTAGCGTTTGAGCACTCGTCGTTCGGATGCGTCCATACAGGCGTGGTCTCCTCAGCATTTTGAAAAAATGGATTTTTCAGCTTGAGGAAGGGGGAACCCAACACTAGCAGAGCGTCACGCGAGGTCAAGTGAGAATTCGTTCATCGCACGTTAAAATCGAAAACGAATTCGACAAATTTCCACACGCAGCGCAAACCTGTTCCGAATTGGTAGCGCCGGCATCTTGCCGGCGTTTTTTTGATTGAGAAGCGAGAAAACACATTCCACTTTGCCGTTCCATAATGGCTGTTCCTCGCGTTTCAAAATTGCGCTAGATTGCGCTTACTAAATCGCGCTAGATAGCGCTCCGCGAGCTCAAAGATGCCAACAGAAACAAGGTCCGCGCCTCAGCCCGTCACCTGGGAAGCCATTCAAGCCGCCCACGCCCGCATCAAGCCACGCATCCACCGCGCACCGATCATGACGTCTTCATCGATCGACACAATGATCGGCGCCCGCATCTTCTTCAAGTGCGAGAATCTCCAAAAAACTGGCTCCTTCAAAATCCGGGGCGCTTCGAACGCAATTTTCTCTCTCACCGAAGATGAAGTCCGCCACGGCATCGTCACCCAATCCAGCGGCAATCACGGCGCCGCCGTCGCCTGCGCCGCCGCATGGCGCGGCGTCCCCGCCTGGATCGTCATGCCGAAAAATTCCTCCGCCGTAAAACGCCAGGCCATCGAAGGCTACGGCGGCCGCGTCGAACTCTGCGAACCCACCATGACTTCGCGCAACGAAACCTGCAATCGCATCCTCAGCGAAACCCACGCACACCTAGTCCATCCCTACGACGACGACCGCGTCATCGCCGGCCAGGCCACGTCCGCGAAAGAACTCCTCGAAGACATCAACGATCTCGACGCGCTCTTCGCCCCCGTCAGCGGCGGCGGCCTCCTCAGCGGCTCCTGCCTCAGCGCTCGCGCCATCCGCCCCGAAACCCGCGTCTTCGGCTGCGAACCAGCCAACGCCGACGACGCCTATCGCTCCATCACTACCGGCGCGCTGCAATCCATCGATTCCGCCGACACCATCGCCGACGGCCTCCGCGCTTCGCTTTCGCCGCGCACCTTCGCGATCCTTCGCGAGAATCTCGCCGGCGTCCTCCGCGTCACCGAAGGCGAAATCATCTCCGCCATGCGCTTCATCTGGGAGCGCCTCAAAATCGTCATCGAGCCCAGCTCCGCAGTCGCCATCGCCCCTCTCCTGAATCCCGGCGCCGTCGCCGCCCTGAATCTCCTCGCCCGCCCCGACGGCGGAAAACCCAAACTCGGCGTAATCTTCTCCGGCGGCAACGTCGACCTCTCCCACCTCCCGTTCTAACAATCCGCCATCAGGATTCGCGACAGTCAGGGTGGCTCAGACGCAACGCCACCACCCGTATGCGCGCCTGTCATCCTGCGCCGTCCGAAGGACGGCGAAGGATCTCAACATAATCCGCGCTTCAAATGCATCGGTCTTCAAAAGCCCTCTCCACTCCCATTCAGTTACCAGTCACCACAAACAAAAACCCCGCAAGCCTTGTGAGCTTGCGGGGTTTTCTTTAGTGAGGAATTCCGGAAGCAATCCGCAGTTTGGGTCGGTGGTTGGTGGGTTGCGGCCTGCCTCCGGAGTGAGGATCGTTGAAGCTTTTCCTAAGTCGTCTTTACTTGCCGTACGCGATCGCGATGTGCTCGACCGTAACCGGTCCCTGCGCGATCACCTTTTCGTTCAGCTTCGGCGCGCGGTAGCGGAGGTCGATCCCCAGATCCGCCAGGTACAAGCTGCTGATGTATCGCTCGCCATTGCGGCGTTCAACCGTCATGTTGCTGCTCTCGCCTTGCTGTTTGCCGGACACTGCCGACGTCAGCACCCACATGTACCCCTTCGGGCCGTGGAGCAGGATCTTCGCCGGCATCGCCGTGGAGTTCAGCGTGAAGTCATAGTTGCCAGCCGGCAGCTCGGTGCCGTTCCAAACAACATCGCTCGTCAGCGTGAACTGCCCCTTGAATACCGGTTGCGCCTGCACGCGATTGGGAATCGCGAAAAACGTCACCAGCCCGAGAACCGTGATGGCGACGATGTGTGTGATTTGCTTTTTCATGGTAGGTCTCCTTTCGACCTGTTCCGCTCGATTGACACCGATAGAAAAAGCACATGGCGGACCAAACTGGGAAAAGCGGAGAGGTCGATTTGCCCACTGAAATTAAAGGAGTTAGCGATCCAGAAACGTTCGAGACGACTGAGGAAGGTCCGGGAAGCTATCCGATCGGATAGGCGGAACTATCTAGCCAGATAGACCTTCGCATCCCCCGGCACCGCAGGCACGAGATCCGGACTGACAACACTTCGCGGAGGCTGTCATCAACTTCAAGTCCAAGCACAATCAAACCGGAATTAGTCGTGAGAAAACAACGGAGAAAGAAAAAACGAACCGCCAACTACCCCTGATTCCGCTTCTTCAACGTCAACCGCAAATCCAGATTCCGGATCAGCCGGTGCAAATAATTCGAATGCACACCGAGCAGCCGCGCCGCCTCGGTAATTTTCCCCTCCGACTGATCCATCGCGGTCAAAATCAGTTGCCGCTTCAACTGCCGCACCGCCTCGTGATACGTCGATGACCGCATCGATTGCGCCGGCGTCTCATGCAGCGCCTCCGGCAAATCTTCCGGCAAAATCATCCCCGACGACCCGAGCACCACCGCCCGCTCGATCGCATTCTCCAATTCGCGAATATTCCCCGGCCAGTCGTACTGCTTCAGCAACGTGCCCGCGTCCGCCGAAATCCCCATGATCCGGCGATTGCACCTCTCCGAGTACTTCGCCCCAAAATAATTCGCCAGTTGTGGAATATCTTCTTTGCGATCGCGCAGCGGCGGCATGGTGATCGCCACCACATTCAACCGGTAATACAAATCCTCGCGGAACGTGCCTTCGCGGGTCGCCGTCAACAAGTTCTTGTTCGTCGCCGCGATCACGCGAATGTTCAGCGGAATCGACCGCGTCCCGCCAACGCGCATGAAATCGCGCTCCTGCAAGACGCGCAACAGCTTCGACTGCAGCGCCGGGCTGATCTCCCCCATCTCATCCAGAAAAATCGTGCCCGTGTTCGCCATCTCGAGCTGCCCGCGCTTCTGCGTCACCGCGCCGGTAAACGCCCCGCGCTCATGCCCAAATAGCTCGCTCTCAAGCAGCGTCTCGGTCAGCGCCGCGCAGTTGATCGCCACAAACGGCTGATCCCGACGGTTACTGTTCCGGTGAATCGCGCGAGCGCACAGCTCTTTGCCCGTTCCGCTTTCGCCATAAACCAGCACCGTCGAATCCGTCGTCGCCACGCGCTCAATCAGCTGATAAACCTCGCGCATCGCCGCGCTGTCGCCAACCATGTCGTGGTCGAGATCGACCTCCGCGCGCAGTCGCTGATTCTCGCTGCCCAGCCACTCCACCTGGCGCGCGCTTTCCAGCGCCATCGACGCGATGCCGGCAATCGCCGTCACCAGCTGCAAATCTTCATTCGTAAAGCGCGCCGTCGGATTCGTCGTATCCAGATAAATCAGCCCGATCGCCTTATCCATATTGAGCAGCGGCACGCACATCAGCGAGTGCACCTCAGGCTTCTTCGCGTCGACTACTTTCGCCTTCGGTTTTGGCTCGGCGTCTTCATCATCGTCGTCCGAATCCTGAACCTCGGCCGGCGCCGCAGCCGTCGCCCCGCCATTCTTCTCATTGCTAAGAATGGCCACGCCTTCTTCCAACACCTGCCGCGCCAATTCCCGATCCACCGCCACCGCATGCTGGGGCCCCGCAACTCGGTCCCACGCCACGATCGACGAAAACTCCTCGGGATCCGACCCCACCAGAATCGCGCCGCGTTCCCCCGGCACCACGTCAAAAATCATCCCGAGCAGCTGCCATTGCAGCGACTCCACATCGCGAATCGACCCGATCGCGGTACTGATCTTCACCAGCGTTTGGAGGTCGCGCGCCGTACGCTCCCCGCTCGGCAGCGCCGCCAGCGCGTCCGGCTGCAAATAGCGCACATCCACTCCGCGCAATCGCGTCTTGGCCGCGGCATCGCTCACCGCCTTGGCCGTCTCGCTCAAAACAATCGTGCCCGTCTCGCTTTCCTTCGCCTCTTCATCATGAAAAACGAAGGTTGAGCCACCGACCACCACCTGATCGCCCGCCACGATGATTCGCTCCGTCACCGGCAACCCGTTTACAAACGTGCCCGAAGCGCTCCCGAAATCGTGGACAACGCAAGCACCGTCCGATTCGCGCGTCACCTTGCAGTGCTGGGGCGACACCAATGTGTCGTTCAGAATGAGCTGGTTGGAGATCTCGCGGCCAATCGTCAGCGATCCGTCCTGTAACGGAAAAACCGAATCGCGTAGGGGACCGCTGATGGCGGAGAGTCTAGGGTTCACGGGTTAGCGGCCCAGTATTCCCAGCCTTTTTTTCAGACTGGAGCGGGGTAGGCCGCATAGTCTACATGGTCTCCCCGGCACGCGCCATACCTTCTCGCCCCGAGCCTATCGCGCCTCAGCCAAAGTCCGCGCTCGATTTCCTCCGGCTCATAATTTTTTTTTTCCGACAGCTGCATACGGTGGTACGCTTCCTCACTGGATTGTCATCGGATTGTTTCCCAAAAGTCGGAGGGCAAGAAGTGAGCGCAGCAGCTAGATTTTCGGGCATCGAGTCCCGCCGAAGCACCCGAATTGATCGCACCGTTCCGTTGGTTGTCGTCGGACAAACCAAGCTCGGTTTGTCCTTTCAGGAACGAACTTCAGCCGTCAGCCTCAACCTCCACGGCTGCCGCTATCCGTCCCGCCACGATTACGCCGTTGGCTCCTGGATTGGCCTGCAAGTGCTTGAGCCCAATGGAGAAAACGCCGCGCCCGTGATGCGCGCTCAGGTCCGCTCAATCCACCCGCCGATGAGCCCGCGCGAGCTCTATCAGATCGGCGTCGAACTCGAAGCTCCTGCCAATGTTTGGGGCGTTCCGTCACCTCCGGAAGACTGGCTGCGCCACCTCGGGATTGACCCCTCCAAGCTCCATGATGCTGCTCCGGCCCATGCCCATGAGCAGGAATCGCATGCGGCCGAATCGAGCGCCGTTGCTCCAGCGGCAGTGAAGTCGATGCCGCCCGCCGGTCCTGAATATCGCAGCACTGGCGTTACTTCTTTCCCTGCACCGCCCGCACCCGCGCCAAAATCCGAGCGCGTCGTGATTACCTCCGACCAGCTTGTTGCCGCCGTTCAAGGCAAGCTGCAAGCCGCCGCCGAAAAGGCCGTTCAGACCGCCATCAGTTCCCATCTCACAGACGCCGTCCGTCAGTCGCTGACCAAGATGGACGAAGTCTGCAAGACGAGCATGCACCAGATCGAGCAGCATTCGCAGGAGCGCCTCGAAGTCATGATTCGCACTGCGCGCGAAGACATGATGAGCCAGATGGAAGCGCGTCTCGCCGAGGACCGCTCGCGCCTGGAAGGAATGCAGGAATCGTTCAACGCTCGCACCGCGGAATTCAGCCGGCGCCTTGAATCTCTCGCGAACGAAACGCAGCGCAGCCTGACCGATACCCAAGGTGTTCTTTCGCGAGTAGGTTCCGACGTCGAGCCGCGCATTCTCGATCGCCTGAACCAATCGATCGCCCGCGCCGCCGACGATTTCGAAGCCGCCGCCACGCGCGTTTCCGACCGCCAGCTTGTTCGCCTGATGGAAGACAAGCAGATGGTCACGCGCGAAGCCGCCGCGCAACTCAACGCCTACAGCGCAGACATTCGCGCGCAGCTTCAGACCAACGCGCATAGCACGATGGAAGAGTTCAAGCGCCAGACCGAAGTCCAGGTCGACTTGATCATCTCCGAAGCCACACAGCGCGTGATGTCGCAACTCGCCGCGCTCGACGCCGAAAATCGCTCAGCAATCGAAGCGCGCCGCCGCTCCATCGAAGGCGATATCGCTCACGCCACCGAGCAATCAACCGAACAATTCCGCACCGGCATGAAAGCGTTCCTCTACTCCTGCCTGGTCGCCGCAGTGGGCGCCGTCGACGAGCACGCCAAGACCACGCTCGACGGTCTGAAGGACCCAGCCAAGGCGCTCCGCGAAGGCACCATCAACAGTGAAGTCGCCGCCATGAATTCGAACCCCGGCGAAAACAACAACGGCCAAGGCTAAGAACGCCACAATAAAATTGCAAACAAAATAAAGACGGCGCCATCTCTGGCGCCGTTTTTATTTCTAATTGAAACTGCTACTTGCTAAGACCTGCCACTTGCTAAGAATCTGTCATCCTGAGCGAAGCGAAGGATCTCAGACGTAAACCTTGTCGCTAACCGCGCACTACTTCACCGCTGCTGCGCCCACGCCAATCCGTCCGGATTCTTCCCCGTCGGAATTTCCCCGATCACTTTCAACTCCTTCAAATCGATGGCCACCACCTTATTCTTCTGGCTCACCGCGACATAAGCCTTCGATCCATCCGGCACCACCAAAATCCCGCCCGATCCGCCCCCCAAATCGAACGACTTGATCTCCTTATGCGTCGCGGCATCCACGATCTCGACGTTACCCGCGCTCGAGCCATCGTTCGAACCCGGCCTTGCTCCTAGTCCCGAAATCAAAACAAGCTTCCCATCCGGCGTGAACTTCAGTCGATTCGCGCCTTTCACCGAAATCGACATCGTCTCCGTCGCCTTCTTGCTCGTGACATCGATGATCGTAACCGTCCCGTCCCCCGCATTCGCCGCCCAAATCTCTTTTCCATCCGGCGACACATCAAACCCCTCGCAACCTCGCCCCGCCGGTACATTCGTGATGCGCCACGTCTTCCGCGGCCCGGCACCCGGCGGCATTCCCGGCGGCGGAGGAGGAGGCGGTCCACCACCCGCACCTGGCGGCGGCCCAAACGACGGACCATCGACCTGCTCAATAATGCTGATCGTCGCCGAATTTACGTTCGATGTCACAACGCGCTGCAGATCCTGGAACACATACACCATGTGCGTCCGATCCTGCCCGGTCCCCAGCACCCAATCAATTCCCTTCGCCGCGGGATCGTAGCGACCGACCACCTTGTTCGTCTCCACCGTGAAATACAGTTTGTCGCCCGCATAAAACAATCCGTGCGCCGAATGCAACGCGCCCAAATCGATTGCCGGCAATTCTTTGTGCGCCAGCAGATCCACCACCGAAATCGTGTGCAGCTCGCTGTCGGTCCCGCCGTAATTCGAAATATAAGCGACTCGTCCGTCCGTCGACGCGACGATCTCATGCGGATCGGTTCCCGCCGGCACGCGCGCTACGATCTTCATGCTCGCCGGATCGACCATCGCCATCGCATTGTCGCTCTTCTCCAACACCAGTAGCGCAGCCGACGGCGTCTGCGCTGCTACCGACGCGGCAACGCCAAACAGCAGCGCCGCCGCGGCACACAGTTCGCCCACGATTTTCAGTCGTCGCGGATTCGCCGTCATTTCGCACTCCCTTTCAACACGATCTTCCTATGCCCTGTTTTCCCACAAATCCCAGAGCCGCAAAAAAAATCAGTCGCCGGCAGCCGCCGCTCCCGACTCCTTCAGCTTCAGCTTTCCGTTCGCCTTGTTTTCCTCAAGGAATTCCCTGAGATCTTTCGCCGTATCAAGCAGCCGGATCCACTGTTCATAATAAAGTGTGACCGGAAAACGCCCGAGCCCGTACACGCTCACGCCTCCCTTTTCCCCGACTCTGAAATCCAGCGCTCCGGTTCGCCGGCTCCCCGATTGCTTTTTCAGCTCCGCGAGCTGCGCTTTGAGTTCTTCATAGGATGGTTCTGACATTTGTTTGGACCTCCTCAGTTTCAGTCGTTCTCATCGATCGATATTGAATCGACTCTCGCTCAACAAGGTGGCCATTATAATACCCAATCCCAAATCCGGTCCCCCTTCCTACCGGCTTCAGGCACCGCGTACAAAGCTCCCACATCGTCCCGAAACTTTTCATTCCACTCCGGGTTCAACCCATACCGTTGGTCAGGCACGCGCACAGTTGTCTTTGCGTACCAGCGACGCCGCCGCGCCGAAACGCTACGATTTTTTGGGGGTCATTCGGCGAACCAGCTCGCCGTTCAGGCCGCTCGGCAAACCCGAAGATCGGGAACCTAGTATCGGTCTTGACGGAAGTACATACATACGAGGTCGAGCTTCGCATATTTCCACCTCGAACGATTTACTCTTTCGGACGCAAAGCCGCGCCCGGCGGCCTTTGTGTCTTTGGCGTGCGATACTTTCCTCGCAACCTTCCCAGCTTCGCGCGCGTGGAAAGCAACCATTCACAAGTAAAATCGATCCTTATTGTCAGCGCATTTTTCACGCGAATCAAAGACGCTTTTCACAAATTTAGGCTCATCGAAGTTAAAAACTGATCGAAGCTGAGAGAGAGAGAACTAATCCAAATATGGGCGGATTCATGAAGAACATCGGGTCCAATCTGGGTCGAGCTGTTATTTTCTCCGCATTGCTATTGGCGTTTCCGTCGTTCCGCGCTTCTGCACAACCGCAGTCAGAGCCCGACGGCAACGCCGCGCAGATTTCTCAAACGCCGCGCGTCCCTGCGCGCGTCACGCAAGCCGTCGACGACGCCAATCGCACTACGCTTCGCGGCAACGTGCATCGCCTCGCGCGCGCCGAGTTCGATCGCGGCGCCGTCTCTGATGCTCAGCCCGCCACGCACCTCGCTCTCGTCCTCAAACGCAGCGACGATCAGGAAACCGCTCTTCAGCAACTCCTCGCGCAGCAGCAAGACAAATCTTCGCCGAACTATCACAAGTGGCTCACCCCCCAACAATTCGGCGCGCAATTTGGTCCTGCCGATTCCGATATCGCGGCCGTGACCGACTGGCTCACCGCGCGCGGCTTCACCAACATCAAAGTGAGTCCCGGCCGCACGCGCGTGGAATTCGACGGCAACGTCGGCCAGATCACCAGTGCCTTCCAAACGCAAATTCATCACTTCATGGTCAACGGCAAGATGCACATGGCGAACGTCTCCGATCCCCAGATTCCCGCCGCACTCACTCCCGTTGTCAGCGGTGTCGCGACACTCCACGACTTCCGCCCGCACGCCCTTTCGCATCGCCTCGGCACGTTCCGAAGAACGAAAGACACCGGCGTAGTGAAGCCACTCTTCACCTTCAACGCCTGCGGCTCCACCCAGAATCCCGCACCCTGCTGGGCCGTCGGCCCCGGCGACTTCGCCAAAATCTATAACTCCCCAGCTACGGTCAGTGGCGGCGCTCCGGGCGCTGGCGTCACCATCGCCATCGTCCAGGATTCCAACATCAACACCGCGGACTACACTCAGTTCCGTTCGATGTTTGGCCTCCCGGCAACACCCGCCATCAACGTAGTCCTCAACGGCCCCGATCCCGGCATCCAGGGTCCCGACTCTCAATCCGACGACGAAATCGAAGCCGATCTCGACACGCAGTGGGCTAGCGCCGTCGCTCCCGGAGCCCAGATCGACCTCGTCGTCTCCCAAGATTCCCAAAGCATCGGCATTTTCGGCATCGATCTGTCCGCGATTTACATCATCGATAACAATACCGCTCCGATCCTCAGCGAAAGTTTCGGCGACTGCGAGTCGGATCTCGGATCGAGTGGAGAAGCCTTCTATTCAGGCTTGTGGGAGCAAGCCTCCGCGCAGGGCATCACTGCCATCCTGTCCGCCGGTGATAGCGGCTCCGCTGCCTGTGATTCCAGCAACTCCGCAGACGTCGCAAGCGGAGGTGTCGCTGTCAGCGGCTTGGCGTCCACTGCCTATAACGTCGCCCTCGGCGGCACCGATTTCCAGAACTCCGGCTCCACACAGAACAAGCCCGGTACGACTTCCACCTTCTGGAACACGACCAATGGCGCCAATGGTTCGTTCACAAACACTTCGGCAAAGAGCTACATCCCGGAATGGCCTTGGAACGACGGTTGCGCCGCAGCCGCAACGTCTTCGAATCTCAACACATGCACCAGCACCAGCGATTCGAATCAAAACTCTGCAGGTTTCGGCCTCGATCTCACCGCCGGCGGCGGCGGCCCTAGCACCCTCAACACCAAGCCTGCCTATCAAACTGGCATCACCGGCATGCCGTCCGCCAATTTTCGCCAAGTCCCCGACGTTTCCTTCTTCGCAGGCAATGGCACCAACGGCAGCTTCTACATCATCTGCCAACAGGACGCCCACACCGGCACCGGCAGCAACACCAGTTCCTGCGATCTAAATTCGCCTTTCGCCGATTTTCAGGGCGTCGGCGGCACCTCCGCATCCGCACCCGCCTTCGCAGGCGTCATGGCGATGGTCAATCAGAAGACCGGTCAGCGTCAGGGCAACGCCAACTTCGTCCTGTATCAGCTCTACAAAAACGGTTCGGCCAGCACCATTTGCCCGTCGTCCGCCACCCCTGCCTCGACCTGCATCTTCTACGACACCGTCCTTGGGAATAACTCCGTCGCCTGCCAGGGCGGCACTCCGAATTGCAGCAACACGAACTCCTCGCAATTCGGCGTGATCCTCGATCCCACGAAAACCAACACCCCGGGATTCATGACCACTCCCGGATACGACAACGCCACCGGCCTCGGCTCCCTCAACATCAGCAATTTGGTCAACGCCTGGTCCGGCGTTACCTTCACCGCCGACACCGTTACGCTGGCCGCGACTTCTTCGACAAGCATCACCCATGGCGGCACTGTCACCTTCATGGTGACTCTCAATCCAACCGCTGCCACGGGCGCAGTAGCTCTGGTCGCAACTCCGCCTTCCGGCTCGCCCGTAGGCATCGGTTCTTTCGCTCAATCCAATCAGGCGTTTACGCTCTCTGGCGGCACGGCGACCATCACTACCGATCAACTCCCGGGCGGCACTGGCGTCTCCGTCGTCGCCAAATACGCTGGCGATGGCACGTATGCCCCGGGAACCTCGAATGCCGTCACAGTCAACGTCGCAAAAGAAAGCAGCACCACCGCCGTCAATTTCGTCACCTTCGACGCTTCCGGCAACCCGACCATCAATACGTCCAACTCCATCCCATACGGCGGCAGCTACATCCTCCAGATCGCCGTCTCCGACAGCACAGGCCGCCAGTGCGCCGCCTCGACTTTTACTACCACGATCCCGGCCTGCCCGACCGGCATGTTAACCGTCACGGACAACGGCGCAGCCCTCAACGATTTCTCCGGCAAGAACACGACTACGCTCAACAGCCTCGGTTACGCAGAAGATCAAGCCATCAACGTCGCTAACGGCTCACATAGCGTGGTAGCAGTGTACGGCGGCGACAACAGCTATAACGGCAGCACTTCCCCTGCGAAAGCATTCACTGTCACCGCCGCACCCACCACCGTCAGCATCGCGTCTTCTCCGGCCACCATCACCACCGCAACTCCCGCCACCATCACCGCCAAG
>Ga0210393_10002013_pt1 | contig 16904 bp, 12 predicted proteins | sample IncBWC27OmetaG_FD_160068 | JGI IMG/M metagenome (GOLD analysis project Ga0210393, IMG submission 160068) | Forest soil microbial communities from Barre Woods Harvard Forest LTER site, Petersham, Massachusetts, United States - Inc-BW-C-27-O ... | reverse complement strand
TGAATAAGAAGGTTTGGTTCGCCGGTGGCGGCGCGGTATTGGTGCTCGGCCTCATCGTCTTGGGCGCGCGGCGCTCCGCGCCTGCGCCATACTTCACAGCGCGAATAGAGACGGGCGACATCAAAGATGCCGTGGATTTGACCGCCATAGTCAATGCGGTGAAGACGGTGCAGGTGGGGTCGCAGATTTCAGGTACGATCGCGAAGCTCTACGTCGACTTCAATTCGCGCGTGCACGCGGGAGAGATCGTCGCGCAGATCGACCCCGCCTTGTTCCAGGGCGCACTCGACCAGGCAGCCGCGGCACTCGAAGCCGCGAAAGCCAACGTGACGGCCGCGCAAGCGAACCTGGAACAGGCAAAGGCCAGGCTGGTGCAGACCAAGGACGATTACGATCGCAACGGTCCCCTCGCCCAGAAAGACTACGTCACGCAGTCGGCGCTCGTGCTGTCGAAGTCGAACTACGACGTCGCGAAAGCCGCCGTGGGCGCGGCCGATGCCGCTGTGGTGCAAGCCCGGGCGCAAGTCACGCAGGCGGCTGCCGCGGTGGCCGTCGCGAAGACGAACCTCGACTACTGCGTGATCCGGTCGCCCATCGATGGCGTCGTCGTCGCGCGCAACGTCGATGTGGGGCAGACCGTCGCGGCGTCGCTCCAAGCGCCGACGATCTTCACGATCGCGCAGGACTTGACGAAGATGCAGCTCTACGCGAAGACCGACGAGTCCGACGTGGGTCGGGTACGGGTCCACCAAACCGTGTCATTCAAAGTCGACGCGTTTCCGAAAGAAACGTTCACGGGTACGGTGAGCGAGATCCGGATGAACGCCACGACGGTGCAGAATGTCGTGACCTATGATGCGATCATCGACTTCGGGAATCCCGAGCTCAAGCTCTTTCCCGGAATGACCGCGTATGTGTCAGTGCCCGTGGCGTCGGTCAAGAACGTCATCATGGTGCCGAACAGCGCCCTCCGGTTTCATCCGTCGCTGCCGCCCAACCAACTGCAGGCCCTCTACGCGAAATACGGCATACCGGACGGAGGCGGCGTCCCTCCCGTTGGGGATACGCCTCAGGTACCGCCCGCGGGCGCCGGAGAGGGTCGGCCGAGGATCAGCGACGCGGAGCAGGGGGTGATCTGGAAGCTCCACGCCGACAACTCCCTCGAGCCCGTGCGCGTGGCGCTCGGCATCACCGACCACGCGCATACCCAGACGTTGGCAGTCCTGGGCGGCACGCTCCACGTGGGCGATGAGATCATCACCGGCGCACCCGTGGCTTCAGGGCAGCCACGTGGGCGCTAGCGGTGACGATCATCCAGATCGAGGACGTACATAAGTACTACGATCTTGGGGAATCCCGGGTGCATGCACTACGGGGGGTGAGCCTTGCGATCGAGCCCGGGGGGTTCGTGGCGATCATGGGCGCGAGCGGCAGCGGTAAGTCGAGTCTCATGAACATTCTGGGGTGTCTCGACCGGCCGAGCAGTGGGCGGTACGTGCTCGACGGCACCGACGTCTCGACGTTCAGCAAGCGGGAGTTGGCCGGCATCCGGAACAAGAAGCTCGGGTTCGTCTTCCAAGGCTTCAATCTCCTGGCTCGAACGACGGCCCTGGAGAACGCCGAGCTGCCGACGATCTATGCGGGCCTGGACAAGGCGGCGCGCCGGGAGCGGGCCAGCGCGGCGCTGGCGATGGTCGGGCTCGCCGACCGGGCCGGGCATTTTCCGTCCCAGATGTCGGGCGGCCAGCAACAGCGCGTCGCGATCGCGCGGGCCCTCGTCAATCAGCCGTCGATCCTGCTGGCCGACGAGCCCACGGGCAATCTCGACAGCCGGACGTCGGTCGAGATCATGAAGATCCTGCAGGATCTCAACGACCGTGGACTCACGATCGTGATGGTGACCCACGAGAGCGACATATCCCAGTTCGCCCGCCGGGTGATCGTGTTTCGTGACGGACGGATCCGAAAGGACGAGCCGACCACGGCGCGCCCGCGGGCCGAAGACGTACTCGCGACGATGCCGACACTGGAGGATTAGTGCCGCTGTCGGTATCGTAGCGTTATGCCACGCCTCCTCGTGTTGCTCGCCCTGGCCGCACTGACGCCGCCGGGCCCACGTCCAATCACATCGAAGGACCTCTATCAGTTCAAGTGGGTGGCCGACCCGCGCATCTCGCCGGACGGCTCGCTCGCGGCATACACGCTCGTTCAGGTGGCCGAGAAGGGTGACAAGTACGAGACGAGCTTGTGGGTCGTGGCCACAGACGGACAGACTGCGCCGCGGCGTCTCACCTCGAGTACTCGCGACCGCGCGCCACGCTGGTCGCCGGACGGACGCACGTTGGCATTCGTCAGAAACGCCACGGACACCGGCGCCGCGCAGATCTACCTCTTATCGCTCGCTGGCGGCGAACCCCGCCGTTTGACGGATGTGGCGAAGGGCGCCGGAGCGCTGGCCTGGTCGCCCGACGGCAAGACGATCGCGTTCACCAGCACCACCTTGCCGAGCGACACGGCGCCACCCGACAAGGACAAGAGCGATGTGCGCGTCGTGACTCGCGCCGTGTACCGGGACAACGACGAGGGTTGGCTCGATCCGACGCGGCATGATCACATCTACGTCGTCGATGTCGACCTGGGTGCCGACACTCCGGCCAAGGCGCGGGCCGTAACCTCTGGCAACTACGACGAAGAAGACGTGCAGTGGGCTCGCGACGGGTCGCAGATTTTGTTCGTGTCCGACCGCGTGGACGAGCCCTATTACGACAATCCGGACGACGACGCGTTCGCGGTTCCGAAGAACGGCGGCGCGATGGCGAAAACCATCGACATCGACGGGCCCATTCGTGGGGTGGCCCAGTCGCCGGACGGCAAGAGCTACGCCTTTGCGGGGTGGATCAACCCGGCGCACCGGCAGTCGTACACGCAGTCGGCCATCTTCTGGTCACACGATGGGACCATCACGAAGCTGACGTCTGGCGAGGCCGAGGTCGGGAGCTCGGTCACTGGCGACCAGCACCCGCCGCGCGGCGGCGGTGGTGGACCCATCGTATGGTCGGCCGACGGCAAGGGCCTCTATCTAGCGACGACGGAGCACGGCCGGTCGAACATTGTGCGGATCGACGTGGCCACCAAAGCGGTCGAGTCGGTGACGGCCGGGGCGCACGACGTCGTGGCCTATAGTGCGACGCCGAACGGGAGCCGGTTCGCTCTCACGATGAGCGATGGCACGCATCTGAGCGACCTCTACGCACTGGACCCGGCGACGAAGGCGCTGACCCAGCTCACGCACGTGAACGACGACTTGTTCAAGCAGCTGACGCTATCGACGCCCGAGCGCATCACGTACAAGAGCTTCGACGGCACGCCGATCGAGGCCTGGATCGTCAAGCCGCCCGATTTCTCGCCGACCAAGAAATACCCGCTGATCCTGAACATCCACGGTGGGCCGCACTCGGCGTACGGCGAGACGTTCTTCCATGAGTTTCAGGTCATGGCCGCGCGGGGCTATGTCGTCCTGGCGCCCAATCCGCGCGGGAGCACGACGTACGGCGAGTCGTTCGGGAACATCATCCAGTATCACTATCCGGGCGATGACTACAAGGATCTGATGATCGGTGTCGATACGCTGCTCAAGCGTGGCTACATCGACGAGAAGCGTCTCGGGGTCACGGGCGGCAGCGGCGGCGGGTTGCTGACGAACTGGGTCGTCACGCAGACGCATCGATTCCAAGCGGCCGTATCGCAGCGGTCGATCGCCGACTGGGCCGCGTGGTGGTATACGGCCGACTTTACGCTCTTTACGCCCTCGTGGTTCAAGGAGCCGCCATTCAAAGACCCGCAAGAGTACGCGCTGCGTTCGCCGATCACGTACATCGGCAACGTGACGACCCCGCTCATGTTGGTGGAAGGCGAGTCGGATAGTCGCACCCCCTCGGGCTCCGGCGGGTACACCATGTTCCGGGCGCTCAAGGCCATGCACAAGCAGACGGAGATGGTCGTGTTCCCCGGCGAGACGCACGAGCTCTCGCGGTCGGGGAAGCCCGTGCATCGGGTCGCGCGGCTCGATCACATCATTGGCTGGTTCGACAAGTATCTCGCGAACAAACAGGTCAGTGAAGCGCCTTGAGTCTTGGAAGCAGATCGCGGCGTATCTCGGCAAGGACATTCGGACGGCGCAGCTGTGGGAGAAGAACGAAGGGCTGCCGATCCATCGGCAGACCCACACGGCCCGTGCGAATGTCTTTGCCTACGACGCGGAGCTGGACGCGTGGGTGCGCGCTCGGCAGTCGCCTCCGGCCGCGGTGGCGGTCGACCGGGTGTCGCGCCGTTGGCCGCTGCGCGTTGGCATCGGGGCCGGACTGCTCGGCCTCGCGCTCGTCCTCGCGCTTGCGGTGCGACCGCGCGAGAGGCTCCCGGCGGCCGGCGCCGTGGTGGCCGTGCTTCCGTTTACCGATCTGGGTGGGAGCGACGATCACCTGGCTGACGGCCTGACGGACGACATCATCGTCACGTTGGGTCGCGCGGGGAAACTCCCGATCATCTCTCGAACGTCGACGGCGGGGTTCCGGCAGACCTCCGTGTCGCTGCCACGCATCGCGGAGGCGCTGCACGCCACGGCGGTCGTCGAGGGAACGTTGCAGCGGTCGGGCAATCACGTGCGGATCACCGCGGATCTCGTCGATGTACGGACCGATCGGCGTCTGTGGAGTGAAGACTACGAGCGCGATTTGTCGGACGTGTTGTCGGTACAGGACGAGGTTGCGGCGGCGATCTCGGGATCGGTGCTCGAACGGCTCACAGGGCAGGCGAGCCCGAAGCTCCGTTCGACGCGCCCGGTCGACCCCGATGCCCGGCTCGCGTATCTCACGGGCCGCTATTTCTGGGCCAAGCGCAACGAGGCGGGTCTCACGAAGGCGATCGCGTACTTCACGCAGGCGATCGCGAAGGATTCCCTGTACGCGCCGGCGTACTCGGGGCTCGCGGATTCGTACACGTTGTTGAGCGTGTGGGGTTCGCTGTCGTCACGGGACGCGTTCCCGAAGGCCGAGGCGGCCGCGCGCAGGGCATTGGCGTTGGACTCGAATTCCGCGGAGGCGTACACATCGCTGGCGATCGTCACGGCGCGGTGGGATTGGAATTTCGCCGGTGCCGACGCGGACTTTCGGCGGGCGATTGCCGCGAATCCGAACTATGCCACGGCGCACCAGTGGTACGGCGAATTTCTGGGCGACCTCGGGCGGGGTGATACGAGTATCGCCGAATCGAGGCGGGCGGTGGCGCTCGATCCGTTGTCGGCGATTGCGGGTGGGGATCTCGCCGTCGCGTACATCCATGCCGGGCGTGCGAAAGACGCGGTCGCCGAGTTGAGACGGGTGTTGACGTTCCAGCCCGACTTCGAGCCCGCGCACGACTACCTCGGCAGCGCGTACCTCGAGCTCGGCGACTTTCAGCAGGCCGAGGCCGAGGTGCGGGCGGTCACGCGGCTCATGAGGGATACGACGCGGCTCGGCATCCTGCACATCTATGAGAAGCTTGCCGGTGGGCAGAAGCAGGAGGCGATCGACGAGGCCGAGGCCATCTTGCGCGGAGCCAAGGAGGCCGAGTTCGGGCCGTACCAGGTCGCGCAGATTTATTTCACCGTTGGGGAAAACGAGAAAGGGTACGCCGCGCTCGAGCGCGCGTATCGGGACCACGACTGGGTCATGGTGAATCTGCTGGTGGACGAGGGGTTCGCGCCGGTCAGACGCGAACCCCGGTTTCGAGCCATGGTGAGGCGCGTCGGACTGCCTACTGCTTAGCCCACGCCGTCACGATGGTGTTGCCCTGGCCACCGCCGTTCGGGATGGTGACCGTCAGCGTGTTGTTTGCATACGCCCAATTCGCATTCTGCGTCTTGGCCGCGACGCTGTCAAAGAGGACGAGCGTGCCGCGCTGGGCCGCCGACGACGTATCGGTTGCCGTGTAGCTGCCGTGCGTATTCCCGATGTTCTGCGTCAGGGCGCCGGTCGACGACAGGGTGTACGTCGAGCCCGTCAGGGTCAGGGTCGCGGCATCGTTCGCGTCAGTGGAGGCCGACCAGGAGCCGCCATCCGTGGAGTCAAAGGTGAACGTTGACAGGTCGTACGTTCCGGTGAGGTCGACCTTATCGCCGTTACCGGCGTTCGAGGGCGACTTCCCACCATTGGAGGAGGGGGAGGTCGAGCTGCTGCAAGCCGCCACAATGGCTGCTAGGAGTAAGAGAACGGCGTGTCGCGTCGTGACCATCGGGGGAGCCTCGTGAGAGAAGTTTGCGGATCGACGAGTGCTCCGCCCCCTGGTCAGCGGTATTCGGGACGAAAAACAGCGATTTCGTCTAATTTCGCCTAGCTAATGCCACGTCCAGTTCGCGATGTCGGGCTCATCCTCCATGTGCTCGTAGGAATACCGGGTCGCGTCCTTCGTCATCTGGATGAATCGGTTAATGAGATCGCTGCCATTGTTGCCGAGTCGGGTGGTGCGCCGAATCGCTTCGGCTGCCAGATGGTAACGGCTCATGCCGTTCAGCACGACCATATCGAACGGCGTAGTCGTCGTACCCTGCTCGTTGAACCCGCGCACGTGGAAGCGACTGGCGTGTGGACGGCCGTGGATAATGGCGTGCACCGCCCGTTGGTACCCATGCCAGGCAAAGACCACGGGCTTGTCGGCCGTGAAGAGCTCGACAAAGGCTTCGTCGGTCATGCCGTGGGGATGCTCGCTCGGCGAGAACAGCGTCATGAGGTCGACGACGTTGACGACGCGCACGCGAAGCTCGGGCGCGAGCTTCCTAAGCCACCAGGCGGCGGCGATGGTCTCGAGGGTGGGAACGTCGCCGGCGCAGCCTAAGACGACGTCGGGGTCGACACCGGCATCGGTCGAGGCCCATTCCCATATCGATGCACCGCGCTCGCAGTGGGCGATGGCGGCGTCCATCGGCAACCATTGGAGCTGGAACTGCTTGTCGATGACGATGAGGTTGACGTAGCTCTTCGACCGGAAGCAGTGGTCGGCGACCGATAGCAGACAATTCGCATCCGGCGGCAGATATATCCGTGAGACGGTACCGCGTTTCGAGAGCATCACGTCGATCAGTCCGGGTCCTTGGTGGCTGAACCCGTTGTGGTCATTCCGCCAGGCCGTTGACGTCAGCAGGATGTTGAGCGATGGCACCGGGACACGCCACGTGAGATCGTTCGCGGCCTCGAGCCACTTCGTGTGTTGCACCGTCATCGAGGCCGAGACCATGGCGAACGCTTCGTAGGTCGCGAACAGGCCGTGTCGGCCGGTGAGTACGTAGCCCTCGAGCCAGCCTTCGCACAGGTGCTCGCTCAGGACTTCCATCACGCGACCCGTGGGGCTCACATGGTCGTCGATCGAGAGGATCGGGCCGACGAAGCACCGGTTCTCGACTTGGAACACATCGCCGAGTCGGTTCGAGTTCGTTTCGTCGGGGCAGGTGAGACGAAAGTTCGTTGGGTTTCGAACGAAGATGTCCCGGCACAGCGCGCCAAGTTGCCTGGTCGACTCGCGCTTGATCGTCGCCGGCGCGGGGACGTCGATCGCGTATTTTCGAAAATCCGGAAGGTCCAACACCTGCGTCAACCGCCCGCCATTCGCATGCGGGTTGGCGCCCATGCGACGATCACCTTTCGGCGCCAGCGCCGCGAGGGCGGGCATCAGTGCGCCGGACTCGTCGAACAGCGTCTCCGGCTGATAGCTCCGCATCCAGTCTTCGAGCATCCGCAACTGCTCGGCGTTTGTCCGCACGTCGGGCAGCGGCACTTGGTGCGCGCGGAACGTGCCTTCTATAGGGAGGCCATCGAGCTCCTTCGGGCCCGTCCAGCCTTTCGGCGTGCGCAGGATGATCGCGGGGCGATTGCGGAGGCTCGAATAGCAGGCATCGAGTGTGGACGCGAACTCGCCGTGCAGATGCATCGGGTCGTCGCCCTCGACCATGTGCACCTCATAGCCTTCGGCCTCGAGAATCCGGCGCAGGTCATCGTCTTTTGCGCGGCCGAAGACCGTGGGGCCACTGATCTTATATCCGTTCAAGTGAAGGATCGGGAGAACTGAGCCGTCGCGATCCAGGTTCAAAAAGCGCGTACTTTTCCAGGATCCCGCGAGTGGACCCGTCTCGGCCTCGCCATCGCCGACGACCGCGACGACGAGGAGGCCCGGATTGTCGAACGCCGCGCCGTATGCGTGAGCGAGCACGTAGCCAAGCTCGCCGCCTTCGTGGATCGATCCGGGTGTCGGCACGCTGACGTGACTCGGAATCCCGCCTGGTGTCGAGAACTGTCGGAAGAGTCGACAGAGTCCGTCAGTGTTGCGCGTGATAGTGGGATAGATCTCCGAGTAGGTCCCTTCGAGGTACACGTTCGCGACGACCGCGGGACCGCCGTGTCCGGGCCCGGCGAGGTAGATCGCGTTGACGTCGTGCGCCGTGATCAGCCGGTTGAGATGCGCGTAGATGAAGCTCAACCCCGGCGACGTGCCCCAGTGACCGAGGAGCCGCGGCTTGATGTGCTCCGGCCGGAGCGGCTCGCGTAGTAGCGGATTGTCCTTGAGGTAGATCTGGCCGACCGTGAGATAGTTCGCGGCTTGCCAGTACCGGTGGAGCTGACCCCACGGGTCGCTCACCGCGCTCGACACACTGGTGTCGAACTCGAACGTGGCGTTGTGGCTCATACAGCACTTTAGCAGGTGTTGGTAACAGCACACGATACGTATTACGTTCGTCCCAACCGGTCTCAGCTACGAGGAAATGCCGCCAACACCACCAGCCGTCGTCGGTGACACGCTCGCCGACGTCGATACCCCAGCGCTCATCGTCGACCTCGATGCGCTCGAGCACAACATGCGGGAGATGGCGGGCTACGCGGCGCGGGCCGGTGTCGCGCTGCGGCCGCACGCCAAAGCGCACAAATGCGCCGAGATCTCGCTCCGGCAAATGGCGCTCGGCGCCGTGGGTGTGTGCTCGCAGAAAGTGAGCGAGGCCGAGGCGCTGGTCGATGCGGGCGTGAGCAATGTGCTCATCAGCAACGAGATCATCGCGCCGCCGAAGATCGAACGCATGGCTGCGCTCGCCCAGCGTGCGACGATCATGACGTGCGTGGATGATGCGTCCATCGTCCCGCTCCTCGACGCCGCGGCTGCTCGAGCCGGTGTGACACTGGGCGTGTTGGTCGAGGTGGATGTTGGCGGGGCCCGGTGTGGGCAGCTGCCCGGCACGCCGGCCGCGCAGCTCGCGCGGCGTGTCGCCGCATCGAGTCATCTGCGATTCGCCGGGCTCCAAGGGTACCAGGGACGAGCGCAGCACATTCGCGCGGAGGCTGATCGCAAGCGGGCGGTCGAGGCAAGCGTCGCGGCTCTCGGCGAGACCATCGACGCGTTGCGCCGCGACGGGCTGGCGTGCGACCTGGTCACCGGCGGGGGAACCGGGACCTATCTCTTTGACTCGGCCAGCCGCGCGTACAACGAGATACAGCCCGGGTCGTACGTGCTCATGGATGCCGATTATGGCCGCAACGCGCCGAGGCCGGAATTTCGGAATAGCCTCTTTGTGTATACACAAGTGATGAGCGCGACTGGACGCGGACATTCCGTGGTCGATGCCGGGCTCAAGGCTATGTCGTTCGACGAGGGGATGCCGCTCGTGGCCGACTATCCCGGGGTGTCGTACGTTCGCGTGTCTGATGAGCATGGCAATCTCGATGCGGACATGCCGCTCGGTACGAAGTTGAGGCTCATCCCGGGGCATTGCGATCCGACGGTCAACCTGTACGACTGGTGTGTGGCGGTGCGTGGCGAGCGGGTGGAGGGCCTGTGGCCGATCGTCGCGCGCGGCGCTATCCTCTGAGCCATGCGCATTGCCATTCTCTCGTGCTTCGTTCTCGCCGCCTGCGGCGGCGAACGCAAAGCGGCACCAGCATCATCGGAAGCACCGGCATCATCGGGGTCGGCCGCGACGTTCGCGCCGCAACTCGGCGTGGACATGGCCTCCATGACGAAGACGCCATCGGGTTTGGCGTACAAGGATATAAAAGTCGGGAACGGGGCCGAGGCCAAGGCGGGCCAGATGGCGACCGTGCACTATACGGGGTGGCTGCCCAACGGCACGAAGTTCGACTCCAGTCGCGACCGTGGTGACCCGTTCGCCTTCCCGATCGGCGCGGGCCAGGTCATCAAAGGCTGGGACGAGGGCGTAGCAGGAATGCACGTGGGCGGGCGGCGTCTGCTGGTGATTCCGGCAGACTTGGGCTACGGTGCCACCGGGTCGGATCCGATTCCGCCAAATTCGACGCTCGTGTTCGACGTTGAACTGCTGGGGGTCAAATGACGGTTACGCGACGGGACTTTGCGGCAGCGGCTGGCATGGGGCTGGTCGGCGCGCTGCTGCCGGGCGAGCGGCGGATGACGCTCGCCGATCGCATCATGGCGGAGCCCGCGGAGCCGATTCCGCCGTTCACGTTCAAGATCGAGCAGCAGGTCGGCAAGATTGCCGCCGGCGGGTATGCGCGCGAAGCGACCGTGAAGGAGTTCGCGCTGTCGGAGGGACTGGCCGGCGTCTCTATGTACCTCAAGCCTGGTGGTCTTCGGGAGCTGCATTGGCATGCGCTCGCGGCCGAGTGGGCATTCATGGACCGGGGGCGGTGTCGGATCACGGTGTTCGATCCTGACGGGCACAACGAGGTCGTCGATCTGGGGCCTGGGGACATCTGGTATTTCCCACGCGGGTATGGGCACTCGCTCCAAGGGCTCGGGCCCGAGGAGACGCACTTCGTGCTCATCTTCGATAGCGGGCATTTCTCGGAGTACGGGACGTTCAGCATCACGGACTGGATGGGGTTGACCGGGCAGAACGTGCTGTCGCAAAACTTCTCTACGCCCGCGGCCACGTTCGCGAACATCCCGAAGAAAGAGGTTTACATCGCGCAAGGTCGCGTGCCCGGGGCATTGCCGACGGATCCGCCGCCGGGTACCGAGCGCGTCGGGGCCGAGTCGCACCGGTATCGGCTCATGGCGCAGGCGCCGCACGAGTTTCCGGGCGGGACCATTCGTATTGCGTCATCGGTTGAGTTCCCCGTGTCGCGGACCATCACCGGGGCGTACATGACGCTCAAGCCTGGTGCGCTACGGGCGATGCATTGGCATCCGAATGCCGACGAGTGGCAGTACTACGTGTCTGGGCGGGTACGCGTGACGTTGTTCGGGTCGAGTGGGCGCTCGCGCACCGAGGAAGTCGGGCCCGGGGAGGTTGTGTACATCCCGCGCGGGTTCGGGCATCATCTCGAGAGCATTGGGCCCGACGAGGCGCACATCATCCTCGGCTTCAACTCCGGGATCTATCAGGAGTCGAGTCTGGCGCAGTGGTTGGCGACGGTGCCGCCGGAGATTGTTACCGACAACACTGGGATTCCTGAGTCGGTCGTCGGCGGGTTCTCTCGCAACACCCCCGGCATCATCGCGGCGCGCTGAGCTCCGCCGAGCTGTCGCGCGTTACTCAACACGGATAGCGATCAGCGGATCTGCACGGCTGGCGCGGAGCGCGGGGACGAGCGAAGCGAGGATCCCCGCGCATGTGAGCGCGAGCGTGGCCGCCGTCCAGCTCAGCGCGTCGATTGGGCTCAACCCGTAGAGCAGGGCGCCCAGTACCCGCGTGAGCGCGGCGGCGCCGATCACGCCGAGGAGGATGCCGGTGCCGATCATCGCGACCCCGCGGCGTGTCACGAGGTGCAGGAGACCCGAGGCCGAGCTACCTAGGGCGCGGCGGATGCCGAGCTCGCGCATGCGTTGTTCGACGGCGTACGAGAGAACGCCGTAGACGCCCGCGATGGCGAGGATCAGGGCCACGGCCGCAAATGTCGCGAGGAGTGTCAGATAAAATCGGGGCGTCCCCATGCTCTGGGCCATGACATCGGGCATGGTGCGCACGACGCTGACGGCGGCCTCGGCGTCGACGCCCCGGATGGCGGCGCGTACTGCCGGTGCGAGGGCGGTCGGGTCATCGCCTTTGGCGCGGATCATCAGCGGGAAGTAGGTGTTGCTCTGGGCGTTTTGAGCGTACGTGAAGTACGCCTCGGGTACTGGCTGTTCGAACGGGCCGGCGTTTCGGATGTCGCTGACGACGCCGACGATCGTGGTCAGCGTCGTGTCGGAGAGGAAGTAGAATCGTTTGCCGAGGGCGCTCTCGCCTGGGAAATCGCGCTTGGCGAGCGCTTCGTTGACGACGGTGACGCTGGGCACACCGGGCCGGGCATCGTCGTCGTCGCGCAGCAGGCGGCCGGCGATCAGGCGCTGGCGGGTGACCTGGAAGAACGACGGCGAGACGACGCGGTAGTCGACGAGTGGAAGTTTCTCGGGTTCGTCGGCGGGTTTGCCCTCGTAGCGAACATTGAAATTGTTGCCCCAGCCCTCGTAGGGCATCGTCTGGATCGCCGCGGCGGCGGCGACGCCGGGCGTGTGCGCGATCGCGGCGAGGGCGGGGACGAGGAAGCGCCGCTGGGCGCTGGTGTCCCGATCGTATTTCTGCGACGGGATCGTGACGTGCATCGTGAGCACGGGCCGTGGGTCGAATCCCGGGTCGCGTCGCGTGAGCCCCACGAATCCGCGGAGCACGAGCGCGGCGCCAACGAGGAGAACGAGCGAGAGGCCGACTTCGACGACCACGAGCGTCGAGAGGGCGCGTTGCTCGCGCCGGCCGCCGCTCGAGCCGCGCGCGCCGGCGAGCGCTTCTTGTGGGTGGATCGAGGCGGTGCGCCAGGCGGGGAGGGCGCCGCAGAGGAGTGCCACGAGCAGCGAGAGGCCGAGGGCGAAGGCGACGATGCGAAAGTCGATGGAGAGGCCGCGGAGCGGCTCGATCTGATTCGCGGCGAGCGAGCCGATCGTGCGGACGCCGGCCCACGCGAGGGCGAGGCCGAGGATTGCGCCGACACACGTCAGCAGCAGGCTCTCGATGAGCACCGGGTACATGATGGCCCAGCGGCTGCCGCCGAGTGCGGTGCGGACGGCCATCTCGCGCCGGCGGCCCAGGCCGCGGGCGAGGAGGAGGCTCGCGACGTTGGTGGCGGCGATGAGCAGGACGCCGATCACGGCGCCAAACAACATCAGCATGGGTGTGCGAACGGTTCGCACGCCTTCAGCCTGCATAGGGACGGCGCGCATGCTTTCGCCGCTCATGTGCGGGTGCTCTTCGATCATCCGGGCGACGATCGCGCGCAGCTCTTGGTTCGCGGACGCGAGAGTGGCACCCGGTGCGAGGCGGCCGACCATCTCGAGGTAGTTTGCGCCGCGGCTTGCGGCCTCCTGGGCTGAGAATCGCATTGGCAGCCAGACCTCGCCGCGCGTGGGGTTTTGCCCCTGGGGTACGAAGAAGTTCGGCGGGAGGATGCCGATAACCGTGCGCGGTGTACCGTCGAGCCGAATCGGCCGGCCAATGAGGTGGAGGTCGGCGTTGTAGTCGCGCTTCCAGAGCTCGTCGCTCAGGACGGCGACGGGGTCGGCGCCGGCGGAGTCGTCACTCACGGTGATCAACCGACCGCGCGCGCCGACGACGCCCAGCATCGGAAACAGGTTGCCGGTGATGCGCACCGTGTTGACGTTGTCCGAGCGATCGCCGACCGTGAGGAGACCCGTGCCGAAGCTCGCGATGGCGGCGAGGCCCGTCAATTGATGGGTCGCGCGGGCGGCGTCGAGATATTTCGCGGGCGCGGTCGGCCAATCGTTCGCTTGGGGCGCCGTGCGGTAGACCGTAAGGAGTCCGTCCGGCTCGCGGAACGGCAGCGGTTTGACCAACGCGCGGTCGATAGCGCTTGCGATCGCGGTGGTCGCGCCTAACCCCAGGGTCAGGCAGAGAATCGCGGACCCGCTGACGGTCGGACTACGAAGGAGTCCGCGAACGGCGTTACGAATGTCGGTGCGCATCGAGCCGTTGGACAGCCCGATGCGCGGAAGGGTTGCGTGCCCTTCAGGTCATTGCATGCGCATGTTCGTCATTCCGTCGGCGCTGGTGGGCACCTCGTCGGTGGCCCACACCTCGGCCCACGTGGGCGCGAACGGATAGACGTGCACCATCCAGCCGAAGACCTGAGGGTGGAATTTGCCGTTGGCCGCGGCACAGGCGTCGGCGGTTGAGATCGTCCCGCGGAAGCCGAAGAGTCGTTTGCCGGTCGAGTCCCTCTTCGCCCAGAGCGCCCGCGAGAGCAGGGGCTGGGGAACGCAGAAGTTCGTGTGCGCGTGCCAGGTGGCAATGCTCAACGGGAGACGCGCGTTGAGATCCTCGGGCGTCGCAGCCTTGGCGGCGATGTACATCGCGCCGACGAGCTTGTAGGTCGAGTCGTTGATCTTCTCGTACAGCAACGAACCCGGGTGTGCGGGATCGAACGTCTTCACGCCGGCGCGGGTGATCGCGCGGTTTGTAAAATGGTAGACGGGCTGCTTGATCCTCGGCAGGAAGATCCGGTAGCCGTCGGCGAGAGCCTTGTGGTAGTCCTGGTACGGCGCGAGAGACGCGCGCAGTGTGGCGAGAACCTGGGCCGCGCGGGCGGAGTCGCCGGGTGCCATGGGTTGGTGGGCCGTCATGCGCATGTGGTTCATGTCCATGTGCATGTCCGACCCACCACTGCCTTGCGCAAAGGCCGGTGCGGCGAGGCACAGGCCGAGGATCGTCATCCGAAATGTGCGGAGCGTCTGCATATCACTCAGACGCCCGAATCACATGAACGTTAGCCACCCATGTGGTAGAAGAACTCCTCCTGCACGACCTTGCCATCGGCGACGCGATAAAGCGCGGTCTCATCCATCGTCATGCGCTGACCGGCCATCGGGCCCTGCTTCGCGGTGATGTCATACTTGAAGCGGACGACGAAGCGGTCGCCATGCGGATACGGGCCGCTGACCTCGCGGCTGTGTACCTCGTTGTTGTTCTCCCACCACTCGGCCTTGCCAATGACGTCAGCCAGGCCTTCCATGCGCTGCGGCATGGCGGGACTGCCAAAGGGTTCGATGCTGACGATCTCTGGGGCGTACAGCGTCTCGATCGCTTCGCGCTCTTTGCCTTGACGGCAGAGATCGACCAGCTGGGAACCGACCGCCATCGTATCGTTGATCGTGACTTCGCTCATAACCGGTCTCCTCAAGCGGTGTGTAACACGTGCAAGGGGTGACCGATCATAACCGGCATATGTACCGGCGCGGTCACGCGCGCACGTCGCGGCGACTCGCCACTCTCAGCATATAGCGGACCGGGGGACTTGCGGCAAGACCCGGGTCGGGCTGTACAGTCGCTGGCATGAAAAACCATGCGGTTGTGATCGTTGGAGCGGGTCCGACAGGGCTGATGTTGGCGGGCGAGTTGGCGCTGGCGAGCGTCGACGTGGCCATTGTCGAGCGCCGTGCAAACCAGGAGCTCGCCGGCTCACGTGCCGGCGGTTTGCACTCACGCACCATCGAGGTCCTCGATCAGCGAGGAATCGCTAACCGGTTCCTGACCGAGGGGCAGCTGGCTCAGGTCGCGGGGTTCGCCGGTGTCCGTCTCGACATGAGCGACTTTCCCACCCGGCACAACTACGGGCTGGGGCTGTGGCAGAACCACATCGAGCGCATACTGGCCGGCTGGGTCGACGAGCTGGCGGTGCCGATCTATCGCGGACGTGAGGTGACCGGTTTCGCGCAGGACGACACCGGCGTCGACGTCGCACTGTCCGACGGCCAGTCGTTTCGTGCGGACTACGTTGTCGGGTGCGATGGAGGACGCAGTCTGGTCCGCAAAGTGGCCGGCATCGAGTTCCCCGGGTGGGACCCGACGACCAGCGCGCTCCTCGCCGAGGTCGAGATGGCCGAGCAGCCGCCATTGGGCATCCACCGCAATCCTTTTGGCATTCATTCCTTCGGCAAAGAGCAGTACACCATCCGCGATGGCGAGGTGATCTACGGGGAGGGTGGGCCGATACGGGTCATGGTCACAGAACCGCACGTCGGAGGCACGACCGAACCCACCCTGCGCGATCTCAGCGATGCGCTCATCGCCGTCTGCGGGACCGACTACGGGATGCACAGTCCCACCTGGATCTCACGATTCACCGACATGACGCGGCAGGCCGCCACCTACCGCGACCGACGCATCCTGCTCGCCGGCGACGCCGCACACGTGCATGCGCCAGACGGTGGACAGGGCCTCAACATCGGTGTGCAGGATGCGGTGAACCTGGGATGGAAGCTGGCCCAGGTGGTCAAGCGAACATCGCCGGAAAGCCTCCTCGATACCTATCACACCGAGCGCCACCCCGTGGCTGAGCGCGTGCTGCGCAACACGATGGCGAGTGTCGCGCTGCGCCGCGGAGACGAACGCACGAAGGCCTTGCGCGATGCGATGGCCGAGCTGCTGGGCATGGACGAGCCTCGCACGCGGTTCGCCGCGATGCTGTCTGGTCTGGACGTTCACTATGATCTGGGTGAGGGACACCCGCTGCTCGGCCGCCGCATGCCCGATCTCGACGTCGTCACCGCCAACGGTCCGGTCCGGGTTTTCACCCTGCTGCACAATGCACGGCCGGTGCTGCTCAACCTCGGGGAGCCCGGTGGGTTCGACATCACACCGTGGGCGAATCGCGTGCAGTTGATCGACGCCACGTACACGGGCACGTGGGAGCTTCCGGCGATCGGGGCCGTAACAGCTCCTGGCGCCGTTTTGATTCGGCCCGACGGATACGTGGCGTGGGTGGGAGACCGCACCCAGGTGGGGCTCGTCGGCGCGCTCGCCACCTGGTTTGGGCCGCCTACTGCTTAGCGGCCAGTGCCGAACTTCTGCGTGTACTCATAGCTCGAACGCACGGGACGACACTCCTCGACGGCCGGAGAGAACCGCCAAAACGGGATCACGCTCC
>Ga0210393_10002012_pt1 | contig 16907 bp, 17 predicted proteins | sample IncBWC27OmetaG_FD_160068 | JGI IMG/M metagenome (GOLD analysis project Ga0210393, IMG submission 160068) | Forest soil microbial communities from Barre Woods Harvard Forest LTER site, Petersham, Massachusetts, United States - Inc-BW-C-27-O ... | reverse complement strand
CAGCCGACAGTCGCCTTCGCTCGCCGCCTATCGTTTTCGTTCCGGCGACGCCAAAACCGTCCGTTCCCTCAGCGTCAACGTCGCTCGCTACACTCCGCAGGCCGTGCTCATGGCCAATATCGAAGAGGCCCGCTACGACGTACTCATCGCTCATGACGGCAAAACTCTCGTGCAAGCCCGTTACGCCATTCGCAACAATCAGCGCAACTTCCTGAAAATCAATCTGCCCCAGGGCGCAACTCTCTGGAGCGCCTCGCTCTCCGGAAAACCCGTTCGCCCCGGCCAGGCCACCGACGGCAGCATCCTTCTGCCGCTCGAAAAATCGCGCGCCGGAGACGATGCTCCCGAATTCGCCGTCGAGATTATTTATCTCAGCCGCGGAACTCCCTGGACCGACAAAGGCCAGATGAAACTTTTGCTTCCCGCGCTCGACCTCCCGGTCTCTCGCACCGGCTTGGTCGCGCACTATCCGCCGCTCTTCCGCGTCACGCCCCAGCCCGGCGCCTTCACCGTCGATACTTACGCCGATCCTTTCTCCGCGGCATTAAATCCTCAGCCCGCACCCGCAGTGGTTGCTAATACATCGCCCGGGCCGCCTCCACCGCAACCTTACCTAACAGATGGAAAGGACTTGTCCGCCAACGGAAGAAGCTTCACGCAGCTAGTCCAATTAGCGCCCGGAGTTGCGTCTCTCGTGGATGACTACCGGGCAAAATCCGATTCCGGCAAAGTGCGAGGCATCCTTCCCATCCGTGTTTCGTTCCCCACATTTGGCCCCTCGGTATATCTCGTTGCGGAGCTCACCGGCGAGAACCAGGCCGCTTCCGCGGACCTGAACTATCAGCGCGACAAAAAGGCAGGTGGCAAGTGAAAACGAAATCTCTCATCGCTCTGTTTGTTTTGCTCCCGCTCCTCACTTCAGCGCAGGAGAGAAGCATTCTTCCTCTCCCCGCAACGGGTAACGTCACTCTTCCGCTCGATGAGTACGACCATCTCCTCGAACTGGCCAACAAGCCGGTGCGAAAATCCGACGTGGCTCCATTGCCCTACATCATCAAGCGCGCCGACCTGAAGTTGCGCGTTTCCGATGATTCCGCTCGCGCCGCCATTCAACTCCAAGGCGAAGTCTTCAGCCGCAACGCAACCAAAGTCGCCCTCACCAACGGCATGACCATTCTCGACGCCCATCAAGAAGGCCGGGCACTGCCACTCGAACAGGAAAACGGCACGCATACCGCCATCCTTCCCGGCTCGGCGGACTTCAACGTCACCCTCGACGCCGGAATGCCTCTCACCATCGAGGCAGGCCGCGCCTCCTTCATCATTCCCGCGCCGTCCGCGGGCAGCGTGCGGCTCACCATCTCCGTTCCCGGCGATCACACCAACGTAAAGCTCCGCCCCGGACTCATCACCAATCGCGCCTCCGAAAATGGCCTCACCACCATCGAAGCCACACTCGTTCCCGGCGCCCAAACCAACGTATGGTGGACGACGCGCGAAGTGGTCGCACCCGTCGTTCCAAAAGAAGTCCGCTTCCTCTCGGACATCAAGACGCTCGTTTCCGTCGGCGAGGCCGATATGCGCATCGCTGCGCTTGCCAGCGTCGCCCTCGTCTAGGGCGAGCCCGCGCAATTTGATTTGCCGGTTCCCGCGGGATTCGAAATCACTGGAGTCACCGGCGCATCCCTTGAAACCAGCGAAGTGCAATCCGGCGTTTTACAATTGAAGCTCACCGGAACGCCGCAGAAAAATTACGAATTCCTGATCTCCATGGAAAAATCCATCAGTTCCACAAAGGGAGCCACGCCCTTCCTCAGCATCTTAAAAACTCAGCGCGAAACCGGCGAAGTTCTCGTCGAAGGCTCCGGCACCATCGAGCTGACCGCCAAGGAAGGCGGCGGCCTGAAGCGCGTGGACTTCAAGGAAATGAATCCCTACCTGCGTTCGCTCGCGCGCTTTCCGCTGCAAGCCGGATTCCGCTATCACCGCCAAACGAGCGAAGCTCCCAGCCTCGCGCTGGAATGGACGCGTTTTCCCGATAGCAGCGTTCTCGGCGCCGTCGCGGAACGCGCTGTAATTACGACGCTCGTAACTTCCGAGGGAAAATCCCTCACCGAAGTGCGGCTCACCATCAAAAATCAGGCGCAGCCATTTTTGAAAGTGAACTTGCCTCCGGGCGCCAGCATTCTCTCCGCGGAAGTCGCCGGAGAAAAAGTGAAACCCGTCGAGGCTCCGGACGGTAACCGCGTGCCGCTCCTGCGCGTGGGATTCCGGCCCGTCGATTCCTATATCGTCTCCTTCGTCTTCCTGCATTCCGGCGCGCCGTTTGCCAAAAAAGGCGGCTCGGAACTTTCATTACCTAAAATGGATGTACCCATCGACATACTCCAGTGGGAAGTCTTCCTTCCCCAGCGCTACCAGGTAAAGGATTTCGGCGGCGACGCGCTCTCCACCAATCTCCTGCCCCCCGGCGCGGAATACGTTGCCGATATCGAAGAAGTCCACGGCAGCTTCCAGGCCGGCGTGGGTGTAGGAGCCGGCGGAGGAGTCGGTATCGGTGCTCTCCGCGCTGATTTCGGCGCGCTTCTGCCAGGCCAGCTCGGCGGCTACGTCGTCGATCCCAGCGGCGCAATGGTTCCGAATGCCCGCGTCACCGTGACGAACCCTGACACCGGGTACTCGCAGACCATCGCGACCGACAATTCCGGTCGCTGGCTCGTCTCCGGCTTGCGCAGCGGCACTGCCAAGATTGCCGTCTCGATGCCGGGCTTCCAGCAGACCGTGCGCAACATCGGCTACGACGCCAATCGGCCCGTGACCTACAGCATCGGCTTGCAGTTTGCAGCGGCCAACCAAACCGTCGAAGTCACCGCGAGCAGCGTGAATATGGAAACAGCCACAATCACTAACCGCAGCCTTCAATCCCTCCCGCTCGAATCGCGGCGCAACGAACGCGAGCTCAAAAAAGAGGCGCAAAAACAGCAGTTGGCGGCATCGGAAAACGTTGCGAATTTTCAGCGCAAGGTGGCCGGTGTGCTTCCGGTGCACATCGACGTGCCGCATGCCGGCAATTCGTACCGCTTCATTCGCCCGCTGGTCCTCGACGAAGAAACCAAGGTGACCTTCACCTACAAAACGAAGTAGGCCAGCGTGCCGTGACCGAGCAAACTGATGACACCTGCTCGGTCACGGCGAAAACTCAGCGCCCCGTAACGTCTAAGTGCCACGCGGTGACGAATACGCAATGCGGTGAATTGTAGCGGCCGGCGGCCGCGTCACAACAAACACTCAGCAGCATGACTGGCATCGTCAAGCCTCTGCGCCCCAACGAAAACTCAGTGCGATGCACTTTGCGATTTGGCAAGGTGCATCGCCGCGTCGAGGCCGGACTTCTCGGTTTTTGTCAGCGGCCGGTGCTTGCCCTTGGCTAGATCGCCAAGCGCCACCGGGCCAATCGCTACGCGAATCAATCGCAACACTTCGATGTCGAGATGCTCAAGCATGCGCCGGATGTGGCGATTCTTGCCTTCGTCCAAAACGATTTCCAGCCAGGAATTTCGCTCGCCTTCCCGCAAAATGTCCACGCGCTTCACGCGGAGAGAATCTCCCTCTACCGTTTTGGTCCCGTTTCGCAGGCTTTCCAAAATCGAGCAGTCAGCGACCGACGCGATTTGCACGTGATACGTTTTGTCGAGATGCGTTTCCGGCGCTGTGATTCGCGCGGCCCACTCGGAATCGTTCGTCAGAAGTAGCAACCCTTCGCTCGCTTTGTCCAAACGGCCCACGGGCGCGAGCCATTCGGAATTCTTTTCCAGATAGTCGTAAACCGTCTCGCGTCCTTTTTCATCCGCGGCCGTAGTCACCGCGCCGCGCGGCTTGTTCAGTACCACGTAGGCTTTTTCCGAAGCGGTAACCAGCGCGCCGTCCACTTCGATCCGGTCCTTGCTGACGTGCACAGGGGCCTCCGGATCGCGCCGCAACGCTCCGTTCAGCCGCACGCGGCCCACGCGGATTAATTCCGCAGCTTGCGTGCGCGAACAATAACCAAGTTTGGAAAGCGCGCGCGCCAGCCCGACCTTCCGCAAAGCATCAGCGGAAAAATCGCGCTCGCGTTTCCGCGGATGCGCGCCCGGCTTGTGAGGACTCATGGCTTTGCTGATTTTGCCGCCGCTGCGGATGCGTCAGGAGTTGAAGCAGCAGACGGCGATGCAGGCGGGGCTGAGGAATTCGCCGAAGGTGTTGTAGCTGCTGGCGTAGTTTCGGGTGATGCAGATTTTACAGGCGTCGATTCGGGAGTCGCAGGTTTCGCCGGTGGATCGTGTTTTACTTCGCCGTATTTTGCGGCGAGCCAGGCGCGGGCTTCGGCGGGGTTGTAGTTGAAGGGGCCCATGCCGCCTCGGTAGGCGATGTGGCCGGACTCATCAATGATGTAGAGGCGTTCCGGCCAGGCGGCGTACGCGTCGTTGGCGGCGTTGTTCATGTCATCGATGCCGAAGGGAATGGGAAACTTGAAGCGCTTGGTGAAATCGTTGGCGATGGCCAGGCGCTGCGCGAGCGTTTTCGGCTGCGCGTAGCAGACGTCGTCTTTCAGGTTGGATTTCATCTGCCATTCGTCGGTGGGATGCGCCTCGCGAACGTAGATGGTTAGAAAATCGGCGTGGTCTTTGTAATCGTTGTAGATCGAAACGACGTCGCCAACCTGGCGGCGAAAGGGTGGTCAAGTAAAACTGCCGAAGACGAGAACCAGCGGGCGGGCGCCGGTGCGTTCGCGGATGTGAAAATGATTTTCGCCGTCGAGCGCCACGAGGCGCGCGTCGGGGGCGTCGTCGCCGATTTTCAGCGTGCCGCGGTGCATGTGGGGCAGGGCGTAGTGCAGCATGCTGATGGCATCTTTCGGACTGCCGGCCATGTAGGAGAGCATGCCGAAAGCGGCCACGAGGAGAACCGCGAAGACGCCCGCCGACCATTTCAGAAAACGTTTCAAATCTCACTCCGTGACGAACAGGGCGCAGCAAGCTTTCGGGCAAGAGCCGGAATCAAGGAGCGCCCCTACAAATTCCTGGCGCACGTTGCGCGTTCGCAAACTCTTGGCGTTCGCTGCGCCCTTAGATGCTCGCTCGCTGCCGCCAAAAAACAATGACGCAACTTAATATAGCGACTTCCTGGGCGACATAGTGCAAAAGCATTAGCGGCCGTCTTGTTTGAGAAGTCTTTCGCGATTCTTCTGATAGCTCGCGAGAGCTTTCTCGATGACGTTCGCGGCGGCGTACGCCGGCCGGATGTCTTCGACCTGAACCTGTTTGCCTTCGAGTTGCTTGTAGTCTTGGAAAAATCTTTTCAGAACGAGCAGGCGATGCGACGGGAGCTCATTGGCCTCGACGTAGTGGTTGAATTCCGGATCGTTGGTGGCCACGGCGATGACTTTATCGTCGCTGGCGCCGGAATCGATCATGGTCATCAGGCCGATGGCGCGGGCCCTGATGAGCGCCAGCGGCTGCACGGCCTCCTGGCAGAGGACCAGGACGTCGAGAGGATCGTTGTCTTCGGCGTAGGTCTGGGGAATGAAACCGTAATTCGCCGGATAGTAGACGGCGGAATGGATGATGCGGTCGACCTTGAGGAGGCCGGTCGGTTTGTCGAGTTCGTATTTGACGTTGGAGCCGAGCGGAATCTCGATGACCGCCTGGAAGTCGCGGGGAAGCTGGTCCCCGGGAGAAACGTCATGCCATGGGTGGAGCACTAGATTGGTGACCTCGCGGTTCTAAAGTGAGTTGGCATTATCGCTTGAATTGGCTCCTGCCGCCAGAAGCCGTGACTTCTGAGTTGTGAAAGACAACGGCGAACATTTTTCGTGGGTGCTCCCCTCCCCCTTTTTCCGTAAGTGTTCATTCTAAAGGGAGTTGAAGTCCTTTGTTTTGATACAGTTTTGGAAGTGTTCATTCCAAATGGATTGCGGCGCGATTCTGTTTGCAAGAAAGTACACAGGCCATGAGACCGCGCCCGCCTCCGCGACGGAGTCTCCGGCAAGGCCGTGGCAGGCGGGGCAAATGAGCGGGTCGCCGACGGAATTTTGGCGCGCGGGGCGGGCGAGAGAGGGAGAGTGGTGGCAGAAGCGGGCAACGGGACCCCCCCCCCCCACGATTTTTGTAAGTGTTGCATCTAAAGGGTTTAGATTTTCTGTAAGTTCTTTAGATGCAACACTTATGAGCTGGCTTGCAAGTGTTGCTTCTGAAGGGGTTACGGCGGAAGTGGCCCCGACCGAATCGGGGTAAACGAGTGGCCCTGACCGGATCTCCGACAAGGTCGGAGCAGGCGGGGCAGGCGAGTGATGAGTGGCGAGGTTGGAATGGAGTTCAGAGAGGGTGACACCCTCCGTTGGGATGAAAAGAGTGCGCAGGGATTTGAGGATAAAGGAGATAGGCGAGCGCCGTGGTGAAAAAGAGCGCGCAAGTGATCGAAAGGAAGGACGTTGAATAAAAAGGAAGAGTTGATGGATGGTCCTTGGGCTGGCTACCGGGCAGGCGAGTAAGCAGCTTGGAGCGATCCCTATACGGAGATCGTTGAGGACACCGAGAGTAAGAGAAGGGACAGGCGGCTGGAGATGGCGATTGGCAAACACGAGGAATGGTAGCACGAAGATACATAGTATGTCAACTAATTTATGCGTACTATTCGAACGGCGTGCGATGATGTTGAAAAGGCTGGAGATGGAGGGGGAGATGGAGTTTGTGTACGTTAACGCGAGGTAGGGGAAGGCGGTGTACGATGGGCGCCGTTTTTGACGGGCGGAGGGAGGTTGCGGGTGGGGATGAGCGCGGAGTTGGAAAAGCTGCAGGGAAGCTGGAAGGTGGTGACGCTGGAAGTGGAGGGGCGGGAGGTGGCGGCGGGATTTTTTGGCGGGGCGAAGATTGTGGTGGACGGGGAAAAGTTCTCGACGGTGGGGATGGGGGCGGATTATGCGGGCCGGATCACGGTGGATGTGGTCAGCGAGCCGAAGAGGTTTGACGTGCTGTTCAGCGACGTGCCGCATGCGGGGCTGGCGTCGCTGGGGATTTATGAGTTGAAGGGGATAAGTGGAAGATTTGTTTGGGGTTTGCGGGGAAGGAGCGGCCGAAGGGGTTCGCAACGGCGGCGGGAAGCGGGCATGCGCTGGAGAGGCTTGAGCGAGAAACTGGAACGACGGTCGCCTAGGAACTCTCTGTAATTATAAAGACCATCGGTCCAGACAGGCCCCACTCTTCGATGGACTGGAAGGATGAGGTGCCTGGCGGGGGCAAGTTTGCCTGTGGGCAAACTCACTCGTTTTTGCCACGCGCTAGTCTATTCGAAAGGCCCCTTCGTTTTCACGGCCTTAGAGCCCGGCACGCTTAAGGTTTTTGTCCCATACGTATGTCAGCCTTGTTATACAACATCATTATCTTGAGTGGACGGTTGTTTAGCCATATAATATGTAGCTTCTCGGTGACTCTGGGTCCAAGCACTCATTCTGGGGCGTGCAGATGTCGCAAGATATCAAGACTCTACGTACGATTGTCCAAGAGGGAATCCGTGTACAGCGGGACAGCCCTGAACCTGTGGATTACATCGATGCAGCGAATACTCTCTCAGATGCCGTTGCTCGACAAAACCATGTAATTTTTGGTCGGCGCGGATGCGGAAAAACCCTCCTACTTCACGAGTCCGAAAGGCGCGTCAAGGCGGATGTCAAAGTCGTCTATATAAACTGCGAAGACTACAAACAGCACTCTTTCCCCAATGTTCTTATAGAGATACTCGATCAGTTGTTTGGAGAGTTAGAAAAAAATCTTACCGGGTGGTTCGGCAAAAAGCGGCGGTCGCGAGAACTCATTCAAGAGATTCGTGCCGAATTGTTACGCTTGAAGCGAAACGCAGACGAACGCACGACGCAAGTGCGAACAGCCAGTTCGTCCGAAGCCTCAGATGACAGGTCGGTTGGCCTCGCTGCTCATGGTCTACACGTCGGGATAGCCGAACGCGCGGAACAGAAGGCCGCCATCGAGAAGGAATATGAGGAGCAGGACAGCAAGATTCGTGAACTTAATCTTCTGCTGCCCACTCTGAAGGCGCGCATCAGGGAGTTTTTTGAACTGTCTACTGAAGTCAAGGCAGTTTTCCTCGCCCTTGACGATTTTTACCACCTTCCCCGGAGTATTCAACCGCACGTAGCGGATTACATCCATAGATTGTGCAAGGACGTTCCTCTTTATTTCAAGATTGCTACACTGCGCCACGCAAGCGTATTGTTCGCAGACCGAGACAAACAGCCGATTGGAATCCAAGAAAGGCATGACTTTCAGCCGATCAACGTGGATTTTACCCTGGAGAATTTTAAGCGCACCGCTGGGCAACTTCGCCAGATATTGTATGCCTATGGAGAGAAGGCCAAGATGCATCGGAGCGAAGTCGATGATCTGTTCATGGGCGAAGGCTTTGACCGATTGGTCTTAGCCGCTGGAGGCGTTCCAAGGGATTTTCTCTCGCTGTTGTTGGAAGCGCTGTCTACCAAAGAACCGGGAGAAGAAAAAATTGGAAAGGACGACGTACGACAACTTAGTCTGCAAGTTTTTCAGCGAAGAATACAGGAGCTGAAAGTCGACGCCGAGCAACAAGATCAGGACATGCTTCTCAAAGGTATAAATGCCATTACGCGATTCTGCCTAGAGAGAAAGGAGAACGTTTTTTTGGTACCTGACCAGGCCCTTCAAGAGCAAAACGGACTTCGTGAATTATTGAACCGTCTTCTTGACTATCGAATTATCCATATAGTTGGTACAGCATTGACGCACAAGAGCTTTCCAGGAACGTTCGCAGCATTTGCCCTGGACATAGGCGCATACGCCAAGTTTCGTAAGCTAGAGGGCAGGTTTCGAGAAATTGAGATCACTGCTCCTGATTCTCGGGAGCGATGCAGGAACTCGCCGATTCTGGAAGGCGAGAACCTCTTGCAGCTCCTCAAGAATGCACCTCCCGATCCGCAAGCGGGGTTGGACGATGTAGCTGCCTGATCAAAATCTCGTAAACGGGAGTCAGAAGAAACTAACCTTGTCGCGCTATGAAATGTCCTCACTGTTTGGAGAGCTTCCACGAACAACAATCGGCCTGGTCGGTCGGCCTCGGGACGGATGTCGAGGCAGAATGGATCTTGGGTCGGACTACGTGTCCGGCGTGCCATAAATTTATTTTCTTTTTACTGGAAGGTGCTAAAGGCCCTGCCAACCAGCAAGGTGTAGTCGGAGCGAAACATGTAGCATTTTGGGGGACCACTATGGTCCGACCGAAAGGCGTCGCGCGGGCTCCGGTCCCTCCAGAAGTACCCGCGGAGATTGCTAAAGACTACAAAGAAGCCTGTTTGGTTCTTACGGAGAGCCCGAAGGCTTCAGCTGCACTCGGTCGCAGGTGTCTGCAGCATCTTCTGCGGACTGCGGCCGGGGTGAAGCCGGGCGATCTCAGCAGTGAGATTCAGCAAGTACTCGAGAGCAAGTCATTGCCAACCTCGATTGCTGAAAATGTTGACGCGGTTCGAAACATCGGAAACTTTGCAGCGCACCCCAACAAGAGCACGACCACAGGCGAGGTCTTGCCTGTGGAGCCGGAAGAGGCGGAGTGGACTCTCGATGTTTTGGAGTCGCTATTCGACGTGTACTATGTTCAGCCGGCACTTGCTAGAGCGAAGCGGGACGCTCTGAACAAGAAACTGCAAGATGCGAAGAAACCGCCAATGAAGTAGACGGCTCGCCGCTGAATGCAGAGGGCGCAAACATCTGTCTTTGCCACGGTGCAAGATCGGTTGCAAAAATTGGCAGGCGCGTTGGGTGAAAGCTGCGAGGGATTTTGCCCCGGAGGGGCATGCAGGATGGAAAGAGCGTAAGCAATCGGTGTCGGAGGTGCGATGAAGGAAGGTGTAGCGAGCGATGGATTCGGTTAACACCGTCCGCCAGCTATGCGCGCGACACTTCACAAACCGAAGAGTCGCGCGCATAGCTGGCAGCCAGCATTAACCGAATCCGGCTGGTGCGGGAATGCTTCACAGGGACAGTGGTCGTAACGGACCGTCCGTCTGATTAGGCTACCCGCCTCCCTCCGGGTTGGGAGGGAGTTCGAAAACGTCATCATGGTCGCAAGTGACCGAAGACATGTTTGGTGGGCTACACCACAGGGATGAAGTGAAACGGACCGAGCAATCAGGTTGGAGCACGAAAAACAGAACGACGACCCCGGCAGAGTGCTCGCCGCACAAAGTGCCGCTGCGCTCCTGTACGGGTGTCTACACAGGAATCAAAAACACTACGGAATCGCTCTTGACACGGCCGACTTCGTTAGACATGTCCCTGGGTTCCCCTAGGTTCCCCTTGCAAATTCATCCTGTTGCTACATTTTATGACGTAACATTTATGCGGGATTGTCAGGCATAATGTCGAAATAGACCCTCGTTCCCGCAAATGCGAACGAGTCTTATCGGCAGCAACGGAGACGGGGAGAGTTGGGCGCCCTCCAATTGAGGCAGGCAGGGAGGCAGAACAGATGCTTGCAGCGAAAGACATAACAAAATTATTGGCCGATATTCCGAAAGGCGCATGGGTGGCTTTGTCCAAAAACGAGGATAAAGTCATAGCGTTCGCGGCAGAATTACAAGAGGCCCTGCAAAAAGCGAAAGAGGCAGGGGAAAACGATCCAGTTGTCGTTCGGGTTCCTGAGGCGGACGGTACAAGCCTGATAGTGTAGAAGGACGCGAGGCACGTGGCATCCTACCGTGTTCCTTATGCTGAGTTGCAGGCTTCTGCAACTCCAGCCTTTCCCGTGGGCCGCGTGGTTCGACGGCCCGTTTTGTCGTTATCGCTGCAAAACGGAGCAAAGCGGCTATCCTGCCGCGCGATAGTAGACTCCGGGGCCGACCACTGCGTCTTTCCCCGCTCGTTCCTGCAGCCTCTTGGGCTGGACCCTTTGGCGACTCCGGTCGATATGAGTTCAGGAGTGGGCAGCAGTAACGTCCCCATGCACTTTGCGAACGTGACTCTGGACCTACAGGGAGTGCTGGAGTTTTCCATCTACGCGGGGTTCACTCCGGGCTTGGAACAATTGGGATTGGGCCTTTTGGGCCAAGCGGGTTTTTTCGAGAGATTCAAAATTACCTTCGACTACAGCCACAAGCTGTACATCCTGGAAACAATCTAAAATTCAAATTAGACGATGAAGACCCACCTGTTGCTTTCCCAGAGGGAGTGTGGCATGTTTCCTGTTGGAAACCAACATGGTGGTGCTATGAAACAGAAAAAGGACGTGTTGCAGGGCACGCTGGCGCTAATGGTGCTCAAGACGCTGGATGTGCTGGGACCGTTGCACGGATATGGAATCGCGCGGCGGATCGAGCAGATCAGCGGAGATCTGCTGGCGGTGAATCAAGGGACGCTGTATCCGGTGCTGTTGAAGCTGGAGCAAGAAGGGGCGATCGCATCCGAGTGGGGCGCTTCGAAGAATAATCGCCGGGCGCGCTTTTATCGGTTGACGCGGCAAGGACGCAAGCAGTTGCAGGCCGAGACAAAGGATTGGGAACAAACAGCGGCGATCATCGGGCGGTTCTTCGATGCGAAAACGGAGGATTGGTCATGAAAACTCTGAGGCGGTTCTTCCAACGGCTGTTCCACTCGGCGGCAAGGCGCGAACAGGAAGAACGATTGCGCGAAGAGATTGCGGAACATATCGCACTGCAGACCGAAGAAAATCTGCGCGCCGGGTTATCTCCAGCGGAGGCGCGGCGGCAGGCCATGCTGAAGTTTGGGGGAGTGGAGGCGATGAAACAAGACTATCGAGCCGAGCGTGGACTGCTATTGGTCGAGAATCTGCTGGGGGATTTGCGAAACGCAGGGCGATCGATTGGCCGGATGCCCGGGCTGGCGGCGGTGATCATCCTTTCGCTGGCGATTGGAATTGGAGCGAATACGACGATACTTTCCTGGATTCAGATGATCCTGCTGCAACCGCTTCCCGGAGTGAGTGGTGCAGCGAACTTTCTGCTGGTGGAGCCGCGCAATGAGGGGGGATGGTATCCAGGCGCTTCCTGGCAGGAATATCGCGATTTGCCGAAACAAGTGCCGGCATTGCGGGAGGTCGTGGCATTTCAGATGGTGCCGTTCAACGTGGGAGAGACGGGCAAGACGGAGCGGACGTTCGGGCAACTCGTCTCTGGCAATTATTTTTCAGCGCTGGGGCTGAAGCCTGCGATCGGACGATTCATTCGACCGGAGGAGGCGGAGCGGCCGGGAACCGAGCCGGTCATAGTGATTTCGTATGATTACTGGCAAACGCGTTTCCGCGGTGCGCCGGGGGCGGTGGGACAAAAAGTGCGGGTTAACGAACGCGACCTTACGGTCATCGGAGTGGCGCCCAGGGAATTCCAGGGAACAATGTTCCCCTTGAAGTTCGAACTGTGGGCGCCGGCTACGATGGGGCCTGCGTTGCTCGGCGGAACGCGCGACCTGGAAGATCGCAGCAGCCGGGAATTTTCGTTGATCGGAATGCTAAGGCCTGGCGCGACACGCGAGGAAGCGCAGGCCGAGTTCAGTACGGCGATGGCGCAGCTGGCGCGCGACTATCCCGAGGCCAGTGCCGGAATTGGGGGTGAGATTCTTCCGTTCTGGGACGCGCCGCGCGGTCCGCAGCGGATGCTGATCAGCGGGCTCGCGGTATTGCAAGGGGTTATGCTGCTGCTATTGTTGGCGGTTTGCGGGAACACGGCAAACCTCATGCTGGCGCGTGGAAGCACGCGGCAGCGGGAGATGGCCGTGCGGGTGGCGCTGGGCGCGGGACGCTGGCGCATTGTCAGCCTGGTGCTCTCGGAAAATATGCTGCTCGCGCTGCTGGGAACGAGCCTCGGAGCAACCATGGCGGTTTGGGGCACCACGGCGTTGCGCGTGGCGCCAATCATTGGCGCATTTCCGATCCAGTTTCAGACCAGAGTGGATGGAGTCACACTGGCCTTCGCGATTTTGCTGGGTGTGGCGTGCGGTTTGATTTTTGCGGCGGCGCCGGCGGTCCATCTGGCGCGGCTGGACCCACAGGATGGGCTGCGCTCCAGTCCGAACACGGGGCCCCGCAACCGTGCGCGCAAAGTTCTGATGGGGGTGGAAGTCGGACTGGCGATGGTGGTGCTGATCGCGGCAGCGCTCTTCTTGGAGAGTTTTCGCGCGGCACGCCAAACGGATCCGCGATTCCGGCCCGAGGGCGTTTTGCTGGCGGCCTACGACTTGAGCGGACGGAATCCCGACGAGGCGTCCGAGCGCGAATTTGCTGCGCGGCTCCTGGAAAGGCTGCGAGCCTTGCCGGACGTCGAGGCGGCCGCCATCGCAACGAATGTTCCGCTGGACCTGCATGGAATTCCGGCGCGGACATTCACTGTGCAAGGCCGCGTGCGCACGGAGGCGGGGGAGGATCGGGCAATTTTCAATACGGTCACGCCGGGATACTTCAAGGTGATGGCCATCCCCCTGCTTGAGGGAAACGACTTTGCCGAGATGCGGGAAAAAGCGGCGCCCGCACAGGCCATCGTCAATGAGGAGTTTGTGCGCCGGTACTTGAATGGGGCGGACGCGATCGGGCGGCGCATACAGACGCGCGCGGGAACCTTCGCGATCATCGGCGTGGCGCGCAATTCGGTGTACGACGCGTTCGGCGAGCCCGCGCAGGCAGCGGTGTATTTTTCGTACCGAGATCTTCCATCGATGGAAGGCCAGATTCAGCTGAGGACGCGGAGCGGCAATGAAACCGCGCTCACCGCGGAAGCGCGCGGCGTTCTGCGCGATCTCGATCCGATGCTTGCTCTTTACGACGTGCGAACATTCTCCCAGCACATCGATCGAAACCTCTATCTTCGCCGGATTCCCGCGCGAATGTTCCTGGTACTCGGGCCGCTGCTGTTGGGCCTCGCGGCGATCGGAATCTACGCCGCGGTTTCGTACGCCGTGTCCAGGCGAACGAGAGAGATTGGGGTGCGGATGGCGTTCGGGGCCACCAGCGGGCGGGTCGTGCTGCAAATTATTCGCGAGAACTTGGGTGTAATCACCCGGGGCGCGGCGATTGGATGGGTGATTGCGTTCGTGATTTCGGTTCACGCGATTACGAAGGGCGAGGTCAACCTTCCGGTTTTCATCGGAGTGCCGGCGATTCTGTTGGGGGTCGCGACGCTGGCCTGCTGGATTCCGGCGCGAAGAGCTAGCCAGATTGACCCGATGGCAGCGCTCAGGCACGAGTAAAAGCGGACGTCGTGGCCTACGCTTTGAGGGCGGGTAGCGATAATTGACTCCGGCTGATGCCGTGTTGATGGGGAAAAGCGGATTTCATCGAAAAGGCATTGCGGGAATGAGGCGAGCGATCCGCGAAACAATGCCCCGAGTTTGAGCACCGTTTTCCTGAGAATCTTGTAACTTTTCGGGAAGAACCGACTCGCATTAAGGTAATGAAGCGCCCGGACGAAATGCGGGTAGGCAGGACGATTGAGGATGGAATTCTGTCAATGTTGACGGGCAGGACAAATGAGAAGGAGCTGATAGAGCGGATCCTTGGAGGAGAGAAGGAGTTATTTCACGAATTAATCCGGCCATACGAGCGGATGGTGTATTTGTCGTGCTTTTCGATCTTAAAGAATGCGACGGAAGCGGAAGATGCGGCGCAGGAAGCGGTAATCAGCGCGTACCGGCACCTGGGGTCGTTTCGCGGAGACGCGAAGTTCAGCACGTGGCTAGTGACGATTGCGATGAATCAGGGAAGGATGCGGCTGAGGAAGGCCAAGGGGGTGATGCTGGAATCGATCGACGAGGTGGTGGAAGGGCAGGAAGGGGAGTATACGCCGGCGCCGTTGACGGATTGGCGCGAGATTCCCCTGGAAGCGCTAGAGAGGAAAGAGTTGCGCGAGGCGCTGAGGACGGCCGTAAGTGAGTTGCCGGATATTTACCGGCAAGTGTTTGCGCTGCGAGATTTGCAGGATATGGACATACAGGAGACGGCGACCGCGCTGGGATTGAGTGCGGGAGTGGTGAAGGTGAGACTACACCGCGCGAGGATTATGCTGCAGAAGCGACTGGTGGGTTATGCGAAGACGACGGCTCCGGCGCGACGGGGATTCTTCAGGAGGCTCCTATGGAGCTGAACTGCAAGCACGTGTGGGCGCACATCTCGGAGTACATCGATGGCACGGTGGATGCGAAGCTGCGTGAAGAGATTGAACGGCACCTGGAGAGCTGCGGGATTTGCTCGGCGATATTGGATTCGACAAGGAACGTGCTGGTGTTGATGGCGGACGAGCGGACGTTTGAGTTACCGCTGGGATATAGCGAGAGATTGCATGAGAGGCTGGAGAATGAATTGAATGCAGCCGCGCCGGGGTGAACTAGATAGGAACGGAAGGCATACGGCGTGGTGATTTGGATCGATCAGCCTTTACCGAGCAGAAAGTAATGGGCGACAAACTCGGCGGCGAGCAGGAGAAGCGTCAGCACCGAGAGAGAGAACTGAATTCGCTCGGACCGGTGCCTTTGTTTGGAAATGGGTTGTTGACGCCATGCTGAGGCGGGACGGCGGCGCAGAGACCAGGCGCGCCAAAGAGCCGCAAGATTCCACAACGAGCCAATCAGGGCGAGCAGCATCATGGGTATGCGGATGGCGCTGATGTGCATGCGATCCGCGATGCGCAAAGTGCTGGACGCGGCCGCGAAAGCTCCGACGCCGATCAGCAAGCGAGCGCCACTGAGAGCGATGAAGGCGCTGCAGACGCTCTGCAGAACCGCGAAAAAAAAACTGGAGCCATTGATGATCTTGGCGCCGGCGAGCAGACCCTGCTGCGGGGGAGCCTCGATGACAGCGGAAGAGGATTCCGTTCGCTGGCCTTCTTGCGGCGTGGCAGAAGAGTTCATGTTTTTCTCGCTGAATTAATCCGCCGGGGGCATCCACTTCAGAAAGACAGCGGCGAGCGGAGGAAGCGTCAGGACCAGGGAGTGAGTGCGGCCCTGGCAGGGGCTATCGGAGGCATTTTGGCCGCCGGAGTTGCCCACGTTCGAACCGCCGTAGATGGTGGCGTCGGTGTTGAGAATTTCTTTGTAATAGCCGGACCGGGGGACGCCGAGGCGGTAGCCTTCGCGGACCACGGGAGTGGCATTGAGCACGACCACCAGAAGGTCGTCCGGGGATTTGCCGTGACGAAGGAAACAGAAAACGCTGTTGTCGGAGTCGTTGGCGTCGATCCATTCGAAACCCTGCCAAATAAAGTCAACTTGATAGAGAGCGGGCTGCGCCGAGTAGAACTTGTTCAGGTCTCCGACGAGCCGCTGGATGCCGCGATGCGATTCATGTTCGAGAAGGTGCCAATCGAGGCTGTTCGTTTCCGTCCATTCGTTGCGCTGGGCGAGTTCCTGGCCCATGAAGAGGAGTTTTTTGCCGGGGTGGGCGTATTGATAGGCAAAGAGCAGACGGAGATTGGCGAATTGCTGCCACATGTCACCGGGCATTTTATGGAGCAGCGAGTTCTTGCCGTGGACGACTTCGTCGTGGGAAAAGGGAAGCAGAAAATTTTCGGTGAAGGCATAGAGAAGCGAGAAGGTGAGTTTGTTGTGCTCGTACTTACGATGGACGGGGTTGGCGGAGAAATATTTTAGCGTGTCGTTCATCCAGCCCATATTCCATTTGAGGCTGAAGCCGAGACCACCCAGATACGTGGGGCGCGTGACGCTCGGCCAGGCGGTGGATTCCTCGGCGATCGTGAGAATTCCGGGGAATTTGCCGTGGGCGACTTCGTTCATGCGCTTGAGGAAGGCGATGGCGTGAAGATTCTCGCGGCCGCCGAATTCGTTGGGGATCCACTCGCCTTGTTTGCGGGAGTAGTCGAGATAGAGCATGGAGGC
>Ga0210393_10002010_pt1 | contig 16911 bp, 11 predicted proteins | sample IncBWC27OmetaG_FD_160068 | JGI IMG/M metagenome (GOLD analysis project Ga0210393, IMG submission 160068) | Forest soil microbial communities from Barre Woods Harvard Forest LTER site, Petersham, Massachusetts, United States - Inc-BW-C-27-O ... | reverse complement strand
GCTATTTGGCGCGTGCGGGGTATTGCTGGTCGTCGCGGCGATCGCCGCATACCTGCCGGCTTCTCATGCGAGCCGGGTCGACCCGGCGCGGGCGCTGCAAGGTGACTAGACTCTGGCAGGACGCGAGACTGGCGCTGCGGGGATTTCGGCGGAGCCCGACGTTCACGGTGACGGCGGTGCTCATTCTCGGCATTGGCATCGGTGTCGCGTCGGCGATGTGGGGCGTCACGTCGGCGGTGCTCACGCATCCGCTTCCGGTCGCTGATCAGGATCGAATCATCGAACCGCGCATCCGAGACGCCGCGGGTGTCGACCTCTCGATGTCGATCCCCGAATCGCAGCAGCTGGCGCGATCGTCGCGCACGATGGTCGCGGTAGCGGCATTTGCCCATTGGGGGGCGGTGACGACGGCGTTCACCGATGGCGACCGCTCGATCAACATCTACGGGGCGCAAGTCACCGGCAATTTCTTCGAGGTACTTGGTGCGCGGCCGTTCTTGGGGCGGCTGTTGCGGCCGGAAGACGACAGCACATCCCACGTCATCGTGCTCTCCTATGGCACCTGGCGCCATCAATTCGGCGGTGATCCCGCGATCATCGGCCGCCATCTCGTTGATCCATACAACAAGGTCCGGTTGACGATCGTCGGGGTGGCGCCGCCCGGACTCGATTACCCCATCGGCGTCGAGTGCTGGGTCCCGCCCCGGTTCAGCTTCTACGTCGACCTCGTTGCCCGCCTCGCGCCAACCGCCACGCTGGCCGCGGCCCGGTCGGAGTTTCTGACGGCGGAGCGCGAGATCAATCGGCAGCGTCCGACGGGGTACAACATCGTGGCCGTGGATGTCAAAACCCTCCGCGAAGCCATCATCGGCGACGTTCGACCGACGATCATCGTCGTGACCGCGGCGGTCGCGCTGTTGCTGCTGATCGCGTGCGTCAACGTGGGCAACCTGTTTCTCCTCCGCGCGACGACCCGTGGTCGCGAGCAGGCGGTGCGCCGCGCGCTCGGGGCGACGGCCGCCGATATTCTCCGTCAGCTGGTCGTCGAGAGCGTCATCCTCGCCGTCGCGGGATGTGGCTTGGGTCTCGTCGTGGCGACCGTCGCGGAACGAGGGTTGATTGCCGCGGCGCCGCGACAGATTCCGAATCTCGACGTCATCCTGGCGGCGGGCGCTCCGATCGGCACGGCGGCCACCGTCGCGGTATTCGCCGTACTGCTGTTCGGCCTCGCGCCCGCGCTGGCCACCGCTCATCGGAACCCCGCGTCGCCACTCCGTGTCGATGCCCGTGCCGGCGGCACCACGTGGCAGCGCCGTCGCCTGCGCCACGCGATGGTCGCGTCGCAGGTCGCGCTCGCGCTCATCATGCTGACCGGCGCGGGGCTCCTGACGAGAAGCCTCGTACGACTCGAGACGCTCCCGCTCGGATACCGGACCGATCATCTGCTCCTGCTGGACCTGATGCTTCCGCCCGATATCGATTCGATGTCCGACCTGCTGGCCCACTACGACCGGATCGCGCCCCAGCTTCGTGCGCTGCCCGGCGTGACGGCAATGACGCCGGTCGAGCTCGGGCCGTTCTACGGGCCGAACGTGTTCACCGGCCCTTGGGAGGTCGAAGGGCAGAGCGCCGAGCAGACGAATGCATATCCCTTGATACCCATAGAGTCCGGCGGTTCGGAGTACTTTCGCACGCTCGGCACGCCGATCCTCCGTGGTCGGGGGTTCGTCGACAGTGATCGCGAGAACGCTCCCAAAGTCGCGGTGGTCAGCCAGTCGGTGGCGCACATGTTCTGGCGCGGCGAGGACCCGATCGGCAAACGACTGCGGTTTCTGCATGACACCGTGTGGCGTACCGTGGTCGGTGTGGCGGGCGACATCCACTATCGCACACTGCGCGCCGCCACGCCGAGCATCTTTTTGCCGTTCCGTCAGTACTTCTGGCAAGGCAACATCCTGCTGCGCGGTGACCTGACTCCTGGTGCGTTGCCGTCAATTCGGCGCGCCGTCGCGGAGGGCGATCCGAAAGTGACCGTGTGGGACCTGCGGACCATGGACGACTTGGTCGCCGGTCCGCTGGCCGAGCCGCGATTGAGCACGCTCATACTCTCGATGTTCGGCCTCGTCGCATTGGTGCTCGCCGCCGTCGGCCTCTACGGCGTCATGGCCTCGGCCGTGCGCGAGCAAACCCGCGACATCGGCGTCCGCATGGCACTCGGCGCGACGCCGCAACGCGTCCGCGGCGAGGTCCTCCAGCGCGCGATGCTCGTATCGCTCGTCGGCGCCGCCGTTGGGATCGTGGGTGCGCTCGCCGGATCGCGCGTGATCGCCTCGTTGCTCTTCGAGGTGAGCCCGACGGACCCGGTCGCGCTACTCGTCGCGTGCGGCGTGCTGCTGGCGGTCGCGGGCCTCGCGGCATATGTGCCGGCGTACCGGGCGAGCCGGATCGATCCCTCGCGGGCGCTGCAAGGGGAATAGGTGTGGCTCGATGACGAAGAGCTGCGCTTTCACCTCGAGATGCGCCTGCGTGACTATCTGGCGCAGGGATACACGCGAGAGCAGGCCGAGCGGGCGGCGCGCGAACGGTTGGGCGATCTGGGTCAGGTCCAACGCGAGCTGCGGTCTCACGAGCGGCGACGGGAGCGTATGAGTCGAGTCTGGCAGGATGCGCGCATCGCGCTCAGAGGGTTCCGCAGGAGCCCCGCATTCACGGCGAGTGCCGTGCTGATCCTCGGCATCGGGATGGGCATGGCGGTCGCGATGTGGACAGTGTTCACCGCCGTGTTACTGCGCCCGTTGCCGCTCGCGGCGCCAGATCGCGTGGTGCTCCCTCGGGTCCACGACAAGGCCGGGGTCGACATTTCACTCTCCGTAGCCGACGTCGATCGGATCCGGCGTGAGGCGAAAACGATGAGCGTGGTCGCCGGCTACGCCCACGGCGGCGCGTTCGCGTGGCCAATGGTGGACGGCGACCGTCCGTTTCCGATCAAGGGATCGCAAGTCCAATGGCAGTTCTTCCAGGTGCTCGGCGTTCAGCCGGTCATCGGGCGCCTGCTCGATGCCGGCGACGATAGCCTGTCTCACGTCATGGTCCTCTCGTACGACGCCTGGCAGCGGATCTTCAGCGGCGATCGCACAGTCGTCGGTCGGCATTTCCGGCAGACGATGAGCGGTGTGCAATACACGATCGTCGGTGTCGCGCCGCCCGGCATCGACCTGCCGGCCGCCACGGATTATTGGTCGCCGATGCCGTTTCCCCAGGCGCAGAATGTGGTCGCGCGACTCGCTCCGGGTGCGACACCGGCGATGGCGCGCGACGAATTCCGCCGGCTCGTCGAACAGGAGCTCCAGGACGCCGGGAGCACCGCTGGGGATGAGCAGCGAACCACCGTCGTTGGTGGCGCTGATGCGAAGACGTTCGATGTCGCGGTGGTCGGCGACGTACGCCCGATGCTCATTGTCCTCGTCGTCGCCGTGACGCTGCTCTTGCTCCTCGTCTCGATCAACGTCGGCAACCTGCTGCTGCTGCGCGCCTCGGCGCGGACGCGCGAGCTCGCCGTGCGCCGGGCGCTCGGCGCGACGTACACCGACATCGTGCGACAGCTCGTGGTCGAGAGCACGGCGCTGGCGGCGGCCGGCGCGGCGCTCGGCATCGCGATCGCCGAGGTCGCGCGGCGCGCGCTGATCGCAGCGGCGCCACCGCAGTTGCCACGCATCGACGCCATTCGCGTGGCCGGTACGCCCGTGGGAACGGGAGCCGCCGTGGCGCTTGGCTCGCTCCTCCTGTTCGGCGTAGCACCCGCGCTCATCTCAGTGCGCCGGAACCCGACCTCGCCGCTTCGACTCGACACCCGGTCGGGCGCGTCGACGCGGCAGCGGCGCGCGACGCGCCAACTGCTCGTCGCATCGCAGGTCGCGCTCGCGCTCATCCTGCTCGCCGGGGCGGGACTGCTCGCGCGCAGCGTGCAGCGGCTGCAATCGATCGATCTCGGCTACCGGCCGGAGCATCTGTCGATCGTGGGTGTGACGTTCCCATACGCCTCGTACAAGAAATACCCGGACGATATGTTCCGGTTGTGGAATGGCATCGCGCCGCGCATCCGCGCGCTGCCGGGCGTCACGGGACTCACGACGACCCAGATCTATCCATTGATCGGGCCGAACTTCTTTACGGCCACTTGGCGGACTGAGGGGCAAACGGCGGAAGAAGCGTCGCACAGCCCGATGACGCCGATCGACGTCGCTGACGGCAGTTATTTCCAGACGCTCGGCATTCCGATCCAGCGTGGGCGAGGCATACTGGACTCGGATCGACAGAACAGCGAGCCGGTCGCGGTGGTGAGTGCCTCCACGGCGGCGCGGTATTGGCCGGGACAGAATCCGCTCGGGAAACGCATCCGCATGGCGTTCGACTCGACGGATAAATGGCGAACCGTCGTTGGAGTCGTCGGCGACACGCACTGGCGGACGCTGCGCGATGCCACACCCATGATCTATCTCTCGTATCTGCAATCCGGGTGGCAAGGGTACGTCGTGCTCAGGACGACCGGGACACTGACCGCGATGCTTCCCGGTATCCGGAGCGCGGTTCGCGACTTCGACCCGAGCCTCGTGGTCTGGCAGCCCAAGACCATGGACGAGTATCTGGCCGAGCCCCTCGCACAGCCGCGCATGAGCGCCACGCTGTTGTCGACGTTCGGTCTCGTCGCGCTGGCCCTCGCCGCCATCGGCCTTTTCGGTCTGATGGCCACGGCCGTTCGCGAGCAGACGCGTGACATCGGCGTCCGGATGGCGCTCGGCGCCACGCCGGGTCAGGTGCGGAACGAGATCCTTCGGCGCGCCATGGCCGTCTCAGCCCTCGGCGCCGCAGTCGGAATCGCCTGCGCGCTCGCCGGTTCGCGCCTCATCGCGTCGTTGCTCTTCGAGGTGAGCCCCACGGATCCCTTCGCGCTGCTCGGCGCCTGCGCCGTCCTGCTCGGCGTCGCGCTGATCGCTGCCTACCTGCCCGCGCATCACGCCAGTCGCGTCGACCCGGCACGAGCGATACTCGGCGAGTAAGTGCGATGAGCCGACTCCCGCAAGACGTGCGGTTGGCATTTCGGGGACTGTGGCGAACGCCGGCGTTCACGATATCGGCGGTGCTGATCCTGGGTATCGGAATCGGGATGGCGGTCGCCATGTGGTCGGTGTTCAGCGCGGTGCTACTGCGTCGGCTGCCGCTTCAAGATCCCGACCGCGTGGTGATGCTGCGCGTCTCCGACCGGGCGGGCGTCGATGTCGCGCTCCTGCCGGCCGATGTCGACCAGTTCCGTCACGAGAGCCGCACCGTGCGCGCGATCGCCGGATTCTCGCACGGTGGGGCCATGCCAACGCAAATGATGGATGGCGATCGCCCACTCCCGCTCTCCGGCGCCCGGGTTCAGGGGCAATTCTTCGACGTGCTCGGTGTGAGGCCCGTCATGGGACGTCTGCTCGGACCCGGCGACGACAGCCTGTCGCACGTGATGGTGTTGAGCTACGACGCGTGGCAACGGTACTTCCATAGCGACCCGGCGGTGATCGGGCGGCACTTCCGGCAGGTCATCGACGAGGTGACGTACACGATCGTTGGCGTCGCGCCGCCGGGCATCGATTTCCCGGCCGGCGCCGACTATTGGTGGCCGGTGCCGTGGTATCAGAGCGAGAATGTCGTCGCCCGGCTCGCGCCCGGAGCAACGCCGATCATGGCGCGCGACGAGTTTCGCGCGTTCGCTGAGCGGCTCTTCAAGGAGCGGGGCGGCGGCGTGAGGCTGGGCGGTGCGGATGTCCGAACGTTCGACGCGGCGGTGGTCGGCAACGTGCGACCGATCCTGCGCCTCATGGTCGCCGCCGTGAGCCTGCTGTTGGTGATCGTCTGCATCAACGTGGGCAACCTGCTGCTCCTTCGCGCCGCCGCGCGCACGCGAGAGATCGCCGTGCGCCGTGCGCTCGGGGCGACCTACACCGACGTCGTCCGGTACCTCGTCGTCGAAAGCGGGTTGCTCGCGCTGGGCGGTGGCGCGCTTGGGTTTATCGTGGCCGAGGTGGCGCGCCGGGCACTGGTCGCTGCGGCGCCGGCGCAGATTCCGCGACTGGATGCGATCCGCTTGTCCGGCGCTCCCGCTGGCGCCGCGGCGGCCATGGCGACCCTGTCCGTGCTGCTGTTCGGAGTCGGTCCCGCGTTGCTCGCCGTGAGACGCGACGCGTCGTCACCGCTCCGCATCGATACGCGATCCGGCACGTCGACGCGCCAACGCCGGAACCTGCGACAGATCCTCGTCGGCTCACAGGTCGCGCTGGCGGTGATCCTTCTCGCAGGCGCCGGGCTCCTCTCGCGCAGCCTCCAACGCCTGCAGTCGATCGACCTCGGATTGAAAGCCGATCATCTGGCGGTCCTCGACCTGACCATGCCATTCAGAAAGTATCCCACGGAAAGCGCGCTGGACGCGCTGTGGGAACGACTGGCGCCTCCGCTTCGCGCCGTACCCGGCGTGACCGCGGTGTCGCCGACCGTCATCTATCCGTTGATCGGGCCGAACTTCTTTCTGGCCGTATGGGAGACGGATCCGCCGACACCGGAGGACGTCGCGCGCGGTCCGCTGATCGCGTGGGATGGGATCGGCCCGGATTACTTTCGGGCACTCGGTATGCCGATTCTTCGGGGACGAGCGTTTCTGGACACCGACCACGAGCACAGTCAGCCGGTGGCGATCGTGAGCGCGACGGTCGCGCGCCGATACTGGCCGGGCCAGGATCCGATCGGCAAGCGCATCAAGATGCAGGACACGGCTTGGGACAAAGGCTTTCGCACCGTCGTCGGTGTCGTCCGTGACACGCACTGGCGTTCGTTGCGCGAGACGACGCCGCTCATCTATTTGCCGTACCAGCAATCGATGTGGCAAGGATCGGTCGTGCTCCGCAGCGCGAGCAGCCTCGCGGCCGTCTTACCCCGCCTTCGTCGGGCGGTGAGCGAGGTGGATCCGAGCACGGTTATTTGGGATGCCCATACGATGGATGACTATCTGGCCAAGCCGCTGGCCCAACCGCGCATGAGCGCGTTGCTACTGTCGACCTTCGGTTTGGTCGCTCTCGCCCTCGCGGTCATCGGGCTCTACGCCATCATGGCCTCGGCCGTCCGCGAACAAACCCGCGACATCGGCGTCCGCATGGCGCTCGGTGCAACACCACAACGTGTTCGCGGCGAGGTCCTGAGCAGCGCCACGTTCGTCTCCCTCGGCGGCGCCGCCGTGGGAGTCATTGTCGCGCTTGGGGCATCCCGACTGATCGCGTCGCTGCTGTTCGAGGTGAGTCCCACGGATCCAGTGGCCCTCGCCGGCGCATGTGGGGTACTGCTGGCGGTGGCGACGATCGCGGCGTATCTGCCGGCCCACCGCGCTAGCCGAGTTGATCCAGCGAGGGCCATCAATGCATAGCGTACGGCAGGCGCTCCGTGGGTTCAGGCGGAACCCGACGTTTTCGGTCACGGCGGTGCTGATCCTCGGCGTCGGGATCGGCATGGCGTCCGCGATGTGGACGGTGTTCAACGCCGTGCTCGTGCAACGGCTGCCGGTCCTGGACCAGGACCGCATCATCCTCCCGCGCACGCTCGACGTGGGGGGCGTCGATATGGGCATGTCCCCGCGGCAGTTGCCGCAGCTCGGCAAGGAAATGCGAACCGTGAGCAGTATGGCGGGCATCGTGCACTGGGGCACCTACCCCTTTGCGCTGAGCGACGGCGATCGCCCCATCGTGCTGTCCCAGACCCAGGTCACGGGCAACTTCTTCGAGGTCCTCGGCGCGCGACCCGCGCTCGGTCGCCTGCTTCGCGCCGACGATGATAGCACGTCGCGCGTGCTCGTGCTGAGCTACGGCGGATGGCAACGGCTGTTCGGTGGTGACCCGCGGATCATTGGCCATCGTCTGACAGAGGGGTTCACCGGAACGCCGCTCACCATCGTGGGCGTCGCGCCGCCGGGCCTCGACTACCCGACGGGGACCGATGGCTGGAGGCCGCAATGGGGAAGCAACGACGTCGATGTCATCGCGCGCTTGGCACCCGGTGCCACGGCCGCAGCGGCTCGCTCCGAGTTCTTCGCCGCGGTGCGGCAGATGGACCAGCAGCTGCCGACCCCTGTCAATGTTACGGGATCCGACGTGCGAACCCTGCGCACGGCGGTCGTTGGCAATGCGCGGGCGGCGTTGGTGGCGATGACCGCTGCCGTTGGACTCCTCCTCGTGATCGTCTGCGTCAACGTCGGCAACCTCCTGCTCCTGCGCGCGACGACTCGAGCGCGCGAGATCGCGGTGAGACTGGCGTTGGGGGCCAGTGGAGCGGATGTCGTGCGTCAGCTCCTGCTCGAGAACTGCCTGCTCGCGATCATGGGTGGCGTGCTCGGACTGGCGCTGGCCGACGTGGCGCGTCGGGTGCTGATCATCGCGGCGCCTGCGGAGTTGCCGCGGCTCGATGCGCTGCGGGTGGCCGGTGCTCCGGTGCTTGCGACGATCGTCGTGGCGCTCGTGACGGTGTTGTTGTTCGGCATGCTTCCGGCGCTGGCGGCGGCCCGAGGGAGGCCAGCGGCGACGCTGCGCGAGGACGCGCGATCCGGCATGGCCTCGCGGCAACGGGGGCGGTCACGCCAACTGCTGGTCGCATCTCAGGTCGCGCTCGCGCTGATCATGCTCTCGGGCGCCGCGCTCCTCGCGAGAAGCCTCCGCCGGCTGGAGACGATCCGGCTCGGGTACACGCCAGGGCATCTCATGTTCTTGCAGGTGACGTATCCAGTCAGATTCATGGACACGCTGTCGACCGTTCTCAATGTGTACGACGTGATGAACCGGCGACTGACCGCGCTGCCCGGCGTTTCGGCTGTGACGCCGGTTCTCATTCCGCCGTTTCTCGGAGCGAACGTCTGGACCGGGATATGGGAGATCGAGGGGCGGTCGCGCGCGGAGAACAACGCGCTGCCGCTCGTACCAATGGAGGTCGGCAACGCCCACTACTTCCACACGCTGGGCATCCCCATCGTCCGCGGGCGCGGGTTCCTTGATACGGATCGTGAGGACGCGCCCCATGTCGTGGTAGTGAGCGAAGCGGCCGCGCGGCTGTTTTGGCCCGGGCAGGATCCGATCGGCAAACGGCTGCGATTCTTCAAGTACGATACGACCTGGCGCACCGTAGTCGGAGTCTCGGACGACATTCATTACCGAACGCTGCGCGAGGCGACGCCTACCGTAACCATGCCCTATCGTCAGTACTACTGGCAGGGCATGCTCGCGGTTCGGTCGGCCACCGATCCTGCTGCCCTGGTGCCTGCCATCCGGCGCGCCATCGCGGAAGTGGAGCCGGACGTGACACTGTGGCGGACGCAGACGATGGATGAGTTTCTGGCGGCACCGCTCGCGCAACCGCGACTCAGTGCATTCCTCCTCTCGATGTTCGGTTTCGTCGCACTCGCGCTGGCCGCACTCGGGCTCTACGGCATCATGGCGACCACGGTGCGCGAGCAGACCCGCGAGATTGGCGTTCGCATGGCGCTTGGCGCGACACCAGGGCAAGTACGAGGCGAAGTGTTGCGCCGCGCCATGACCGTCTCGGCCTTGGGCGCCGCCGTCGGTCTCGCCGGTGCGCTCGCGGCTTCCCGCGTGATTGCGTCTTTGCTCTTTCAGGTGAGCCCGACAGACCCCGTCGCGCTCGCGGGCGCATGCGCGGCCTTACTCTCCGTCGCGCTCATCGCGGCTTACCTGCCGGCGCGCCATGCCAGTCGCGTCGATCCTGCTCGGGCGCTGCAGGCGGATTAGGCTACGCGCCCGCCTCGCGCTCGGCCTCTTCCGCCGCTACGCTTGACACACGATTAACCACTAGGTTAAATACAAATCATGGCTAAGCATCCTATCGTGTCGCGCGAAGAATGGATCGTCGCGCGCAAGCTGCTGCTCGCGAAAGAAAAAGAGATCACCCGCCAGATCGACGACATCAGCCGGCAACGTCGCGAGCTGCCGTGGGTCAAGATCGAGAAGACCTACGTGTTCGAGGGCCCGAACGGCGCCAAAGAGACGCTTGCCGATCTCTTCGACGGCCGAAGCCAGTTGATCGTGCAGCACTTCATGTTCGGCCCCGACTGGGCCGAGGGCTGCACGGGATGCTCGTTCAAGTCCGATCACATCGATGGCGCACGCGTGCACCTCGAGCACCACGATGTGTCATTCGTCTCGGTGTCTCGCGCCCCGATCGAGAAAATCGAGGCCTACCGGAAGCGCATGGGTTGGACGTTCAAGTGGGTGTCGTCCTACCACAGCGACTTCAACTACGACTACGGCGTATCGTTCCGGAAAGGCGAGCCGGCGATGTACAACTATGTCATGCACCCGGAAGCCCCCGCCGGGATGGATGAAGCGTCGGGCGACAGCGTGTTCTACATGGACGAAGCCGGCGACATCTACCATACGTACTCGACATTTGGTCGAGGCGATGAGAAGCTGGTCGGCGCATACAACTATCTCGACCTGACACCAAAGGGCCGGAACGAGACGGTACGCGGCAATCTCATGGACTGGGTCAAGCGCCATGACCAGTACGGTGACACGCCCGTTGGCATCGGCATTTCCGCCGCTCGCAACAAGACACGTCCCGCCTGAGAGCGCTGGGGCCGCATCATGGCCCCATGCTCTGTCTGCTGCTCCAACTCGCGCTCGTCGACTCGGCCCGCCATGCGATGGGCCCAGAGCCGACGCATGCCGTTCGCATTGTCGGCATCCAACACACGTTCATGCTCGGCAACGCCGAGCGCGCGGAAGGACCCTGGCGAACCATCTACGCGCGATTCGCGGCGCTATACGATGCGGCCGAAGGTCATTTGCGACTGACGAGTCAACCGCTCAGCGCCGGATTTGGAGGGCCGTCGGTGGCGATCCTGAGCGATTCGGTGATGGCCGGCGGATCCGCGACATCATATGAAGACTGGCTCGACCGAATCAACGCCTCGCCCGAGCGCGCACTGGCGCTGGCGGCAGTATCGCCGAGCCTTCACGTCGTTGGCACGAAGCAGCGTTATGGGCTGACGTTCGATGTCGTCGAATTCCCTTGGCGCAACGGGCATATGCGCATTGAGCTCGAGCGCGAGACGCACCTCCCTGACGTCGTCGAGATCGTACGCCTGTACCCGAAGGATTTTCGGCGCGCGCCGTTCGGGGAAAGCACGGTTCGGTTCGAGTACGTCGATTGGCAGATCCACCCCGGCGGGTGGTGGTGGCCGATGCAGCACAAGGTCAGCCTGAACGGCGAGCCGCTGCGCGACGTCACGATCGACTCGGTGACGGCAAGCGACCAATCCCCACCCCCGGACTCGTTCGCCATCTCCGACTCGGCCCGCGCCCAATTCGCGGCCAGTCGCGCGCGCGCGCCAGACGTCATTCGCGTCGGATCGATCGCGCCGCCCACCGAGCTCGCGCCCGGCATCCTGCGGATTCCCGAGCTGTGGGCGATGACCGTGGTCAGGCAAGATGACGGTCTCGTCATCTTCGAGGCGCACCAGAGCGCGCAGTTTCTGCACCAGACAATCGACACCGCGCGCCGACGCTATCCCGGCATTCCCGTCAAAGCGCTCGTCATGACATCGGATCCCTGGGCGCACTTGGGCGGCGTGCGCGAGGCCATGGCGCTCGGCATACCGATATATGTGAACGCGCGCAGCATCCCGTTTCTCACGAAAATGGGCAAGGCGCCCAAGCTCATCCCGATCACCGGCAAGGTGACGATTGGCGCCGGCACGAATCGCTTGGAGCTCTATCCGGTCGGCGGCCCGTATGGCGAGCGCATGACGATGGTGTATTTCCCCGAGCGCCGGCTGTTGTACGGAGCCGATCTCGTGTTCCCGAATGACCCGGGACCGGGATACGATCCGACGCCGGCGACCGATCTCCGGCGCGCCGTCGAGCGGGCGCATCTCGCGGTCGACTCGGTGTTCTGCGTACAGCGCTACGGGCCGTTCGCGTGGAGCGACTTCGTCCGCTAAGCCGCGACCTCGCGGTACCGCGCGAACAGGCGATCGAACGTCACCGCCCACTCATGCTCCCGCTCGGCGTACTCGCGTCCGCGGAAGCCGAGCATGCCCAGGTCGTCGCGCTCAATGAGCTCGATCGCGGCCGTGGCCAGTGACCCGGACTCGCCGGCAGCGAAGACGGCACCGGCGCCCGAGCGTGAGAGCTGCTCGGCCACGCCACCGCGGTCGGCCGCGAGGACGGGCGTCCCACTCGACAACGACTCGAGTGCACAGAGTCCGAACGTTTCGGCCGAACCTGGCGAGACGATGACGTCGACGGCGGCCAAGAGGTTCGCCAGCGCGTCGCGATCGCCCTGGTAGGGCAGGCGATAGACGCGGTCCGAGCGTCGCGCGAGCGCGTCGACTTGCTGGCGTTGATGTCCGTCGCCGACCAGGACGAGCCCAGCGTCAGTGCGCTTCTCGATCTCCGGCCACGCCTCGAGCAGGACGTCGATTTCCTTCTCCCGCGCGAACCGGCCCACGAAGGCGAAGAGACGGCGGTCGGTCGGCAGCCCCAACGCCTCGCGCGTTTCGCACGCGTACTCGTGCCGTCGCGGGTGAAAGTGCGCCAGGTCGACGCCGAGTGGGACGACCGCCACGCGCTCGACGCCGTGGGCGGCGAGATCGGCGGCGGCGAACTCGGAGGCGCAGATCGTGAGATCGCACTGGCCGTAGACCGCGCGAATGTACTTCCAGGTCGCCTCGTAGATCCCGCGGGTGACCGCGCTGGCCCGCTCAGGGAACGGGCAGACGGTGCGGGCCAGATTGCCGTGGAAGAACCCGACGAGCGGGATGCCCGACGCCTTCGCCGCGCGTTTGACGATCCACGGTACGGCGAAGCAGCTCCCCACCTCGATCACCGACGGCTGCTCGGACTCGATGATCCGCCGGATCGACCGGGTGGCGAGCATGAAACGGTAAGGCTTCTGCGTGGGGATGTGCGGCCCGCGCAGGCGATAGCACCGCATGCCCGGTTGCTCGGAAAGCGCATCTTCCTGCCCCGGCACGACCAACACTTGCGCGTAGTCGGGCCGGTCGGCCACGTATGCCGCTTTCTCGTTGAGATAGGTGCGGACGCCGCCGCTCGTTTCGCCGAACCACTCGGTGATATCGAGGACGCGAACTGAGGCCGACTCCCTGAGCGGGGCCGGCCATGAAAACCCCTTACCGAAGTTCATCGCCGGGTGAGCGTACCCATGATGAGATCCCAGAGCGGCGAGCTGACGCCGAAGTCCCGGTCGGGATCGAGGAAGTGGTGACGCTGGTGGCGCCATTTCGTGTACCGCCCGAACGCGGTGGGCAACGTCTTGTGGTGCACGGCGTAGTGCACCGTATCGTACAAGAGATATCCGGAGACGAACCCCGCGAACAACGCGGGCGAAAGCGCCGGTCCCGCCACCAGTCGAAAGAGAACGTAGAACAGAACGGCCAATGGGATGCTCGCGCCGGGAGGCATGACCAGCCGCGAGGAATCATTGGGATACTCGTGATGGACACCGTGCATTATGAAGTACACGACATGCCGCCACGTGGGTAACGCCGGCAGCACGGGTTCCCCGGGTTTGAGCCCGGCCACGATATCGTGAGTCCCGTGCATCACCTCGTCCGGTGCATGAAAGAGGTGTCGGTGCAGGAAGTACTCGACCAACGTCCACAGGGCCAACCCGCCCGCCCAAAGTCCCGCGGTAGCCAGGATCGGCGTGGGGGCCCACCATAGTAGGGCCACAATGACCGGCACGTAGAGCACGTGCGGTACGATGGGATGGACGTGAGACAGGCGCTCCAGCCAGTCATGGCGAAACATGCGTACGCTTTCGTCCCGGTTCGACACGTAATGGTCGCTGGGACGGTTCGCCGGGGCCGGCTGTGTCGCGCTTGTCATAGTAGTAAAAGTGCACCCTCGGGCCCTGAGGGCAAGAGGGACGGGCCGGTCAAAGCGCCCGAATAACGGGCAAAAGTGGCGCGGGCGCAGCGGTTGTGACGGAGGGTTGCATCCACGGATGACACCAGGACCCGGCGTGCAGCGCCACTATTCCTGGCACCCGATGTGCACACGAGCCCGCATTGATGAACGGGCTCGTGCTCCTCGTAATGCTCTCGATCGCACCGACACGCGAGATCGCTCCCGCAGCAACGGTAGGGGTCATGCCCCTTCGGCTCGCGGCCGACACGAGTATCTACATCGAGAACGTGCTCTGGCCGCACGCGGTACGAGACGCGCAGCCCGTCAACGAGCCGAAATTCGCACCTCGATCGGAGAAAGCTCGAAAATCGCGAGGTGCCCGGCGTCCTTGACGCCGGCCGGCATCGCCTCGACCCCTTCCATGCGGCGAGGGGCGAACCCGATGCAACGGGTCAGAATGGAATAGTGGTGTCCAACGACCAGGCCGGTCACCGTGAAACGGCCGTCGTCCGAGGTCAGACTGGCTGCCACTTGCCCCGTCTCGTTATCGGTCACATCAACGTGGGCGGCGGGAAGAGGGACGTTACGGTTGTCGGTCACCCACCCGACAATAGCGCCATCTGAGCGCGGATGGCTCGCGAGTGCGATGAAAATCATCGCCAGTAGCGTTTTCATGCAAACTCCAGAGTGATGCGCTGTTGTCGCGACAGACTGCCGCGCCTCACGAGCGCCGAAAGAAGGAAGTCCTGCTTACCCTACGACAGAAAGAATCCTTCGGTTACGCTCGTTGGTGGGATAACCCTGCCACGAGACTGTAACGCCGTGACGGGCTATTATATCCGTCTATGAAACGACGTGATGCGTTGATCACCTTGGCCGCGCTCGCCGCATGCTCGGCGGGCCCCGAGGATGACCTGCAGGTCGTCGTCCGTGAGCTGGGCGGATTCGAGCTCAAGCCCGGCGAAGGCCCAGCCGTCCTGGCCTCGCTCAAAGGCAGCCGCTACACCGCCGACATCGACCCCACTATCCAGCCGCAGTCCGACTTCGATCCCGACGTCGCCTGATGCGCGTCGACCCCGCGTGGATGTCGATCGGCGACCTCGCGCGCGCGCTCCAGCGTGGCCAGGTCTCCTGTGTCGAGATCGTTCAAGCGACGCTCGACCGCACGAAACGGCTCGACAAGGCGCTCAACACCTACATCACGCTGCTCGCAGACTCGGCGCTCGCCGAGGCCAAGATTGTCGACGGCGAGATCGCGAAGGGCCGCTATCGGGGTCCACTGCACGGGATTCCGGTCGCCATCAAAGATCACATCGACACCGCTGGCGTCCGAACGACGGCGGGCGCGAAGTCGCGGATCACGAACGTCCCGACGACCGACGCCGCCGTCGTGCGGCGCGTCAAGCAAGCCGGCGCGGTCATCATCGGCAAGGCGAACATGAACAAGTTCGCCGATGGCGAGTCCGGCGATAATCCGGACTTCGGCCGCATTCGCAATCCATGGAACACACAGTACTCGCCGGGCGGGTCGAGCTCCGGCGGCGGCGCCCAGGTCGCCGCGGGGCTGGTGCCGCTGTCGATCGGATCGGACAATGGCGGGTCCGTGCGCATCCCGGCCGCGCTCTGCGGCGTGGTCGGCCTCAAGCCCACGCACGGCCGCATCAGTCTCGAAGGCATCTTCCCACGCCTCTACTCACTCGATCATCCGGGGCCTCTGACCCGCTCGGTCGCCGATTGTGCGATCGCGCTGCAGATACTGGCCGGGCACGACACCGAGGACACCACGACTGCCCGTCGGGCTGTCTCTGACTACACCGCAGATCTCCGTACGGACATCAAGCAGATGGCGATCGGTGTCGATCGCAAGTACGCCGCCGTCGGCCAGTCGCACGTGCTGTCGGCGTTCGATGCGGCCATCGACGTCCTCCGCCGACTCGGCGCAACGATCGTCGACGTCACGATTCCCCCGTACGCCGAGATGCTCGCGGTCGGCAATACCATCGCCGCATGCGAGTACTCCGTCGCGGCGGCGCATCTCTTCCGCGAGCATCCATCGGATTTCGATCTCGCGAAACCGCCGGCGGCGAGTGGTGCGGATATCAAAGCCGGTGCGCTTGTTCCAGCGGTCGATTACATCCGCGCAACGCAAAAACGTCGTCTGCTGCAGCAGGAGTATGCACGGTCGACGCGAAGCGTCGCTGTGTTCATCTCGCCGACCTATCCCCTCGCGCCCCGCCCGTTTGGCGAGTACCCGAAGCCGTACACCGCGGACGATGCGATCAGGTACACGTTCCCGTTTGATCTGCTAGGGCTCCCAGCGATCTCGGTCCCGTGCGGGTTCTCGCCCGGTGGCATGCCGATCGGGATGCAATTTGTCGCTCGCCCCTTCGATGAGGCGGCAGTGCTGCGCGCCGCCTACGCCTACGAGCAAGCGACCGAGTGGCACACGCGTCACCCGTCGCTTGCCCCCGCGCCGTCAGCCGCGGGCGGCGGCGTCAGCGCCTCGAACGGAGACTCGTCGATATCCCACTCGGGATAATCGAGCAGCATCAGCTGCAGGTCGAAGAACCGCTCGACATGTCGCACCACGGCATCGTCGAGGTCACCGTGATCGCGCTGCTTGTCGAGCGCCTTGCGCGCCGTTTGGACCAGGACTCGCGCGATCTGGTGCTCGTTTCGCAATCCCGCGCCGAAGATGGAGCGCCCGCCTTTCGTCCAGTACTGCCGCTTGCGCGAATAGAGATCGCGGAGCCGCGCGACGGCTTCGACGGCCTCGGGCCCGCGCGCGGCTGGTGACTGCGCGAAGCGGTCGAGGCGTGCGAGCGCGGCATCGGTCGCCGCCACCCACGCTTTCGCCTCTTCTTCATCGTCGCGCGACTGGCCCCGGCCGCCGAGTTTGAGCAGTCGCACGGCGGGCCCGAAGGTGAATCCTTGCACGACGAGCGTCGCGACG
>Ga0210393_10002008_pt1 | contig 16920 bp, 22 predicted proteins | sample IncBWC27OmetaG_FD_160068 | JGI IMG/M metagenome (GOLD analysis project Ga0210393, IMG submission 160068) | Forest soil microbial communities from Barre Woods Harvard Forest LTER site, Petersham, Massachusetts, United States - Inc-BW-C-27-O ... | reverse complement strand
GAGTTTACTTGCAAGCCGGGAGACTGCGGGAGTCCGGTCCGTCGCCTCCGCTAGCGGTTAGTACCTCACCCACTCGTTTACTACTTATTTCTCCTGCGAGTCGTTGGAAATATGGGTATCACTCTGTCATACTGCATGATGGTTATCTCTTGTCGTGATATAGTCGCGTTCCATAGGATAGTGAGATAGATGTTAATGTGACAAGGGCCTTGGATCGAACAGAGCACATGACCAAACAGAGCAACGCGCCCGCGCTGGTTCGAGCCATGTGAGCAAAGCTCTGGTCAACTAGCGCTCTTGGTCCCAAACGCGAAGACCTCAACAAGACTCCTCGTGAATGTAGAGTGCCCTCAGGGATTAATCTTTACACCTGCTTCCTTTCACGATATATTACTACCACTCTTGGTCCCTGACGCACGCTTACGACGCGTTGCCCTCAAGTTCGATTCACTATTCCTCTGAACTTCCCTCCAGTCGCCGATGTTCGTCCCCTCCATGTCAGCATCGCGATCGTCTCAGGGCGCAGAAGCTGCCCGTGCTGCCGCTCTTCAGGCAGAATTCAACGAGAAGAAATGGGTCTGGGTTCCCGATGACAAGGATGGGTACTTGGCAGGATGGGTCGCAAAAGAAGAAGATGAGGTGGGTGAGGTGGTAATGGCCGCCGGCGGGGACGTACGTCTTCTATCTCTTTCGAGAAGCCTGTCTATCTCAGTCAACTGGTGGAACAGATCCGCAGGTTGCCATTGTACGCGCTCTCCAAGATGAATCCGCCAAAGTTTGATCGGGTCGAAGACATCGCAGACTTAACGTTCTTAAACGAGGCCAGTGTCGTGCACAACTTGCGATTAAGATATGGGTCTGGTGCAATATACGTGCGTCCAACGTCCGTTAGTCTAGTCCACCCGTCTGGATTCTGATACTCCCACCCACAGACCTACTCCGGTCTCTTCCTCGTCGCCATTAATCCTTACCAGAACCTTCCACTCTATTCCGACTCAATAATACAACAGTACCGCTCTCATAGGCGTGATGAGAATTTACCACACATCTTTGCCATTGCGGAGCGTGCTTGGGTGAACATGGGGGAGGAGCGCGAAAACCAAAGTATCCTTATCACAGGCGAGTCTGGCGCCGGGAAGACAGAAAGCACAAAGAAGGTCATCCAATACCTCGCTGCAATCGCGACTGAATCGCATTCCTACACCACAACACCTTCCCATTCACACTCCCAATCGCTTTCATCCTCGTCGTCTTTTGGCGCCGTCATGCCATCGACTGGCCTACCGAGCAGAACGTCTGTCTTGAGACATAAGCCCCACCAGTCTATGTCTGTCACAAATACTGGCACACAGTCAAGTTCCATTAGCCGACTCGGTCTACTAGAGCGCCAAATTCTTCAGGCCAATCCTATCCTCGAGTCGTTTGGCAACGCGCAAACACAGCGAAACAACAACTCGAGTCGATTCGGCAAGTTCGTGCGCATTAGCTTTGCCCCGGACGGGAGCATCGCAGGCGCAAACATTGACTGGTACCTTCTTGAGAAGAGTAGAGTCATCGTTCGTGCCGCGGCGGAACGAAGCTTCCACGTATTCTATCAGATACTGGAAGGCGGTGGTTCCCTGAAAGGTACGCCTACATACTCTGAGTGAATCAAACCCTTACTCTGCTCAGACGCCCTACTGCTCGAGGGTAACGCGTCGAATTATGAGTATCTGAATAAGACTAGGAGAGAAGTTGATGGTATTGACGATTTGGAGGAGTGGAGTTTGCTCAAGGTAAGCCTAAATATTGCTAAAGCGGATGGATCTCTAAGAATACCTGCAGAACGCGCTCGAGGTGGTTGGTTTCCCCGCTTCGGAGCAGCTTGACCTCTTTCGCATAGTCGCGGCCGTTCTCCATATCGGCAATATCACCATCACGGCTACTCGCGCCGATGACGCCGTGATGCCTGACCCTTCACAAGCGGAGCGTGCGTGTCATATCTTAGGTATACCTGTGGCCGAGTTTACGCGGGCGGTCTTACGTCCGCGCGTCCTTGCGGGACGAGAATGGGTCACACAGGCCCGCACACGTCAGCAAGCGCTGGACGAGCTTGGCGCCCTCTCAAAAACTTTGTACGAAAAGTCTTTTGGCGCCCTTGTCGATCGCATCAACCGGGCACTAGACCGACCAACATCTAAATCGACCTTTATTGGTGTCCTCGACATCGCGGGATTCGAGATTTTCGAAGTAAATGCCTACGAGCAGCTCTTAATCAACTACACGAACGAAAAACTTCAACAATTCTTCAACCACCACATGTTCGTACTGGAGCAAGAGGAATATGCACGAGAAGGAATCGAGTGGGACTACGTCAACTTCGGGCTCGATCTCCAGCCGACCATCGACCTCATTGAAGGCAGCGGGAGTGTCATTGGCGTGCTAAGCCTGCTGGACGAGGAGTGTATCATGCCTCGTGCGACGGATCTTACTTTCACAAACAAACTTCATCAACTTTGGGGTGGTGATATACAGGGTGATGAGTATCATCCTGGCCGCGACAAATACGAGCCCTCGCGATTTGAGCAAGGCTTCATCGTGCATCATTACGCCGGGAAAGTCGAATACCATACTGAGGGCTGGCTCGAGAAGAACAAGGACCCGTTGAATGACAATCTTATCCGCGTCCTTGCCGCATCTTCGGAGCCATATGTTGCTTCCCTCTTCTCCGAATTCGCCGACGCGCCGTCTTCCTTTGCCATCGCACCGGGCTCGTCGCACGCACTTACTTTGGGGAAGAAACGAACGTTGAAGAAAGGTGCATTCCGCACGGTTGGCCAGAGGCACAAGGAACAACTGCAAAGTCTGATGGCTCAGCTGTACGCTACTCAGCCGCATTTTGTGCGTTGCATCGTTCCCAATGCAAACAAGAAGCCTGGTCGCATAGATGTCCCGCTTGTCCTCGATCAGCTACGCTGCAACGGTGTACTTGAAGGCATTCGTATTGCACGCTTAGGTTACCCAAATCGACTACCCTTCATTGAATTCCGCCTGCGGTACGAAATTCTCACTCCGGGCATCATCCCACCTGGATACATGGACGGACGCAAGGCTTGCCTTCGTATGGTTGATGCGCTCGACCTCGACAAGGCGCTCTTTCGTATTGGCACCTCCAAGATCTTTTTCAAAGCGGGCGTGCTCGCGGAATTGGAAGAGCGCCGTGATGCGACTTTATACGATATCTTCTCGAGGTTACAGGCACAGGCGCGCATGTTCTCTTCCCGGAGACAAATGAAAAAGATTCTCAACCGCGCAGTCGCAATTCGTACCATTCAAAGGAACGCACGCATCTACGCTGAGCTGCGTGAGTGGCCATGGTGGCAGCTATATACCAAGGTTCGTTTTATCGCCTTTACCCTATTGATGGTGCTTGATCCCCATTTATCCTTCGTGTAGGTTCGCCCGCTACTTGCCGCCACTCGCAGCGACGCCGAGCTTCACAAGAAGGAGGCGGAGCTCGTCTTAATCAAAGAGCGTGCCGAGCGCGATGCGAAAGAGAAAGAAGCTCTGGAGAGCCTCAAGATGCGCCTCGAGGCCGAAAAGCGGAAAATCGAAGATGCTTTGGAGGCCGAGCGCAACCTCGCGGTTGACAAGGACGCGCTACTGGAAAGAAGCAAGAAGCGGGAGCTCGAGCTTGAAGAGGAGGTGGCCACACTGCAAGGCGATCTCGATACCCTCGACTCTCAGCTAGATCGTGCCCTCAACATACAGAAAGAGAGCGAAGAAAAGCACGAAGCCCTCCGCCAAGCATTTGATGAAGTGGCCGAACATCTTGTTCGTCTGGAGAGTGAACAAAAAGAAAGGGCCGGTCGAGAAGAAGAGCTTTTGAAACGACTGGCTTCTACGGATCGCGACCAAGACGACCTTCACCGGGAACGTGATAATCTACAGAAGGGGGCTACCGAGCTCCGGCGGCAACTCGCACAGCGAGAAGAGGACCTTTCTCGCATCAGGGAGCGTATGGACGCTACTATTTCTGAACTAGACGTGAAACTCAGTTCGGAAGTGCAAGCACAGTGCGTTTTCCCCTACCTATCGTGATCGTTCTCATCAATTTCGTATCCTTCAGTGACCTTGTAAAGGACCGTGCAAATTCCCTCGAGCATGACGTCCGACAGGCCCGGACGCAGCTGGCTGAGCTCACTCGTACCGCATCCGACTATTCCGATATGATCAAGAAAAAGGTCGCCGAGGTCACGCGCCTCACTGCGGAATTAGAGACGTCCAAGACCGAACGTGGTCGATTGTCCAAGGAGATCCTTGAACATCGGGGCCGGATCGAGGCCCTCACTGCCGAAGTGGTTTCCCAACGGGACAATGAAGCCCATCACACCTCTGTTCAAGAGAAGCTGCAAGATGAATTGGACAAGCTTCGGTCATTAATGGAAGCCAAGACAAGTGAAGAAAGTCGTAGGAGCGAGGTGGAAAGGCAAAAAGAGGCAGAGCTACAGGACCTTCGACTCCAGGCCGGTCAGTTACAACAGGAGCTCAGCGAAGCTCGTAGAAGCGCCTTTGAGATTCAGAACCAGCTCAAGGTCGATCTTGAAGCCTCTGTCCGCGAACACAATTCACTGCTGCAGAGCCATCGCTCTTTGTCAGATCGCCTGCAGGCCAATGACCATAAGCTCAAGAAAACTGAGGCAACCCTAGCTGAGGTAGAGAAGACCAAGAGGTCTCAAGAGTCCGAGTTGCAGGAACTGCGATCGCTCAGGATTGATACAGATGGTCAATTAGCTGAGTTGCAGAAAGCGAAAGAGGTAATAGAATATGGTTCCTATACGGGTTGTGCTGTACTGAAGAAGTATTCAGAGCCTAGAACGTCAGCTCCACACCGCTCAGGCAAAATACCAAGACTTTGAAGATGTAGCGCTGCAGCTTGAACGGGACAAGGGTGCACAAGATCGTCAGGTTGACGCGTTGAAGCAACAACTCGATGCAGAGGCGACTAAACGTTCTCAACTGGAAAAGATCGCTTCGAAGCAGAAGGCCGAGCTTGCCCAACTGCGAGACAAGAACGCCAAGTTCGATCGTGAATTGAACAAACTCCTTACGGAACTGAAGACTCGTGAGTGGGAAGTCAGGCAGCTGGAATCTCGTCAAGACAAGACAATTGTGGAGCACGTCCACGTCCTGGAGGAGGCTAAACGAGTCACTGATCGCCAACTCGCTGATGCTCAGAAGGAGCTTGAGAGCCAAGCAGCATACATCCGATCCCTGGAGAAGGCGAAGACAAGACTGACCAACGAAGCCGAAGATCTTGCTCGTGCAACGGAGAAGGAGCACGCGGAGTTGCGTTCCAAGGAGAAGGCAGTCCGGGCTCAGGAAGCCTTGGCGAAGAAAGCAACGCTTGAAGCCGAGCTCGAGCGTAAAAATCGAGAGGCTTTGGAAGCTCACGTCCGCCGGTTACAGGACGACCTCCAAGCAACGCGAGACCAGGTTGCGGAGGCTACTCAGCAGTTCCTCTCTATGCAGCGATCCAAGGACGAGTTAGAAGCTGAGCTGGCGCGCCTGGCCGATGAAACAGATGGGGCCGAGTCGTTGGCAAAAATACAACGTCAGTATCAAGCGCGCATTACCCAGCTAGAAGCCCAACTGGAGGAAGCACACGTGACCTCAACCACGGTGGCACGGATACAGGAACGCATCGATCGGCAGCACGCCGAGGTTCGACGAATGATACTTGCGGACGGCCCACGGGATGTCCGGCTCCGGGACGCTGTTCTCCGCGAGTTGCAGTCAGCTGAGCAGGCGAGCAAGGAGCTATCACCGTGGAATCCCGAAGGGTCAGGTCCGCGGACGTTGGCCAACGTCCGTCCCGAGAAGCGAGTATCCTTCGGTACAAACGGTGTTATACGCCCCCGAAACGAGGCTCCGAGTGCCCCATCGCCGAGGAAGAGTGACGTCCAGGTCGCCGCTCTTAAACAACAAGTTCAGGTCCTCGAACTCCGAATGGCGGCGTCACAGCGTGTTAGGCAACATCTCGAGGCTTCGATACGGGCGCTTACTGTAGAACTGGATGAAGGTGATGGCTCAAAGCAGTTCTTCGAGCAGTACAGGCAACGCTTGGCAAGTGAGAACAGCCGCCTATCTGAATTGTTGGAGGATGAGTCGGAAGCTCGCCACCACGCCGAGGCTGCTCAGCTCGATGGCGTCCAAGCGATGTGGGCCAAGTTCCAGAACACGATCGCTGCAGAACGCGAAAGTTATACCCGATTGGAGGAGTCGCGAAAAGCTCTAGTCAGTTGGCAGCGAATCCATAGCATCCAAACTGACAGACGTACTGCAGGTCGTTCAACAACGCAGTGCCCAAGCGGAAGTTGAGGATAGCCGGCGCCAAATTCAAGAGCTTGGCCAGACCAGGAAGCAGCTACAACGCGAACTCGCGGACGTGAAAGACCGTCTCGAAGCCGAACTTGCAGCAAAGAATGAGGAAACTAGTGGGCCCTTTCTTAGTCCTAATCCCTCCGGTCCGAAATGAGCGACGTCTATCTTTGTTTTGTAGATCAAAGACGCCAAGTCCAAGCGCACCTGAGCGAACTGCAGGTTTCCTTAGCTTCCTCTTCCGTGGCACAATCAGAGCTACGCGAAGCTATGGAGGCTTTCCGGGTCAAGTCAGAATCGTACCGAGCGAAACTTGAGGCTGCCGAGATTGAAAAAGCCAAGATTTCTCGCGCTGAGGCTCTTCGTACGTCGACCTCTTTTCGTCGCGGTCGCATCGTTTGAGTGTATTGTCCCAGTGCGACAATCGATGACAGACACGGGCAAAACACAGGCAACCCTCATCGCCGACAGAGACGCCGCAGAAGACACGCTGAAGGCCGCAGAGGTCAAAATCCGCGAGCTTGAAGCCAGGCTGGAAGAGGAAAGTCGGGAATTCACAGACATGGGCGTCCTTCGGCAAAGAATATCAGAGGAGATGGAAGACGAACGCAAGCAATACCAGAAGGACCTCGCTGAACGCGATTTCACTGCGGATCAGACTCGCAAGAAATATCAAGGTCCGTAAGGCGTTTCTCTCTTTCATGCGCCCTTGTCCCTCAATAACAAGTCATTGTCACACAGCCGAGCTCGCGCAGCTGAGTGAAGGTCAGCGTTCAGTCGGTTCCCAGTCTTCTTATCAGTAGACTCACATTATTTCCGACAGAACTGCAAAGCCAACGGGAGTCGATCAGCAAACTTCGCGAAGAATTGCGCAAGGCCCGTTCGGACAACGACGAGCTTTGTTTGCGTTATGACGACGAAGTATACAACGGGGCTGCTTGGAAAAAGGAGCGCGAGCGTCTGGAAACCAAGATCGCTGATCTTTCGCGGGCTTGCGATTCTTCCATGGCTGCTCAGGCAGAACAGCAGTCGCAGATTGTCGCGCTTCACTCCCAAGTACGCGAGCTTCGAAGTGTGCTCAATGACGCCGAGGCGGATCGTGCTCTGTTGCAGAAGGCGCGGCGCGGGTTGCAAGCAGAACTTGAAACTATCAAGATGGATGCTGTCGACGCCACCAGGATCAACTCGGGTCGCGAGCTCCAAACTCTACAACTAAAGAATCTGGACCTAGAGCGTGCACTAGAAGAGGCAACTGATAGAGTAGACATGGCTTATGACCGCATGAAGAAAGCAGAAGTCCACGCACAAGAATGCCAAGTAGAGCTTGGCACAGTGCGAGTTGAGAATTCTGAGCTAGACAAGCTCAACGTGAGTCATTGTCAGAGACACGCAACGGAACCGCTGACCCTCTTTCCCGGACAGGCTAATCTCGAGAAGCAGCTCAAGGAGCTCAATCTGCGCATCGTTGATCTAGAAACCAGGTCGTACTCACGAAACCCACAGTCTTCCTCCGCTGCTACCATCCGTCGTCTCGAATCTCGAATAGAGGAACTCAACGGCCAACTGAGCCAGGTGACGAAGGAGCATCGCCGTACCTCTGTTTCAAGGGATAGGGATGTCTCTGCCCAACTTATCGAGGGCGATCGTCAAAGGGCGAAACTGGAGGACGAGGTACGTCTATATGACGAGAAGGTCAAGTCTATGCGGCAGCAGATGGACGACATGGTCAGTCCGACACTTGTGGGAGGGGGCCACGCGTCTTCAACGAACTGATGTGGATGTTAGCAAACGACGGAGAGCGAGTTGCAATTGGAGAAACGGCGAGCCGAGCGCGAGGTCACAGAACTTAGGCAGAAAGCTTTAAAGTGAGTGATTCTCGGGAGTATGGGGTATGTCGCCGACTGAGAGTACGCCCCGTGACAGTCTGGAGCGTCAAGTCGAGAGAATGCGCGCCCGCTTGGATAGGCCGTCTTCGCTTTTAGATCGTGGTTCACCTTCTAATTCTCCACGGAAGGCGTAAAACCACGTCGCCGCCATAGACGATGGATTGTAGTTTATCATCACCTCGGCAACGATTTATCTCTCACGAACTATACGATACCCTCCTCCTCTCTGTACCGGTTTTCTCTCATTGTTCTTCACTACTGATGTACTTGAAAGGCCCCAACGCGCACATTTTCCGCACCATGTGGTCATGTAGAGGTTATTTATATACACTGTTCCGAGATGTACTGCGCGGGATCTTGATATAACATAGGCTACGACTGATTTTACAACTGATTTGGGTGGGCCACCATCCTATTTTCCATTTTCCCCATTTGTCCCGTCACGGTCTGAGGCCTGAGGGCTGTACTCGTCTTAAAAGGGAGGCGTAGTGCTACGTCTAACTGAACTTGCGGTCTGGACACGTCGAGGCGCAATCAACGCCACCAACAGAAATCTGTTCGTAGCTTAGCTCATAGTGGAGAAATGGCCGAGTATGTTGATCATGTGTGGGGTGCTTTCAAGTTTATAACCCCAAGAGGGTAACTGAACTGATGGCTCCTGTTATTATCACACCACATCAATTGAACGTTGAGCGCGTTGAACGTTTGGACTCTGTGGGCAACGTCTAGTACTATTGGTCTTCGTGATCTTCCTCCAATTGAATCCCATATCACCAACTTGATCTAAGCGTCTCGGTTGTGAGCAGCAGTAGATTCTCGTCAGCCGATAAATTGGAGATGATGTATTGGATTGGTAGATCCGATAACGACAAACAAGTGCTACATTTAGGGCCTGGTATACATGCGCTCATATCCCCTAGGGTGTAATGCATTGCCCAATACTGTAGTGGTTCTACTCTATGGATTCCGATGGGGCGTCACTACTGGCTTACGGCACGAATGGGTACCTTCCGCAGAAACTGACAGGACGCCACTGACGTCAACGGGATGGGACCTTGTTGGGGTCGTAGACCTTCATGCCGAAGTAGAGCACACAAAGCTAACACCAAGAGAAAACACTGAACCATAGTGTGGGGTATCGTGAGGGAGAGGGGGAGGGCAGATTTCAGTATGGTGGTATCGATTAAAACCAGCGACTCGCTCGACGATCCTGTAAGGCTGTGTATTGTTCTCGAAAAAACGTCATCATTCGTGGTGGCCCGTTTCAGTAGGTTCGATGGGTTCAGGGTTCGCAATAAGGCTTCTGAACCTAGCAATCACTCGTCAACGACGGGGTGCGGGTATAGGGCTCCAGGCACGTGCCTGCGCAATGGCCTTTTCCACCTCCAGCGCCAATGCGGTGCTGAACCTCCTTAGAGCGGTTCTCCCTTCTTCTTGACATTCCGAGCAAAACCCTGTGTGGTCAAAGAAAAGTTCGAGAAGGTCGGGGGAATTGACGGTACTACCGCGTGGGCGGTCTTTAAGAAGCTCCAGCGCCTTGTGTAGGTATGTAGTCCACCAATGGGGAACCCAGAGGCTGCGAGGCGGAGATGAAACGAAGAAGAAGTGGAATTGCGTACGGCAGGACAAGGATGTGGTCGGAGCAGGTGGGAACGAGGATGAGAGTGAGTTGAACCACATGAGCTGGGGTTCCGTGGTCGCTCGACGAACGCAATCACGACGATACAGCAATAAGCGATGGTATTGTGTGGCCGTAATATCCTTCAAGGCTGCCTTGTCTGAGACGTCAGCCTGTGGGAAGCACAGCATTCGCTTTGCGGCGTCGTTTGCTACATCCTCGAGCGCATACCGGCTGGCAAGCGCGAAAACGGCGAAGGGCTGTGACTCGGCAACTCGAGAAAGGGCATTCTTGATGGTCTGGTCAAAGGCCTCGATCATGTACTTGCGACGCGCTTCGAGGAAGCGACGGATGTCTTCGAGATTAGTTAGATCTGGGTTTTCGACTGGATAGCAAAGGCGAAGGACGATGTTGAGGGTAATGGATTCCTCTGTCACCTGAATGATAGGGAGGCCGTGGCGTTGGTTGTCGAATTCCATGGGGGAGTTGTTGGGATCGACATTAGGCAACTCGAACATGTCTTTGAACACAATAGACACCTTGGCTAGGATTGGCTTGAGGACAAAGAAATCAACGTCATCTGAAGAGCGCAAGATTACGGTAAGGCCAGGTATAATGTCATGGAATGGGGGACCAGCATCGCGGGTTCCTTCTACCGGAGAAACGGGGGAAGAAGGGCGCGACATGAAGAGGGAGGGGAAGGAAAGGAAAAGCAAATAGGCATGGGAAAGTACATCGCTGCGCGCTTTTGAGGGCAAGTCGTCCTCGTGCAAGCGGCAAGCGTAGGCGCGTAATAGCTGTGTTGATTACATAATCATAGTCAGAGCAGACACGCACTCCGGATTTCACCAGACGCGTCAGTCAGAATCGACCCTCTACTGCCATGTGAGTGATCCCGTCTGCCTCATAGACCCTTTCATCATCCTTCATCCCATACAGGGTCTCGGTAAACATCGTCTCCCCAGAAATTTCTGGGACAGACCTACGTATCTCCATACCGCGCTGGCAACACCTATATGCCGTCCCTTTCATTCCATTCTATCCTCTACTGGCCTATGCATATTACATCAAATACGACGACTGGCTAAAAAGCGAGGAGTGGACCTTCCTTGCTTGTGTCCTGCTCGGTGCTGGTCACGCCTTGAGCTTCTTGGTGACACGTTGGAGTGCAAAGGCAAAGGCGTGGATCACGACTCGGAAGGTGTGTATACCTATGACGTTTTCCTTCGCGTCAAAAAAGCCAACAGTAACAACAGGCTCGCTCCCTCGCCGAGGCAGACTGTATTCGCATCCTCCCAGCTCCTCATCGCGGACAGGGAGAAATCGTGCCCCTTGTCAAACGCGTTCCCTCGGATCACTCCACGTACTCGTTCAGCTATCAACAAGACACCTACTCCGTGCACACCGTTGATCCCATCACTTTCGGATTACTCTCTTACCCATCGTCTACGCACCCTCCTCTCGCCAATTATCACCGACCAGTGGGGCTGAAAGCTTCTGTTCTTCCGGCCCTCCAGTCAATGTACGGAAAGAACGAGTTCAACATCCCTATTCCGTCCTTCGGCACATTGTTTACTGAGCATGCTACCGCACCGTTCTTCGTCTTCCAAGTCTTCTGCGTGACCCTTTGGTTGCTCGACCAATACTGGTACTACAGCCTTTTCACCCTCTTCATGCTTGTAGTTTTCGAGTGCACAGTTGTCTGGCAGGTGTGCATAACTCGTGATATCATTCCTCATTAAGCGCCTTATCTCTGTTCGACAGCGTCTCAGAACACTGACCGAGTTCCGCACCATGGCTATCGCACCATTCCCTATCCAGGTTCTCAGGAATTCCAAGTGGTCTGTATTACAGTCCGATGAGTTACTTCCTGGAGACGTCATTTCTCTTGGTATTTATTTTTTTGCAAAGTGGTGTGTCACACGTTCTGATCCAATGCAGCACGCAGTCACCAGTCAGAAACCAATATTCCCGCGGACATACTCTTGATTCAAGGGACGTGTATCGTCAATGAGGCGATGCTCTCCGGCGAGTCAACTCCGCTGCTGAAAGAGTCCATTGAACTCTTGGAATCTAGTGAAAAGCTAGATGCAGACGGTCAGCACAAGAATGCGGTGCTATTTGGCGGTACAAAACTCCTCCAAGGAAGCAATGGCGGTATGTCAACCTTGTATGGCGTCGTCCACCTTATTTTTGCCTCTTCGTTTAGGTAACACTCCTGACGGTGGATGCCTCGGCGTTGTTTTGCGCACTGGATTCGGTACTGCGCAAGGACAGCTCGTGCGCACCATGATTTTCTCTACAGAGCGTGTCTCTGCGAATAATCTCGAGTCGTTCTTGTTCATTGGATTTCTACTCATCTTTGCAATTGCCGCGAGCTGGTACGTATGGGTCAAAGGTAAGGTTTCTTTTGTACTTGTACTGCCGACGGCTTCGTCTCACTAACCGAGCGTGGTTTCAGGTATCGAGAGAAACATGAAAAAGTCAAAACTGTTGCTCGATTGCGTGTTGATCATCACGAGTGTGGTACCGCCGGAGCTACCCATGGAGTTATCCCTGGCCGTGAACGCGTCTTTGGTGGCACTGTCAAAGTTTGGTAAGTCACCGTGGGCTGTACCCAGCATCTGTCCCTCAATTTCTTTGTAGCAATATTCTGCACAGAACCGTTCCGCATTCCATTTGCGGGACGCGTCGATATTTGTTGTTTCGACAAGACTGGCACGATCACTGCAGAGAACCTTGTTGTCGAGGGAGTTGCTGGTGTCGAGTTCGTGCCTTTTTCTTTTACTAGGTGTCCTTTCTCAGTTATCTGTCAGCTCATCTGATCACTTGAAACTTGTGGACGTGAAAGCAACCTCCCGAGAGACGACTTTATGCCTAGCAGGTGCGCATGCGCTAGTACGGCTAGACGACGGCACTGTCGTGGGAGACCCCATGGAGAAAACGACCCTCGAGGCCCTTGAGTGGCAAATAGGCAACGGAGATGGTGTAGCACCTACAGCTTCATCGGCGCCACACCGTACAATAGTCTCAATTCGTCGCCGCTTCCAGTTTTCCTCTGCATTGAAACGGATGTCGACGGTTTCCGTTTTGCCCGGTGGCCGCGGCTTGGTCGCGGTCAAAGGGGCTCCAGAGACTCTCAAGACTATGTTGACTCATGTTCCCTCTGATTATGACGAAACGTACAAGTGGTACACGCGCCGTGGTAGCCGCGTACTCGCCCTAGGCATGAAGGAATACGATTCTATTTCGATGGATAAGGTGCGTACTGCCGGTAAAGTGTTTTGAATTACAGCCGACAGTTCTATCAGATAAAGAAACTAAATCGAGATGAGGTTGAGAGCCATCTCAAGTTTGCCGGGTTCTTGATTTTTCATTCACCGCTCAAACCGGATGCAATAGATGCACTTAAGATGCTGGCCGATTCATCACACCGTGTTCGTTATAATTATTACTATAGTCGAGAAGAAAGTCGCTCACATGGTCATCAGTGCATTATGATTACAGGAGATAACCCTCTTACGGCTCTTCATGTCGCCCGGGACGTCGAGATAGTCGACCGGGAAGCTCTAATTCTAGATCTAAAGGAAACTCCGGCCCATGAAAAAGGTACGTGGGACGTCCGTACCCAACCTTATGAAAAGCTCACATTTGGAAGACCTTGAATGGCGCACTATCGATGAATCAAAGATAATACCGGTTGATCCGACCGAACCATTTGATCAATCCCTATTGGATAATTACGACATCTGTGTTACTGGGGCCGCTTTGAAGCAGTTCATGCCTCTGCCAAGTTGGAAGCAACTTGTGCAACATACATGGGTCTACGCACGGGTATCGCCGTCCCAGAAGGAGTTTATCGTAACCTCCCTGCGTGCACTCGGATATACAACTCTTATGGCTGGTGATGGTACAAACGACGTTGGTGCTCTCAAGCAGGCGCACATTGGTGTGGCGCTTCTGGATGGAACACTGGAAGACCTGCAAAAGATTGCAGAACGCGAACGCCTGGAGCGCATCAAGAAAGTGTACGAAAGCCAGCTAAAAATCTCCTCTCGATTCAACCAGCCGCCACCTCCAGTTCCACCGGCTATTGCGCACCTCGTTCCAGACGCCGTCGCAGCGCAACAAAGAGCAGCAACGGGCCAAGCCGAGGCTCGAAAGAGGAATCCCATGGAAAAGGTTCGCTGGAACTTGGTCCCGTATCACCCTGACTTCTGACATCGTCTTGCCATCAGTTCGACCTCACCAACATTACGAATGCCCTGGCGGACATGGAAGGTGACGAGGACGTTCCAAAAATCAAATTAGGCGATGCATCTTGCGCTGCGCCATTTACGTCGAAACTGTCCAACGTTTCTGCTAGTGAGTCAGCCTGAGCATATATTTCGTAATTTCTGTGATCCTGAATATTTCCGATCAGTCACACATATCATTCGCCAGGGTCGTTGCACACTTGTTGCCACCATTCAGATGTACAAGATCTTAGCATTGAACTGCCTGATCACGGCCTACAGCCTGAGCGTGCAATATCTAGACGGAATTAAGTTCGGCGATTATCAAGTCACAGTCACCGGAATGTTGATGTCCGTTTGCTTTTTATGCATTTCCCGAGCGAAGGTCGGCGTCGGCACCTTGCCTTTATGCACGTGTCCTGATTCTTGACGTTGCAGCCGGTGGAGAAACTATCTCGCGAACGGCCGTTGAGCAATATTTTCAATTTTTACGTCCTTCTCTCCGTCTTATTGCAGTTTGCCCTTCACATTGGATCTATGGTCTATATTACGGAGTTGGCCCATGGGTTAGAAGAGTAAGTCATGGACCTGCCAGTCCGCCACGTTGTTGGAACGATGCTGACATCTTAGTCAGCCGTGGACCTATAAATTTGGAAGCCAAGTTTGAGGCCAATCTGCTCAATACGGCTGTATTTTTGCTTGGTCTCTCACAGCAAGTTTCAACGTTTGCTATCAACTTTCAGGTCAGTTACGGCTAGGTCGACTTCTTTCAGCATACCTTACGTGTCCGTGCAGGGACGGCCATTCCGTGAAGGCATTCGAGAGAACAGCGCATTGTACTGGGGTCTGGTCGGGGCCAGCGCAGTGGCCTTCTCAGGGGCGACAGATTTCATCCCCGAACTGAACCGATGGTTGCAGGTCGTTGAAATGGATAACGCGGTCGGTCACAGATCGTTGGGCTGTATTCCTTCTCGGCTAATTCCCAACAGTTCAAACTCCGTCTCACGATATCAATGATCATCGACTTTATAGGCTGTTGGGCGATCGAGAACGTCTGCAAGTACTTGTTTGCTGACCTTGAACCCAAGTCGATAGTCACGCGCGGGCGGGAGAGACGCGAGAGACGCCGAGCAACAGAGGAGATATCAAGGCAGGGCCAACAAGTTGTTAGCGAGAAGAAGACGCAGTAACCTAACTAATTGTGTCACGATCTCCCGCCTTGACCCCGCTGGTCTTGTTAGCATCGATCGTATAGAATACCTAGCTATCTTGTCCCGTTAGATCCAATGGACCTGGTGTGTCTAGCATTTCGGCGCTTTGGTCCCACGCTCGTGTCGTCATCCGGTGTTTTTCTGTCGTCCAGCCGGTTGGTCGACTTTCCGATGTGCGGTGGCGCGAGGAACCCCTCGGCACCGCCTCCAGGTGGTCTCGTGTGTTCGGAACAAGGCACATTGACAGTGCGTGGAATTCCTGGTGGGAACTCCCTCTCAGATACTGATCCCGTCAGAGGTTGCGAAGTTGGGACGCCGCTCCCGGCCATGGTTCAAACCATTAGTTGGTTTATCAGAAATGAGCTATAAGGCATGGCCTCTGTTATTTTTCTTTTTCGGTGACCCACAAAGAGCCCATCATGACACCCGCATTCTCTGGATTCGCTCTGCTCGCGAGGTGGTCGAATCTCTCTGTACGGACCGAGTTGACCGTCTTGCTCTTGTTATTCCTTTGTGGGCTATACTATCTTCGCTACACCCGTAGCCCTTGGCGTAAGCTCCCTCCGGGCCCCCGGGGTATCCCAATACTGGGAAACATCAGGGATCTCAACGACAAGCGTTGGCTAACATCTTCCGAGTGCAAAAGAGCATACGGTACGCTTGACTCTCGTCTACCGTCCATCTCTGGGGTTTTGAGCGATAACAGGAAACGTTGTCTACCTGAGCGCCTTGGGAAGGCCTATCATCGTATTGAATTCACAGAAGGCTGCGGCCGATCTGCTCGGACGGCGGGCTAGGAATTATTCTGACAGACCCCGTTTTATCGTCGCAGGAGATATATTGACAGGTGGGTTGGAGGTCAGCTTCCTCCAATATGGGATGCTGTGAGCGATCCCTTCGAGATGTATCATACCGGAACCCAACCGATCTAAACGAGACCACTACGATAGATGGCGACGGATGCGCAGGGCGGCTCACGAAGGCTTGCACAAGTCGGCTGCCAAGGCGTTTAACACCATACAGATGACAGAAGCCATCCTGCTCGCGGATGGAATTCTTCAAAGTCCAGACCTGTGGGAAAAGCATATGCGACGGTTCACGGCCTCCCTGATCATGACTGCGGTTTATGATACGCCCGCCATCCACTCCTTGGAGGACGAGAGCGTACAGCGGATCAACGATCACGTCATGCGCGTCTCGCTGTCGACCTTGCCCGGCTCCCATTGGGTCGAAGTCCTGCCTTGGATGAAACACATTCCGAGCAGGTGTGTGCGACAACTACCGCTCCGCTCCCACGTGCTTTGCCCGCCTTTGGGGGACGCCCTCGCTGACGAGTGGGGTTCGACCCCTTTCCAGATTCGCGAAATGGAAGAGGACGGCGGAGGAGTGGTTCCGACGTGACTCTGAGATGTTCGAAAACCTCGTCGCGTCGGTCCGAACGAAGATGGTGAGTCGGTGTGTTGATACGTGTCTGGCAAAAGTGGTTTCTCTGATCCGAAAAACGAAATCTGTCGGTTGGTGCTCTCGCAGGCGAAAGGCATTGATCGCCCCTGTCTGACCGCTACGCTCATCAAGAAGCAGAGCCGCAGTGGCCTTGATGATCTAGAGAT